>OBKM01000022.1_pt1 | contig 56692 bp, 56 predicted proteins | sample 1519691 | NCBI WGS metagenome assembly OBKM01 (sample SAMEA37050418, study PRJEB22526) | metagenome | biome: saline pan; feature: lake; material: water | place: Egypt | collected 2015 | depth 0.5 m
GGATGATGTTCAACCACGAGCCGGCGATGCAGAACCACGGGTTCTGGGCGAACGTTCACGCGGTGTTCGTTCTCGCCGGCGTCTTGGGTGTGCTCCAGCTGTGGTCGTCGATCGAGTCGTCCCGTCAGGACGTCGAGGAGAAACTCGATTTAGTCGCCGAGCAGAAGGCAGAGATACAGAACGTCGAGGAGGCGAAAGCGGAAGTCGAGGAGCGCCGCGAGGAGGTCGAGTCGCTCAACCGGCACCTCGAACAGAAGGCGGACGCGTACAGCGCGGGGATGGACCGCGCGGCCGACGGCGACCTCACGGTTCGGCTTGACGCCGACAGTGAGAGCGAGGCGATGGCGCAGATTGGGGCGGCGTTCAACGAGATGATGGACGACATCGAGTCCACCATGCAGGACATCCAATCGTTCGCCCACGAGGTGTCTGCGGCGAGCGAGAAGACGATGGACGGGGTGGACACCGCCGAGGGACTGAGCGAGGACGTCACCGCGTCGATCACGGAGATCGCCGAGGGGGCCGACGAGCAGCGTGAGATGCTCGAACAGGTATCCGGCGAGATGAACAACCTCTCGGCGACGATCGAAGAGGTCGCCTCCTCGACGGAGACCGTCGCCGACGCCGCACAGCAGACCGCGACGATCGCCGACGACGGCGAGGAGACGGCTCGCGGGGCGATGGAGAGCGTCCGGGAGTCGCAAGACGCGATCGGTTCCACCGCCGAGAAGGTGCAGGTGCTCGACGAGCGGATGGCTGACATCGGCGAAATCGTCGACCTCATCGGCGACATCGCCGAGCAGACGAACCTGCTGGCGCTGAACGCGAACATCGAGGCCGCACGGGCCGGCGGCGGCGGGGCGGACGCGAGCGCCGGGTTCGCGGTCGTCGCCGACGAGGTGAAACAGCTGGCGGAGGAGACTCAAGACGCGGCACAGGACATCGAGGAGCTGATCGCCGGGACGCAGGCGCAGACGGAAGCGACCGTCGAGGAGGTCCGGACCGCCGAAGAACACATGGAGGACGGCGCGGAGGCCGTCCGGGACGCAGCCGAGGCGTTCACGCGGGTCGCGGATAACGCCGCGGAGACCGACGACGGGATCCGCGAGATCAGCAAGGCTACCGACGACCAGGCGGCGAGCACCGAGGAGACGGTGTCGATGGCCGAAGAGGTGGCCGGGATCAGTCAGTCGACGGCGGAGGAGGCCGACGAGGTCGCGACGGCGGCGGACGAACAGCTCGCGGCGATGTCACAGGCGACCGCCGAGGCCGGGTCGCTGGCCGACCAGGCCGAACGCCTCCAGACGCTGCTCCGGAAGTTTGAGGCCGGCGGTGACGACGCCGATCGACCCGGAGCGCAGGGGACGCGAACGGTTGCCATGGGCGACGGCGGTCGGTCGGACTGACGTCACTCGCGCGACGTGAGCGCCGTTTCGAACGCGGTCAAAACCCGCTTCACCTGTGCGCCGTCCTCGACGAACACGAGCGTCCGCGGGGGTCGGACCGCCTTGGGTCTGACGCGGAGCCCGGCCTCGCCCGCCGCCTCGGCGACCGCGTCGGGGGCGGTGACGAACTCGAGGCGGACGCGGTCGGGCTGGACGTAGGCCTCCGCGACGAGGGTGTCGTCGTCTCCCGCCGCCCGCACGACCCTGTACGCCAGCGCGCCGTCTGGCGTCGGTTCGACGTCCGGGTCGGCGTCGGTGAGGTCGAGGGGGCCGAGGCGCCCAGCGTTGCCCGTGATCTCCGAGGCGAGCAGCTGGCCGATGCGGACGCCGTCCGTCAGGCGGTCCGTCACCATCACTCCGCCCCCGCGAGGTCGGCACGAACGTCGGCCGCGAGGTGTTCGACGTCGGCGCCGTGTTCTTTCGCGTAGAGGACGGCGGCGGCCTCGATGGTGACGGCGAGTGCGCGCTGCCGCTCGTTGATTCCGGCGACCGCGCGCTGCTTTTCGACGCCCGTGGCGACGATCGCGTCGAGGGCCGTCTCGAAGGTGGACTGCTCGCGGAGGACCTCCTCGTCGGGCGTGAACCCCTCGGGAACGACCACGTCGTCTGGGTCGAACTGGACCACGAGGTCACCGTTCTCCGTGGCGACTAACCCGCGACCGACCGCAACGTCGACGAGGCGCTTCGCCTGGTCCGGGGAGAACCAGTCGCGATCGAGCGACAGCGCGACGACGAACTCTCCCTCCCCGAGCCGCTCTTTGGCGCGGTGTTTGAACGGGACCGCGACGGCGACCTCTAGGCTCATGTTCGATCGGGACCGCGGAACGGGCCTAAACGTATCGGACCGGTCGCCGAAGCTTCGCGGGATCCTATCGGAGTCCGGAGGATGCCACCGCGAGTCGAGCCGTCAAGCCGCCGTGCGTCGCCGTGTCGCGCCGATCGCCGAACGGACGGTCTTATACCCGTCGGCGGCGAAGTCGGGGCAACATGATATTTGAGGGCCTCCCGACGACCCCCCGCTCGGAGGAACTCGTCGACAAGGCGTTTTCGCGGGCGGCGCGAGCGGGTCGCGCCAAGCGCGGCCACGAGGCGCAGGAGTCGATGCTGCGGACGGCCGGTAACGTACTCTCGGACAACCTGGAGAACGTCGTCGTCTCGTGGCCGGACTTCGGCTTCGACGTCGACCCGTTCTACTACGAGATCGCGGACGCCATCGTCGACGTCGACCGGCTCCGGCAGGCGCTCTCACAGGTGATGTGGGCCAGCCGGCAGATCGAAGACCTCCGCGACGAGTACACGACGAAGATCCGCAACGCCGACGTCGACACCGCGCGGAAACACCGCAAGCAGGCGTTCGCCCGCATGGCCGACGTGATGGATCAGATAAGCGACGATCTCCGGTACATCGGCGACTCCCGGGATCAGCTGAAGGTCCTCCCCGACGTCCGGCCCGACGAGCCCGCGATCGTGATCGCCGGCTACCCGAACGTCGGCAAATCATCGTTCGTCAACCGAGTCACGCGCGCGTCAAACGAGATCGCGGAGTATCCGTTCACGACGAAGGGAGTACAGATCGGCCACTTCGAGCGGAATCACATCCGGTACCAGATAGTCGACACGCCCGGGTTGCTCGACCGCCCGGCCGACGAGCGAAACGATATCGAGCGGCAGGCGGTGGGGGCGCTCGAACACCTCGCCGACGTCGTCGTCTTCGTGCTCGACCCGTCGGGCGACTGCGGCTACCCGCTCGACGTGCAGCTCGAACTCCGCGAGGAGGTCCGCGAGCTGTTCGGCGACGACGTCCCCTTCCTCACGGTGGCGAACAAACACGACCGCTTCGAGGCGGTGCAGGCCGAATCCGTCGACGCGACGATGAGCGTCACCGAAGACGAGAACGTCGAACAGGTCCTCGATATGGCCGTCGAGGCGGCCGCCTTCGAGCCGGACCTGCCGACGCGCGACGCCGAAGAGTAGGGCTCGGTAGCACCCCGGCGTCTCCGCCGAGAACTGCGACCGCGCCGTCGCCGGAGTCACGTCGCTTCGTCGTCCGGGTCGCCTCCGTTCGCTTCGTCGTCTGGGTCGCCTCCGTCCGCGTCGCCTCCGTCCGCGTCGCCTCCGTCCGGCTCGTCGTGATCCGTGATGATCGGCTCGTCGGCCGAGAACGCTTCGTCCGATCCCTCTGGGTGGACGGGCGTCTCGGTCGGCTCGACGTCCCTATCCGAGACGGCCGACCCGCTCCGGTCGTCGTCGACGGATTCCTCGTCGAGCGGTGAGGGGCGACCTTTGCTTCGGCGCCCGCCGCCGAACAGCCGCTCGCGAATCGAGCGTTGGTGCGGTCGCTCCGCCAGCAGCACCGAGCAGTCGATATCTTTGAGCACGTCGAGGTGGAGCGAATCGGAGAGGAGCCGGGAGAGCAGCCCCTTCTCGGTCGCGCCGATGATGACGAGCGTGTGCTCGGCCGCCTCGCGGGCGATCGCCGCCTCGACGTTGCCGCTGGCGTCGACGACCCGCGCCGCGTCGGAGAGGTCGTGCTCGCCGGCCCACCGCGAGAGGAACGCCTCGCCGGCCTCGCGCTGCGTCTCGTCGTCGACGACGTGGAGCAGCGTCACGTCCGCCCCCGCGGTCCGCGCGAGGACGCTCGCGACCTCCGCGCCGAGGTCCGAGTCCGGCCCGCCGGCGGTCGGCAGGAGGATCCGCGAGGCGTCGAGGTCCGCCTCGCTCAGGATGAGGAAGTCGCAGGGGAGCTGGTTGGTGAGTTCGTCGATCGGGCGCTCGGCCCGCGCGGCGCTCCAGAGCTGATCGTCCCCCCAGCCCATCAACACCGAATCTGGTCCGGTCCGACGGGCCATGTTGAACACCTCCTCGAACGAGCGGTGTGAGACGACCGTCGACGTCGACACGTCGACGCCGTACCCCTCGGCTGTCTCGCGGAGGGCGGCCATCCGCTTTTCTGAGGCGTCGGCGATCCGGCCGCCGTTGTGTCCGAGGCGGAGAGACATCTGACCCGGCGCCTGTACGACGTGGACGATGTGGACCATCCCGTCATCGTGGTCGCTCGCGAGCGCGCTCGCGAGTTCGACGATCCGCTCGTCGGTCCGAGGGTTCGTGATCGGCGCCATCACCCGGTACCCCCCGTTCGCGAACAGCGCCGCCTCGGCGGTGTCGAGGATGGGAACGTACGAGCGGCCCGCGGCCCGGCCGAGTACCCACTCAGGAATCGAGAGCCGGCGACTCATCCCTTCGAACCGCGCCTCTTCGAGTCGCTCCTCACTGGTCTGGAAGTAGTTCACCAGCGTGACGAGCACGACCCCACCGACCGTGTTCCCGAGCAGCACGGGTATCACGAACTCCGTCATCCCGCCGTAGAGCGTGATACCGCCGTCGTGTAATCCGAGGTTCTGCGCGAACAGCAGGTACAACACCTCCGTGAAGGAGACGACGACGTGGTATAAGTTTCCGAGCGGGATCGCGAGGAACGCGAGATAGACGACGAGCAGCCGAGTCACGGAGTCGGTCGACGCGAAGCCGACCCAGACGACGCCAGCGACGATCAGGCCGGCGACCGCGCCCTTAAAAAACAGCGACCACCAGCCGACCTCGAAGCCGGTGCTGGAGACGTAGATCGCCGCCTCGATCGATTCACCGGTGAAGACGCCACCGTACGAGAGGACTAGCGCCCCGATCGCACCGCCGACGAAGTTGCCGGCGAGAACGATACTCCAGTGCCGCAACAGGGTCGGCAGGCTCGCGAGCCGCTCTAGCGTCAGCGCGACGGGCGGAAGCGTGTTCTCGGTGTACAGTTGGTAGCCGCCGATGATGATGTAGATAAAGCCGAGCGGGTAGAGCAGCACGCTCAACACCGAGTGACCGTCGGTTGCGGCCGTCATCGAGGCGTACAACAGGAACGTGATCGTGATCGCGAGCCCCGCGGCGACCCCGCTGAAGAACAGCTCTCGGCCGCCGGAGGTCACTTCCTCGTCCGCCGCGGCGATGATTCGCTGAAATACCTCGTCGGAGGAGAAGCGGTCGCGAACCGCCTCACCGACGGCGGGCGCCCCGCTGCGCGACCGTTCGACGACGTCCCGCATCGAATCGTCGTCCGGTCGGGTTGAGTCGGTCATTATCGTACCAAAAGGCACCTGTTTAAAAAGGACCGTGTTCTCGCGTGGGATATCGAGGGCTTCCCGATCAGGCTCAATCGACGGGTCGGTCCCGATCAGGCACGCTCGACGGTCACCGTCCGAACTTCGACGCGGACGTCGTCTCCGGTCACAGCGGTGATCCGCTGATTGAGCGCGTCGGCGGTCCCCTCGACGCCAACGCCCGGCGGCGCACCGACGGTGATCACCACCCGCTCCGTTTCGAGCGGCGGTATCGTGCCGCCCCGTTCGACCTCCAGCTCCAACAGCTCCAACCCGGAGTCGAGCGCCGCGAGCTCGTCGCCGACGGCGGTTCGGATCTCCGTCTCGCTCGTCGACGCGACGTACGACTCGTAGGTGACGCCGCCGAGGAACACCGAGAGGAGCGCGATGGCCGCGACGAGCACGGCCGCCCGCTTGACGAACGCCGCGCGCGCCTCGTCCTCGCGGAACCAGCGCTGCGGCCGGTACCCCTCGTACCACAGCACGACCAGCGCCGAGAGGTTGATCGAGAGGACGTTGACGGCGACGATCACGCCGGCGCCGACCACCAGACGCGGGATGCCGAAGGCGATCCCGATGCCGACGGCTGCGGCCGGTGGGATCAGGGCCACGGCGATCATCACGCCCACGAGCGTGGCGGAGACCCCGGTCATCAGCGAGACGATCCCGGCGATGCCGGCACCGATCGCCACGACCAACACGAGGACGTTCGGGGCGAGCCGCTCGGACACCTCCGCGAGTTCGAGCGGGTCGAGTCCGGGCGGTACGAACGCGAGCGTCCGCAGGGCGAACGCGAACAGCGTCGCGGCGGCGATAGCGACGGCGACGCCGATCACCTGCATCCGAACCCCGCGTCTGAACATCGATTCGTCGTCGACGACCGTCCCGATCGCTGCGGACATCGCGGGTCCGATAAGCGGCGCGATAACCATCGATCCGACCACCGTCGCCGGCGAGTTGAGGAGCAGGCCGGCGGTGGCGATCACCGCAGAGATCACCGTCATCAACACGTACGTCCCGAGGTCCGAGGCCAGATCGTCGGCCTTCGCCTGCAGCTCCTCGCGCGAGATGCGGTCGCCGCCGCGATCGGACTCCTCGTCGTACTCGTCTTCGAGCGCCTCGAAGCGCCGGGAGATGACGGTCTCGGCGGCGACGATCACCGTGTAGGTCCGTTCGTCGATCCCGGCCTCACGGAGGCGTTCGAGGACGGGTTCGACCGCGGCGGTCGGGAGCGGAAACGTCGCGACGGCGGTGTACTCGCGGCCGCTGGTCTCGTCGGTGACGACGTAATCGACCCCCATTTCGTCGAGGGCCCGGACCACGGCCGCGCGCTTTCCCGCCGGAATCATGACCTGAACGAGTCGCACGGTCCGTGGTGATGCCGACGGGTATTATAAGGAGGCGGTGCCCAGCGAGGGCCGCCCCCGCGAAACGGAACTTTAATGCGCGAATCACTCGCATCTCGGGACAAGAATGCTCTCGCCGCTGGTCATCGACACCTTCCTGCTCGACTACCACCTCGGGCACGTGCTGTTGCTCGGGCTCGTCGTCTCGCTTCTGGGAGCCGCGCCGTTGAAGTCCCAGCGGGTGATCGCCTCCATCTGTGCCGTGTTCGGCGTCATCTTCATCTCCGCGCCGTACACGACGATGCCGCCGACGTACATCCTCCTCGGCATCCCGCTGGTCATCGTCGGCGCGCTGCTGTGGACGATGGCCGACAGCTGACGCCCGACACCGCCTGCCGTTGTTCGATCCGGCCTCTTTTTGCACTCCGGGCGACACTGGTCGCTATGGTCACGGTACGGGCGCCCGCCACGAGCGCGAACCTCGGCAGCGGGTTCGACGTGTTCGGGGCGGCGCTCACTCGGCCTGCGGACGTCGTCACCGTCGAGAGGGCGGCAGAGACGACGATCGAGGTCACCGGCGTCGGTGCGCAGTACATCCCCGAAGACCCGGAGAAGAACACGGTCGGCGCCGTCGTCGAGGCCCTCGACGCGCCCGCTCGCATCCACATCGACAAGGGGGTCCGTCCGGCCTCGGGGCTGGGGTCGTCGGCGGCCAGCGCCGCCGGCGCCGCGGTCGCGCTGAACCGGCTGTACGACCGGGGGCTCTCCCGGTCGGAGCTCGTCCCGATCGCCGCGGAGGGTGAGGCGGTCGTCTCCGGGGTCGCGCACTCCGACAACGTCGCCCCCTCGATCCTCGGCGGATTCACCGTGACGACCTCCGAGGCGACCCACTCGGTCGACGCCTCGATCCCCCTCGTCGTCTGTCTGCCGGACGTCGCGGTCTCGACGCGAGACGCGCGGCGAGTCGTCCCCGAGACGGCCTCGATGGCGGACCTCGTCGAGACGGTCGGCAACGCGGCCACCCTCGCGATCGGGATGTGCGACTCCGACCCCGAACTGGTCGGGGCCGGCATGAGCGATCCCGTCGTCACCCCGGAGCGCGCGCGCCTCATCACGGGCTACGACGCGGTGCGGAGCGCCGCCTTCGGCGCCGGCGCGACGGGGGTCACCGTCAGCGGGGCCGGCCCCGCGATCCTCGCCGTCTGTCGCGACGGCGGCCGGCGCGGGGTCGCCGCCGCGATGCTCGACGCGTTCGCCGACGCCGGCATCGACGCACGAGCCTACCAGACCCGAATCGGAGCGGGATCGACGGTGTTGAGCGAATAAGTAACGCAGGCTGACGGGGGGCAGACGAACCTGTGTCGAGCGAGTCGCTCAGGTGATCTTCATCATCCGCGTCTCGAACTTGCCGACCCGGACCCGCACCCATCCCGCCAGCTCGGCGTCGAGCTCCGGGTCGTCGGTGTCGACGCGGAGCGCGCGCACGGCGTCGAGCTTCGCTCGCGACGCGACGATCCGGAGGTCACACCGCCGGATCACCGCGGGGGACAGCTGCGGGTTCCCCCGGCCGAAGACGAACCCCTGACCGCCGATCGGCGAGACGACGATGACGTTCGTCTCCCCGAGCGCGTCGAGAATCTCGGACTCGGTGGCGTCCGAGACGACGACCTCGCCGCCGCGCCAGACGTCGACCCCGATCGGAGAGGGTTCGAACCCCAGTTCGGCCTTGATCGCGCCGACCGTCGACCCCGGGCCGAGCACGAAGGTGACGCCCTCGTCAGATCGGGCGTTGATGTCGGCGGCGACCCCCTCGGCGAGCGATTCGACCGTCCCGCTTGCGGTCTGTTTCGACGACTGGAGGTCGTCGGCGACGGGGACCCACGCGATGGCTTTGAGCTCCGGGTGGACCTCGCCCTCGCGGTAGGCGTCCTCGTCGATGTCCATCACCTCGCGTCGCTCCGTCCGCGAGAAGGTCGCGGCGACGTCCGCGGCGTCCTCCGGCGAGACACCGAAGACGGACGAGTACACCTTGACGCCGGCCGGAACGCCGAGCATCGGCGTCTCGGTTCCCGTCCGCTCCAGCGTCGCGGCCACATCCGTCGCGGTCCCGTCGCCGCCGACAAAGAGGACGAGGTCGACCGGGTCGGCGAGGGCGTCGGGATCGCCGGGGTCGCCCCCGTTGCCCCCGACGAACGCCTCGACCACCCGCACGGTGTGGTCGGCGACGGTGGCGGTCGCTTCGGGCGCGTCGCCGTCGAACGGATCGACGACGCGATCGGGCTCGAAGCCGGCCTCGCGGACCAGCCGCTCGCCCATCGGATCGGCGGCCGTCGAGACGGTCGTCTCCGGCGCGACCGCGGCGAGTCGCTCTAACGCCCGGCTCGCGCGGTCGGGTGCCCGGGGGTCGGCGCCGCGAGCGACGGCCTCCGCGACCTTTCCGTCGGTCCCCTTGAGCCCCACCCGTCCGCCCATCCCGGCGACCGGGTTCATGACGAATCCGACGTGCATACGTCCGTGTTCGGCGGCGGAAACTTAAACGCGGTACGTTCTCGGAGCGGGCGCGCGGGCTCGATCGAGCGACAATTAATACTTAAGACGCCCCCAGAACAACCCCGACTCATGATCCTCGAAGCCGCCGTGACCGAGCCGCTCCCGATCGACGTGACCGCCGCCGTCGTGTTCGTCGCGGGACTGGTCCTCGTCGCCGCCTGGGTCGCGTATCTGTACCGCTAGCGGCGGGACGCGGTCCGCACTCCAGGCGTTACGCCGACTCGACCAGCTCCGACCGCTCTCGCACCCACGCCGCCGCGCGCTCCGCCTCCTCGGCGCTCGTCGCCGTGATCTTCACCCGCACGCTCTCTCCGGGATACGAACCGACGCTCACGTCGAACCGGTCCTGTAGCTCCGTGAACCGCTCCAGCAGCGCGCTCTCCGGCTCGTCGACGTCGACGGTGACGGTGTGTGTCGGCGTCCCGTCGAACTCGTCGGCGATCGAGTCGAACATCGCCTTCATCTCCGTCGGGACGCCCGGGAGAACGTACACCGACTCGACGACCGCTCCGGGCGCGACCCCGGCCTCGTTCGAGAGCGGTCGGCAGTCCGCCGGGAGGTGCGTCGTCTCGGCGGTGAGGTCGTCCGCGCTGTATCCCCGCTCGGCGAGCCACTCGGCGGCCGTCTCGTTCTTGACGACCTCGCGGCCGAACGCGGCCGCGACGGCGTCCATCGTCACGTCGTCGTGGGTCGGACCGAGCCCGCCGGTGACGATCACGATGTCGTACTCCGAATGATACTCGTTGACGACCCGCGCGATCTCGGCGACCTCGTCCGGGACGACGGTGACCCGGCGGACCGGAACCCCGCGGTCGGCGAGCCGACTGCAGAGCCACGTCGCGTTCGTGTTTTCCGTGTCACCGACGAGGAGTTCGTCCCCGACGGTGACGATGGCGGCGTTCATACTCGAGCAAGGATGTCCGCACTCAAAAGGACGCTGGAGTCAGGAGTCGGGTCGGCGGCCGGGCGTGCGGGGATCAGTCCTCTTCGTCCTCGTAGACGCCGAGCCCCATCTCCCGACGCTGCTCGCGGAGCGCCTCGAGCTGCCGGCGGAAGTAGACGGTGCCGGCGACGGCGGCGATCGTCGCCACGACGAGGATCACGCCGAAGACGAGCAGGTCGGTCTCGCGGTACGACTGGACCACGATCGAGCCGCTCGTCACGGAGTCCCACGTGATTCGGTCGCGACCGTCGACCGTCTCGATCTCGTGGCTCCGCGGCGAAACGTGGCCGACGATCGGCACGGCAGTGCTGAATCCGGGCGGGAGCGTCACGGCGTACGAGCCATCGACGTAGGTGATCGTCGTGAACCGGCGCGGCGAGCCGGCAGCGGTGAACGCCAGCTTTCCGCCCTCCATCCCCTCGGCGAACCGGACCCACGTCTCGTCGGGGGTGCGGTCGATCACGCCGCCGCGAGCGCGGAACTCGCTGCCGTCGATGACCTCGCCGTCGGGGTACTGGTAGCGGAACGCCTCGAATTCCAGCGGCTGATCGCCGGCGTACACCGTCCCCTCGTACAGCCGGAGTTCGTCGATGTCGGAGACGTTGTAGACGACCGTGTACTGCGAGTCGGTCGAGAGGTCGATCTCGGCGTCGCGGTCGCTGTCGAAGTTGTACTCGCGCGGCGGGTCGGCGTCGAGCGTCTCGTTGGCGACCTCACCACCGCCGGTGACGTAGCCGAGACAGCCGGCGCTGACGGCGAGGAGGGCGACGACGGCGACCGCGAGGGCGAAGCGTCTGTTCACGGGTTCAGTTCACGTTAGACGACACAGCGCATCTCGGCCGGGAGGTACGAGCCGATGGCGGCCAGAAGCCCCGGCGGGTCGGTGTCTTCGGTGCAGATGATGCTCTGTTCGAGGAGCCCGAGCCGCTCGACGGTGACGATATCCTGGGCGTGTCCCGCGCGGTTCACGGTCGCCCGGACCTCGCCGCGAGTCGCGGAGTTGACGTTGAGACGGCCGTTGCCGCGCTGCCAGTCGTACAGGCGGTCCCGTTCGGCGTCCGCAAGGCGGCTCGGCTCCGACTCGGGGTCGCCGACATCGCCGCCGTAGACGAACTGAACCGGGAGGTGTTGCACCAGCCCGAACCGCTCGACGACCTGCGCCGGCGACCCCCTGCCGAGCCCGATCTCGTCGGCAGGGATCCGTACCTCGACGCCCGCGTCGAGGACGAACCCGTCGTCGTCCCACGATTCGAGCGTCCCCACGTACGACTCGCCGGCGACCAGCCCCTCGTCGTGTGCGACGATTTCGCCCCACGTCTCCGCGAGGACGTTGCGGGCGACTTCGGCGTCCTCGCCGCTGACGTCGACCTGAACGAACCCGTCCTCTCGGACGCCCACCTGCCAGTCGACGTGGAGGTCGCCGACGTCGTTCGCGACGAGCGATCCCATGCCGTCGAGGGCTCGGTCGCGGGCGTCACCGCTCACGTAACACTTGGTTGCGAGGACGACCATCAGCCGGTCACGTCCACGTTGAGTTCGTCGCGAAGCTCCTCGACGCGACTGCTCATCGCCTCGCGGAGGCGGTCGTTCTCCATCGCTTCGACGGGGGAGCCGCACTCGGGACACTCGAAGCCGAAGTCCATCGCCTCGCCGAACTCGAAGCGGATCGAACACACCTCACAGAGGTAGAACTCGTGGGTTCGCTCGTACTCTTCGCGCTCCTCTAGCGCCTCGAGGAGCCGGTACATCTCCGATTCGAGGTTCTCCGGAATGTTGTCGTAGTGGAACGTCCAGAGGTACGTCAGCCATCCCGAGTCCTCGTCGCGCACCCGGCGATAGGTGGCGAGGTCGTTCTCGTACAGGATGAACAGCGCGCGTCGGACGTCGTTGAGCTCTAACCCGAGCTCCTCGGCCAACTCCTCGTCGGTGACCTCACCGTCGGGCGGCGCGGCCGCGACCGGCATCCCCGTCGGCCCCACCAGCTCGTGGAGGTACTTCTGGATGACGGGGTCGTTCAGTAGATCCTCAAAAGCCATTACCTGAAATTGGGGATGGAATCGGGTTAAAAGCTCCGAAAGGCCCACAATCCCACCGCCGGCACGGCGGGTTCCGAGGCGGTCGCCGGCTCCGGCAGAGCTTTACGCGGCGTCTGTCATCACTCGACCGTATGTCGGACCCCACGGGAGCGCGAGCAGAGAGAGGGATCGGCGCCCTCGCGCTCCTCTCGGTCCCCGTGTTGCTCGTCGCGGTGCCGCTCGTGCCGGTGTTCGTGCTCCTCGGTGCCGTCGGGATCGGTGCCGTCGGATTCGGCGGCAGTACCACCGTCGGTCTCGTCGCGACCGGCGTCGTTGGGGCCGCTCTCCTCGGGCTCGGCGGCTCCGCGATCCTCGGCCCGGTCCTCGTCGATCGGCGGATCGCGCGGCTTCCCGCGCCCGATCTCGACGACCGCTCGGAAGGGTTTCTCACGGACCGCGTCGCGCGCCTCGCGGACGAGGTTGGCGTCGACCCGCCGGACGTGACGGTCGTCCGCGCCGACGCCGCCAACGTCGCCGCGAGCGACGGCTACCGCGGCTCGCGGCTCGTCGTCTCGACGCGACTCCTTTCGCTGCCGCAGGACGACCGCGACGCCGCGCTCCGACACGCGCTCGTCCGGATCGATCGCCGCGAAGCGGCGGTGACGACCGCGCTCATCCCGGCGTTGGCGCTCGTCGAGACCGTGGCCCTGCTGGCGACCCTGCTCGTCGGTCGGCGGGATGAGCGGACCGCGGCGGACCGCCGCGTCAACCGGATTCACGGGTACGAGCCGGAGCGGAAGCGGGTGCCTTCGTGGGCGTACACGGTCGCCGGCGTCCTCCTCTGGCTGCTGGTGCTCCCGGCGTGGATCCCGGCTGCCGTCGGCGATCGGCTCTACGTCGCGGGGAGCCGACGGAGCGCGGACGCCGCCGTGGCAGAGCGTGGACCCGCCGAGCGCGACGGGCTCGGGAACGCCGTCGCGTTCGCCAGCGACGCGGCCGGCGCCGCGGACTGGCCGCCGCTGTTGGACCGGCTCTCGCTCGTCTCGATGGCCGACGGCGAAACGGGGCGCGTGCGCGGAACGAGCCGACAGGAGTCTCGGGTCCGGCTCGCCCGGCTCCGGTCGAAACGGGAGCTGTAGCGTCGGTGCGACGAGGCGCCCACCGCGGTGTCGTCGCCGAGGCTCCGTACGCACGGGTCACGGGTGGGGCGGCACGGAGAACCGGAGCCGGTCCGCGTGGTTCAGCGAGGTCTCGCCGCGTTCGAGCGCGCGTCTCGTGGTCCGGAATGCCCGGACCGTCGTCTTCAATCTCGACGGCGCTCTAGTCCGGAGAAGGTCGTTCGACATCGATCTTCACCGTCGGGTTCGAGCGGCGATCTGACTCCCTCGTCGTCGGTGGCCGCCCCGGAGTCAGAGCCGGTATCCATCTGGTGTCGACGGAGACGACACGGCCACTGGGAGCTATGCATTACCACACGGGGGACGGACGGCTCCGTGTGCCGGATCAGGGGTCGGTGATCGATCCGCCCGGGGATCCGTCGGCGTTCTTTTCAGCCTCCTCTTCGGCGTCGAGAACCGTTTTCCCGGCGGCCTCGGGCACGACGCGTCGGTCGGCGTCGATCCACTCCCGCTCCAGCTCGTCGCCCGCGAAGAGCCGGTCTAGGAAGACGGCGAGCCCGGCGACCTCCGAGTGCGGCTGGTTCGTCACGCCGACGTTGAAGTCGGCGCGCTCGTACAGCGCCCACGGCACCTTCTCGCCGCCGACGACGACGAGGACGTCCCGCGGTGACGCCGCGTCACCGCCAGAAGCGAGCCCGGCTGCCTGCCGAATCTCGGCCTCGACGTCTTGGATCCGCTCGCCGTACATCGTGAGGTGGACGACGACGCCGTCGAAGTCGCGAACGAACGCGTTCTGGTCCTCGCGGAGCTCGACCGCGAAGGGGCCGCCGAACCGGTCGGTGATATCGCTGACGGTCTCCGCCGACTGACCGGCGTTGTCGGGGAATATCACCCGATCCGCGCCGAGGGCTCGGGCGGTGAGTCCGACGTGGGTCGTCATGCGGTCGTCGCGGCCCGGCCGGTGACCGTATCGGAGGACGACGACCTCGCGTGACTCGTGCATACCCGACGGTGCGCGGCGAGGAGTGTGATCCTTTCGATGCGATCCGGAGACCGCCGCGAGCCCGGAGAGCCGACCGGCCGGCGGCGACCGGCCGAGAGATAGCATGAACGTGGATCATTTCGGGAAATGGATCGCACAGGTGACCACGTAACTGAAAGATTCATGGGGGAGGCGGTCGCCCGGTGCAGTATGACGAGCGTCAAGGAGTTCCGCGTCGACGAGCCCGCCAGCGCCGACGCGCTCGGGCGGGGCCGATTCGTCTTCACCGACGCCTACTCGGTGTTCGACTGGGGACAGATGCCGGACCCGATTCCGCGGAAGGGCGCGAGCCTCTGTACGATGGGCGCGTTCAATTTCGAACTGCTGGAGTCGGAGGGGATTCCGACCCACTACCGGGGGGTCGTCGATCCCGACGGCGGCGACGTCGCGCGTCTCGCGGCGGTGACCACCCCGCCGACCGAGATGGCGATCGACCTGACGCAGGTCCCCGACCTCCCGTACGAGGGGCCGGACGCGGGGTACGACTACGACGCCTTTCACGCCGCGGGCGGGGAGAACTTCCTCGTTCCGCTCGAAGTCGTCTTTCGGAACCGCGTTCCGGTCGGCTCGAGCCTACGCCGGCGCGCGACGCCCGCCGACGTCGGGCTCGACGTCGGCTCCGCCACCGACGGCGACGACTGGCCGGACGAACCCATCGACCTGCCGGAGCCGATCGTCGAGTTCTCGACGAAGTACGAGGAGCAGGACCGCTACCTCACTCGTAAAGCGGCCGACCGGATCGCGGGCCCGGCCGACGTCGACGCGCTCGAATCGCTCGCGCGCGACGTGAACCGCGTCGTCACCGAGCGCGCCGCGGCGAGCGGGTTCGTCCACGAGGACGGGAAGATAGAGTGTCTGTACGCCGACGGCGAGCTCCGCGTCGCCGACGTGGTCGGGACCTTCGACGAGAACCGCTTCTCGTACGGCGGGCGGGGGATCTCGAAGGAGGTCGTCCGGCAGTGGTACAGGGCGAACGACCCCGACTGGGTCGACGCCGTGAGCGACGCGAAGGCCGCGATCGCCGACCGGGAGATCGACGACTGGCGCGAGCTCTGCGAGGCCGAGCCGAAGCCGCTCCCCGCCGAGGTCGTCGACGCGGTGTCGGTGATGTACGCGGCGGGAACGAACGCGTACACCGGCCGCGACTGGTTCGATGTCCCCGACATCGAGACGGCGCTCGACGCGCTCGACGGGGTGTGAGACGCGGGCTCCGAAACCCTCACGATCGACGAAACGCGAGGGAACCTCTTTAGCCCCGACCCGCGTGTATCGCGACATGCCCACCGACGTCGACTTCGGGGAGCGCCTCGAATCGCAGACCGCCGCGTACCTCGACCGGATCGACGACTGCGTCGAGCTGCTGCCGCGAGCGCTCGACGAGTACGCGGCCGACGGCCCGTTCGAGGAGACGAGCGACGAGATCGCCGCGATAGAGAGCGAGTGCGACGAGCGGGTCCGGGAGATCACCGAGACCATCACCGCCGCCGGCCCCGACGACATCGGGCTGTTGAACACGCGGATCAACTTCAACGAGTCCGCGCTGCTCGACTTCTACAAGGAGCTCGACGTGGTCGCGAACCACACCGAACGGATCGTACAGGAAGTCGCGATGATGCGGCCCGCCGCGGACGTCGCCCCGTACCGCGACATGGCGGCGATGGCGGAGCGGATCGCCGAGATGACCGAGCTGCTCGCGGACGTGGCCACGCGGTTCGTCCGCGGGCTCGCCCGAAGCGACGGGACCGAGACGCTCACGGAGGGGATCGAAGCGATCCGCGGTCTCGAAAGCGAGTGCGACGAGCTCCGCAACGACGCGATCGCGACCGCCTTCCGCGACGACGCGATCGCCGATCCACTGGTTTACCGGGAGCTCGCGGTCCTCTTAGACGAGCTCGCGAACGCGATCGAGGACCTCACCGACCGGATGGTCGTCATCGCGAGCAAGGAGCCGGGGATCGTCACCGGCGGCGACGGGAGCTGACTGTCGGCGACGGGAGCTGACTGTCGGCGACGGGAGCTGACCCGACAGCGGCGAACGGGAAGCCGACGCGCGAACTCCCGTCGGTCGCGGCGATCACCGGCGCGCCCACTCCAGCATCCGTTTATAAAACGGGTCCGACGAGAGCGCCGCCGCGTCACCGACCAGCGTCAGCTGCTTTTTCGCCCGCGTGAGCGCGACGTTCATCCGACGATGGTCCTCGAATATCGGCCCGTCGAGGTCGCCCGAGGCGACCAGCGAGACGACGATCACCTCCTTTGAGGAGCCCTGGAAGCGGTCGACGGTGTCGACCGTGACTCCGGTGCGTTTTCCGATCTCCGCGACCTGCGCGCGGAACGGGGCGATGACGCCGATGTCGTCCGCGTCGACGCCGGCGGCGACGTACGCGTCGACGACTTCGGCGACGCGTTCGGCCTCCCGAACGTTTCGGTTTCCGTCGCGGCTCCCTCCCGGGTCGACGAACGCGACGCCGTCGGCGAGCCCGTCGGGGAGGTCGGCGGGGTCGACACCGAGGTCCGCGAGCGTCTGCCCGGCCACGTCGGGGGTCGCCGGGCGCAGCGCGCCGTCGTAAAACTCCGTGGAGGCGAACGCCTGGATCCGCTGGCTCATTCGGTACTGACGGTCGAGCATGACGCTCGCGTCCGGGTAGCGCTCGATGAGCCGCTCGAAGAGGGAGGTCTGGAGGTCGTTTTCCGCCCGCACGACCGGCGGTAGCTGCTCGTGGTCGCCGACCAGCACGAACCGATCGGCGAGGTTGATCGCGGCGTGGGTGCCCGGCTCCGTGAGCTGAGAGGCCTCGTCGACGAGGGCGACGTCGAACTCGCACTCGCGGAGGACGCGCGATCCGCAGGTGGCGGTGGTGGCGGCGACGACGGACGCGTCGCGGAGCTCGGCGGCCTTCGCGTTCGGCTCGCCCCGCTGGACGAGGCGCACGTCCTGCATGTCGGCCCGGACGCCGGTTTCGGTGCCGACTCGAAGGATGCCGCCGGTTTCATCGGCGCCGTTCGCTCGCGCGGACGCGACCCCGTCGTCGAACCCCTGATCCCGCAGCGCCTCGAGCGCGTTGTCGACGGCGCGGTTCGTGAACGCCGACAGCAACACGCGGTTCCCCTCGGCGACGAGCGCGCGGATCGTCCGGGCGATGGTGTACGTCTTTCCGGTGCCGGGCGGGCCGTGGATCAGCGCGCAGTCCGCTGCGTCGACCGCGAGCGAGACGGCCTCGTTCTGGGCGTCGTTGTTGTCGATGTAGGCGTCGGGGGCGTCGGCGGGGCGGTCGACCGGCGACCGGAACTCGGGATCCCGCCGCCCGAACAGCACGTCTTTCCGCTCGGCGCTTCCTTTCAAAACCGCGTCGTGGAGCGCGGTGAGCGAGCGATCGACGGATATCTCGGAGGGGTAGACGTCGAGCCGCCGGAGCTCGACGGGCTCGTCCGTCTCGACGACGACGTCGTCGCCGAGCTCGACTATCCGACCGAGCTCGCCGTGGCCGGTCACCGGGTCGCCGTCGCTCGCGAGGGCCACGTCGCCCTCGCGGAGCTTCGAGACGGCGTCGTCCGGCTTCCGGGCGTGAAGCCGCCAGCGGTTCTCCGCGATCTCGGTCTGCGAGGCGGGCTCGAGATCGATCAGCGCGCGGTCGTCCGCGGCCCGTTCCTCGGGGGTCTGTTCCCACAGCTTCCGGTACTCCGCGTGCGTTTCGCGGCGCTCCTCCTCTAAGGCGACGTAGAAGCGGTCGAAGTAGTCGCGCTCCGCCTCGGGGACGGGCGTCCCGACCTGCCCGGCCTTCGACTCCTGATCGAGCCGGCCGGAGACGACCATGCAGGTGTCCTGCTCGAAGCAGTACTGACAGGTCGCGTCGGCCTCGTATCCCGTGGGGACCGTCGGGCGCTCCCCCGGGTCGTTGAGCCCGCGCCACTCCATCGCCGCGAGGGCGTTGCGCTCGCGGACGACGAACTCCAGGAAGCCGCGGCCGACAGAGAACTCCTTCGCCGGGGCGAGGTCGCCGGACTCCTCGTTGCGGTCGAGCGCGGTGTTTTTCGTGTACAGGAGCGTTCCGATGTCCGGGTCGACGCCGCGCTCGTCGAGCATGAGCGCGTAACAGGCCGCCTGTACCTTGTCGTGGAACCGCGGTTCGCGGTTGGTGTTCTTTCCGGTCTTCAGCTCGACGGGAGTCCCACGTCGGAGCGCGTCGGCGCGTCCTTTTAAGCCGAACGTCGGTGAGATGAGGGTGAACTCCGAGCGCCACGTGTCCTCGTCGGTGAGGGTCCCCTGCGCGAGCCACCCCTCGATCGCGGCTGCGTTGCGACGCACCTCGTCGGCGACTTCCTCGGGCTCGTACCCCAGCAGGCCGAGTTCGAGGCCCGCCTCCTCGACGCGGTCCGCGATGGATTCCTCCAGGTCCATCCCCCGGAGCAGGTCGCCGAACACCTCGTGGACGATCGTCCCCTTGACGACCGGGTAGTTGAGAGGGATCCCGGAGAGCTTGTTCAAGTAGTACATCCGCGGACACTGCACCCACGAGCGGATCCCGGTCACGTCGACGAGGAAGTCCGGCTCGAGCACGACCCACGAGTCGCCGGTCGTCGCGTACCCGACCTCGCCCCCGAACTCGGTTTCCTCGGCGTCCGTGACGAGCAGCTCCATTCCCGGTTCGGCGTGGTCGGCGGTCTCGGTCCACGTCCCCCACAGCGTCACGTCGACGGCGTCGGCGGCCCCGCGTTCCGGCCGGACGCGGAACTCGCAGAGGTCGCGCTCGCCGTACGACGTCGACACGGTCCGTTCGTCTCCGACTGAGAGGATCGGGCCCCGAACGTTCACGGCCGACATCCGCGGCCGCGCCGAAAAACGCTGTCGGTGACCGCGTTGGACGGCGCTCGGCGGACGGTCGAGGCGAGCGATCGAAGCCGTAGCTGCCTTATATTTCGGCCCCGCTCTCTAGAGATATGAGCGATTCGCTGTTCGACCGATACGGTCGCCCCGCCCTCGCCGTCGTGATCCTCGTGATGGCGACGCTGTCCGTGTTCAGCGGCTACCTCCGTTTCGAGGATCAGGGGGTCGCCGCCCTCGCCGACAGCACCGTTAGCCTGTACATCGCGCTGCTCGTGCTGTGGGGGCTGTTCCGAGAGGGGTTCGACACGTTCCGGTTCCGCGTCCTGTTGTACCTCGGTCTGATCTTCTGGGGGACCGTCGACTTCCTCCTCGGCACCGACACGACGTTCTCGATGGTGATCCTGATCGGCGGCTCGCTGCTGCTCGCGCGGGCGGCGTACCAGTACGCCCAGCGACAGCGGAAACCGGTATACGATCGGTGAACCGCCTCGGGGTCAAGCCCCGAGGCACTCGGCCTGCTCCGCCTGTAGACCGTCGGGAGAGAGCGGGGTGGCGACCGGGAGAGGCTCCGACGATCCGCGAGCCGGATCGAACCCGCCCACACGGGCGGCTCGCCAGAACGACTTTGAGGGAGGGCGGAGTCGGTAGCGTATGACCGACACCGGTTCACGATCGGTTCTCCGCATCAACGAGGTCGGCTCGTGGGAGACCGTTTACTGGATCGGCGTGATCTGTTCGGTCGGCATCGCCGCCATCAACCTGTACATCTGGACGCTCACCTCGATGCCCCAGTTCCTCGCGGTCGGCGGGAGTTTTCTGTTCGGAGTCGGGCTATTTTTCACCCGCTTTTGGAGTTCGGCGCTGTACCTCGTCGGCGTGGTTCACGTCATCGCGCTCGGCGTCGTGTGGGTGTTGTCCGGCGGGGAGTTCCCGGTTCTCGGAGCGGTGAACGGCGTCTTCAGCGTCGGACTGCTGGCGTCCGCGCTCTCGCTGTTCTTCGCTGAACACCGCGCCGGAGACGGGTGAGACGGCGGCGCGGTCGGGTTCGCGGCTCGCGTCACCGACACGCTCAAGCGGAATCGCCGATAACGCAGATCCAGAATGCGCGTGCGAGACTGGGACGACATCCTCGCGGACGTCGCGAGCAACTCGACCGACCCCGACGGTTGGCGGGCCGTGGCCGGCTCCAGACGCGAGGGACTGGGAGAGGACCTCTACGTCGGCCACCCGAGCGTCGGCGTCTACCACCTGAAGACGTACGCGAAGAACCCGCGGGAGCTCCGCGGCGTCGGCGCTCGCGTCGCCCGCACGGTCGACGACGAGCTCGACCCGCTGCTCCCCGACGAGGAGTCGGCGGGGCGGTTCGCAGTGCGGTCGGCCCCGGAAGACGCCGATCAGGCGGAGGAGATGGCGACGCGACTGCGCGAGACCCTGAAGGTCCACGCCGAGGCGCCGACCGACCCGGATCACCTCTTCGAGGACGTGATGGAGGCGGTCGACTCGCCCGCGTTCGGCCCGATGGAGTACGCGTTCGACGGCCGACCGGACGAGCTGGACGAACTCTCCGACACCTTCGACGAGGCGGAGGAGCTGTTGTCGGCGGAGTTGGAAGACCTGATCGACGATGACGACGTCGACCGCGGATTCCACTGACGCGCCCTGCTCGGCTGCTCTCTACGGATACCGGCGTCGGAACGGTGCGCTTCGCCGCAACGCGAGCCCTCGTCAGTGACCGCAACGCGAGCCCTCGTCAGCGACCGCAGCCCACCAGTTCGTTAGCGACCTACCAGTCGTACTCCTCGCGCGGGTCGACAGCGTCGCGCTCGCGATCGAAGACGTGTTCGCCGTCGACGAACACGTGTTCGGTCCGGCTGCCGTTCTCGTGGAAGACGCCGTCCCAGACCGCCACGTCGGCGTCGGTGCCCGCCTCGAGCGTCCCGACCCGGTCGTCGATGCCGAGTATCTCCGCCGGGTGCCGCGTGACGGCCGCGAGCGCCGCGTCCGCCGGGAACCCCTCGCGTACCGCGAGCCCGACGCAGACGTCGAGGTGTTGCTGCGGGAGGACGGGGGCGTCGGTCTGGATCGCGACTTTCACGCCCGCCTCGTGGAGGATCGCGGGCGTCTCGAAGGTGATGTTCCGAAGCTCGTACTTCGCGCCGGAGTACAGCGACGGGCCGACCACCGCGGGGACGTCGCGCTCGGCGAACGCCTCGGCGATCAGGTGTCCCTCCGTCGCGTGCTCGATAGAGAGGGCGTCGATCCCGAACTCCTCGGCGATCCGGAAGACGGTCATGATGTCGTCGGCGCGGTGCGCGTGGACGCGCAGCGGCAACCCCTCGGTGAGCACCCGCGCGAGGTTCTCCATTCCGAGGTCGCGCTCGAAGGGCTCGCCCTCGTTGCGGGCGTGCGCCCGCCTGTCGACGTAGTCTTCGGCCGCCATCAGCGCCTGTCGGAGCGTGGCCGCGACGCCGGGGCGCGTCGATGGTTGTCGCCCCTCCTCTTCGCCGTGGAAGCGCTTCGGGTTCTCGCCCATCGCTGCCTTCATCCCGTCCTCGCGGATCAGCATCTCGTCGGCGGTCCGTCCGTGCGTCTTCATCGAGCAGATGACGCCGCCGATCACGTTCCCCGAGCCCATCCGCGCCGAGACCGACGTGACGCCGTTCTGGAACGCGTGTTTCAGCTCCTCGTCGCGGGGGTGGAAGCCGTCGAGCGCGTTCACGTGCGGCGTGACCGCGTCGGTCCCCTCGTTGATGTCGCTATCTTCGGGCTCGCCCCACTCGGCCATCCCCGCGTGGCTGTGAGCGTCGACGAGTCCGGGCGTCACGTGACACCCGTCGGCGTTGATGACCGTCGCCGCTGCCGGGATCTCGACGTCGCCGACGGCGGCGATCTCGCCGTCGTCGATGAGAACGGTCCCCTCGATCGTCCCGCGTTCGGTCGCCGTGTGGACGGTCCCGTCGCGTATCGCGTGCATGGTCGCCTCTCGGCCCCCCGCCTCATAACGCTTCGAGTGGGCGGCGTGGGTCGCCGGCTTTCCGGGGCGGCGTGGGTCGCCGGCTTTCCGGGGCGGCGGAGCGCCAGCTCGTCGCGTGTCGCCCGAAGCCGAACCCCGGGCTCAACAGGAGCAGTAGTAGTCCCGGTCGACGAACTCCGTCTCGAACAGCTTCGCGGCCGGGGCGGGATCCGTCGGGCGGTAGACGCCGGTCGTCAGGTCGCCGTCGCGCTCGAACGCCCCGGAGACGAGTCGTCGCCAGTCGGCCGCCGACAGCTGGTCCCAGAACGCGTCGTCGCCGGCGAGCAGCGCGAGGTAGTCGCGGAGGAACACCCACCGCGTCGGCTCGACGCCCGACGATTCGTACTCGGCGTCGGTGACCGCCGCGTACGCCGCCATCGGGAGGTTCGCGCCGGCGGCCACGGGCAGCGAGATCCACTTCCACGGGCGGGTGTTGACGTCGAGGAGGAGGAACTCCTCCCGGTCGGCGTCGTAGACGAACTCCGCCTCGCTAATGCCGTGGTAGCCGGCGGCGTCGAGCACGGACAGCGCGCGCGACTCGATCGCGGGCTCGTCTGCCGTTTCGACCAGACACGAGGTCCCGAACTGCCGTGGGTACCGGACCGCAGCGTTCCCGACGACCGCGAGCGCGTCGTCGACGCCGGACGGGGGGACGTACGAGGCCAGCGAGTGATCTCGGCCGGTCGCGATGTCGACGCGCCGCTGTGCCATCACTGCGATCGACTGCTCGCGGGCGGCGGCGACCACGTCCGCGAGCTCCGCGCGGTCCGCGACCTCGATCACGTTGGTCCCGAACGCCTCCTCGAAGTCGCGTTTGAGCTCCGGCTTGACGACGAGCGGGAAGCCGAGCGAGTCGGCGGCCTCGTCGAGGGTGGCGTCGGGCTCTCGCGTCGCCGCGTCAGCCGTCTCCGCCAGTCGATACGTCTCCGGATACGGCACGCCGAGCGCCTCGCAGGTCGCGTACAGCTCGGACTTGTTCAAAACGTCGTCGAGGATGTCAATCCCCGAGAAGGGGAGTCTCACGCCGGCCGGCTCCGCCTCCGCGTACGCCAGCGCCCACTCGTCCATACAGCCGAACGCGACCGCCTCCGTCCCCGCGGCGTCGACGACCGCCTCGACGTCCTCGCGGAAGCCGTCGAGGTCGTCGAGGGGATACGTCACCGCGCCCGCGAAGTCGACCGCGTCGGACGGGGGCGCCAGCCCGTCGTGCCGGACAGGTGTGTCGGTCGGTGCTGCAGTGCCATCGGATTCGGCTCGGTCGAGCGCGATCACGGGGACGCCGTGTGCGTCGAGCGCGCGAGCGACGCCGAGTCCGGTCACGTGCGCGTTGCTGACGAGCGCCGGCGGCCGGTCGAAGTCGGCGTCCGCGAGCGCGTCGATCAACCCCTCGGTCGAGCGGAACTGCGCTGTCATACCCTCCATCGCCGGTCCGGATACAAAGGCGCACCAGTATCGGCGTGGCGTGCCACTACCGGTGACGGTCAGCCGCGAATGCCGGAACGATCCGGACGCAACGCGCTTTTACTCGCGTGTCGCCTCTGAAGCGGTATGAGAGGAAGCGATTCCGTAGACGAGGACCCCGCCGAGAGCGCGCCCGCAGACGGCGACTCCGCCGAGAACGCTGCCGCCGAGAACGCGCCCGCAGACGACGAGCTTCCGGGCCGCGTCCGGCGCGCTTTCGCCGACCACGGCTCGTTCGAACCGGCCGGCGACGCGGCGTGGACCGCAGAGACGACTCCCTTCGACGGCGAGGTGCGCGCGGAGCCCGCCGTAGACGGGCGGATCCGGTTCGCGGTGACCGTTCGCGTCCCGACCCTCTCTGCCGTGACGACCGACGAGGTCGCCGACGTCGTCGAGGAGGGGTGGGCCGAGACGTTCGAGCTCCGCGTCGTCGACGTCGGCGGCGTTACCCGCGGGGAACACGAGTTCGATCCGACGGTGGCGATCGGCGACCGCGAGATCGTCGTCTCGTTCGAGCTGACTGACATCAACGAGCGGCGGGGCGTCGACGACGCCGGGGCGCTGATCAACTTCGTCGAGGGGACCTACGTGCAGGGCGTCATCCCCGGCTACGAGTACACCGAACCGGTGACCGACATCCTCTCGGCGGCGCGACAGCAGGGCGGTGGCGGGGAGGGGATGTTCTGACCGGTCGCGTCGAGGGAGCGCCCGCCGCGGTCGATAGGGAGAAAAGCCGTGAGCCCGTACTCAGGATATGCTCGCGCTGTTCGGGTTCGTCAGCATCCTCGCGCTCGTGGCGTTCCACACGCTGCTCGCCGGCGTGACGACCCGATTCTTCCGACTCCGGCTGTCGACCTCGTGGGGGTCAGTCGTCTACACGATCGTGTTGACACCGATGCTGCTGCTCGTCTCGACGCTGTTTTTCACGGGCGTGTTGAACCTGGGTGCCGGCGTCAACCTCGGCACGCCGGCGATCGTGATCGGTCTGTTCGTCGCGCTCCCGGTCGTGGTGGGCGCCGCGATCGACTACCTCTACGTCCCGTCGCCGGACGAATACGAGCTGCCGGACACCCAGTGACGGGGGCGTTCAGGGGGCGTCGAGGAGCCCCGCGAGGATCCCCTCGACTTCCGCGATCACGTCCTCTGGCGGCCGGGTGGCGTCGACGCGGTGGAATCGCCCCGGCTCCGCGTCGATGAGCCGCTCGTAGTTCTCCCGGACGGTCGAGAGATAACCGTCCTGCTCGAACTTGTTCGTGCGCCCGGAGCGGTCGGCGGCGGTTCGAGCGTCCAGATCGAGGTAGATCGTCGCGTCCGGCGGCCGTGAGAAGGCGCTGTGGATCCCCCGGATATACTCCAGCGGACGTTCGATGTCGACGCCGCTCTCCGCGAGCGTCGCCGCCTGGTACGCGAACCGCGAGTCGGAGTAGCGGTCGGAGATCACGACCTCCCCGTCGGCGAGCGCGGGAGCGACCGTTCGCGAGAGGTGGTCGGCGTGGTCGGCAGTGTACAAGAACAGCTCCGCCAGCGGGTCGGCGTCGTCGGACGCGGTCGATCGGGCCACCGCCTCGCCGTACCAGCTGTCGGTCGGCTCGCGGGTGAACGTCGCGTCGGGATAGACGTCGTGGAGGGCCTCCCACACGGTCGTCTTGCCGCTCCCGTCGAGCCCCTCCAGCGTTATCAGCATGATCGCTCCTCCGGTACGGCGCGGAATAAACGACGCGGAATCCGCGGCGAGGCCGTGGGTTCGGTGCCCCGAGTCCGACCGGCGATCGCCGCCGCTGCCGGCGTCATCGTTCCATTATTGGTCTGTCATCGCCGCGTCAGACATCGCGGTAGGTTTACGGGCTTTCGTCCGAGATTACTCGCATGAAAGTGTTGGTAGCCGGCGGGACGGGGTTCATCGGATCACACCTCTGTCGCGCGCTCGCGGACGGCGGTCACGACGTGACGGCGCTCTCTCGATCGGCGGACGACACGCCCGAGGGGGTCGACACCGCGGTCGGCGACGTCACCGACTACGACTCCATCGCGGAGGCGGTCGCGGGGCAGGACGCCGTCGTGAACCTCGTCGCGCTGTCGCCGCTGTTCGAGCCGAAGGGCGGGAACGTGATGCACGATCGGATCCACCGCGGGGGGACCGAGAACCTCGTTCGAGCGGCGGAGGCGGGCGACGTCGAGGGGTTCCTCCAGCTGAGCGCGCTCGGGGCCGATCCCGACGGCGACACCGCGTACATCCGGGCGAAGGGACAGGCAGAGACCATCGTCCGCGAGAGCGACCTCAGCTGGACGATATTCCGTCCGTCGGTCGTCTTCGGGGAGGGGGGTGAGTTCGTCTCCTTCACCAAGCGACTGAAGAAGATGTTCGCCCCGGGGGTTCCGCTCTATCCACTGCCGGGCGGCGGGAAGACTCGATTCCAGCCGATCCACGTCGGAGACCTCGTCCCGATGCTGATCGCGGCGCTCACGGAGGACGACCACGCCGGCGAGACGTACGAGATCGGCGGGCCGGAGGTGCTGACGCTGCGACAGGTGACCGACCTCGTGTACGAGGCCGAGCGGAAGGGCGTCACGATCGTCCCACTGCCGATGCCGCTCGCCAAGGTCGGCCTGTCGGTGCTCGGCGCAGTGCCGGGATTCCCGATGGGATCGGACCAGTACCGATCGTTACAGTTCGATAACACGACCGCGGAGAACGACGCTGCCGCGTTCGGCGTCGACGAGGCGGAGATGACCACGCTCGCGACCTACCTCGGCATCAAATGACCGCACGAACACCGAACGGCGACGTGAGGGTTTCGACCGGCGCGGCGCAGCCGCGTTCATGTCAATGGAGTGAATATCAATGCTTGTAACGACAACCGAAGGCTTAAATACGCGATCGCGTTCTGTTCATTTCAAAGGCGGAGGGAGCACACGATGAAACTTGCAATGATCGGATTCGGACAGGCGGGGGGAAAAGTCGTCGACAAATTCCTGGAGTACGACAAGCGGACGGGTTCGGAGATCGTCCGCGCGGCCGCGGCCGTCAACACGGCCAAAGCCGACCTGATGGGCCTCGAGCACATCGCCGAGGACCAGCGCGTCCTCATCGGACAGTCACGGGTCAAGGGCCACGGCGTCGGCGCCGACAACGAGCTGGGCGCGGAGATCGCCGAGGAGGACATCGACGAAGTGCAGGGTGCCATCGACTCGATCCCGGTCCACGAGGTGGACGCGTTCCTCGTCGTGGCCGGGCTTGGCGGCGGCACGGGCTCCGGCGGCGCGCCGGTGCTCGCGAAACACCTCAAGCGGATCTACACCGAACCCGTCTACGGGCTCGGCATCCTCCCGGGTAGCGACGAGGGAGGGATCTACACCCTGAACGCCGCCCGCTCGTTACAGACGTGCGTCCGCGAGGTGGACAACCTCATGGTGTTCGACAACGACTCCTGGCGGAAGACCGGCGAGTCCGTCCAGGGCGGCTACGAGGACATCAACGAGGAGATCGTCCGTCGGTTCGGCATCCTCTTCGGCGCCGGCGAGATCCAGCAGGGCCAGGAGGTCGCCGAGAGCGTCGTCGACTCCTCGGAGATCATCAACACGCTCTCCGGCGGCGGCGTCTCCACGGTCGGCTACGCCGAGGAGGAGGTCGAAGAGCGCACCTCGGGCGGGCTGCTCTCGCGGCTCCGCAACGACGACGGGACCGACGAACTCGACAGCGCGCACACGACGAACCGCATCACCAGCCTCGTCCGGAAGGCCGCGCTGGGGCGGCTCACGCTCCCCTGTGAGATCGAGGGCGCCGAGCGGGCGCTGCTCGTGCTCGCCGGCCCGCCGGAGTACCTCAACCGGAAGGGTATCGAGCGCGGCCGGAAGTGGCTCGAAGAGCAGACCGGCTCGATGGAAGTCCGCGGCGGGGACTACCCGTACCGCGGCGCCGGCTTCGTCGCCACCGTCATCCTGCTCGCGGGCGTCACGAACGTCCCGCGGATCAAGGAGCTTCAGCAGGTCGCCATCGAGGCGCAGGACAACCTCGACGAGATCCGCGAGGAGAGCGAGGATAACCTCGACGACCTCGTCAACGACGACAGCGACGAGCTGGAATCCCTGTTCTAGCTCCCCCCGCAGTATCGCTGCCGATGGACGTTATCGTCCCCTTCTCCGCAGACCGCCCGAAGTCGCGGCTCTCGACCGTGTTGACCGCCGAAGAGCGATCGTCGTTCGCGCGAGCGATGCTGCGCGACGTGCTCGACGCGATCACGACGGCGGGCGGCACGCCCCGAGTACTCGCGACGGGGCCGGTCGACGACCTCACACACCGGGTCGTCGTCGACGACCGCCCGTTGACGACCGCGGTCAACGGCGTCCTCGAGTCAGGGGTGGCCGAGAACGCCGAGAGCGACACGCCGAGCGACGATTCCGATCCGATCGCTATCGTCATGGCCGACGTGGCGCTCGCGACGCCAGAAGCGGTCGGTAAACTCTTCGACGCGGGGCAGCGGGCGGACGTCGTCGTCGCGCCCGGTCGCGGCGGCGGGACGAACGCCCTCGTCGTCGACCACCCGGCGTTCCGAGTGGATTACCACGGGGCCTCGTACGTGGACCACCGTCGGATCGCCGAAGACGTCGGCGCGAGCGTCGGCGTCGTCGACTCACACCGACTCGCGACGGACATCGACGAGCCGGCGGATCTCGCCGAGCTGTTGATTCACGGTGACGGCGCCGCGGCGCGGTGGCTCGCGGAAGCCGGATTCACGCTGGAGACGACGGACGGGCGAGTGGGCGTCGTTCGAGAGTGAGAGGCGTCTCGGGCGATCGCCGAACTACGAGAGGAACCGATCGCTGACGTCTTCGTCCGGGATCATACACTGGTCTTTCCGTCCGAACCACGCGTAGCGGTTCGCCGCGACGACGTCGTACGCCCAGTCACCGATCCGAGACGGGACCAACCGACCGAGCGTCGCGACGCGGTAAGGCCACCCGAGCAGTTCGGCGATCCGGATCACGGCCGACGACTTGCGATAGATGCGGTCGCCCTCGATCAGGACGATCGAGTCGAAATCCGCCGTCGGGAGCCCGTGGGTCGCGAGGAGCGCCTGCCCGGCCTCGGACTGCAGCGAGGCGAACCGGAGCCGCCCCTCGCTGTCGCGCGGAATCAGAAACGAGACGACTCCGTTACAGAGGTTACAGACGCCGTCGAAGAGCACGACGGGTCCGTCGGGATCGATCTCGACCGTCTCGTCGGAACCCGGGTCGGTCCGGTCGTCGGCTTGAGACCCCATCAGCGGACACCTCCGGAGAGCCGGGGTCGCGTCGACGCGGGCGAACCGTTACGCTGAGCGCTCATACCCGAGCCTTCGCGGCCAGCGACAAGAGTCTCCCGCTCGGGATCCGGGACCGCGATCCTTTTTGAGGCCGGACCGTGAGAGTCGCACGTGTTCACGGCAGCGGCGGAGTACGGGATCGACATCGAGATCGACCGGGACCGCGTCGAGCGGCTGCTGTCGGTGTCGCCCGCGGACGTCGACGCCGCCGACCGTCTCACCTTCGCGCGGAACGTGTTCGTCCCGCTGACGACCGCCTGCCGCTACACCTGTACGTACTGCACCTACTACGACGTGCCGGGCGAGGCGACGCTACTGTCGCCCGACGAGATCAGAGAGCGCTGTCGAATCGGAGCCGACGCGGGCTGTACGGAGGCGCTTTTTACCTTTGGCGACGAGCCGGACGACCGATACACCGCGATCCACGAGACGCTGGACGAGTGGGGGTTCGAATCGGTCCACGACTACCTCTACCGCGCCTGTGAGATCGCCGTAGAGGAGGGGTTGCTTCCCCACTCGAACCCCGGCGATCTCACCGAGTCCCAGTTCGCCGATCTCCGCGAGGTGAACGCCTCGATGGGCGTGATGCTCGAGACGACCGCCGACGTCGACGCGCACAGCGGCGGCAGGCGCAAGACCCCCGGCCAGCGGCTCAACACGATCCGAGCGGCGGGCCGACAGGGCGTCCCGTTCACCACGGGGATCCTCGTCGGCATCGGCGAAGAGTGGCGCGACCGCGCCGAGAGCCTGCTGGCGATCCGCGAACTCCACGAGCGACACGGCCACGTTCAGGAGGTCATCGTCCAGAACGTCGTCCCGAACGAGCGGTCCGACTTCGCGACGCCGGGGCGAGAGGCGATGCGCCGCGCAGTGGCGATGGCGCGAGCTGCACTTCCGCCGGAGGTGTCCGTTCAGGTGCCGCCGAACCTGTCGCCGGCCGCCGAGCTAGTCGACTGCGGAATCGACGACCTCGGTGGCGTCTCTCCGGTCACGGACGACTACATCAACCCCGACTACGCGTGGCCGGATCTCGACGGGCTCCGCGCGGTCGCCGACGCGGGCGGGATGCCGCTCCGTGAGCGGCTGCCGACGCACGCGCGATACCTGCCGGACGACGTGGGCCCCGCCGATGCGGACACGGCTCCGGAGCCGACGGACCGCGACGCGTGGATTCCCCCCGCCGTCAGCGAGCGACTCCGCGGCAGCGACGTCCACGGCCGGCGGCTCCGAGGGGTCGCACGCGGGGAGGGGCCGCTCACTCCGCGTCCCACGGGCGGGAACCGACCGAACCGCCGGTGACATCGGGCGCGCGACGCCCCGGAGTCGTCACGGCGATCCGACCGCTGATCCGCTCCGAACGTGTTCGGCAATGCTCAACCTACCCGATAAACTCTTTAAATATTATCTTAAATACTGTTGGTGATGGTACCACTACAGTTCGGGTTGACGGGGTTGGCGGCGACGATCGCCGGCCTCCTGTTCACAGTCTTCCTGTTCGTCCTCGGCTTCGTCGGCGTACTGCTGCTCGGGAAAGTGATCTTCGTCCCGGCAGTGAGGAAGAGCGTCGAGTCGCGCGGGTTCGACAAGGCCGTCAAGAGCCTCGGGACGAGCGTCGCGAACGCGGTCGTCTGGGTCGCGGCGGTCGCAATCGGCTTCACGATCGCCGGCTACGGCGCGTTTCTCTCGGCGTTCGCCGTCTTCGGCGGCGCGATCGCGCTCGCGATCGGCTTCGCAGCACAGGACCTCCTCGGCAACTTCGTCGCCGGGGTGTTCATCCTGAAGGACAAACCCTTCGAGGTCGGCGACTGGATCGAGTGGGACGGGAACTCAGGCCGGGTCGAGGACATCGATCTCCGGGTCTCTCGGGTCCGGACGTTCGACAACGAGCGGATCACAGTGCCGAACGGCGACCTCGCGAACAACGCGGTGACGAACCCGGTCGCCTACGAGACGCTCCGACAGAAGTTCGTCTTCGGTATCGGCTACGACGACGATATCGCGGAGGCGACGGACATCATCGTCGAGAAGGCGGAGGAACACGAGTCGATCCTCGACGACCCCGCGCCGTCGGTCAGACTGGTCGAACTCGGCGACTCCGACGTGGGGCTGCAGGCCCGATGGTGGATATCCGACCCCGACCGCGGGGACTTCGTTCGCGTCCGCTCCGAGTACGTCACCGAGGTGAAGGAGGCGTTCGACGAGGCCGGGATCGACATCCCGTACGTCCACCGGCAGCTCACGGGGAGCGTCGAGGTCATCGAGTCGGTCGCGGCCGACGAGTAGGACCTGCCGCAGCCCGCCCCTACGTTTCACCGATCATCCGACTTCCTCGTCGACATCGCCCGCGGAGGGCCGATACTGCCGGCTGACTGCCTGCCACCGGTTCGACCGGAATCGGTGACCGTTCAGTCCGGCCGGAACGAGCTTCTCGAGGAGGAGTGCCGCGTACAGCCCGCCGACGCCCAGCGGCGTCACCAGCCCGAGCAGCGCGGCCGGAAGCGCGAAGACGTAGAGTCCGGCCATCGACGCCAGGAAGGGCCACCGCGTGTCGCCGGCGCCGCGCAGCGACCCGGTGACCGACCCGTCGATGCCGAGCGGTATCGCGGAGAGCGCCGCCACGACGACGAACGTCGCTGTCGCCGCCACGGCGGCCGGATCGTCGACGAACACCCGCGCGATCGGCGTCGCGGCGACGACCACGAGCGCGGACGCGAGGACGTACGTGAGCGCCGAGAGCCGGATCACGTCTCGGCCGTACTCCGCCGCGAGCGACTCCTCGCCCGCGCCGAGACGCTGGCCGACGAGCGTGCTCGCCGCAATCGAGAACCCCCAGCTGAAGCTCCCGAGCAGCGCGCGGACGCGGCGGCCGACCTCGAGCGCGGCGACCGTGACGGCGCCGAACGACGACGCGATCCACAGAAGCGGGAAGACGACGACGCCCTCGGCGACGCGGCGCGCGATGAGCGGCGCCGAGACGCGGAGGAGCTGTCGAGAGAGCTCGACGTCGACCCACGGACCGGAGCGGCCCACCGGAACCGGGGACGCGCCGTGTCCGAAGTACGACCGACCGGTCATCCCCCACGAGAGCACGAGTCCGACCGCCGCGATGGAGACTGCGGTCCCGATGGCCGCCCCCAACACGCCGAGCCCCGCCCCGAGGACGAGCGTGGCCGTCAGCGCGACGTTCAACAGCGCGCCGCCGGCGCGGACCACCATCGGCGTGAACGTGTCGCCGACGCCGGCGTACGTCCGGCTCGCGATCATGTTGAAGAACTCGAAGAGCAGGGCCGGCGCGGTGACGACGAGATACGTCACGCCGAACCGGAGCGCGTCCCCGTCGCCGCCGACTACCGCGACGAGCGGTTCGGCGAACGCGACGAATCCGGCGACGATGGGGACGGCGAGCAGGGCGGCGACGAGCAGCGACTGCTTGACCACGAGCGCGGCCCGGCCGGCCTCGTCGCCGCCGTAGTTCTGTGAGACGAGCGAGACGGTGCCGCCGGCGAGCCCGATGGAGACGAACTTCGCGAGCTGCCAGTACGCGAACGCGAACGCGAGTCCGGCGACCGCCGGCGCGCCTAACACGAATCCGATGATCGCGAGGTCGACGGTGTTTTTCGACATGATCGCGAACCCGGTGACGATCCGCGGCCACGCCAGATCGACCGTCTCGCCGAGTCGACCGCGGTCGATGACGCCCGCACTGTCGAGCGCGGTCGCGACCGCGTCCCCGCCGCGTTCGAGACGGTCGCGAATCCGGGAGCGCATTACTACTCACACGGTCGTCGGGAGGTTTGTGTCTGTCCGTTGCCCTCGAGATCGGGTTCCCGTAGGCCCCCGTGTGTGGGCGGAGCAGAACGCAACCGTTTTGCCGCGACCACCAGATGGTACCACTTATGAGTCCAGCGACCTGGCAGACGTATCTCGTGACGGGAGCGGCTCACTCGGCCGGCCGAGACACCCCGAGCGTCGTCGCCGACGCGCTCGAAGGGGGGATCGATGTCGTCCAGCTACGGGACAAAGGGCAAAGCGCCCGGGAACGATACCAGACCGGTCGTCGGCTCCGAGAGCAGACGAACACGGCGGGCGTCCCGCTCGTCGTCAACGACCGGATCGATCTCGCGCGGGCCATCGAGGCCGACGGCGTCCACCTCGGACAGTCCGACCTCCCCGTCGAAGTCGCTCGCGAACAGCTCGGAGCGTCCGCGATCGTCGGGGTCTCCGCGTCCACCGTCGCCGAGGCGACGGCCGCCGAAGCCGCCGGAGCTGACTATCTCGGAGTGGGGGCCGTCTACGGCACCACCTCGAAAGCCGTTCCGGACGAGGAGAACGGGATCGGCACGGAGCGGATCGAAGCGATAGCGCGCGCCGTCGACATCCCCGTGATCGGGATCGGTGGTATCGACGCCACCAACGCGGCCGCGGTCGTCGACGCGGGTGCGACGGGGGTCGCCGTCATCTCTGCCATTACGGCCGCGGACGACCCGCGGGCCGCGACCGCGACGCTCCGGGAGGTGGTGACCGATGTCTGAGGAGGCGCCACCGATCGAGCGCCTCGAGGAGACGAGTCTGGCCGACGCGCTGTCGGCGGTCGCCGAAACGGCGCCGCTGATCCACCACCTCACGAACGACGTGACGACCAGCGAGACGGCGAACGTCACGCTCCACTGGGGCGGGCTCCCGGTGATGGCGGACGCGCCCGCGGAAGCAGGAGACATGGCGGCCGGAGCGGACGCGGTCGTCATCAACACCGGGACGGCGACCGGAACCGACGTCGACGCGATGATCGACGCCGGGGAGCGAGCGAACGAGGCGGACGTGCCGGTCGTCTTAGACCCCGTCGGCTACGGGGCGACCCCTCACCGCGTCGAATCGGTCGGCCGACTGCTCGACGCGGTCGCGTTCGATATCATCAAGGGGAACGTCGGAGAGGTTCGCGGACTCGCCGGCGAGGAGGCGGCGGTCAAGGGGGTCGAGTCGGTCGACGACGGCGGTGGCGAGTCGAGCGTCGGCGACGCCGCGCGGGCGCTCGCGGCGGAGACCGGCGCCGCCGTCGTCGCGTCGGGTCCGACCGACGTCGTCGCCGACGTGGACGGGAGGGCGTTCGAACTCGCGGTCGGCCACGAGCGAATGGGATCGTTCGTGGGGTCGGGGTGCATGCTCGCGAGCACGCTCGGAACGGTGTCGGCGCTGACCCGCGAGGCGAACGCCCCGATCGCGACCGCGGCGGAGGCGGCGGTGGTCGCGACCGCAGCGTACGGACTGGCCGGGGAGCGAGCGGCGGCGACGGAGCCTGCCGGCCCGGCGAGTTACCGCACGGCGTTCATGGACGCGGTCGCGGCGATGGCGACAGATCCGCCCGACTTCGACGTCCGTGATCGCGTGTCGAATTCGTAGGGGCGAAATCGCGCGTCAGATTCGTAAGGAAAAACAGCCGGTGCGCGTGTCGCCCGCACCGAGGCGGGTCGGGGGAGTGGCAACGGCTCCACGCGGGACCGCACCGAACGTCCACGTTCCCTCGCGCGGCGGGTCGATCGAGCAGAGGAGGTCTGGCCGCGGTACCCGGGAAACCTATCGCGTCGCCTGTTTCCACTCGCGGAGGCCGATCCGGCCGCCGTCAAGCGCTTCTGCGGACGCTTCGGTCGCCGCCCAGACGAACAGCGGGGCGACGCTCTCTGGATCGCGGGCGCGCTCCATGCCGGTGAGGTCGGTCGCGACGAGCCCAGGGTCGACGACGCCGACCGTCGCGTCGAGGTCGGCAGCGAAGCCGCGGGCGACCGCCTCGGCCGCGGCCTTCGACACGGCGTACGCGCCCATTCCGGCCTTCGACTCGTGAGCGACCGACCCGGACGGGACGATCAGTCGGGCGTCGTCTGCGAGGTGTGGGACCGCTTCGGCGAGGGTCGCGAAGACGCCGCGGGCGTTCGTCCGCATCGTGTCGTCGTAGTCGGTGTAGCTCGTCTCGGTCGTCGGATTCTCGCCCGGCGCGCCGTGAAACACCGCGGCGTTCGCGAAGACGACATCTATCGGGCCGGCCTCGCGGGCGACGCGCTCGAAGAATCGTTCGAGGTCGAACTCGTCGCGGACGTCGACACGCTCGCCCCACGCGGTCCCCACAGCGGCCGTCCCGGAGTCGGCGCCTGTCTCGCCCCCGTCGGTGCTGCCGGCGTCTTCAGGGTCGACACCACCGTTCCCGTTCAACGCGTCGACAGTCCGGTCGACCGCGCCACCGTCGCGCCCGGAGACGGCGACGAACGCCCCGTCGTCGACGAACGCCTCGGCGACTGCTCGTCCGATCCCGCTCGTTGCGCCGGTGATCGCGACCGTCAGATCCATATGCAGATCGATACGGGCCTCCGCGACTTAGAGGTACCCACTCGACGCGTCTGGCCGGTATTTATACTGCTCCCGGACATACGTCTCAGTATGGACGTGGCCCCGGACATCGACGCCGTGGCCGGCGAATCCGTCGTCGTTATCGGCGGCGGATTCGGTGGCCTCTCGACAGCGTGTTACCTCGCCGACGCCGGCGCGGATGTCACCCTCCTCGAGAAGAACGAACAGTTGGGCGGACGCGCGAGCCGCCTCGAAGCGGACGGGTTCCGGTTCGATATGGGTCCCTCGTGGTACCTGATGCCGGACGTGTTCGAGCGCTTCTTCGGCCACTTCGGCCGAACGCCGGACGAGTTCTACGAGTTGGAGCGCTTGGACCCGCACTACCGCGTGTTCTGGAAGGACGGCGACCAGGTGGACATCCTGCCGGACCGCGAGCACAACAAGAAGCTGTTCGAGGAGTACGAGCCGGGCGCCGGCGAGGCGTTCGAGTCGTATCTCGAGGAGTCGGAGCGAACGTACGACATCGGCATGGAGCACTTCGTCTACGAGGACCGCCCGCGGCTCCGCGACTACGTGGACAAGGACGTCCTGCGATACTCGTGGGGGCTCTCGCTGTTGGGCAAGATGCAGGGCCACGTAGAGGGGTACTTCGACCACCCGAAGCTCCAACAGCTGATGCAGTACACCCTCGTCTTCCTCGGCGGCTCTCCGACGAACACCCCGGCGCTGTACAACCTGATGAGCCACGTCGACTACAACATGGGCGTCTACTACCCCGAGGGCGGGATCGGCGCCGTCGTCGACGGGATCGTCGAGCTCGCCGACGATCTCGGCGTCGAGTTCGTCACCGACGCCGAGGTGACCGGTATCGAGGGGCGGTACGGCGCGTTCGCGGTCGACACCGCCGGCGGCGACCGCTACCTCTCGGATCTGGTCGTCTCCGACGCCGACTACGCCCACACCGAACAGGCGCTGCTCCCGAAACACAAACGACAGTTCACGACGGAGTACTGGGAGTCGAAGACGTACGCCCCCTCCGCGTTCCTGTTGTACCTCGGCGTCGAGGGCGACGTGCCGAACCTCGAACACCACACGCTGGTGTTGCCGACGGACTGGAACCGTCACTTCGAGCAGATCTTCGACGACCCCGAGTGGCCCGACGATCCGGCGTACTACCTCTGTGTCCCGTCGGAGACCGACGACACGGTCGCGCCGGAGGGGCACAGCAACCTCTTCGCGCTCGTCCCCATCGCCCCCGGACTGGAGGACACCCCCGAGATCCGCGAGGAGTACCGCGATCTCGTGTTGGACGACATCGCCGAGAACACCGGGACGGAGCTGCACGACCGGATCGTCTTCGAGGAGTCCTTCTCCGTGGACGACTTCGCCGACCGCTACAACAGCTATCAGGGGAGCGCGCTGGGGCTGGCGCACACGCTGCGACAGACGTCGCTGCTCCGCCCCCCGCACCACTCCGACGCGGTCGACGGGCTCTACTTCACCGGCTCGACGACGACACCCGGGATCGGCGTGCCGATGTGTCTCATTAGCGGACAGCTGACGGCCGAGGAGCTCTCGAAGACGGTGTGAGTGCAACCGTGACCGAAACCGAGCAGCGGTCGGCGGGCGACGACCCCGGACGGACCGCGACGGCGACCGACCACCTCCGATACCTGCTGGTGTTGTCGCGGCCGCGGTTCTGGTTGTACCTCGCCGGCCCCGTCGCCGTCGGCGTCACGTACGGAATCAGCGACGTGAGCGAGCTGTTCACGCCCGTGACGCTCGCGCTCGCCGCCTACTTCCTCGTTCCCGCGAACGTCTTTCTGTACGGCGTCAACGACATCTTCGATGCCGATATCGACGCGCTGAACCCGAAGAAGGAGGATCGCGAAGCCCGCTGGCAGGGCGACAGACTCGTGCTGCTCGCCGTGCTCGCGTCTGCCGCCGGCGGCGTCGCCACCTTCGCGATCACCCCGCGGGTCGCGTGGCCGTACCTGGCGGGGTTCCTGCTGCTCGGAGCGGCGTACAGCGCTCCGCCGATACGGTTCAAGACGACCCCGTTCGCCGACTCCGTCTCGAACGGGCTCTACGTCCTTCCGGGAGCCGCTGCGTACGCGACCGTGGCGGGCGCGCATCCGCCCGGCGCGGCGCTCGTCGGCGCGTGGCTCTGGACGATGGGGATGCACACGTTCTCGGCGATTCCCGACATCGAACCCGACCGTGCCGCCGGAATCCGAACGACAGCGACGGTCCTCGGCGAGCGGCGCACGTACGCGTACTGCTTCGCCGCGTGGGTCGCCGCCGCGGTCGCGTTCGTGGCGGTCGACCCCCGCCTCGGGGCGTTGCTCGGTGCCTACCCCGTCTTCGTCGCGTGGGTCGCCGTGTCGTCGATCGACGTCGACCGCGCGTACTGGTGGTTCCCGGCGCTCAACACCGTCGTGGGCACCCTCATGGCGATGGGGGGGCTCTGGCGCGTCTATCCGATCACGGAGGTGATCGCATGAGCGACGAGGGGGGGTCGGCGGGATCGGCGGAGTCGGGCTCCGGCGGCGATCCGACCGCCTCCGCCGGCGGCGATCCGACCGCGGCGGCTTCCGGCGTCGACGCGCTCCGCGCCCGGCTCCCGAACACCCGCCGCGAGACGGAGGTCCTCCTGGATCGTCTCGTCCGTGAGAACCGGTTTACGATCGCGGTGCTGTTCCCCGTCGTCGGAGCGTTCACGCTCGTCGGGAGCGCGGAGGGATGGATGCCCGAGCCGCTCGCTTTCAACCCGTGGTTCGTGCTGTTCGGCGTGTTCGTGATGCGGTCGCCGCTCGTCGTCGGCGTGTTACCAGCGATCGACCGCAAGGCGATCGGCTGGGTCGGGGTGTTGATCGCGTACACCTACGCGATCGAGATGATCGGCGTCGCGACCGGCTGGCCGTACGGCACGTTCGAGTACACGGTGAGTCTCGGGCCGATGATCGGTGGCGTCCCGCTGGCGCTACCGGTGTTTTTCATCCCGCTCGTGATGAACGCGTACCTGCTGTGTCTGCTGCTGCTCGGCCCGCGGGCGTCGAACGGCTGGCTCAGGCTGCTGGTCGTGATCCCGACCGTGGTCGCGATGGACGTCGTCTTGGACCCCGGCGCCGTCGCGCTCGGGTTCTGGGACTTCGGCGGCGGCGCGTTCTACGGGGTCCCGCTCTCTAACTACGCCGGCTGGGTGTTGTCGGCGACGGTCGCGGTGGTCACGCTCGACCGGGCGTTCGAGATGGCCGCGATCCGCGAGCGGCTCGCGAACTGCGAGTTCATGCTCGACGACATGGTGAGCTTCGTGATTCTGTGGGGCGGAATCAACCTCTGGTACGGGAGTCTCGTCCCCGCGGTCGTCGCCCTCGCGTTCGGCGTCGGCCTCGTTCGGGCCGATCGGTTCGACGCGCGGCTGTTCAATCCGTGGCGGTGAGTCGAACGGCTCCGCGACCGGCACTCGGTCGCGGTTCCGGCGATGGCTCGACGGAACCTCCGACCGGACTCGGTGCCGCTTATATACGCCCGTCGCGTTCGTGCACACATGATCGGCTACGTCACGATTTCGCTCCGGACGGAGGGTGATGAATGAGTCGCCTCGCGATCGATTACGGGAGCCACGACCGGGTCCGTGAGCTGGTGGATCGGCTGGTGTACTGCGTCGAACACGTCAGCGTCGAGTTCGACGGCTGGGAGGAGCCACACGTGAAGGGACCGGGGCTGTACTTCGCCGTCGTCGGCGACTGCGATTACGGCTCCTACGCCGATCCGATGGGGGACAACCGTTGGCCCCGCGACACCTGCGCCTCCGCGTTCGACGAGGACGCGCTCATCGAGGCCGTCGAGCGGGTGAGCGTCGAGCGGGACGGCGGGATCGTCGTCGCGGTCGACGGCGAGATCGAGTCGCAGATGGTCCGGTTCCGGGACCTCGGGACCCGGAGCTGGGAGGCCGACCTCGTCGACGACGTGAGCTACGAGCCGTGGATGGGGTCGCGGCACATGAGCGCGATCGAGACCTCCGTCCGACCGGAGGTCATCGCCACGGTGACGTTGAGCGAGGAGACGGGGCGCGTGAGCGTCTTCCGCGACGGCGAGGCTGAGTCGATGCGCCGTCACCAGCTCGGCGGACAGTGGCGGGCGGACTCGAACTGATCGGCCACCCGTTGGACTCGAACTGACCGGCCACCCGTTGGACTCGAACTGATCGGCCACCGGTCCCTGATTCCCGTTCGGCGGTCGCGAAGCCCTATCATTATGAGCGGGCCGGTCGAACGGTCGCGTATGTACGACGACATCCTGGTGCCGACCGACGGGAGCGACGCTGTCGATCGGGCGCTCGAACACGCCATCCGGCTGGCGACCGACCACGACGCGACGGTCCACGCGTTGTACGTCGTCGACCGGCGGATCGCGACCGCGAACTCCGGCGAGCTCCACGACGAGATCGTCGCCGACCTCGAATCGCAGGGCGAAGCGGCGGTCGGCGCCGTCGCGGAGCGCGCCGAGAGCGCCGGACTCGACGCCGAGACGCGCGTGCTCAGCGGCACCCCCGACACCGAGATCGTCTCCTATGCCGAGGAACGAGGGATCGACGTCATCGTGATGAGCCCCGAGGGGAAGTCCCCGCGCGAGCGGATCCGGTCGCTCGGCAGCGTCTCCGACCGCGTGGCCGATGACGCGACCGTCCCCGTGTTTCTCATCAAGTGATCGCGGCGATGAAACTCACCGTTCTCGGCTCGGGCAGCGCGATGGCGGTGCCCGACCGCGCGCAGGCGGGATACCTCCTCGACGACGGCGACCGGTCGCTCCTCGTCGACTGCGGCAGCGGCGTCCTCCAGCGGCTCGCCGGCACCGAGACGGGGTACGAGGGGGTCTCGACCGTCCTCCTCACGCATCACCACCTCGATCACGTCTCGGCGCTGTTACCCCTGATGAAGGCCCGCTGGCTCGCGGGCGAGGAACACCTAGCGGTCGTCGGCCCGTCCGGCACCAAGTCGCTCGTCGACGGCCTCCTCGACGTCCACGACTACCTCGACGGGCGGATCGACCTCGCGATCCGAGAGGTGTCGGCGGCGCGTCCGTTCACCGCGGCCGGCTTCGACGTTGCGGCCAGAGAGACGCGCCACTCGATGGACGGGTTCGCCTACCGGTTCGCGCCGCCGAGCGCAGAGGGGCTCGATCCGAGCGACGGACCGCTCACGCTCTCCGGTGACACGGAGGCGTTCGGCGGGATGGCCGCGTTCGCAGACGGCAGCGACGTCCTCGTTCACGACTGTTCGTTCCCCGACGGCGTCGACGTCTCGAACCACCCGACGCCGACGCAGCTCGGCGAGTCGCTCGCGGGGACCGATATCGGGACGCTGTACCTCTCGCACCTCTACCCGCACACGAGCGGTCGCGAGCGGGAGATGGCCCGCAGCGTTCGCGAGGCCGGCTTCGACGGCAACGTCGACGTCGCGAGCGACGGGCTGTGCGTCGAGATCTGAGTTCACGGTGGCGTTAGTACGTAACCAACAATAATTACGCAGTAGTCAGTTCGACCCGGATATTTAAGCGATCATAGTGGCTCCGTTCGTCTATGACCGGGCCACTCGTGGACGACTTCGGGCGGGAGGTGACGGGGGTACGGGTCTCGCTCACCGACCGCTGTAACTTCGACTGCATCTACTGTCACAACGAGGGGTTAGGCGACACGCGAGGGCCCATGGAGCCGGGCGACGACGAGATGAGCGCGGACGACGTGGTCCGGTTTCTCGAGGTCGTCGAGGGGTACGGCGTCGACTCGGTGAAGTTCACCGGTGGGGAGCCGATGCTCCGACAGGACCTCGCGGAGATCATCGAGCGCACCCCCGACTCGATGGAGGTGTCGATGACGACGAACGGGACGTTCCTCCCGGGACGAGCGGCGGAGCTGAAGGCTGCCGGGCTCGACCGCGTCAACGTTTCGCAGGACGCGCTCGACCCGGACGACTTCGCTGAAGTAACCAAGTCCGGCGCGTACGAGCAGGTGCTCGAGGGTGTGAAAGCCGCCGTCGACGCCGGGCTCGACCCCGTGAAGCTCAACATGGTCGTGTTCACCCACACGGCGGGGTACGTCGAAGAGATGGTCGAACACGTCGCCGACAACGAGGGGTTACAGCTCCAGCTCATCGAGTACATGCCCGAGCTCACGGGGCGGCCGGAGTGGAACATCGACATCCAGCGGGTCCACGACTGGCTCGCCGACATCGCCGACCGCGTCGAACACCGCGAGATGCACGACCGGAAGCGCTACTTCGTCGGGGCAGACGAGAACGGAGCGGGCGGCGGGATGGTCGAGATCGTCGACCCCGTCGAGAACGAGGCGTTCTGTGCGAACTGCGGCCGCGTGCGGGTGACCCACGAGGGGTATTTGAAAGGGTGTCTCAACCGCAACGACGACCTCCGGTCGATGGGCGAGATGACGCGCGCGGACATCGCCGAGACGTTCGAAGCCGTGGTGGCGAACCGCGTCCCCTACTACGGCGAGTACCTGATCGAAAACGACGAGGGGGAGTACGAGCTGAACGAGAAATACCTCGGAACGCCGACCGCGGCGGACTGACAGGGGATTCGCCCGTCACGGGTCGTCTTTGCGAGCAGAGCGAGCACAGTGGGATTCGAACCAAAATCAGACGTGCTCGCTTGCTTCGCGCGCTGCGCGCGACTGATAGGGTTCGAATACCCTGCGTACTGGTTCGCTCGTCGCTCCGCTCCTCGCGATACGAGCACAGTGGGATTCGAACCCACGACCGTCGGATTAGAAGTCCGACGCTCTATCCTAGCTGAGCTATGTGCCCTCAGTTGGTGATCAGCCGCCGGATATAAAAAACGACGACGGTTCGTGTCGACGCCACCGCCCAACAGCAGACATAAGTCCGGCAGCGGACTACTCGCCGATAATGAACGTTATCGGAACCGTCGGTCTCCCCGGCAGCGGTAAGGGGGAGGCGGCGAACGTGGCCGAGGAGGCGGGCATTCCGGTCGTCGTGATGGGCGACGTCGTCCGCGCCGAATGCCGGCGACGCGGACTCGACCCGTCCGAACACCACGGACGGATCGCCGGCGCGCTCCGCGAGGACGAGGGCGACGACGCCATCGCGGCCCGGACCCTCCCGCGGATCCGCGAGGCGGTCGCCGAGAGCGACGGCGACACCGTACTCGTCGACGGGTTGCGCTCGACCGTCGAGCTGGCGCGCTTCCGCGAGGCGTTCGGCGAGGAGTTCACGCTGGTCGCGGTCCGCGCCCCGTTCGAGCTCCGCGCCGAACGGCTCGGCGACCGCGGCCGCGACGATTCCGACTCCGACCTCGACGCCCTCCGGGAGCGCGACGCCCGCGAGATCGAGCTCGGTCTCGGTGAGACGATCGACCGCGCCGACGTCGAGATCGACAACACCGGCTCGCTGAAGTCGTTCCGGCGGCGAGTGCGGGAGGTACTGGGCGTCGACACGGAGGAGTCCGGGTCGAAAGCGGCCGCGAACACCGGTGGTGACGGCTCGTGATCTACAGCATCGACGTCCGGATCGAGGTCCCGGTCCACGACACCGAGGTGACCGACCGGGTCGACGACGCGGTGAGAAACGTGTTTCCGGACGCGGAGCCGACTCACGAAGAGGGGCGGCTCGTCGCCGAGGCGCACACGCTCGACGCGTTCTCGGACGTGCTTCACGAACAGGAGATCCTCGACACCGCTCGCCGCGTCTTCCTGCGCAACAGCACCGACGAGGGGTTCTCCTTCTCGTTGAAAAAGCAGGCCGCGTTCGAGGGGGTCGTCAACTTCGCCGTCGGTGAGCCCGACGAGCTCGGCGAGATCGATGTCGACGTCCGCGTTCGGCAGCCGGACGTCGAGGCGTTCATCGACTACGTCGCACCCGAGACGGACGAGGGACGCCCGGTCGATCCGGTCCGTGAGTACGGAGATCGATTCGATCCCGAAGACGAGACGTACTGAGCGGGAGAGTGCAGTGCGACCGGCGCGGGAGAGTGCAGTGCGACCGGCGCGGGAGAGTGCAGTGCGACCGGCGCGGGAAAGTGCGGTGCGACCGGCGCGGGAGGGGCACGAAGGGCTCTCAGTCGCTCAGGACGGTCGACGCCGCCCCGCCGATCGCGCCGAACGCCGCGGGGTAGACGACCCCAGCGAGCAGCACGGCGGTGACGAGGTCGGGGGCGACGGAGCCGTCTCCGACGGAGTACCGGAAGAGGAACGCGCCGATCACGGCGAGCGGGAGGTACCCGGCGATGACGAACACGCCGGCTCTGGCGCCGTCGGGCGGATCGCTCGCGCCCGCCAGTCGCCCGACAACGAGCCCGACAGCTATCAACAGCAGGGGCGGGACGACGTACAACAGCGTCAGCGAGCCGCCGTCGGCCTCGGCGATGAGGTTCAGCGAACGAGCGCCGCCGACCAGCGACGGAATCTCGGTGGCGACGAAGTGGGCGTTGTAAAACAGCCAGCCGACGCCCTGCCACGCCGGGATCGGATCGCCGCCGAACAGGTCGGCGAAAACGTTGAACCCCGCCAACTGCTCTTCGACCTGGTTGCGCTGGGTAACGTACGCGAACAGGTACCCGAGCACGTAGGCGACGGCTCCTGCGGCCGCGCCGGCGATGACGCTGTTCGTCTGCGTGTCGTCGTCAGCGAGGGACATGTACTCCGCGTCGTTTCGGCCGCCGTAAGTGTCTGTTGGCTCGGACCGTCGCCCGAGAGACGCCGCCCGAAAGACGCCGCCCGACGGACCGCTCCGATCGATCACTCGGTCGCCTTCCGCCACTCCGCCTGCGAGATCGTGTATCGGATCTCGTCGTGGACGCTCCCGTCCGCGAAGGTCAGATGGTTTCGCAACATCCCCTCGCGGCGGCCGCCGAGCCGATCGACATACTTCTCGATCGCGCGCTGGGACCGCTCGTTCTCCGGGACGGGGCTCACGGCGACGAGGTCGAGATCGAGTTCGGCGAAGGCGACCTCGGCGAGCGCCGCTGCGCGTTCGCCGGAGTAGCCGCGGCCCCAGAACCGCTTGCGGAGCCAGATGCCGAGGGTCGCGGTCCGTCGCTCCCAGTCGATATCGAACCCGCCGAAGCCGGCGATTTCGCCCGCGCTGTCCTCGCCCTCGCGGGGCCGAATGACGTACCCCGCCGCGTCACCGTCTTCGAAGCGGTCGCGGCCGCGTTCGAGGAACTCCAGCGTCTCTTTTTTGTGCTCGTGGGGGTCCCACGTGACGTACTCGGTCACGTCGTCGATCCCGGGATCCGACGAGCAGATCCGGTAGCAGGCGTCGAGGTCGACGTTCGCCGGGCGACGCGCCTCTAGTCGGAGCCTGTCCGTCTTGATCGTCTCGGGGAACATACCCGATCCGTTCGGAGAGGAGTATAAAAGGCTCCGCGGGCATGCGTATGTCTCGCACGGGACTGACCGGCGGCGGATGGCAGCTCCGTGGTCGTCACCCGACAACGCCGCGCTTGCGGAGCGCTGCGCGGAGCGCAGAGCGTTTCACGAGCGCGAAGCCGACACAGATGATCAGGAAGCCGGCGACCGTGTTGAGCGTGATCCCCTCGTTTAAGAACACCCACCCGGAGAGCGCCGCGAAGACCGGCGCGACGTACGAGACGAGGTTGATCTCGATCGGGCCGAGCTCGTCCAGCAGGTGGAAGTAGATGAGGAAGCCGACCCCGCTGGCGGCGATCGACAGGTAGGCGAGCGAGAGGACCGCCTCGGTCGTCCACGCGATGTCGGCGACGGACTCGCCGAGCGCGACCGCCAGCAGGTGGGTCAGCCCGGCGCCGAGCAGCATCGACCACGCCTCCATCGTCTCGATTCGAATGTCGGCGTCCGACGCGCGGGTGAGCACCGACCCGAGCGCGAACGAGGCGGCCGCCAGCAGGACGAGGAGCTTCGCGAAGGTCCCGCTCCCGCCGAGGTTGCTCGGGTCGGGTGCGGCGAGCACGACGGCCCCGACCAGCCCGACGAACAGTCCGATCACGCCGACGACGGTCAGTCGCTCCGAGGGGAGGAAGGCCCGCGCGAAGACGGTCGTGAGGACCGGCGAGAGGCTGATGATGACGGCCGCGATCGCGCTCGTCACGGCCGGGTCGCTCTCGCCGATAAACAGGAGGGCGTGATAGCCGGCGATGATCAGCGTCGCGCCGACGGCGACGACGGCCCACTCGTCTCGCCCGCGAGGGATCGGGTCGTCGACGGCGTACGCCGCGTAGCCGAGCATGACCACCCCGGCGACGTCGAACCGAAGCGCGGCGAACAGCACCGGCGGAAAGTAGGCCAATCCGGCGTTGATCGCCATGAACGCGGAGCCCCAGATCGCGGCGAGAGCGAGGAACAGCGAGAGGGTTCGGCGTCGGCTCACACGCGATGTCCGCGGGGGGCGAGTCAAAAGGTTCCGGAAGCGGCGGATCGTGTCCCCCGATCGCCACGCGCCGGGCTATCGGATCCGATATCGGACAGCGTCGTCTTCGTCGTCATCGGAATCGTCTGCGACGACGACGCCGACGTCGGCGAGCCGGCGGAGCGCGCTGGCGACCGTCTCCTCGCGGGTCCCGACCTCGTCGGCGACCGCCGAGGGGGTCCCGTCGGTCTCGATCAGCGCTGAGAGGATCGCCGCGAAAAACCGGCTGTCCGCCTCGGTTCCGAGCCGCTCGTCGATCTTCGCGAGCGTGTCTTCGACGCGGCCCTGTACCCATCGCTGCGCCAGCGACAGCTCTCGGTCGAGATCCTGTAAGCGGGCGTACTCGACCGCGAGGTCGGTGAGGTCGTTCGACGCGCCCGACCCGTCCGGCGCCTCGATGGAGAGGTGCGGGCAGCGGCCCGACATGTCGAGGCTGTTCTTCGCGGGGTAGGCGCTTTTCGCGCCGAAGCCGTACGGAGAGACGCTCACTTCCAGTCGGAGGCTGCGGGTGATACGGAAGTACTTCCGGCGCTGGTCGTCGGTCGTCGATTCGATCAGTCCGGCCTCCTCGAGCTTGCGGAGGTGGTCGATGACCGCTTTCGGGCTCACGTCGAGGTACTCCGAGATCTCCGTGACGTAGCAGGGCTTGGTGGCGAGCAGCCGGAGGATGCGTCGCCGGTTCTCGTTACCGAGGAGATCGAGCAGTACCGCGGAGTCCATTAACGTATGGTTAGCGTCGAACAGATAAAAGGATGACTTCCTCGGTCTGCGCCGTTCGACTGCGGCCGACGGCACCGTCCACGCCGGGGGTTCGAAGCGACATCGACACCCCGCCGAAGCGAAGGGTAGATATCCGGGCACAGACACGTCCACCCATGCGAACCGCACTTGTCGTTCTCGACGGCTGGGGGCTCGGCGACCACGACCACCTGGACGCGGTGAAGGCGGCCGACACGCCGGCGTTCGACGCCGCGACCGAGCGCGGCGCGGACGGCCGACTCGTCGTCCACGGGCGACGGGTCGGGCTTCCCGAGGGGCAGATGGGGAACTCCGAGGTCGGTCACCTGAACATCGGCGCGGGGCGGGTCGTGAAACAGTCGTACACGCGGATCACGGACGCGCTCGCCGAGGGGTCGCTATCGGACAACGACGCCATCGCCACGGCGCTCGACCACGCGAAATCGACTGGCGGGCGGGTCCACCTCATGGGGCTCCTCTCCGACGGGGGCGTCCACTCCGACGTCGAACACCTGTTGGCGCTTATCGACGCCGCCGCCGACGCCGGGGTGCCGGCGACGACGCACGCGTTCACGGACGGGCGCGACACCGCTCCGGAGATCGCCGACGGCTTCCTCGCGGACGTCACCGCGAAGGCCGAGGAGCGCGAAACCGGCCACGTCGCGACGGTGATGGGCCGCTATCACGCGATGGACCGCGACGAGAACTGGGAGCGAACGCGGAAGGCCTACGACGCTATCGTGAACCGAGAGGCCCCTCACGAGGCCGACACCGCCGTCTCGGCGGCGCTGGAGGCGCATGCGCGCGGCGAGACAGACGAGTTTATCGAGCCGACACTGGTCTCCGGGGAGCCGGCCCTCGCCGACGGCGACGCGGTGATCTTCTTCAACTTCCGGGCGGACCGCGCCAGACAGCTCGTCCGGCTGCTCACGGGGACCAGACCGGAGTGGGACTTCTCGCTCGACCAGCCGGATATCCGGCTGACCACGATGACGGAGTACGACGAGACGTTCGACTTCCCGGTCGCGTTCCCGCCGCAGATCCCCGAAAACACGATCGGCGAGGTCGTCGCCGACGCCGGGATGAGCCAGCTCCGGATCGCCGAGTCCGAGAAGTATCCGCACGTGACGTACTTCCTCAACGGCGGCCGCGAAGTGAAGTTCCCCGGCGAGATGCGGAAGATCGTGAAGAGCCCGGACGTGCCGACGTACGACCGCCAGCCGGAGATGTCCGCCCCGGAGCTCACCGACGAGGCGGTCGGGATCATCGAGCGCGACGACCCGGACCTCGTGGTCCTGAACTACGCCAACCCGGATATGGTCGGTCACACCGGCGACTTCGACGCCGCCGTCGAGGCGGTCGAGGCGGTCGACGCGCAGCTAAACCGCCTGCTCGACGCCGTCGCCGACGCCGGGGGCCACACTATCGTCACGGCCGACCACGGCAACGCCGACGACATGGGAACCGCCGAGGAGCCGCACACCGCCCACACCTACAACCCCGTCCCGTTCGTCTACCTGACTCCCGACGGCGACGACGGCGGACGGCGGATCCGCGAGGACGGCTCGCTCTGTGACATCGCGCCGACGATCGTGGAGCTGATCGGACTCGACGAGCCGGCGGAGATGACCGGCGAGAGCCTGCTGGCGTGACTAGGTACGACACGTGACTACGCACGACGATACACTCGCGACTCCAGGGGGTCCACACCCAGCTCGTTCAGTAATATGAGACTCGCTGCGAGACTGGCCAACTGAGCCGCAAGTACGGCTACTATCCCCGGGAGGAATATCTGTCTAATTATCCCGTTCTCAGCACCCCACAACGGCGTGTAATTGGCGATCCATCCTGGAGCAACCGCGGAAATAACTAGAAGTATTAATAGAACAACTAATAAGAAAGATGACGTAGATATCTCTGCTTCTATTTTTGATCTCTCCGGGAGAGCCCCGTCCCACATTCGGTATACGTCAAGTGTAGCTATCTTAATAATAGGGAGAAAATATCCAAGAATGAATGCCGTCTTCATTTCCCGAAGCCAGAGAGCTGGAGCGAATGCAGTCTGCTGGTCAAATGTATGCACGGCAAAAAGCAACCCACCGAAATACAGTGTAATGATATATACACCTGATAACAGTATCAGCATTTTCGCTATCGCATACGGCAAGTCAAAAACGTAACTTAATCCCAGTGAGTTAATAATAAGGATGCCCAGAATTATTAGAGGGAAAAAGTCAGATATTGCAAAAAAGGTTATTGTCGGCGAGATGTCTAATAAGTAATTGTTGGTTGCATAAATATGTTCGCTAACGTTAGTTTGATAATGGATGGCGTGCGGACTTGACGCTGTCGAGAACAACTGATAAATAAACTCATCTTTAATCACGCTGGTTCCATGGCGTTTTAATACCCGTACCGGCCTGTGATCGTTCATGATAGACGAGACCACGCCGGTCATCGCTGCCGCGTATCGAACCCCTCAGGGACGTGACGGAGGCGTCTACGCAGACGTGCGCAGCGAGGACCTCTCGACGCGGCTGATCGATCACACGCTCGCGGAGACGGGACTGACCGGCGACCACGTCGACGACCTGATGTGGGGCGTCGCCCAGCAGCGCACCGAGCAGGACAACAACGTCGCCCGCGTCATCGCGCTGCTGTCCGACCTCGGCGAGTCGGTGCCCGCGACGTCGATCAACCGCTGGTGTGCCTCCTCGATGCAGGCGATCATCTCCGCCTCGGACGCGATCGCCGCGGGCAACCGGGACTGCGTCATCGCGGGCGGCGTCGAGAACATGAGCCGCGTCCCGATGGACGGCGACTCGTATCAACACCTCCACCCGGAGCTCTCGGAGGCGTACAACGTCTTCCAGCTGCAGATGGGGATGACCGCGGAGAAGGTCGCCGAGGAGTACGAGGTGAGCCGCGAGGCCCAAGACGAGTACGCGGCACGGAGCCACCAGCGGGCCGCGGCGGCGACCGAGTCCGGCCGGTTCGACGACGAGATCGTCCCGGTGGAAACGGACGACGGGCTCGTCGAGGAAGACGAGGGGATCCGCCCGGACACGACCGCGGAGAAGCTCGCCGGCCTCTCGCCCGCCTTCACCGGTGACGGCACCGTCACCGCCGGCAACTCGTCGCAGATCTCGGACGGCGCGTCGCTGACGCTCGTCACGAGCAAGGCGTTCGCCGAGGACCACGGGCTGGACGTGCTCGCGGAAGTCGGCACGAACAGCGTCGCCGGCGTCGATCCGACCGTGATGGGGATCGGTCCGGTCCCCGCGACCCGCGGGCTACTCGACCGCGCCGGCACGTCGATCGACGACTACGACCTCGTCGAGTTGAACGAGGCATTCGCCTCGCAGTGTGAGTACTCGCGGCGCGAACTCGGGATCGACGAGGAGAAGTACAACGTCAACGGCGGCGCCATCGCCATCGGACACCCGCTCGGCGCCTCCGGCGCCCGGCTGCCCGTGACGCTGATCCACGAGATGCAGAAGCGCGACGCCGAGCGCGGGCTCGCGACCCTCTGTGTCGGCTTCGGACAGGGCGCGGCGATCGAGTTTTCGCGATAAACGGGCGATCCACGGAGCGGGGGAAACTGAAGGCGATCCCGCTCAGGCGTCGAAGCCGGCCATATCCATCAGGTCGGCGAACTGCTCGGAGTCGAGCGCGTCCTCGTAGACGATCCCCGTGAGCATCCCGCCGGGGTACGATTCGCCGTTCATCACGTGGTTCACCTTGTGACAGTGGATGGCGTAGACCCCGGGATCGGCGTCGGCGGTGAACTCGATCGTCTTCCGCTCTGCCGGCGAGAGGGGGACCACGTCCTCCTTGTATCGAGCGACATCCGGGATCACGCTGCCGTCCTTCTCGACCACTTCGAACCGGTGGTTGTGCGTGTGCATCGAGTGGCTCTCGTACCCGTTGTTAGTGAGGTGGACCCGAACCCGGTCGCCGGACTCGACGACCATCGGGGAGCCCTCCTCCGGGTGGAGGCTGTAGGGAGCTGCCCGGCCGTTCACGGTGAACGCGTCTGGGTCACGGTCGCGGTGGCCGAAGGAGACGTCGGCGCCGGCGGTCGACGCCGACAGCCGGGTGTCCCAGTCTTTCACCGTCATGAAGAACTCCTTGTCCGGCGGCTCGTAGTCGACGGGGTCGACGCGGAGGATCCCGTACATCCCCAGATCGAGGTGGTTCTGCGTCTGGAAGTGGCAGTGGTACAGGTGCGTCCCGGGGACGTTCGCGGTGATCTCGTACGTCTCTGATTCGCCCGGACCGACCTGCCGCCCGGTCGTCGTCGGCGCGCCGTCGTCCATCCAGCTCTTTTCGAGCGCGTGGACGTGGAACGTGTGCGGTCGGTTGTGTTGGGTGTTGTCGTACGTGATCTCCATCTCGGTGCCTTCCGTGACGCGGAGGACCGGACCGGGCACGCTCGGCTCCGTCTCCGCGGTCTTCCACCCCCAGACCTCCGGCAGCTCCCACGGCCCGCCCCGACTGTCGTCACCGAGGAGCTGGTGGCGACACGCCTCCGTCGAGAGCGTCACCGCGCCGTCGGTCTCGTCGAGGTCGACCGTCTGTGTCGGGGCGGTGTACGGGTAGTCAGTCTCGACGGCCGTCGAGTCGCTTCCGGACCACTCCGACACCTGTTCGGCGACCGCCTCGTCGCCGGCGGCCGTCTCGGCACCGGAGCGACCGCTCACCTGCGGACCGGAACACCCCGCGAGCCCCGCGGCCCCGAGCGCCGCCGCCGCCGAGAGGAATTTGCGTCTGGAAGCCGTGCGTCGGCCGGATCCGTTCTCGTTACTCATCACGGCTCACGCTCCGCGCTCGGTGATCGTAAAAGAGGGTCAGTATGCGCCGGCCGTGAAAATGCGGTTTCGAACCGCTTTTTTTAAATATCCGCGAGAACTCAAAGCGCCGGACTACGCGCCGAACGATCCGGTTTTATGTCGTTTCGGCATCATCGCCGCCTATGCGAATCGGTATCGTCTCTGATACGCACGACGACCTCGCCGCCGTCGAGGCGGCCGTGGCGCTGTTCGACCGCGAGGAAGCGGACGCCGTCGTCCACTGCGGCGATTTCGTCGCCCCTTTTTCCGTGACGCCGTTCGACTCGGAGGGTCCCGATGCCCCCGACTTCTACGCCGTTCGCGGCAACAACGACGGCGAGTGGGCGGTCCAGTCGACCGTCGAGTCGTTCGGCACGTATCTCGGCGAGGCGGGGACGCTCTCGTTCGGCGGGGGAGAAAGCGCCGAGTCAGTCGACGTCGCGGTCACCCACGGGACGAGTCAGCTCCTCGTCGACGCCCTCGTCGACTGCGGCGACTACGACTACGTGTTCCACGGCCACACCCACGCGCACGGCGTCGAGGCGCGCGGCGGGACGGTTCGGGTGAACCCCGGCGGGCTCCCGATCCCCGTCGACGGCGCGGACGACGTCTTCCGCGTCGCGACCCTCGACACGGCCGAGTCGGGCGCCGACGCGGTGACACATCACGTGTTGGACAGGTAAGCCGCCCGCGAACGGGTGGGCGGAACCGAACCCGCGCCGAGCCGATCCGCCCACCCGGAGTTTTATCGCCGTTCACTTGCTGGGTATCCGTATGAGACACGCGCAGGGACCGCTGCTGACGATCGATCTGACCGAGCGGACGGCGTCGACGACGACCATAGACGAGCGACTGACTGAGTTCGTCGGGGGGCGCGGGCTCAACACCTCGCTCGCGTACGACCGGATCCCGTTCGACGCGGACCCGCTCGGTCCGGAGAACCGGCTCTACTTCTCGACCGGCCCGATGCAGTACTCGACGACGTCGTACACCGGGCGGATGGCCGCCACGGGGCTCTCGCCGCTCACGAACGGGCTGCTCTCCTCGAACGCCGGAGGGTTCCTCTCGCGGAACGTCACCGGCGCGGGGTACGCCGCCGTCGAGATCGTCGGGGAGAGCGACGAGCTGCTCGCCGTGCACGTCCGTGAGATCGGCGAGGACGGGAGCCCGACCGTCGAGTTCGAAGCGGTGCCGGACCTCGCCGAGGCGGAGGTCTCGGCGGTTTCCGATCGGTTCGCGGAGAGCCACGATCTGAAGCCCGAACACGTCGCCTGCGTCGGTCCGGCGGGCGAGAACGGCGTTCGGTTCGCGTCGATCATGACCTCCGACACGCGCGCGTTCGGCCGAGGCGGGCTCGGGGCGGTCCTCGGCGGGAAAGGCGTGAAGGCACTCACCTTCGACGGCGACGCCGACGCCGAGATCGACCTCGACTGGCCCGACGACGCCGGCGAGGTCCACCGCGAGGCCGCGACCTCCGACTCGATCATGAAACGACAGGGGACGGCGAGCGTGACCGAACTCGCGAACGAGGTCGACGCCCTCCCCGCCTACTACTTCTCGGAGACGTCTTTCGAGGGTGCAGAGGGGATCTCCGGCGATCGCGTCGAAGAGAAGAAGTACAAGAAGGGGACCTGCTCGCAGTGTGCGTTCGCCTGCAAGCTCCCCACTCGCGACGAGGCGGCTGGGATCGAGACGGAGGGGCCGGAGTTCGAGACCGTGATGGCGTTCGGGTCGAACGCCGGCGTCGACGACATCGTCGACGTGATGGCCGCGAACGAGCTGTGCGACGAGCTCGGTATGGACACCATCTCCTGTGGCGACGTCGTCTCGATGTTCTTAGAGAGCGAAGACGAGTTCGGGAACGCGAGTTTGGTCCGGTCGCTGGTCGAACAGATCGCCTACCGCGAGGGCGTCGGCGACAAGCTCGCGGAGGGGGTCCACCGCGCCTGCGAGGAGTTCGGCGCCGACGACTGGACGGTGAAGGGGATGGCTTTCTCCGGACACGACGGCCGCAAGCTGAACGGACAAGGGCTCGGCTTCGCAACGGCGAACCGCGGCGCTGACCATATGTACGGAGAGTTCTACCCGTACGAGTACCCCCTCGTCGACAAGGACCAAGCGCTCGATCCGAGCGGGTTGGAGGGGAAGCCGCCGAAGCTCGTGGCCAAGGAGAACCGCAACGCGGTGCTCGACTCCGCCGTCATCTGTAAGTTCTCACGCGGCGTCATCACGGACGATCGACTGGCGACGCTCCTCGAGGCGGAGTACGAAACCCTCCAATCGCTCGGCGCGCGCATCGTCGAGTTGGAGCGTGCGTTCAACAACGCTCGCGGCTTCGACCGGACGGACGACACGCTCCCGTACGCCGACGCGATCGACGGCTTCGAGGCGGGGCTCTCGGAGTACTACGCGATCCGCGGCTGGAACGACGACGGGACCGTTCCCGGATACGAGACGGTCTCGACCGCCTCGGCCGACGACTGAACACACAAGCGGCCGCTTGTTCTTTGGCTGCCATTTATACGTAGACCTGATTATACGGTGACATGGACAGGCGCACGTTTCTCGCCGGTACCACGGGGACGGTCGGCGGGGTGTGTGGGCTCGCCGGTTGTGCCGGCCTCGTCGGTGACGGCGGCAGCGGTGTCACGTCGCGGGAGTTCCCCGACCGGCCGGACGAGTTCACCCCGGAGACGGTCACGGAGTACGTCGCCGAGTACGAGGAGGTCCGTACCCACAACGCCCACGTCGAGAGTGGGGCCGTCGACGTGAGCGTCACCGCGGTCGCGACGTTCGACCACGCCGCCGTCGACGACCACTACGCGACCGCCCAGCACGCGGGGACGGTGTCCCACGAGGACGGGTCGGGGGGTCGGTCGGTCGGCGAGCTGGCCGGTGATCCGACCCCGTATCTGGTCACCCCGGCACGAACGCTCCGGATGGACGTGAGCCGTCGACGAGTCGACGCCGAGGATCGGGCGTACCTCGACGACGCGACGACGGACCAACCGCTCGGGGTTCGGACGTGCAACGTCACCGACGACCCGCGAGAGCTCTCGATAACCGTCGTCCGCCGGGAAGTTGCGCCCGACAACGAGAGCGATCTGAGCGCCGAGTCGGGCGGCAGGGAGACGGACGCTGTCGTCGAGACGCCGGTCACGGTCGAACCGGAGTCAGCGCTCGAACTTCGCGGTATCACGGACGTGCGTGGGAGCTATCGGGTCACGGCCAGGATGGCCGAAAACGGCGTGACGAGCGAGGGGCGGATCGAAGCCGGCCTGCCGAGCACCGACCGCGGGCCGAACGTCGACGTCGTGGTCGACGACGACGGGATATCGACGCGGCATCTGCCGTCGTTCGAACCGATATAGCGGGCATCAAAGCGGTGCGCCGTGGGGGGTGTGAGCCGAGCGCGTCGCCGACGGGATCAGGTGTCCGTCTCGCCGGCCTCGACGCCGCGGAACTCGAAGTGTGCGCCGCCGTCCCCGCCGGCCACGGAGACGGACCAGCCGTGTGCGTCGGCGACCTCGGAGACGATCTTCAGGCCGAACCCCGTCCCGTCCCGATCGGTCGTGACTCCCGCGTCGAACACCGTCGCACGGATGTCGGCCGGGATCCCCGGACCGTCGTCGGCGACGTAGAATCCGGTCCCGTCGTCCAGCGGGCCGACCTCGACGCGGACCGACGGGCCGCCGTGGGTGACCGCGTTCGCCAAGAGGTTTTCGAGGGCCTGTCGGAGCCGACTGCGGTCCGCCTGAAATCTGCAGTCCCCAGCGACGACGAGTTCGGCGTCCTCGGTGTCGACGCCCGTCCAGCACTCCTCGATCATCGCCGCCAGCGACACCGGCTCGGTCTCGTCGATTGCAGACCCCTGTTTGGCGAGCGTCAACATGTCTTCGACCAGCGCTTCCATCCGGTCGAGCGATCGGATGACGGTGTCGACCTCCGACAGCTCCATCCGCTCTTCCGCCAGCCGCTCACGCACCAGATCGAGGTTCCCGGTCGCGACGTTCAACGGGTTCCGCAGGTCGTGTGAGACGAGGCTCGCGAACTCGGCGAGCCGGTCCCGCTCACGGACGATCTCCGACTCTCGGGCGCGAAGCTGTCGCTCCCGTTCGATCCGAACGAACACCATCGTCACGGTCGCCGCCCAGAGACGCGCGACCGCGAGGTCGGCGCCGTCGAACGCGTCCGCCTCGGTGGCCCCGACATTGATAACCCCGTATCGGCCGAGCGGGAGCACCAGTTCGCTACGGATCGACGAGTCGCGATTGTACTGGTCCGGGTCCGCGTGCGTATCGGGGACGTACTCGGGCTTCCCGGATTCGAACACCTGCCACGAGATGCTGGGCTCGTCGGCGTGAAACGTCGGATGCTGGCCGATGAGGTCGGCGGCGGCCGCGGTCCAGGCCGCGGGTTCGAGCAGCTCGCGAGCCTCGTCGTGCAGCCAGATCGCCGCGAGCGGGTGACCGAGGACCTCCTCGATGTACTCGACAGCGGCCTCGGCGGCGACCGCCTTGTCGGTGGTCTTGAGCAGGTCCTGTGTCGCCTCGTGGAGCGCCTCCAGTCGCTCGGTCCGCCGCTGGAGCGCGGCCGTCTCGGCGCGCTCCGCGCTGACGTCGACGACCGTGAGGACCAGATGCGTCTCGCCGTCGCGCTCGAACGAGCCGAGACTGACCGTCACGGGGAGTTCGCGACCGTCCTCGTGGTGAGCTGTCAGGTCGATCCCCGCAGCCACGGACCGCGGCGCGGAGTCGAAGAGGTATCGACGGAACGCCTCGCCGTCGCTTCTCAGGGGACCGGTCAGGAGCGAGTCGATGTCTATTCCCGTCAGCTCCTCGGGCGGGTAGCCGAACACGGACTCGGCGCTGGCGTTGCCGGCGCGAACGACGCCCTCCGCGTCGACGATTACGACCGCGTCGGGGATGGCGCCGAGTGCCTCGGGGAATCGCTCCATCGCTACTCCTCGCTCGGCTCGTGAACGTGCCCGCACTCGGGGCAGCGGACCTCCTCGCCGCGGAGGTCCGCCGAGGAGGCGCGCACCTCCCGCATCACCTCGCTGATGCGGTCCTCTGCCTCCAACTCGTCGGCGACGGCGAGGTCGACGCCCTCGACTTCGAGGAGGAACTTCGCGACCTCCGTCACCTCGTACATCATCTCGT
>OBKM01000023.1_pt1 | contig 55948 bp, 60 predicted proteins | sample 1519691 | NCBI WGS metagenome assembly OBKM01 (sample SAMEA37050418, study PRJEB22526) | metagenome | biome: saline pan; feature: lake; material: water | place: Egypt | collected 2015 | depth 0.5 m
GCTCCTTGTTGATCCGTTCGAGGTAGACGACGCCGGGTTCGCCGTTCTCGTGGGCCCCCTCGAGGATGTGCTCCCAGAGTTTCTCCGCCGGCACGGAGAGCGTCTCCCCGACCTCGACGTGCTCGCCGAGACCGAACATATCGTACAGTTCCTTCGTCTCCGGTGTCGCGACGTGTGGCTCGCCCGTCCGCGGGTTGGTGAACGTGTACTCCTCGCCGGCTTTCAGCGCGTCCATGAAGCCGTCGGTGACGCCGACGGAGATGTTGAAGTTCGAGAGGTGCCCCTCGACCGCGTTCCGGAGGTGTTCGGGGACCTTCCCGTCGTCGTCGATGAGTTCGCGGGCCTCCTCGAGGGCAGCCTCGAAGGAGTTGTGCGTGAAGTCGTCGGGGTCGTTCAGCCGCAGCGTCTCCGCCAGCGAGACGTCCTTGTTCTTGGCGTGGATAAACTGGATGACGTCGGGGTGGGAGATCCGCATGACGCCCATCTGTGCGCCGCGACGGGCGCCGCCCTGGGCGATCGTCTCGCACATCTGGTCGTAGGTCCGCATGAAGGTGATGGGGCCCGACGCGATCCCGCCGGTCGAGCCGACGGCATCGCCGTACGGGCGGAGCCGCCAGAAGGCATAGCCCATGCCGCCGCCACTTTGGAACACCTGGGCGGCCTCCTTTGCGGTCTGGTGGATGTCGTCGATGTCGTCCTCCGGGGAGTCGACGAAACACGCCGAGAGCTGCTGGAGCTCGTCGCCGGCGTTCATCAGCGTCGGCGAGTTCGGCATAAAGGAGAGCCGCTCCATACCCTCACGGAACTCGTCGGCGGTCGATTCGACGTGGTCTCGGACCCCCTCGGGGAGTTCGGGGACGACCGTTTCGTAGGCGAACTTGTTGACGTTGTGGACCGAGAGGGTCGTTTCGGCGTCGGCGTCGGCGGTGACGCCGGCGCCGAACACCTCGCTCGCGAGCTCGTCGCGCCGGGGGTGGTCGGGTTTGAGCTGGTCGGGCGTGACGGTCACCTCGACGCCTCGGTTCTCGGCCTCGAACACCGCCTCGGCCAGCGCGACGTTTCGCGCGACGCGGTCGAACAGCTCCTCCTGGGATTCGATGGGCTCGCCGTCGGCGTCCTTGCGCAGGTATCGCGCGGGGAGAATGTTGTGGTAGGCGTTGCCGGTGAGCCGATCCTCCATCGTGTCACCGGTCGTGCGCTTTATCGGAAGCGTGAGATCGTTCGCCGAAAGGTCCATCCCGGACATCACTCTGCCCTCCGGTGTGGTACGGTTCGTTCGTCCTCTGTCGTTCGGTTAGCGGGGTGTCCTGTGCAGATCATTTCTAACGGAGTTTGCGTACTGCTGCGTGCCGGATAACCCTTGGCATCGGGGAATGTATCGGTGATTCGATGTTTTACAGGGGGCACGCGACGCTGGTCTTGGACTCCGACGTAGAGTGTGCCCCACAGCTACGGGCGTAAGAGACTAAGCGAACGTATATAATGGTTCGCGGTCCGCAGTGAAAGTGAAACCCCGATCGGCCAAACCACCTGACACAAGCATTGTTTCCACTGGAAATAGTCGGGGGTGAAGCGGGGCGAAAAGGTGTCGGCCGCGGCGGCCGATCGGCGGCGATCCGTTCGGGGTCCCCGCGTCGGTTGTCGTCGCATATCATCGCTCGCCGGAGCGGTAACTGGCCACAAATATACTATTGTAGACAGGTTTACGAAAGAGCACGAACACACGAAGTCACGCGGTCGAATCGGACGGGCGTACAGTCCGGGGACGGGACGGTCACAGCAATAACAGCTCGGAAGCCAACGGCCTCAGCCGTGGGTCGCTGACACCGACCGCAGGAAGTTCCCGACGACGTCGTGACCGACGGCCGTCAGCACGGATTCGGGGTGGAACTGCACGCACTCGATCGGGTACTCGCGGTGGCGGACCCCCATCACCAACTCGGTGCCGGCGTGATCCGTCGTCGCGGTGACCTCGAACGGCTCCGGGACCTCGAGCGCGACGAGAGAGTGGTATCGGCCGGCCTGAAAGCCCTGTTCGATCCCCTCGTAGACGCCCTCACCGTCGTGAGCGACGGGAAACGCCTTCCCGTGTATCGGCTCCGGGGCCCGATCGACCGTGCCGCCGTACTCGTAGACGGCCGCCTCGAGGCCGAGACAGACCCCAAGCGTCGGCGTCTCGGGGCTGATTTCCCGGAGAACGTCCATCGTCACGCCCACGTCGCGGTCGTTCTTCGGGTGACCGGGGCCGGGGGAGATGACGATCGCATCCGGGTCGATCCCCCGGACGGTTTCGAGGTCGGCGGTGTTTCGCACCACCTCGGTTTCCGTGCCCTCGTGTTGGCTGACGTACTCGACGAGGTTGTACGTAAAGGAGTCGAAGTTGTCGATAAACAGGACGCGCGTCATCGCGGCACCCCCCTGTCGGCGTCGGTCTCGATCCCGCGGAGGGCGGTGAGGACGCCGTCCATCTTCTGTTCCGTCTCCGTGAACTCGCTTTCGGGGTCGGAGTCGGCGACGATCCCCGCGCCGGCCCGGACGGTCACCCGGTCGGTTCCGTCGATCCCCGCGCCCCGCTCGATCGTCGCGGTCCGGATGACGATGGCGAAGTCCGCGTCGCCGCTCCAGGAGTAGTAGCCGACGCCGCCGCCGTAGACGCCGCGTGGGCTCCGTTCGAGGTCGTCGATGATCTCCATCGCCCGGATCTTCGGGGCACCCGACAGCGTCCCGGCCGGAAACGATGCCCGGGTGGCGTCGAAGGCGTCACAGTCGGGCGCGAGCCTGCCGGTCACCGTCGATTCGATGTGTTGGACGTGGCTGTATTTCAACACGTTCATGAACTCCTCGACGCGAACGCTGCCGGCCTCGCTGACGCGACGGACGTCGTTGCGGGCGAGATCGACGAGCATCGTGTGCTCGGAGCGTTCCTTCCCGTCGGCGAGCATCTCCCCCGCGAGCCGCCGGTCCTCGACGGGGCTCGTTCCGCGCGAGCAGGTCCCGGCGATCGGGTTGCTGGTCACCTTCCGCCCACGGACGGAGACGAGCGTCTCGGGCGAGGCCCCGACGACGGCGAGGTCGTCGTAGTCGAGGACGTACATGTACGGCGAGGGGTTGATTTCGCGCAACGACTCGTAGAGTCCGAGCGGGTCGAGTTCCCCGTCGAGTTCGCGCGTCCGGGAGATGACGCCCTGGTAGATATCGCCGTCGAGGACGTGCTCTTTGGCCCGCCGGACCGCATCCTCGTACTCGTCTTTGGGGCCGGCCCGCTCGTCGACGGGAGCGAACCCGCCGGTGTCGAGCCGGCCGTGTGAGCCGAGCAGCGACTCGACGCGCTCGATTTCGGACTCGATGTCCGCGTAGATCGCATGGGGGTCCTCGCCCGGGCGGACGAGCGGCGTGAAGACGAGCGAGACCGTCCCGGCCGCGTCGTCGAACACCACGGTCTTCGTCGTGAGGACGAACTGCGCGTTCGGGGTCGGCGAGTCGGGGCGTTCGACACCGACCTCGTCGAGCCAGAGATCGTACACCGCGTCGTACGAGAGGAAGCCGACGAGCCCCCCCTGGAGCCGCTGGCGGCCCGTTTCGGGGAAGTTCCGGAGCGCCACGTCGGGGAGCGCCCCACGGAGCGTTGCCACCGTGTCGCCACCGTCCGGGTCGACGACGCCCCGGTACCGATCGTCGAGAACGTCGACCGTCCCCGCCGCGTCGCCGTCGACGGTCACGACGGCGGCCGGATCGTAGCCGACGAAGGAGTACCGGGCGTGTCTGTCGGCCCCGTCTCCCGCTCTGAACGCCCCATCGGGGTCGCTCGAAGCGACTTTTCCGGCGCTTTCGAGGAGGAACGTGTGGTCGGCCGGATCGGTGTCCGTCGTTCGGCCAGTCAGCGCCGCGTATGCCGCGAGCGGCTCCGTCTCGACGTCGAGTTCGGCGACGACGCGTACGACCGCGGCCTCGCCGTCGGCCAACTCGGCGAACGTCGACCGGGAGATCACGGCCGACCACCCGCCCGTCGGACGAACGAACGAACCGCGTCCGGGTCCTTCCGGCCGGGACGCGATTCGACGCCGCTCGCGACGTCGACCGCGAACGGCCGGACCGTCTCGACCGCGTCGGCGACGTTGTCGGCGGTCAGGCCGCCGGCCAGGACGATCGGCGAGGAGAGCGTCTCCACGAGCTCCCGCGTCCGGTCCCAGTCGTGGGCGTCGCCGGTGCCGCCGGCCCCGGTCTCGTCGAGCGAATCCACGAGCAGCGCGTCGGCGACCGTGTCGTAGGCCGGCGCGTCCTTCGGGGAGACGGCTTTGACCACGTCGCCGTGGATCTTCGCCGAGAGGTACGCCAGATCGCCGGGGGTCAGATGACCGTGAATCTGGACGACATCGGGCTGGACTCGGGCAGCCAGATCGACCGCCGCCTCCGGGGTCTCCGGCATCGTCACGAGCACCGTCGTGACGAACGGCGGCGTCGCCCTTGCGAGTTCGACGGCCTGAGCGGAGTCGATCTCCCGCGGCGTGTCGACGGGCACGTCGACGGTGAGCCCGACGGCATCCGTCCCCGCGTCGACGACGGCGTCGAGGTCCTCGCGTTCGGTGATCCCACAGATCTTCACGCGGGTCATGGCTCGAACTCGCGGAGCGAAGTCAGCTGGTCGAACGCCGCGCCGGAGTCGATCGACTCCCGGGCCGCGTCGACGCCGGCATCGATGCTGTCCGCCGCCCCCGCCACGTAGATCGCGGCCCCGGCGTTCGCGAGGATGATCGCCCGTTTTGCGCCCTCGACCGACCCGTCGAGGATCCCGCGCATATCCGCCGCGTTCTCCGCCGGCGAGCCGCCGCCGACGTCGGTCAGCTCGTACCGGTCGAGGCCGATGTCGGACGGGTCGATCGTGTACTCCTCGACCTCGTCGCCGTCGACCTCGGCGACCGTCGACTCGCCGTGGACGCCGATCTCGTCGAGGCCGGCCCCGTGGACGACGAGAGCCCGGTCGACCGCCATCCGCGAGAGCGCGTCGGCCAGGGTCGGGACCAACTCCGGGTCGTAGACGCCGACGACCTGTGCGTCGGCGCCGGCCGGGTTCGTCAACGGCCCGAGCACGTTGAATATCGTCCGCATCCCGAGTTCCTTCCGTGGGCCGATGACGGCCTTCATCGCGGGGTGGAAGACGGGGGCGAGCATGAACCCCATGCCGGTCGCCTCGATGCAGCGCTCGACGGCTGGCGGCTCGGCGTCGATCGTGACGCCGATCTCCTCCAGCACGTCGGCGCTCCCGGACGACGACGATACCGAGTAGTTGCCGTGTTTCGCCACCGGAACCCCCGCGCCGGCGGCGACGAACGCGCTCGTCGTCGAGACGTTGATCGTATCGTGGCCGTCGCCTCCCGTCCCGCAGGTGTCGACGAGCGGCTCCCGGTCCGGGTCGATCGTCCGGGCCGCCTCGGCCATCCCTTCCGCGAAGCCGGCGATCTCGCCCTCGGTCTCGCCCTTCGCCCGGAGCGCCGCGAGAAGCGCCCCGATCTGTGCCTCCGTCGCCTCCTCGAAGACGAGCGCCGCCGCCTCGCGTGCGTCCGCCTGAGTGAGATCTTCCCCGTCCGTGACCCGCCGAATGTGTTCCTTCATTTTCGTCACCAATGATCAAGACTGCGTTATGATGTACAAATCAGTACATCTTTAAAAGCGTATCGTTGCCCGGCCGGTGCGGTAGCGGTCCCCGCCTGTGATTTCCCCACGTGAGGGGAGCTATTCCGAAAGGTTCAATTACATCACCGGGATACGATTGGATGCGGAGACAAGCCAGCGAGGGTTCGTGGTCTAGGCTGGTTATGACACCTCCTTGACATGGAGGAGGCCGGCAGTTCAAATCTGCCCGAACCCACTCGTTTATACCGATTCTACGCCGGAACCCATTAGCACCTGTGAGTGGTGCCTCCTGAAACGCTTCCTCCCGAGACCCAAGCGCGTTCCCGGTGACAGTCGGTTCTAGAACGCCCGTCCGATGACCGTGATTTATGTTCCCGGCAGGTGATTGGACACCATACCGTTGCCATGAGTAAACGTATCATAATCGTCGGCGGCGGGCGGGTCGGACACCACGCCGCCGCGGAGTTGGTCCCGGACAAGTACACCGTCACCGTCGTCGAGCGGGATCCAGAACAGTGCAGCAGCTTCCCGGGCCATCTCGCCCACGAGATCGTCGGGGGTGACGGGACCGATCCCGAGGTGTTCGAGCGGGCGGATCCCGCCTCGGCCGCGGCCGTGCTCGCGGTCACCGACAACGTCGAGACGAACCTTGCCGTGTGCGAGCTGGCGAAGGAGTACTCCGAGGACATCTGGACGATGGTCCGCATCGCCCGCGACGGTGAACAGGACTACGCCCACCTCGGCCACGTCGACAACGTGATCTATCCGCCCGCAATCGCCGCGAAGGTCGCCGTCGAGCGCGTCGAGGCGAACCTGTCGTCGTCGTCGTAGTTCCGCGGGGCGATCTGACCGTCGACCCCGTTGCGGTATAAACCGAGACGGGACGAGACTGCGGCCGGACGTTTCTCCCCGGATCGTGCCCCGGACGAGGCGTGTGAACGGGTTGGACGGGGCGAGAGCGACGACGTTGTCGGGATCCGTACCGGGGAGGGAGCCACCGAACCGCTGGAAGTCGGCGAAGCCGAAGTCCGGTGCGCCGTCGCCGCGTGCCGATGCCGCGCTTCTTTTATATATTCTCCGCGTAGACGGCGTATGCTCTTGGTCCGCGGCTCGGCCGGAGGGACGGCGTTGACGGGGACGCTGTACGAACCCGACGAGGAGCCGCCGACGTTTCGGGGCGCGCCCGACGACGACGCGCCGTACGTCTGGGTCTGTGACGCCTTCTACGAGGTCGAAAGCGGCGGTCAGCTCCAGCGCGTCAACGGCGAACGAAAACGGATCGCGTTCGAGTCGCCGATGCCGCGCGGCTTCGCCGACCGCGAGCGGGCCCTGGAGGCGGCGCGGGCACACGTTCGGACGCAGTTCGCGAGGCTCGGCGTCCCCGAATCCGACGTCGAGATCGAGATCGAGGGCACGGACGACGTCGCCCCCTGACCCCGGTCAGGCGACGAGCCCCCAGCGCTCGTCGTCGTAGCTCCGGTCGCGGTCGGCGTCGAACCGTCGCTCTATCGCCCGCGTCAGCGCGGCCTTCTCCTCGCGGCTGATCCGCGCCAACTCGTCGGCCTTCGCCACGGCGAGCGGCGGCCCGCCCTCGTGGGCGATGTCCCGGAGGAACTGCATCGTCAGCGCCTCCCGGAGCTCCGGGTCGCGGGTGAACACGGCCGGCGCTTCGACCCGGAACAGGAGCTCGTCGCGGGGGTCGTACACGCAGAAGAACGTCGTTTCGTACTCCTCGGAGGGACGGGAGCGCTCGAGACCGAACGCGTCGCCGTCGGCCGAGAGCGGGCCGTCGACGCCGCCGCGGGAGACGAACCAGTTCGTGAATGTCAACTCGCCGGTCAACGGCTCGCCGTCGTCGTCGGTCCGGGCGAGAACGCGCTCGAAGAACGCGGCGTCGTCGACCCACGGCGCTCTCGTCTCGCTGCGGACGGCCCGGGTGATCGCCTTCGAGCTGCCGTTCTTGACGAACCCGGCCAGCGGGACGCCGCGGTCGGCGAAGCGTTCGACGAGGCCGATATAGCGCGCGATCACGTCGCGGGGACGCTCCTCCTCGACGAGCAGCTCCGCGAGCTCGGGGTGGCGATCCGTCCACGCGAGCAGTCCCTTGGGGTAGATCGGCCCGTCGAGGATCAGCAGGTCGTCGACGGCGTCGGCGTTCAGTTGAGCGTGTGAAACCTCCGCGAGATACAGCGAAAGGGCGTGAACGACCGCCTCCTCGTAGCGGTTGACCTGCGGGGCCTGCAGCACCCGCCCGCGGGAGAAGTCGTCGTCGAACCAGGTCCACTCGTCCTCGCCACAGTCGACGGTCGGGTCGTTCGAGTGGGCAGTGGTGACGACTGACCGCGACCGGTGGAGTTCCAGATCCGAGGCGACGGCGGCCATGGCCGCCTGCGCCACGTCGAGGACGAGGCCGTTGGTGAACGTCGTCGGGTTGATCGTCCCCGAGTCGAGGCCGTGTTGGGTCGGAAACGGGGCGTCCTGCAGGGCGGCGGCCTCGATGTCGATCCGGCGGCGCCGGAGACCGTCGATCGGTTCGAGGATCCGGCGGCCGTCGTGCCGTAGCGGGTCGAGGAACTCCTCGAAGACGGTCTCGGCGAACGCGCCGTGGTCCGTCGCGTCGACGCGGTGACCGATCCGGCCCGCGAGCCGTGCGATCCCGTCGAAGTGGACCGGGTCGAGTGTCATACACGTCTTCGGGCGCTTCGGCTGATAAATGGTCGCCCCCGCGCCGGCGAGTCGGACGGCGTCAGAACTGTTGCGCCGTTCGAAACCGGCCGGACCGCGGTCGCCACGATAGCGGTACGACTTTAGTGGGTCCGTTCAAAGGCGGCCGGTATGGGATACGATAAAATCGAAGTACCCGACAACGGGTCGAGGATCGAGGTCACGGACGACGACGAACTCGTCGTCCCCGACGATCCGATCATCCCGATCATCCACGGGGACGGGATCGGGACCGATGTCGGGCCGGCAGCACAGAACGTACTGGAGGCCGCCGCCGAGGCGACCGGTCGCGAGATCAACTGGATGCGCGTCTACGCCGGCGAATCGGCGCGCGAACGCTACGACGAGAACCTCCCCGACGAGACCGTCGAGGCGCTCACGGAGTTCAAAGTCTCGATAAAAGGGCCGTTGACGACCCCCGTGGGGGCCGGATTCCGGAGTCTCAACGTCGCCCTCCGGAAGCGGCTCGACCTCTATACGAACATCCGCCCGACCTACCACCTCGACGGCGTTCCGTCCCCGGTCAAACAGCCCGAGCGAATGGATATGATCTCATTCCGGGAGAACACCGAGGACGTCTACGCCGGCATCGAGTGGGAGGCCGGTACCGAGGGCGTCCAACAGGTAAAGGAGTTCGTCGAGGACGAGATGGGGTTCGACTCGACGATCCACGACGGCCCGGTCGGGATCGGCATCAAGCCGATCACCGAGTTCGGGACGAAACGCCTCGTCCGCAAGGCGATCGACTACGCCCTCGAAAACGACCGCGACTCCGTCACGCTCGTCCACAAGGGCAACATCATGAAGTTCACTGAGGGGGCGTTCCGCGATTGGGGCTATGAGGTCGCCGAGGAGGAGTACGGCGACGAGGTCATCACCGAGGACACGCTCTGGGAGGAGAAGGACGGCGAGGCACCGGACGAGGCTGTCGTCGTCAACGACCGGATCGCCGACAACATGCTCCAGCAGATCCTCACCCGGACGGATCAATACGACGTGTTGGCGCTGCCGAACCTCAACGGCGACTATCTCTCCGACGCCTGCGGGGCCCAGATCGGCGGGCTCGGCATCGCGCCGGGAATAAACATCGGCGACGGGCGCGTCCTCGCCGAGCCCGTCCACGGCTCCGCGCCGAAGTACGCCGGCCAGGACAAGGTCAACCCGACCGCCATGATCCTCTCGGGCCGGATCATGCTCGAGTTCATGGGCTGGGACGACGCCGCCACCCTCATTCGTGACGCCGTCGAGCAGGCGATCGTCGACCGCAAGGTCACCTACGACATCGAGCGCCAGGTCGAGGGGGCCGAGAAGCTCGCCACCAGCGAGTTCGCCGATGTCGTCGTCGAGAACATCCACGAGATGGCCTGAAAAGGCCGCCGTCAGTCAGCTTCTTTCGGTTTGCACGTCACGAGCACCGAACGGTCAGTCGTCCGCGAGCGTCGGGTCCGGCTCCGCCTCCACGCTCGGGCCGTCGCCGGACGGCAGCGTGAACTTGTCGAGTTCGCGCTGTAGCGTCGTCGTCTGTGAGCTGAGCTCCGCGAGCTCCTCGCGGATCGCGGAGATCCGATCGGCCGTCGCCTCGCTCGCGTCGGCGGCGTCGGTGCCGGTCCGTGCGAGCTCCCGCGCCTCGTCGGCGACCCCGTTTATGACGGACGTGACCTCCTCTGTGCTCGCCGCACCGTCGTCGGTCGCACGGGCGACCTCGTCGATCGACGTCTCGAGGTCGGTTGCCGACTCGTCGACCTGTTCGAAAAGCTCCGCGACCGTCTCGACGCTTTCGGTCCCCTCGGTGACGACCGTCTCGAGGCGTTCGACGTCCTCGCGGACCCCGGCGACGTCCTCGAGCGTCTCGGAGATCGTTCCCTGGATCTTCGCCGAGTGGCTCCGTGTCTCCTCGGCGAGCGCCTTGACCTCGTCCGCGACGACGGCGAACCCGTCGCCGTCCGACCCGCCGCTACCGTCCGCTCTGGCGGCCTCGATGTTGGCGTTCAACGCGAGGATGTTCGTCTGCTCCGCGATGTCGTCGATCAGCGCCGTCGTCTCGTCGACGTCGCTCATCCGTCGATCGAGCGTCCGCGTCAGCTCCGCGACCGAAGCCACCTGCGTCGCGACCTTCTCCACCGCGTCGGCGGCGGCGGCGGCCTCGCCGCTACCGTCCTCCGCAAGGTCGGCAACGCTTGCGGTTTCGTCGGAGACCTCACCGGTACTCGCCGCGATCTCCTCGATCACGGCCGAGAGGTCGTCCATCTCGTCGCGGGCGGATTCGAGTTGCTCGGCCTGCGTCTCGAGTTCGGCCGCCAGCTCCCTGACGTCCGCCGCCTGCTCGCGCTGTTTGGTTTCGAGCTCCCCCGCGCGCTCGTGGATCGAACCGGTGGTCCGGTCGACGGTGTCGGCGAACGATCGGAGCTCCGAAACCACGGAGCCGAGGTCGCCGGTCATCTCCCGGTACGCACTGGAGATGTTCTGGACAGCCGTGATATCGGAGCCGGCCGGCGGCTCGGCGGTCAGATCACGGTTCGCGACGGCGGAGAGAGCCGTTGCGACGTCATCGGCCTCAGCCCGCAGCGTCTGGTTCAGCTCGTCGAGTTCCTCCTGTTGTGCCTCGGCCGCCGCCCGGGCCCTTTCGATCTCCTCGCGTTGCTCTTCGAGGGTTTCGATGTTGTCCATGCTATCGTCGAGTGAGTCCCGAGTAAGCTCGATCGACCGCCACTGGAAGAGGATCGCGACGACGAGGATGAGCACGAAGAACGCGTGGATGAACCCCCAGACCTCCGGGTTCGCCATCGCCGGCTCGTGGTTGTACACCATCTCGCCGGCCGTGTGTCCGAAGATAGAGTGTTGGACGGCGACGTAAACGACCGCGAGCGCGAGCGGCAGCCAGTCCTCGTACATCGCGACGACGCCGACGCCGACGAAGTACAGGAAGTGCGCCTCGACGAACCCGCCCCAGAAATACGCGAGCACCGCGGCACCGGTCATGAAGCCGAACGAGGCGGTGATCGAACGCACCCGCCGCGGCAACACCGGGAGGAGGCTCACGACGGCCAACCCGAGCACGAGGCCGCTCCCGGCGAGACTGTGTGTAAGCGGGATCTCCGGGAACGGCGTCCCCGTGAACGTCCCGGTCCCCGTGAGCCGACTGATCGCGAACAGTATCGGGGCCTGAACGACCAGGAAGGCGACGATCGCCCGATGTCTGAGCGTGAACTGGTCGTCGCCGATACGGTCGCCGCTCGGGATGCCGGCGAGGAATCGGTCGATGGTTGCGTTGTCTGACATGGCCGGACGTTCCGTGACCTAAAAGTTAAAATGTGATCGGACAACGGGGCGCGAATCGAACGGTGAGTCGGTTGTAGTGTTTTACACTACCACGTCCCCTACTCGCCCCAGTCAGGGTCGTTACGGGGCGGCGAGAACACGTCGACCCCCACGGCGACACCGTCGCCCTCGTTTGTCACCGAGTGCGGTTCCCCGCCCGGAATCGTGAACGAATCGCCGGCCTCCACGACGAAGGTCTCGCCCCCGGAGACGAACCGCAACCGGCCCTCCGACAGGAAGCCGGTCTGTTCGTGGGGATGGCTGTGCTCCGGGACGGCCGCCCCCGGCTCGATCTCGAAGCGCTGCATGCTCGTTTCCTCGCCCGAGGCGAGTTCGGCGAGGCGGACGCCGTCGATCGGTTCCCCCGTCTCGACCGCCCCGTATCTGACCGTTTCCATGCGACCGGCGTCGGCTCGGGCGGATAAAAACCCCGCGCGAGCGGCGCGGTCAGTACGACTTCGCGAAGTAGGCCGTCTCCTCGGCGGGCTCCTCACAGATCCCGCAGGTGTCGTGGACCGGCTCCGCGTCGCGATCCAGCGGGAGCATGACGATCTCCGCCGCGATCTCCTCCTTTATAACCGTCTCGCAGTCCTCGTCGCCGCACCAGCCGGTCTTGACGTAGCCGCCGTGCCGGCCGATCGTTCCGAGGATCTCGCCGCGGCCGTGGGCTTCCCGGACGTTCTCCTCGACGTTCTCCTCGGCGGCCGCGTAGAGCTTCGCGTGGACAGTGTCGAGGGCGTCGCCGACCGCATCGCCGATTTCCGAGCGCGCTGCGATCTCGCTCTCGCCGTCGGGCCGGTGGACGAGCGTCGCCTCGGCGTCCTCGACCTCGTTCGGTCCGATCTCGACCCGGAGCGGAACGCCGTTCAGTTCGTGCTCGTTGAACTTGAACCCGGGGTTGCGGCCGTCGCGGTCGTCGTACTCGACGCGGAACTCGTCGTCGAGTTCCGCGGCGAGGTCGGCGGCGTACTCCTTGACCTCGGCTTCGGTCTCCTCCTGCCAGATGGGAACGACGACGACCTGTGTCGGGGCGAGCGCGGGCGGGACGACGAGGCCCTGGTCGTCGGAGTGTGTCATGATCAGCGCGCCGAGCGCGCGCCAGGAGATCCCCCAGGAGGTCGTGTGAGCCGTCCGTTCGACTTCGTCCTCGTCGGTGTAGGTGATCTCGAACGCCTCGGCGAAGGAGGTGCCGAGATGGTGGCTCGTGCTGGCCTGGACCGACTTGCCGTCGGGCATCAGCGCCTCGATCGTCGTCGTCGTGTGCGCGCCGGGGAACTTGTCGTGTTCGGGCTTGCGACCCTTCAGCCCGGGGATCGCCATCACCTCCTCGTAGAGGCGTTCGTACTGTTCGAGCCGCGTCATCGTCTCGTCCCAGGCGTCCTCGTGGGTGGCGTGTGCGGTGTGGCCCTCCTGCCAGAGGAACTCCTTCGTACGGAAGAACGGCTTCGTTTCGGTCGCCTCCCAGCGGACGACGGAACACCACTGGTTGAGCCGCATCGGGAGGTCGCGATGGCTGCGGACCCACTGGGCGATAAAGGGCGTGATGATCGACTCGGAGGTCGGCCGAACGGCGAGACGTTCCTCGAGTTCGTCGTGGCCGCCGTGGGTCACCCACGCGACCTCGGGGTCGAACCCCTCGACGATGTCCTTCTCGCGTTCGAGGTAGGACTCGGGGATGAACATCGGGAAGTAGGTGTTTCGAACGCCGGTCTCCTTGAACCAGCCGTCGAGGTGGTTCCGGAGGCGCTCCCAGATCGCGTAACCGCGGGGGCGGGTGACGATGAACCCGCCCATCGGCGCGTAGTCGGCGAGGCCGGCTTTTCTGACGACTTCGGCGTACCACTCGCCGGGGTTGTGCTCCTTGCGTTCGGTGATTCCGAGTTCTTGATCGGTCATTGTATGGGTATGCGGCTTCGGCCACCGGTGGGCCGATCGGGCGTGCGTTGTTGTCCGTTCGGCGGCGTACGTTTATATACTGTCGGGATCCGATCGTGCCCCGACCGTGGGGTACGATCGGGAGAATGTTGCCGGCTACCGGGACGCTCCGTCAACGCTCGGCGCCAACGTCGCCACACTCGAAACACACATCCATATGCCACGTATTGCCCTCGACACGTCATGAGTGAGTTCCCGGCGTATGTCGACGTATCGTACACCGACGGGGAGGGCGAAACCGCCGCCGACTACCCGCAACTGGAGGACAAAATCGAGAAGGCGGTCGAGGTCGTCAAGACGGGGCTGGAGGAGTACGAAAACCCCGCCATCATGTGGACCGGCGGGAAGGACTCGACGCTGACGCTGTACTTCGTCAAGGAGGTCGTCGAGGAGTACGGCTACGAACTCCCGCCGACGGTCTTTATCGACCACTATCAGCACTTCGACGAGTTGCTGGAGTTCGTCGACCGCTGGGCGACCGAGTGGGATCTCGACGTGGTGTTCGCCCGTAACGACGACGTCGGCGAGTACGTCGAGCGCAACGGGCTCGAACCCGGCGACGAGATCGAGATCTCGGAGCTCAGCGAACACAACCGCCACCACATCCGGGAGATCCTGGAGTACGACGAAAAGACGTTCCCGTTCCTGCTCGACACCTACGTCGGCAACCACCTGCTGAAGACGGTGGCGCTGAACAACACCCTCGAGGAGCGCGGCATCGACGGCATCATCTCGGGCATTCGGTGGGACGAACAGGACGCCCGCGCCGAGGAGACGTTCTTCTCGCCGCGGCACGACCCCGATATCTACCCGCCCCACGACCGGATCCAGCCGATCCTGCAGTTCGACGAGGGCGACGTCTGGGACGCCTTCTGGTACTACGTCGTCCCCGAGACCGTCGCGGACTACCCGGACGACGGGTACGTCCCGCAGGACTACGACGACCTGCCGAACGGGCTCACACACGAGGACATACCGGTTTCGCCGAAGTACTTCGCCGGCTTCCGGTCGCTCGGCAGCGAGATCTCGACCGAGAAAAGCGACGAGAAACCGGCCTGGCTGCAGGACCTCGACAACACGACCGAGCGGGCGGGACGGGCACAGGACAAAGAGGACCTCATGGAACGGCTCCGGGACCTCGGCTACATGTAATCCGGGGGCAGGTTCCCGAGGCCCATCCCGCGAGGGGCCTCAGGCCGATCCGTCGTCGGTCGGCGTCTCGATGACGCGCTGGCTCGCCAACAACACCAGGCCACTGACGAGCAGGAGCACGAACGCGAGAAGGGAGAACGTGTCCGCGATGGGGTCGGTGACCGCGGCGAGCGCGAGCGCGACCCCGAACAGGAACCACCCGGCGGCGGCGCGGGGCTCGCCGCCGTACAGATGCACACCGGCAGCGACGGCCATCACGATCGCGCCGCCGCCGACGAACGCCCCCTCGGGAAGCCCGACGGCCAGATCGGCGATCAAAAGCGGTACCAGTCCGACGAGAACGAGAAGCCGGCTGTAGCGTGTCGGCTCGTGTTTCACACCGGTTCACCGGGCGATGGCGACATATGGACTCCGGATTCGGCTCAGCCCCGGGAGCCGAGCGTCAAAACTAACAGCGCCACGGCGCCGAAGATCAGCATACCGACGCCGCCGACGAGGGCGGCCATGCTGGAGAAGGCGGTCCCGACGACGAGGAGGAACCACCCGACCGCCCCGAACGCGTGGACGACGCCGAGCCGAACGCGGCCCTGCCGGACGTACGCGCCGCTGCCGGCGAGCAGGCCGACGGAGAAGACGGCCGCCGCCACGACGGCGAGGTCGATCTCGACCCCCGAGACGCCGATCGGATCGACGAAGGGGTTCGCGAGAAACAGCGCGACGCCGACGCCGAGACAACCGACGATGACGAGCGGAGCGCGGTCGACCGTCCCGTGAGTCGGGTCGTCGTCGCCGTCGAAATCTTCCGGGTTGAATCGGTAGTCGTCACCTCCGCTCATAGCCGTCTGTACCCTCCGTTCGTCCGAGTGACGTCGCCGGCCCGGCGGAGCTTCTCGAGGGTCCGTTCGGCGTATCCTTCGGGGACATCGGCGGCGACGGCGTACGCGACGATGTCGTCCTCCGTCGGCTCGTCGAGCGCCTCGAACGCGTCGAGGACGACCTGTTTTCGGCTCCGGCTCGACGAGCCCCCTGATCCGGCTCGGTCCCCCGCCTCGGAGACCGCGTCGGGGTCGATCCCGGACGCCGAGAGGTACTCCACGTCGTCGACGCCGACCCCATCGATGTCGATGTCGTCGGGGTCGACGAACTCGCCGTCGTCGGCCCGCTGGGCGAGCATCGAACTCCGCACGCGTGCGGCCGACTCGGAGCTATCCGTCTCGGCGAAGGCCCGGAGTTTCGAGAACCGGTGTCGGCGACGACATCGGGGGCAGCGAGTCGTCTCCGGGCGCTCCTCGACGATCCAGAGGGCGTGGCAGTCCCGGCAGCCGACGACCGAGTACATACGCCCACCGTCCGTCGCCCGGTAATTGAATCTGCCGCTCGAACGCCGCATGGCGGATCGGATCGGGGTCCCGCCACCGGCCCGGGGTCGGCTCCCGAATCGGCGATCGGAGGACACGCCGGGCGGCACCCCGATGGAGTGCCGCGCCCCGTGCGGGACATTAACATTCATTACATAATACACCCTTGTATGAAATTACCCCAGCAACATACTATGAGGGGAAGCCTCTTGATGGAGCGCTAGCAGTAAATGCATATGTCTGAGCCGACTGACCGCGCCGCGGGTACCACCGGGCTCGCGGACGCCGACGATTACCGCGCGAACTGCGGGGTTGGCGTCGTCATGGATCTCGACGGCGATCGGTCCCACGAAACGGTAGCGGACGGAGTCGAACTGCTGGAAAACCTCGAACACCGCGGGACGACGGGCGCCGACGAGAACACCGGCGACGGGGCGGGAATTCTGCTCCAGACCCCCCACGAGTTCTTCGACGAGGAGATCGAGGACCTCCCGGACGCCGGGGAGTACGCCGTCGGCTCGATTTTCATGCCACGGGACGACGACGCCGCGGCCGAGTTACAGGATCTCACGGAGCACGTGCTCGCAGAGCACGGTTTGGACGTGTTCGCCTGGCGAAAGGTACCGACAAACAACGCCTCGCTCGGCGAGACGGCGACCGAATCGGAGCCCTCTGTCGTCCAGTGTTTCGTCCGGTCGGATCTCGACCCCGATGCCTTCGATCGCGCGCTCTACGTCGGCCGCCGGGACCTCGAAAAGACCGTCGAGGAGCGCTCCATCGACGGCGGGGCGCGGTTCTACGTCTGCTCGCTCGATCGGAAGACGGTCGTTTATAAGGGGCTGCTGACGGCCGAACAGCTCCCGGACTACTACCTCGATCTCCGCGACGAGCGCATCACGTCCACGTTCGCGATGGTCCACGCCCGGTTCTCGACGAACACCCTGGGCGCGTGGCACCTCTCGCACCCGTACCGCAACATCATCCACAACGGCGAGTTCAACACGATACAGGGGAACATAAACTGGATGCGCGCCCGCGAGGACGACATCGAGCACCCCGAGTTCGGCGACGAGATCGATACGCTCCGGCCGATAATCAACGATCCAGACCAGTCCGATACGGCCTCCGTCGACAACGCCCTCGAACTCCTGATGGCGGGGGACCGCGAGATGCCGCACGCGCTGCGGATGTTGATCCCCGAGGCGTGGCGCGAGGAGGCAAACCACGTCTCCGAGGAGCGCCAGGAGTGGTACGACTACCACGCCTCGCTCGTCGAGCCGTGGGACGGGCCCGCCCTTGTCGCCGCCACCGACGGTGACCGGGTCGGCGCCGTCCTCGACCGGAACGGGCTCCGGCCGTGTCGCTACGACGTGACGACGGACAACACGCTCATCATGGCGAGCGAGGCCGGCGCGCTCGAACGCGACTTCGGCGAGATCGAACGGCGCGACCGGCTCCAGCCGGGGCAGCTGTTCGTCGCCGACCCCGACGAGGGGCGCGTCATCCCCGACGGCGAGATCTTCGACGATCTCGTCGACGAGAAGTACGGCGAGTGGGTCGACGAACGGCAGCGAACCCTCGAGGGGATCGCCGGGGCGACGGACTCGACCTCCAAAGGCTCGGTACCGTCGATCCGGTCCCGTCAGGCGCTGTACGGGTACACGGAGGACGAGATGAACCACCTCATCGAGCCGATGGCGAAAGAGGGGAAGGACCCGGTCGGGTCGATGGGCGACGACACGCCGTTGAGCGTCCTCTCGCAGTTCAACCGCCCGCTGTTTACGTACTTCAAGCAGCTGTTCGCGCAGGTGACGAACCCGCCGCTCGATTACATCCGCGAGGAGCTCGTCACCTCCATGGAGACGCGGCTCGGCTACCAGCGGAACATCCTGGACGAGACGCCCGAACACGCCGAACAGCTCGTCGCCGACTCGCCGGTTATCACCGACGCGCAGACGGCTGAAATAAAATCCCTCGACGGCGACCTCTCGACGGCGGTGCTCGATATCACCTTCGATCCCGAAACCGATCTCGAAACCGCTATCGAGGACGTTCGCCGGGAGGCGACGGCCGCGGCACAGGAACACGACATCCTCGTGTTGTCGGACCGAAACGCCGGGCGCGACGCGATACCGATCCCGGCGCTTCTCGCAACCGGCGGCGTCCACCACCACCTCGTCAGAAACGGCCTCAGAAACCACGTCGGGCTCGTCCTCGAATCGGGCGACCCGCGTGCGGTCCACCACGTCGCGACGTGTATCGGCTACGGCGCGGGCGCGGTGAACCCGTATCTGGCCTACCAATCGATCGCCGACATCGTCGCCGGGCCGGACGGGGCCGACGAGGCGGCCGCGATCGAGGCGTACATCCACGCCGTCGAGGACGGGCTGCTCAAGACGATGGCCAAGATGGGCATCTCGACGGTCGAGTCCTACCAGGGCGCACAGATCTTCGAGGCCGTCGGGCTCGATTCGGAGTTCGTCGCCGAGTACTTCGAGGGGACGACGGCCCGGACCGAGGGGATCGGCATCGAGGACATCGAATCCGATCTCCGCAAGCGCTACGAGATCGCCTTCGGCGACGACCCCGAGCTCGAACACCAAGGCGAGTACGAGCACCGCTCCTCGGGGATGTTCCACGAGTGGAACCCCGAGTCGGTCGGCACGCTACAGAAGGCGGTCCGCAGCGGGGACTACGAGGAGTACCTGGAGTTCGCGGAGATGATGAACAACCAGACGGAGAACCTCCAGACGCTCCGGGGGCTACTGGAGTTCGACTCCGACCGCGACCCCGTCGATATCGAGGATGTCGAACCGATAGAGAGCGTCGTCGAACGCTTTGCGACCGCGTCGATGAGCCTCGGATCCCTGTCGCCGGAGGCCCACGAGAACAACGCGATCGCGATGAACCGCCTCGGCGGGAGCTCCGGGACCGGGGAGGGCGGCGAGCCGCCCGAGCGCTTCGACACCGAAAAGGAGTGCGACATAAAACAGGTCGCCTCCGGCCGGTTCGGCGTCACGTCGGCGTACCTGACGAACGCCGAGGAGATACAAATAAAGATGGCACAGGGCTCGAAGCCCGGTGAGGGCGGCCACCTCCCCGGCGAGAAGGTCAACGAGATGATCGCCCACGTCCGGTACTCGACCCCTGGCGTCGGCCTCATCTCGCCGCCGCCGCTGCACGATATCTACTCGATCGAGGACCTCAAGCAGCTGATACACGATCTGAAGGCGGCGAACCCGGAGGCGGACATCAACGTCAAGCTCGTCTCCGAAGCCGGGATCGGAACGGTCGCGGCCGGCGTCGCGAAGGCCAACGCCGACGTCGTCCACATCTCCGGGCACTCGGGTGGGACGGGCGCGTCGCCGAAGACGTCGATCAAGAACGCCGGGCTCCCCTGGGAGCTCGGGATCGCGGAGGCCAACCAGATGCTCCGGTCGACGGATCTCCGCTCGCGGATCGAGGTCACCGTCGACGGCGGGATGAAGACGGGACACGACGTGGCCGTCGGCGCGTTACTCGGCGCGGAGAAGTACGTCTTCGGGACGGCCGCGCTCGTCACCTCGGGCTGTGTGATGGCCCGGCAGTGCCACGAGAACACCTGCCCGGTCGGCGTCGCGACACAGCGGGACGATCTCCGCGATCGGTTCCCGGGCGAGCCCGAACACGTCATCAACTACATGACGTTCATCGCCCAGGAGCTACGCGAGATAATGGCGGAGCTCGGGTTCGAGAGCGTCGAGGAGATGATCGGCCGCGTCGACGCGCTCTCACAGCGCGAGGACGTCGAACAGGAGAAGGCCCGAAAGCTCGACCTGTCGGCGGTCCTCGCGGAGCCGGCCGGCGACGACCGGTACAAAACGGAGCCACAGACCCACGAGATCGACGAGGCGCTCGATTGGGACCTCATCGCCGAGGCCGAGTCGGCCATCGAAACCGGCGAGCCGGTCCACATCGACCGGGATATCTCGACAGTGAACCGCGCGGTCGGCGCGACGCTATCACACGAGATCTCGAAGCGGCACGGGATCGACGGGCTGGCGGAGGACACGATCCAGATCGACTTCGGCGGCACCGCGGGCCAGAGCTTCGGCGCGTTCCTCCAGGACGGCGTCACGATGAAGCTCACCGGGACCGCCAACGACTACGTCGGCAAGGGGCTCTCCGGCGGCAAGCTCGTCCTCAACACGCCGAACGACGTTCCGTACGAACCGGAGAAGAACATCCTGATCGGCAACGTCGCCCTCTACGGCGCGACGCAGGGCGAGGCGTACATCAACGGGATGGCCGGCGAGCGCTTCGCCGTCCGCAACTCCGGCGTCAAGGCGGTCGTCGAGTCGGTCGGCGACCACGGCTGTGAGTACATGACCGGCGGCGTCGTCGCCTGCCTCGGCCCGACCGGCAAGAACTTCGCGGCCGGGATGTCCGGCGGCATCGCCTACGTCCTCGATCGAGACGGCGACTTCGAGGGGAAGGTGAACTACGGGATGGTCTCGACGTCCGAGGAACTCGACCGGAAGGACCGCCGGATGCTCAAGCGGCTGCTCGAAAACCACGTCGCCCACACCGACTCGGATCGGGCCGAGTACGTCCTCGACAACTGGGAGTCCGAGATCGAGCAGTTCGTTAAGGTGATGCCGGACGCGTACGCGGAGATCATCGCGGAGCGCGAGGAGGCCGACGTGCGGAACGACCTCCCCGAATCGGCGGGGCCGACCGCCGGAGGCGACCGATCCGGCGGCGTCGTCTCCGACGACTGACCGGCGGTTTCGGGACCGGGTTCTTTCGGTCCGATCACTCCGTCCGTGCCTCGTACTCGGCCGCAGACAGCAGCGCGTCGGCCCACGAACCGCTCGCCGGGTCGACCTCGATGAGCCACCCGTCGCCGAACGGATCCTCGTTGACGAGCTCGGGCGCGTCGAGGAGCGCGTTGACGGCCGTCACCTCGCCGGAAAGCGGCGCGTAGAGGTCCGAGACCGCCTTCACCGACTCGACGACCCCGAACGCCGAGCCGGCTTCGATCGACTCGCCGGCGCTCGGAAGCTCGACGAAGACGATGTCACCGAGCTCGTCCGCGACGAACGCCGTGATCCCGACCCGGACGGCGCCGTTCTCGCGGCGGGCCCACTCGTGGGTTTCGGCGTACCGACAGTCGGTAGGTATCTCAAAGCCCATACGGGCGTGTCTCCGGTGGGGAAGGTAGGGCTGTCGGCTCCCCGGCGGGGCGCGATGGGAGACGCCCTCGCTTCCCGGAGTGAGTACCTATTTGTCGGGGGACCCCACAGGCGACGTATGGAACTGCTCGATCGGCTCCTCGACCGCGGGACGCGGGTCGGGATCTTCGTGGACGGGCCGAACGTCTTCCGGCCGGAGTTCGATGTCGATCTCGACGAGTTGCGGGAGCTCGCGAGGGGGGAAGGGACCGTCGCGATCGCCAGGGTGTACGTCGACGCGGAGGCCGGAACCGGCCTCATTCAGGCGGCGGAGGCACGCGGGTTCGAGGTCGTGACGACGAGCGGCGATGTCGACGTGAAACTCGCCGTCGAGGCCGTGGAGGCGGCGGTCGCCGGGCGGATCGACACGCTGATCGTCGTCTCCAGGGACACCGACTTCAAGCCGGCGCTGGAGACGGCCGCCGAGCGCGGACTCCGGACCGTCGCCGTCGCGCCGGGGACGCACGGTCGTTCGGACGCGCTCCGCAACGCCGCCCACCACGAGATCACGCTGAACTGAGATGGCGAGCATCGCCTTCCTCGCCGTGGTCGGCCTCGTCGGAACCGCGGTCGTCTGGGGCGGCTCCTCGGCACTCGAACGGGCCTCGGGGCGTCTGGCACGCCACTACGGGATCCCCCGGGTTATTCAGGGGGCGATCATCGCCGCGGTCGGCTCCTCGGCCCCGGAGATCGCCAGCACGATCATCGCGACGATCAGGTACGGCGACTTCGAGCTCGGGGTCGGGGTGATCGTCGGCTCGGCGGTGTTCAACATCCTCGTCATCCCGGCGCTGTCGACGCTTCTGTCCGAGGGCACGCTCGACACCGGGCGGGACGTCGTTTACAAGGAGGCGCAGTTCTACATGCTCTCCGTTGCCGCGCTCTTTTTGGTGCTCTCCTTGGCCGTGATCTACTACCCGATCGAGGGATCTGCGCTACAGGGCAACCTCACCAGACCGCTCGCGGTATCGCTTTTGTCCCTATACGGGCTCTACGTCTTCGTCCAGTATCTCGACGTGACCGACGCGGACGTCGAGAGCGTGTCGCTCCGACGCCGCCCGCTCGTGATCGAGTGGGGGTTTCTCGTCGGTGGGGTGGCGCTCATCATCGTCGGCGTCGAGGGGCTCGTCTACAGCGCGGTCGGGCTCGGCGACGCCTTCGGAACGCCGTCGTTCCTGTGGGGGCTGACGATTGTCGCCGCGGCGACGAGCCTCCCGGACGCGCTCATAAGTATCACCGCCGCGCGGGTCGACGAACCGGCGGTCTCGCTCGGAAACGTCCTCGGGAGCAACGTCTTCGACCTGCTCGTCGCCGTGCCGGCCGGCGTCGTTATCGCCGGCGCGACACCGGTCTCCTTTGCCGCAACGGTGCCGATGATGGCGTTTCTCGTCGTCGTGACCGTGATCCTTTTCGCGTTCGCGCGGACGGGCATGGAGATCACGAACCGGGAGGGGTGGACGATGCTCGCCCTCTATGGGGTCTTCGTCGGGTGGCTGCTGCTCGAAAGCGTTGGCGCGATCGACATCATTTAAACGGGGTCAGGTCGCCGCTTTCTCGATCTCGCCTTTGACCGACGCGGTGTCGAAATCGTGGTCGGGCCGGAGCCCGACGAAATCGAGGAACTCGCGGGCGTCGAGAAGCTCCTCGACTGAATACGCCGCGAGCGCCGCCGCGACCGCCGCGTTCGGGCCGATATGCGGCGAGAGCGAGGCGAGCCCGCAGGCCACGTCATAGGCTTTGGCGTCGTCTATCGCGCCCTCGCTGACGCGGGTGGCGTCGATGAAATACAGCGTCTCGACGCCCGCCTCGTCCGGGGCGACCAACACGTTCTCCGCGCGGAGGTCGCCGTGGCCGAGCCCGGCCCCGTGCATCGTCGCGAGGTTCTCGAAGAGCGTCGGCGCAAGGGCGTCGGCTCGGTCCCTCGGGAGCTCGTCGAACGTCCGGAACGACGGGAGGTACTCGAGCACCAGCACGCCGAACCCCTCGTGCTCGAACGCCTCGATCGGTTCGGGGGCCGCGATCCCGAGCTCGCGGATCCGCCCCGTCGCGGCGAACTCGTGTTCGGCCATCTCGATCGGGGTCGAGAAGCGCTCGAAAAACCCCTCCGTCCCCGACGAGAAGGCGCCGATGTTCCGGCCCGCCGTCAACAGCGCGTGGACGAAGGTGTGCTGTTCGCCGATCACCTTGACGAACCACCGATCGTCGACGACACAGGGGACCGAAAGCCAGTTATCGGCGTCGAGACACTCGAACTCGGCGTGCTCCGGGGACCCGCCGAACCGACGGGCGACCTCCGCGGCGACCGCCGAGAGCTGTGACTCGGGGACGCTCGCCCTGAGAAGTCGACGGAAGGCCATACGAAACTGAATAACGACCGCCCATTAATAAACGATGCCCCCGGCCGCCGAGCGGATCGTCCCGGGCTCGCGGGGCTCAGTCGTCGGCGACACCGGCGTGGAGGTCGTCGATGTCGGGACGGGCGATCTCGCGATCCGTCGACTCCCCGTCGATGTCGTAGGGGTACTCGCCGGTGACGCAGCCGAGACAGAGGTCGGCCCGGGAGCGCCCGAGCGCCTCGGCGACGGCGTCGATCGAGAGGTACGCCAGTGAGTCGGCGTCGACCTCGTCGCGGATCGCCTCCGTGTCCCGTTCGGAGGCGATGAGCTCGTCGCGGGAGGCCATGTCGATCCCCATATAACAGGGCGCGACGATCGCCGGCGCGCCGATGCGGAGGTGGACCTCCTCGGCACCGACCTCCTTCAGGAGTTGGACGAGCTGTGTGGAGGTCGTGCCGCGGACGATCGAGTCGTCGATGACGGTGACGGTCCGGCCCTCGATGACGTCCGAGATCGGGTTGAGCTTGAGCCGAACGGCGCGCTCGCGGGCGTCCTGTGTCGGCATGATGAACGTGCGACCGACGTAGCGGTTCTTCATCAGCCCCTCGGCGAACTCGACGTCGGCGCCGTCGTCCTGTGCTGCCTCCGCGTACCCCGAGGCGAAGGCCCGACCGGAGTCGGGGACTGGCAACACGACGTCGCTGTCGACGCCCGACTCGTTCCAGAGCTGCCGGCCGAGTTCGCGTCTGACGTCGTAGACGAGGCTGCCGTCGATCCGTGAGTCCGGGCGTGCGAAGTAGACGTGTTCGAAAAAGCAGTGGGCGGTGTGGTCCTGTTCGACGAGTTGATACGAGTCGAACCCGGCCCCGTCGTCCTGCAGAACGACGAGTTCGCCGGGGCGGACATCCCGAACGAGTTCGCCGTCGAGGACGTCGATCGCCGCCGACTCCGAGGCGAGCATGTAGCCGTCGTCGAGCTTCCCGATGCAGAGCGGTCGGTTCCCCTGTGGGTCGCGGACGCCGAGGACCGTGTCGTCGTGAGCGATGGTGAGCGAGTACGAACCGTGGATCCGGTCCATCGTCCGTTTCACCGCGCGGATGAGGTCCGATTCGAGCAGGTTGCGGGCGAGGTCGTGTGCGATGACTTCCGTGTCACCGTCGCTCGTAAAGGCGTGTCCGCTCGCGGCGAGCTCATCGCGGAGCTCCGCGGTGTTGACGAGGTTTCCGTTGTGGCTCAACCCGAGCGAGCCGGACTTGAACGAGACTGAAAAGGGCTGTGCACAACAGGAGTTGACGCTGCCGGCCGTCGGGTACCGGACGTGTCCGACGCCGGTCGGGCCGTTCAGCGAGTCGAGATCGCCCTCGTCGAAAACGTCGCCGACGAGCCCCATCTCGACGTGGCTGTGCTGTTGGAACCCGTCGTGTGTGACGATCCCCGCGGACTCCTGTCCGCGGTGTTGCAACGCGTACAGCGCGTAGTAGAGCGGTCGTGCCGCGTCCCGTCCGTTCAGCGAGACGCCAACGACGCCGCATTTCTCCGTCGGCCCGTCCGGGTGCCGCCCGTCTGGCATATCTACGGCTCCGAGCCCCAGTGACAAAAACCCACTCCATCGTGCGTGATACGGTGTTTATAATACAGGTGTGTATGCACGATCGTGGATATAGCCGCGCCGACGAACGGTTCGGATCGACAGCCCTGCCGCTGTGAGTGACGGCGTTACTGAAAAAGGGTGGCGCTACTCGCCCTGTTTGGACTGCCAGGCGTATTCGCGGCGCTTGGCCGTCTTGCCGAACCCACAGGAGGCACAGACCTTCTTTCTGGAGTGGTAGGATTTCTCGCCGCAGCGTCGGCACTTGACGTGCGTCGTCTTGTTCTTCTTGCCTTGGCTCGGGGTCCCGGCACCGGTCATGGTTGTATCGAAACCACGTTGTCGCCGCGGATAATCGTTACGTTGTCACCCTCGCCCAACACGAGGTTCATGTGTTGGTCGTACCCCGAAAGCACGCCCTCGTGCGTCTCGCTTCCTTTGAGTGTCACCCGTACGTCGCTCCCGAGAGTCTCTTCGAGCACGTCGAGTGGACGGTCAGTCATATCCGTTGACGGGCGTGCGAGCGACATAAACGCACCGACCCACGTCGGGTGCCGGACCCGCCGCGTTTCGGGCGTCCCCCGGTCTAAATCCCAGTATCGAGCGGGGCGAACTCCCCGAGCCGGGATGCGGTGTCGGCGAGCAGGTCCGCGGCGGCTTCGAGATCACCGAGGTCGACGACCTCGACCGGGGTGTGCATGTATCGGTTCGGAACGCCGAGGTTGAGCGCCGGGGTCCCGCCGCGGGAAATATAAAAGGCGTCGGCGTCGGTCCCGGTCCTGCTGCCGGCGGCCGCGAGCTGGACGTCGACCCCCGAGTCGGCCGCGACGGCCCGGACGGCGTCGACGAGTGCGGGGTGGTTTGCGCTGCCGCGGGCGACGACCGGGCCGGCCCCCAACTCGACGTCGCTGCCCTTGTCGCCCGGGGATTCGGGTTGGTCCGTGGCGTGGGTCACGTCGACGGCAACCACCGCGTCGGGATCCAGTTCGAACCCGACCATCTGCGCCCCGCGGAGGCCGACCTCCTCCTGAACCGTCGAAACCGCGTAGACGGTCGCGTCGGGGTCCGTCTCGACGGCCCGGCGGAACGCCTCGGCGGCCGTCCAGATCCCGACGCGGTTGTCGATCCCGCGGGCGGCGAGGCGGCCGTCGGCGAGCTCCGTGACCGACGTATCGAGCGTCACGGGGTCGCCGACGTCGACGCGCGCCCGCGCCCCGTCGCCGTCCTCGACGCCGATGTCGACGTGCTGTTCGGCGATCTCGTCGTACTCGTCGTCGCCGGTGTCGCGGAGGTGGATCGCCACCTGTCCGATGACGCCCGGGACCGGGCCCTCGTCGGTGTGGACCGTGACGTGTTGTCCGCGGGTAACCGTCCGGTCCGAGCCACCGATCCGGGTCAGCTTCAGAAAGCCGTCGTCGGTGACCGCACGGACCATCAGCCCGATCTCGTCGCCGTGGCCGGCGACGGCGACGCTCGGTGCCCCGTCGGCGCCCTCGTGGACCGCGACCGCGTTTCCGTAGGCGTCGACGCGCGTCTCGTCGGCGAACGGCGACACGTATTCGAGCCAGCGGCGCTGGCCGTCGGCTTCGAACCCCGACGGGGTCGACGCCGAGAGCAACTCCTCCAGGAACGACCGTCGCGTCTCGTCCATACCCCGCGTGGGACCGCCGGCCACATCAACGTCCCGGCGCCGCGGTCGTCCCCGGCGGAGCCGCCCACGCTTCCGGCGGGACGGCGGCCGCCGGTCATTATAAATCCGTCCGTGGTGAAAGCGGGGTATGGCAGAGTTCACGCTTCTCGAACTCCACTTCGAGAACTCGGATCTGACGGCGAACGCACCGTACAGCTACGGCGAGAAGGACGTCGATGCGGGCGAGGCGTCGCCGGAGGAGGGGTCCTCGTCGAAGGGGGCGCTCCTCGCGGTGCTCGTCGGCCTCGGCTTCTGCGTCGCGATCGCCTACGTCGCCAAACGCCGGCTCGGGGGCGAGCCGGACGCCGACGGGCTCGAACCCGACCCGACCGTCGACGGGCCCGACGCCGAGGGCTGAGCGCCCCGGCCCGGCCGCCGGAAGGGTTTTGTCGTGCGATCGACTAGCCTTCGCCGTGAATCTATTCCGTGCCGTCCGGGCCGTCGCCGAGTCCGAGGGCGACACGCCGGTCGATTGGACCGCCGTCGGTACCTCGGCCCGCGCCGCGACCGACCCCGGCGAGCTCTCGCTGTCGGCCGCCGATCGGGAGGGGTACGCGGCCGACGTCGGCGACGCGCGGTCGGCCATCAGGTCGGTCGCCGGCGTCGAGTTCGACCTGCCCGGAACGGTCGAGGTCCAGAACCGCCACCACTGGATCGACGCGAACGTCGAGACGTTCCGGCGGCTGCTCGCCCCCCTCGAAGGGACGGCGGCGCTTGTGCCGTCGGTCGCCCGGACGGCGAACACCGCCTCGATGGCGGTCACGCTCGGGTTTCTGGCGAACAACGTCCTCGGGCAGTACGATCCGGTCCTCCTCGGCGACGACGACCACAGCCTCTATTTCGTCCACCCGAACGTCGTCGCGACCGCCGACTCACTCGGCGTCGACCGCGATCGGTTCCGGCGATGGATCGCGTTCCACGAGGTCGCCCACGCCGCGGAGTTCGACGCCGCCCCGTGGCTCGCGCCGCACCTCGAATCGAGCATGGAGGCCGCCGTCTCCGAGCTCGCCGAGGGGCGGTTCGACCGGGCCGCCCTCTCGGAGCTCGATGTCACGATGACAGCCGTCGAGGGGTACGCCGAACTCGTCATGGACCGGGCCTTCGACGGCGAGTACGCCGACCTCCGTGAGAAACTCGACGCGAGGCGGCGAAACGCCGGCCCGGTTTCGGCGCTGATCCGACGGCTGCTCGGGTTCGGCATGAAGCGCCGGCAGTACGAGCGCGGCAAGGCCTTTTTCGACGCCGTCGCGGACGAACGCGGCGTCGCCGGGGCCGCGGCCGTCTGGGAGCGCCCGGAGAACCTGCCGACCGACGAGGAACTCGACGCGCCGGAGGCGTGGCTCCGCCGGGTACAGTAGTTCCACGCCGAGCCTGACCGGTTCGGCTACGATCGTCGCCGCAGCGGGGCTCCCGTTCCTTTTCAGGGCCGTCGTCGCGGTGTATCTTGGCCGGCTTCTCCCCGGGACGGAGCGATCGTCAGGTGAGTCAGGTCACTTCCGGTATCGTCGCTCCGACGCCGGGGCGATCGACTCGACGCTCGGAAACAGATACCACACCAGCGCGGCACCGACGACGAGGCCGGCGAGGGCGGCCCCGGCGACGAACATCGGACCCGCGTCGCCCTGGACGGAGATCAGCCCCGCCGAGAGTCCGACGAGCAGGACGGTCCCGATCTTCAGCCAGCGGAACGTCCGCTCGCGATCCCCGCTCGACACCGGGTCGACCACTACCGGGTTCCCCCCGGGGTCGAGACGTGCATCCCCACGAAGCGCCAGCCCGGATCGTCGCCGGCCCCGGTCCACGCCGCGTCGGGGCGGCGTTCGAGGGTCCCGCTCCAGCGAGTGTCGAAGGCGTACTCGACCCCGCGCTCGGTGTCGGTCCACGACATGTGGACTGCGTCGGAAAACCACGCGTGGTCGTCCCGTTCCGTGGCCCGGAGCGAGTCGCTTTCGACGACCCAGTCGGTGGTCGTTTCAGTCTGGGCCGCGAGGCCGGCCTCGACCGCCGCGAACCCCTCGAGGCGTTCGCCGATGCCGAACTTCACCGTCGACGCCTCCGGGGCGAAGAAAGATGCGAGCGGATCGCCCGCCCGGAGCGCGTCGTAGTACTCCCGGACAGTCGCCTCGGCGTCCATACGACGGGTTCGAGGGCCGGGGACTTACCGATGTGGGTCCGTCGGCGACCACGGGGCTGTCTCACTCGGCCCACCCGAGCATCCGCGTATAAAAAGGATCACTCGTGAGGGCTTCGCGATCCCCGACGAGGACGAGGCCGCGTTTGGCCCGCGTCAGCGCGACGTTGACCCGCCGGTGGTCCTCGAAGATCGGGTTCGACAGCTCGCCGGTCGCAGTGAAGGAGATCACGATCACCTCCTTCGAGGAGCCCTGGAACCGGTCGACGGTGTCGACGGCGACCTCCGAGAGCCGGCGCGATATCTCCGCGACCTGGGCCCGAAACGGAGCGATAACGCCGATATCGTCCCGGTCGACGCCGGCCCCGAGGAACGCCTCGACGATCCCGGCGACGCGGTCGGCCTCGGCGCGGTTCGTGTTGCCCGTCGCCGACCCGTCGGGATCCACGTAGGAGACCCCCCCGGAGAGCGCCGCCGGGAGGCGATCCGTATCGACGCCGTCGAGATCAGCGAGCCGCCGGCCGGCGACCTCGGCCGTCGCCGGCCGGAGCCGCCCGTCGTAGAACTCCTCGCTCGGGAAGTACTGGATCCGCTGGCTCATCCGATACTGGCGGTCGAGCATGACCGACGCCCCGGGGGCGTCCTCGATGAGCCGCTCGAACAGCGACCGCCGGAGGTCGTTTTCGGCCCTGACGACCGGCGGCAGCTGGCGGTGGTCGCCGACGAGGACGAACCGGTCGGCGAGGGTCGCCGCGAGGAACGTCCCCGGCTCGGTCAGCTGTCCGGCCTCGTCGACGATCGCGACGTCGAACGATTGCGATTTGAGGATCCGGGAGCCACACGCCGCGGTCGTGGCCGCGACGACGTCGGCCCCGGCGAGCGCCGACGAGCGCTCCTGTGGGTCGCCATCCCGTTCGAAACGGTGTTTCTGCATATCTTCCCGGACGCCCGTCTCGGAGCCCCACCGCAACACGTCGGTGATTCCCCGTCCCTCGAGGGCCTCGATCGCGTTGTCGACGGCCCGGTTGGTGAACGCCGAGAGCAACACCCGGTCGCCGCGGTCGAGTAGCGCCTCGACGGCGTGGGCGAGGGTGTACGTCTTGCCGGTCCCGGGCGGGCCGTGGATCAACGCGAAGTCGTCGGCCCGGACCGCGGCGTTGACCGCCTCGTTTTGGGCGTCGTTGTTGTCGATATACGTCCGGCGCTCACCCGAAAAGGCCGGCTCCCGACGGCCGAAGAGGACGTCCTTGCGGTCGGGGTCGCCACGGAGGATCGCGTCGTGGAGCGCCGTCAGCTGTCGGTCGACGCCGATCTCGGAGGGGTACTGATCGAGCCGCCGGAGCTCGATCGGCTCGTCGGCGACGACGACGATCTCCTCGCCGAGCTCCGTGATCGTCGCCAGCTCCGCGGTCCCGCGGGTCGGGTGGCCGTCGCTCGCGAGCACCCGGTCGCCGACCCGGAGCTTCGAGACGGCGTCGCTCGTCCGGCGGGCGCGGAGCTCCCAACGTCCGCCCGAAACCGGCTCGCGACCGACCGGATCGAGATCGATCAACGCACGGTCGTCGTCGGCCCGTTCCGCCGCGGACTGCTCCCAGAGCTTGCGGTACTCGGCGTGGATCTCGCGGCGTTCGGCCTCGATGGCCTGATAAAATCGGTCGAAGTACGCGCGCTCCTCGTCGGGCAGCGGCTCGCCGAGCTGTCCGGCCTTCGACTCCTGGTCGAGCCGCCCGGCGACGGCCATACAGGTGTCCTGCTCGAAGCAGTACTCACATTTCGCCCCGGACTCGAAGCCCGTCGGCACCGATCGGTCGTACTCGGCGGCGGCGATCTCGTTTCGGACCCGGAGCACGTACTTCAGAAAGCCGGGGCCGACGGAGAACTCCTTCGCGGGCGAGAGGTCGCCGGACGCGTCGGACCGATCGAGTGCGGTGTTTTTCGTGTACAGAAGCGTTCCCGTGTCGGGGGCGTCCTCGATGCCGTCGGCGAGCAACAGGGCGTAACACGTCGCCTGGACCTTGTCCTGAAACCGGGGGTCACGCTTCAGGTTCTTCCCGGTCTTCAGTTCGACCGGCATGCCCCGCCGGACCGCGTCGGCCCGGCCCTTTATTCCGAACCGCTCGGAGATGAGCGTCTGCTCGGAGCGCCAGGGGTCGTCGCCGAACCGGCCCTGACTCAGCCACCCCTCGATCGCCGCCGCGTTCTGTCTGACATCGTCGGCAACGCCCGAGGCCGTCTCGCCGAGGAGGCCGATTTCGAGGGCCGCCTCCGAGACCCGCTCGTCGATGCTGTCTTCGATTCCCCGGCCCCTGAGCAGATCGCCGAACACGTCGTGGACGATGGTCCCTTTGAGTACGGGATACTTCAGCGGGAGTCCGGTGAGCTTGTTCAGGTAGTAGATCCGGGGGCACTGTACCCACCCGCGGATGTCGGTCACGTCGACGAGGAACTCCGGCTCGACGACGACCGCCGAGTCGCCGGTCGTGGCGTACCGCGTCCCGCCGTCGAAGGTGTCCTCGCTGACGTCCGTGACCAACACGTCCATGCCGGCTTCGAGCTGTGCCGCGGTCTCGGTCCACTTGCCCCAGAGGGTGACCGTCACCGGCTCGGCGGCCCCCCGTTCGGGACGGACGGACAGTTCAGCGAGTTCGCTCGTCCCGTGGTCCGTCTCGACCGTTCGGGGATCGTCGACGGCGAGGACCGGCCCGCGTACGTCCATATCCGTCCCTGCGTCCTCGGGGGAAAAACGCTGTCGGTCGGGTGTGTGACGCCGTCGAGGGAGTCGATAGGTTCTTTTTCGCCTCGGTCGTACGGCTACAGTATGCGCGTGCGTGACTGGCAGGATATTCTCGGTGACGTCGTGGAGTCGGACGCCGATCCGGGCGGATGGCGGGCGGTGGCCGGCGACCGACGCGGCGGCCCCGGAGAGGATATGTTCGTCGGCCACCCGTCGGTCGGAGTCTTCCAGCTAAAGACGTTCGCGAAGAACCCCTACGAGGTCCGAGGCGTCGGCTCACGCGTCGCCCGGCGGATCGACGACGAGCTCGACCCGCTCTTTCCGGGCGACAGCGCCGGGCGGTTCGGCGTCAATCAGGGGATCGAGGACGCTGACGAGGCCAAAGAGCGCGCGAAACAGCTCGAAACCGTCCTCGAGACCCACGCCGACGCCCCGACGACCGGCGACGCGCTGTTCGAGGACGTGATGGACGCCCTCGACAGTCCGGCGTTCGGCCCGATGGAGTACGATATGTACGATCGACCCGACGAGTTGCGGGAGCTCTCCGAGACGTTCGAGGAGGCCGAGGACCTCCTCTCGGCGGAACTCGACGACCTCATCGAGGCCGACGACGTCGGCCGCGGGTTCCACTGACGGCCCTCAGAGAAGCGCCCGCAGCACCGCCCCGAACCCCGCCGCGCCGACCGCGACGGCGAGGAGGGCCCCGATCCCGCTCAGCGTCAGCGCGCCGTTCACCGCCGCGCCGACTAACAGCGGTTTCGCCCATCCGTCGCGCCGTCCGACAAGCCGGTCGCCGATCGCGAGAAAGGCGACCGCGGCCCCGGCCGCCCACGACAGATACGCCGCGATCGCGAGCAGGATCGCGAGCGGGATGCCGAGTATCGTGACGAACAACACGACAATAGCGACGAGCAAACAGAGGAGACAGACCAGGCCGTACAAAAACGATTCGACGGGGGATTCGAGGACCTCCCGCATCCGTTCGGCGGTGTAGTCGGGGACGACTGCGACCAGTATCGCCCCGACGGCCGCGGTCGTCAGAAACGCGGCGGCGGCGCTTCCGAGGACCGACGCGGCTCCGGGGGCGACGGGATCGGGGGCGGTCTGGACCGCCGTGGCGACGAACGCGGTGGCTGGCTCGAACACACGGGGTTTGATTCCGTGGCAGTATATAAACGCATCCGACGCTTATACCGGACCGCCGTTTTCGACGTTCCGGTGCTCCCGGGCCGCCGTTGCCGCGCGGTTCAGCTCGGTTCCGTCCCGGTGTAGCGTCTGTAGCTCATCGTCGAGCCGTCGACGATGACGACGTCGGTGCCGTGTTGGCGTTCGTGGGGCGGTTCCTCGCCGAGCGCGTCCGTGTCGATGTCGCCGTACTCGTATGGTGTGTTGTTGTTTACCATATACGCTACTCCATCCCGGCGGTATATAAGTCTTTGTCAGACGTTAGCACGGAAAACGGCGAGCGACTCGGCACATCCGAGGAACCGGGTCCCCGTCGTGGTCGGAGGTGACGCTCGACGATCGGAACGTGCGCTCAACGGTCGAGGTGTACGTCGACGCCGCGCGTTTCGAGGTCGGCGGCGAAGGCCTCGGCGTCGGCTTCGATCGCCCCGAACGTGTCGTAGTGGATCGGCACGACGAGTTCGGGATCGAGCGCCGCGGCGAGGTCGGCGGCGTCGTGTCGGTCCATTGTCGAGGTACCCCCGATCGGCGGGCAGAACACGTCGACATCGAGCCGATCGTGGCCGTCGAGTACGTCGGTATCGCCCGGCCAGTACACCGACACGCCGCCGAGCGTCAGGTGGTACCCGCAGCCGAGCCCCTCCGGGTGGTACGGTTCGCCGTTCGCTCCCGTGGCCGACCCGCCGGGCTCGTTGTACGCCGCTGTCGTGCGGACGATGACGTCGCCGACAGCGATGTCAGCCGCCGAACCGACCGTCCTACGCTCGTAGGGAAGATCGGCCGGGCGCTCGACGTTTCGGTCGATCCGGTGGGTGTTTATGCCCTCGAACGCCACGAGCGTCGCCCCGTCGCCGGCGACGGCCCGGATGCCGTCGGTGTCGTAGTGGTGGTCGTGGGTGACACAGACGACGTCGCCGTCGCCGCCGTCGTATCCGTCCAACACGCCGTACCGTCCCGGATCCGTGTAGGCGACCGTGCCGTCGGCTTCGAGCCGCAGCGTCGCGTGCCCGAGCCACGAGATCGACACGCCGTCGTGGGATATCATACCCGAACGTCGTCTCGCCCGGATACAAACCCTTCGAGGGGGAGCCGCAACCGCTTCGGACGCGTCAGGAGACGAGGCGTTCGACCCGTTCGAGGCTGTCCGCGTCCGCGGGGGCTTTGTCCCCCCGAACCCCGACGAGCCGTGGGAACCGGAGGGCGTACCCGGAGCCGTACGTCGGGGAGGGCTGTATCTCCTCGTACCCGACTTCGAGGACGACGGCCGGCTCGATGTCGACGTCCGTCCCCGACTCCGAGCGGATGTGCGGTTCGAGCCGCTCGTGGAGCCCTTCGAGGGCCTCGTCGGTGATCCCCGTGGCGACCTTCCCGATCGGCCGAAAGCCGTTGCCGTCCCGCACGGAGAGCAGGAACGTCCCGAGGAGGTTCGCACGCCGCCCCTCGCCCCACTCGGCCCCCGTCACGACCAGATCGAGCGTCTCGACGTCCGGTTTCCGTTTCAGCCAGTCCGCTCCGCGCGAGCCGGGCGTGTAGGCGGCTTCGGGGTTCTTCAGCATCGTCCCCTCGTGGCCGGCCTCCAGCGCTTCCTCGCCCAGTTCGGCGACCGCCTCGGGGGAGTCGACGAGGCGGAGCTCGGCGGCGTGGTCCCCGAGGAGCGCCGAGAGACGATCGTGGCGCTCGACGAGCGGCTCGTCGAGGAGGTCCTCACCGTCGGCGTGGAGACAATCGAAGGCGTGGAACTCGACCGGGACGGCCTCGCGCGCCGCCGCCACGTCGTGTTTCCGCCGGAACCGTCGGAGCACGTCCTGGAACGGGCGCGGCGAGCCGGACTCGTCGACGGCGACGACTTCACCGTCGACGATGGCCGGGACATCGAGGGCCCGTTCGACCGCCTCGACGACGTCCGGGAGCGGCTCCGTCACGTCCTCGAGACGCCGCGAGAACAGCCGGGTCGTGTCGCCGTCGTGGTGGAGCTGCACCCGCGCCCCGTCGAACTTCGGCTCGACCGCGACGCGGTCCCACGCCCCGAAGGCGTCGGCGGCGGTCCCCGACTGCGCCAACATCGCCTCGACCGGGCGTCCGATTGCCAGCTGAACGTCGTTCAGCCCGGGTTCGCCGTCCTCGCGGGCGCGCTCGGCGACGAGACCGAGATCGTTCGAGACCTGTATCGCCCGCTCGACGGGCTCGACAGGAACGTCGAAGGCTCGGGCGATCGCGTCCCGCACGGCGCCGTCCCCGACGCCGATCCGCATGTTCCCCAACACGAGCCGGGCGAGAAACCGGGCTTCGACCGGGTCCGTTCGGTTGAACAGCCCGAACAGCCGGTCGCGTTTGGTTCCCGTGCTCCCGGCCCCCGTGGCCCCCGCGATCGCACGGAGTTCGGCGTCGACCGCCCCGACCGTGAGCCCGTCGCCACCGTCCGCGGTGAACGATTCCAGTCCGCGTTGCCCGCCGAGCTCGAGCGCCTCGGCGACCGCCCCGATCTCGCCGACATCCGCGAGCCGGTCCTCGATGTCGTCGGCCGAGACGTTCGGGCCGGCCGCGCTTGCGAGCGCCTCACGACAGAGCGCCGGGCCGATATCGAGCTTCGTCGTGTCGTGGGCCGGGACGACGCGTCCCCGACTGAACCGGACGACCGTCCCCAGATCCGATCCCGCGTCGACGAACAGCTCGGCGACGAGCTCGACGGTATCCGTGTCGGCGGTGACGGCTTCGATCGCGTCCACTCGCTCGGCGAACTCGACAAATCTCATACTCGTGTCTGTCGGACGGTGAACATCGATAAAAGCCGGGCGGCGGCGTTACAGGACCTCGTCGAAGTCGTTGTGGCCCGAGATCTCGACGTCCTCGTCGGTGATCGTCGCGAGGAAGACGCCGTTGCCGGAGCCGGTGTCGCGCTCGACGGCGGCCTTTATTGCCGAGGCGGCGACGCGTTTGGCCTCGTCGTTCGTCATGTCGTCCTCGTATCCCTGTTCGAGGGTTCCGTGTGCGACCATGAGCCCGGAGCCGGTGACCGTGTAGTCGTCCGCCATGACGCCGCCGGCGGGGTCGATCGAGTAGACGTGGTGGCCCTCCTCGTCGACGCCGCCGAGGATCGGGTTGATCGCGAAGAACGGCCCGCCACGGGCGAAGTTACCGGCCAGCGTCGCGAGGGCACTGATCGAGATATCCTCGCCGCGGCGCGCCTCGTAGAGATCGACCTCCGCGCGGAGCGAGCGGATGAACGACTGGGCGCCGCCGACGCTCCCGACGAGAGTCAGCGCCGCGCTCGGGTGGATCTGCTCGACCTTCTGTACGTTCTTGTTCGAGACGAAGCGTCCGCCGAGGGAGGCCCGCATATCCGTCGCGATGACGACCCCTTCGGCGGTCGTGATGCCGATCGTCGTCGTCCCCGTCTTGTTGACGGAGTCGAGGTCATCGGCCGAGAGATCGTTCGATGGGACATCGCCGAGCTCCGGCTCGTACGGCGAGCGCGTGTGGTCCTGTCCAGTGCGCGGCAGGGAAGAATCCGGTTGACGCATTGACCTGTGCTACGACCCGACGCTGATAAAACCTTCCGGTTACTTCTCGGATTGCCGCTGGTAGGCCGAGTGTAGACGCTCGACGATCCGGCCGACCGGCAGCGGGACGCCGGCGCGGTTCGCAGCGAGGGCGAGCGGCAAAAGCGCGATGCCGAGTACGATGCTGAACTGGTACAGGGTGAGTACGGTCGCCCGGTACAGGCTGGGTGCCATTTTGATGCGGGGAAACGGACGCCCCAATATATTCTTTGTGGTCGTTTTCGACACCTCGGTTCAGAGGACGCTCGTTTGCGGGCCGCTAGCGTCGGATCTGTGTTCGGGGCGCTGTCGGTGCGGAAGTGGAGTGGCGCTCGACCGAGCGACGGATAACGCGGAGTGGTACGTGTGATAATACCCATAACGTACGGCGGGCATCCCTGTCACGTGCGCGCTCGGCGGCCGCCCTCCCGACGACATCGCCAAGGGTCGCCCGGGGCGTCCCGGTGCCGGAAGGGAATATCGGGGCCGGCGTGTTCGCCCCCGGACAGCGAGGAAACAATAGGGATATCCGTGGGGCCGCGCTTCTGACGGACATGAGCAACTACCTCGTCGCGCTGGAGGCCGCGTGGTTGGTTCGTGACGTCGAAGCGATCGACGACGCCATCGGCGTCGCGGTCAGCGAAGCCGGACGTCGCCTCAACGAAGCCGACATGGATTACGTGGAGGTGGAGGTCGGATCGACGCCGTGTCCGGCCTGCGGCGAACCGTTCGATTCGGCGTTCATCGCGGCCGATACGGCGCTCGTCGGGCTCGGGCTCGAAATGAAGGTGTTCAACGCCGACAGCGAACAGCACGCCTCCCGCATCGCGAAAAGCGAGGTCGGGGGCGCGCTGCGGGACGTTCCGCTGAAAGTCATCGACACCTTCGACACCGAGGACGCCGAAGACGAGAACTGAACCGGCGCTTCAGGGCGCCGGAAACGAGACCGTCCGCTCGCCGTTCAGGAGACGTGGGCGGCGACGTCGGCCTCGGTGATGATACCGCGCAGCTGCCCGTCCTCGACGACCATCACCGCGGCTTGGTGGTTGAGGTGGGCGTTTACCTCGTCCAGCGTCGCATCGGGCTCGACGGTCGTTATCGCCTCCCGCATCGCGTCGGCGACGGGTAACTCCCCGGCCTTGTCCGGGTCGAGCTGCCGGATGTCGGAGTTCGAGATGATCCCCTGTGGGCGGCCGTCGCGGACGACAGGTAGCTGGGAGTAGCCCTCCTTGACCATCACATCGATCGCCTCCCGGACGCTGTCATCGGGGGCGACGGTAACGACACCCTCGTGCATGATGTCGCCGGCGTGCATCACCGCGCTCTCGGCCTCGTCCAGCGCGCCGACGATGCGCCGAAGCGTCGACAGCCGCGGGTCGACATCACCGCCTTCGATGCGGGCGATGAGCGGCTGTGAGACGTCCGCCCGATCGGCGAGTTCGCTCTGGGTCAGCTCCAGCTCCGTCCGTCGTTCCTTGAGATCGGCGGGCGTCGGGAGGTCCATAACCATACGATATAATTACTTCCGGTAATCAAAAACCTTCCCCTGGTGCGACGGTTTATGTATCGGGACGCGGGCAGACGGCCCGTGATCTGACGAGTCGCGATCGGCCCCCGAGGCGGGCGTACGGGGACGGGCCGGTCGGAGCGACCCCCGTCTGTTCGCTACAGATCGAGCCCCCGGATCGAGACGCCGTCGCCGGGTTCGACGCGGCCGATAACCCGTGCGTCGTCGAGTTCCCCGACGACCGTTTCGGCGTCCGGTTCCGGGAGCGAGGCGACGAACCCGGTTCCCATGTTGAACGTCCGGTGCATCTCCTCGTCGGTGATATCGCCTTCCGCCTGAACGAACTCGAAGACCGGCTGTGGGTCGAACGCGTCCTCGACGACGTACCGGTTGTCGCCCATCCGTTCCAGGTTCGTCCAGCCGCCGCCGGTGACGTGTGCGGTCGCGTGGGTCTCGACCGCGTGCAGGGGATCGAGTACGTCCCGGTAGATCCGAGTCGGTTCGAGCAACACCTCGCCGATCGTCCGGTCGTCGTACGGGAACGGGTCGGTGTACTCGTGGTTCCGGGTGACCGCCTCCCGAGCCAGCGTCAGCCCGTTCGAGTGAATCCCCGAGGAGGGGAGACCGACGAGAACGTCGCCGGGGCGTGCGTCCGCGTCGAAGAGCTCCCGCTCGGTCGCCAGTCCCGCGCAGGCCCCGGCGAGGTCGAGCCCCCGGATCACCTCCGGCATCACGGCCGTCTCACCGCCGACGAGCGCGACCTCGGCCCGCTCGGCTCCGATCGCGAGGCCGTCACCGACGCGTTCGGCCGTCCCGTCGTCCGGCGTCTCGACGGCGAGATAATCGACGAACGCGACCGGCGTGACGCCGGCCGCGACGAGATCGTTCGCGTTCATCGCGATGCAGTCGATACCGATCGTCGAGTAGTCGTCCAGCGCCTCGGCGACGAGGAGCTTCGTCCCGACGCCGTCCGTCGCGAGGGCGAGATACCGGTCGCCGATGTCGATGAGCCCCGCGTAATCCCCCTCGAAATCCCCGATCGAGCCGAGCAGCGCCGCGGTCGCAGCCTCGCTCTCGTCGATATCGACGCCGGCCTCGGCGTAGGTGAGTCCCTCCTCGGAATCGTCGCTCATACCTTATCGGGCGGTCGAACGGGGCAAAAGCGCGTCGGTTACCGCCGCGATCAGAAACTCGGGAAGCCGACGAGGAGGAAGGCTCCGACCGCCAGCAGGACAGAGCCAACGAAAACGGCTCCGAAAACCGGCTTGCTCCACGAGAGAACGGACTTTCCGTCGAGTGGACCGAACGGGATCATGTTGAACGCCGCGAGGAAGGCGTTGACGAGGACGCCGAGCCCCCCGACCTGCCCCAAAAACCCGCCGGCGAAGACGAGGGGCAAGAACACGACAGTCAGGGCGATGTTCGTCAGCGGCCCGGCGACGGAAACGAGGCCGTTCTGTCGCTCCGTGATCCGCCCTCGGTGATAGACGGCGCCCGGCGCGGCGAAGAGGAAGCCGGCGAACGCCGCCCCGATACACAGCGCGAGCATCTTGTAGTCGGCTTTGAAGCCGGCTATCTGACCGAACCGCACCGCGACGATCTTGTGTGCGAGTTCGTGCAGGAGAAACCCGATCCCGACGGTCAACACGCTGGCCGCGAAGACACGGGCGAAAAGCGGCGAGAACACGGCCGCGGCCACGTCCGGGAACACGTCGCGGCCGGTCGCGACGAAAACGAAGACGCTGAACGCGACGCCGAGGGCCGCCCACGCGATCAACAGATCCCGTATCTCGTCGGGGTAAAAGCGGACCCCGTCGACGGAGACAGCACTCATCGGAGAGCCTCGGCGATGATCTCAGCGCTGTTGCGCGCCGCTTCTATCATCAACCGTGCGACGCCACCGGCGCCCTCGATCCCCGAGCCGGCGAACAGATACGGGAGCAGGACGGTCGCGAAGACGACGCTACCGACGAAGCTCCCGACGTTCGTCAGCGCGACGATCATGATGAGTTTGAACAGCGGAACGGCAGTGAGGTCGTTCCAAAGCTGTCGGAGCGGCGCCTCCTCGTCGGACATGATCTCGTTGAGCGTCGAGATATCGCCGACATTGACGTTCAGATACCGCAACTCGACGTAGCCCGCGAACCAGCCGGGGGCCAAAAGCGGGTTGACGCTCGTCAGCCAGGCGACCGCGCCGCCGACCCCCGCAGAACGCCAGTGTGCGCCGGCGAGTTTGGCGAGGCCGAACGCGAGGAGGCCGTTGATCAGGAACCACGCGGCGAACAGCCGAAACAGGAGCTCGCTCGATGCGCCTTCGACGCCCGTGTACGTGGCGATCGCCAACAACGCGAAGAAGGCGAGAAAGCCGAGTGTAAACAGGTAGCCGAACAGCTTGTACAGCGAGATCCGACCCCCGGACGTCCGTCCGGTGAGCGACGCCATCGGCGGCAGCAGCGACGGGGTTTCGAGGTACCGTTCGATCCCCTCGCGGTGTCCGGCACCGACGACCGCGACGACGCGGTGGCCCTCATCGCGTAACGCGACGAGCTGGTGGGCGATATACGCGTCGCGCTCGTCGATGAGCGCCTCGGCGCCGCCGGGCGAAAAGCGGCGGAACTCCTCCATCATCGCCCCGACGACATCGGTATCTGTCATCCGGTCGACATCGATTTCCTGGAGGTCGTCGTCTTCGGGCGCGAGCCCCTCCAGGAGGAGCACGATCGCGAGGCCGATCACCAGACCGAGCCCGAGCGCGACGACGACCGTATCGAGGACGCCGACGACGAACCCGGGGCCGAGCGCCGGAGGAACGACGAAGGGACCGGCGACGGCGCCGGCGAGCACCGAGAGCACGAACGCGATCCCGAGGCCGACGCCCATCCCGATCTCGCGGGGGTCGCCAAGCCCGACGGCGAGGCTGCCGGCGAGCTTGAGCTTCTCGACGAACGACAGCCGCGCCCAGAACCGCTGGATCGTGACCTGGATGTCCCGGTCGACGAGGGCGACATCGATCCCGAGCCCCTCCGCGGTATCGACCGCGGCTTTCATATCGGCACCGGGTTCGATATCGAACCGGTCGCCGAGACGGGCCTGCACGTACGAGAGCATCCAGTACGCGAGGAACTGATACACCGTGTTTCCCTTCAGCAGGTCGCCCGCGTCGAGGTCGTCGGGCGCCTCGCCCCGGAGCTGGCGGTACCGCCCCTCGTCGAGTTCGACGGCGACGATATCGGGCCGCTCCTCGCCGATGACCGACTCGACCTCCTCGACGCTGGCCTTCGAGACGTGCGCCGTTCCGACGACCCGGACGGAGCCCGACTCCGCGTCGCTACTCATTGTCGGCAACTGTCGGGCGAGCGGTTTACGTGTATCGGGACGGGCCGGTCGACGGTTCGAGTGCGGGAACGGGCGAACGGTCCGCGAGCCGATGGAACGTCGGCGAGACGGGTGGTCGGTGGCGCCCGATCACCGGACGACGGTGACCGGGACCGGCGACCGACGGACGACCGTTTCGGCGACGCTTCCGAGCAGTATTCGGTGGATTCCGTCCCGACCGTGGCTTCCGATCACGACGGCGTCGATCCCGTTCTCGTCGACGTACTCGACGATGGCACGGGCGGCTGAGCCCGTGACGATATCGGTCTCGACATCGGCCGCAAGCGTCCCCGCGGCGTCGGTCAGAAGCGTCTCCGCAGACGACTCCGCTTGGTCGTACCACTCGTCCCAGTACCCCGCAAGCGCCGCTTCGGGGGCCGCCCCGTACCCCGCCTCGACGAAGTCCAACACGTGCAGAAGTACGAGCTCGTCATCGGCATGGTGGGTACGGGCGTACTCGAGGGCGGCTTCGGCCTGCTCGGACCCGTCGTAGGGGATCAGGACGCGCATACCGGGGCCGATGACCCGGAGGTATATTATCCTTTCAGGGGGACCCCTGTCACCGGACGGATTTAAGCCGAACGGACGGTTACATCGGGACATGTATCGGGTCTGTGCCGTGCTCGTCGTCGTCGTGCTCGCCGGCTGCGCCGGGATGGGCGCCGACACCGCCGAGCGGGGAGATGGCCCATCCGAGACCGTGACGCCCGTCCCGGTGCCGGATGACGACCGTGGGGCGGTCGGATCCACGGGGATCGACGGCGACGGTGTCAGCGATCCGGCGGCTCTCGCGAGGGCACACGACGAGCGGCTTTCGGAGCAGTCCTACCGGCTCGTCTCGAACCAGACGGTGCGGTACGAAAACGGCAGCGTCAGATCACAGTACAGGACCGATCTCCGGCTGGATGAGGAGCGGACGTACTTCGTGACGGCCCGGACGGACGGCCCGGACGGACCGCTACTCCTCGGTGAGACGCCCGCGTCAGCGGAGTTTTGGTCCGACGGCGACACGTACGTTCGCGCGTTCGGTGGCTCGGAGCCGGTGTACAACGAGTTCGAGCCCTCGCCGTCCGGCGTCGGGACCTGGCGGTTCTGGTCGTCGACCGGAGCGTTCGACGGACTCCAATCGCCGAGGGGGGTGATCGAGGCGACCTTCGATGCGGTCCCGACCCGCATCGACAGGACCCGGACGATCGGCGGCGTCGAACGGCATAGGGTGACCGACGCCGGACACTCGGACGTCGACCTCCCGTTCCCGGAGGCCGACCCGGCTCGGGACGTCAGCCTCGTCGCGGAGATCGACCGAACCGGACTCGTCCGACACCTGGAACTCGAGTACGTCGGTCGGGTCGACGGCGAGCGCGTTACCGTCACCAGATCGGTCAGCTACTCCGAGGTCGGGACCACGGACGTACCCAGGCCGGAGTGGTATGACGAAGCGGTCTGATCGGGGCTAGAAGTCGGGCAGGTCGTCGGGTGCCTCGTACTCGGTCTCCCAGTCGATGTAGTCACGTTTCAGCGTTTGGCTGATCGTCTCCCCGAGCTCGGCCATCGAGGCGTTGATCCCCGACACCGTCTCCCACGAGGAGAGGTCGGGGTGAAGCTCCCGTTCCTTCCAGTCTTCGGGGATGCCGGGTGCGTGATACCCCACCCGGTCGGCGAACGCGTCCCAGAAGAAATCGAAGTGCTGTATCATCCCCAGATCGGCCACGATCGCGAACTCCCGTTCGTCGAGGTCGGTGTCGGCCGCCCACTCGTCGAACGCTTGCTCCCAGGCACCCTCCCGGAGGAGCGTCTCCAGCTCCTCGCGTTTGTAGTCCGTGTCGCCGACAACCTCGGCGTCCTCGTACTCGTTCGGGTCCGTCTCCTCGAGTTCGGGGGGTGCGGGCGGGTCGACATCCAACGACATGCCGACCGATACGGTCACGCGACGCATAAGCGTGGTTGTCGCGCCGCGATCGGCTGTCCCGTCCGTGGTCGTCAGTCCGGCTCCTCGAAGCGCTCGTATCGGACCTGGACCGTCGTCGTCGACACGTTCGAAAGGTCGCGTTCGATCGCGTCGTCGAACGCGTCCCGGCCCGCGCCCGGGGCTATGTCGAGCGGTTCCGGGAGCGCGAACGCGATGAAACGATACGCCTGATCGTCCGCGGTCTCGTGGCAGGGGGATCGGTAGCCGACCCGTTCCTCGTCGTTCGTGCCCTGGATCGCCTCGATGGGCGTCTCGACCCGTTCCCCGGACGGGATCCCCGCCGGGAGCTCGAAGGGGTCGTCGGCCGGCAGCCCCCACAACAGCCAGATCGTCTGGGGCGTGTAGCCGCGGAGCCACTCGCCGGCGACGGCGATAGCGGCCGCGCCCTCGGGGACCTGTTCGGCCCGGAGCGGCGGTGACTCCCCGACGCCGTCGCAGGTGTACCGCTCCGGGAGTTCCCCGCCGACGCCCGGGATTTCGAGGGAGAAGTCGCCGCCATCGGCCGACGGCGGGTCACCACCGATCGTACAGCCGGCCACCGCGACGGCCGGGAGGGCCGCAACGAGTTCACGACGTCGCATGCCTTCGGTAGGTCCCCCGTCCTAAAGACCGCGTCGTTAGACGCCCGTCCCAGAGGGGGTAGCTCGGGCGGGCGGCCCCGCGATGGCGGACGATTCATTACCGCCGGGCACCATGACGGAGGTATGAGCGCAGAGATCGTCCCGCCGACGCGGCGGAGCTGCGAACGGTGTGACCGTGAAGACGTCTGGGACGAGGAGGTCGGGAACTGGGTCATCGTCGAGGCCGACGGCGAGCGGAGATCGGGGAACAAACACTGCATCCACGAGTGGGATATAAACGGCCAGTACAATCCCGTCACCGGGGAGATGGATCGGAGCTGCTGATCGGAATGACGACGGTGTACGTCACGGCGCCGCCCGACGCCGCGGAGGGGCTCGCGAGGACCCTCGTCGAGGAGGGGCTCGCGGCCTGTGTCAACCGGATCGACTGTCGGTCGACGTTCCGGTGGGACGGATCGGTGGTCGACGAGACGGAGGTCGCGTTGTTCATAAAGACCGTCCCGGAACGGTACGGGGACGTCGAGGACCGGGTCGAGGAGCTCCACCCCTACGAGGTGCCGTGCATCGAGCGCTTCGAGGCGGCCGACGCCTTCGGGCCGTTCGCCGAGTGGATCGCCGAAAGCGTCGAGTGACTCAGGCGTCCGGGACCGGCGGCGACCACCCGTGTCTGTCGGCGACGAAGTCGATGAACCCCGGGAACTCGTGGTCGTGGCCGAGGGTTTCGGCCGCGAACTCCGGTTCGGGGGCGTCCGAGAACCCGCCGGAGCCGACCATCCGCCGCATCACTTCCTCCGTGTCGGCCGAGATATCGGAGAAGGCGTCGGCAAAAGCGTTCGGGCTGTCGCCGAACCGCTCCTCGAACGTTTCCCCGGCCTCGTCGTAGGCGTTCGAGATCCACTCCTCGCGGTGGGCCTCGTAGGCGTCCTCGTAGGCGTTGTGAAGCGTCGAGAACTCGCCCGCGGTCAGCGGGTCAGTGGCGGAGAGAAACGTCACGAACGTTATCGCCGCCTCCCGGGTCGGCGGGTCGTCGGCGTCGGCGCTCGGAAAGTCGAGTTCGGCGACGGGGTCGACGGCCGCGTTCGGCGACGACGAGAGCGACGCGGCGTAGGTCCCGTCGGAGCGCTCCCTGACGTAGACCGTATACTGGAACCGGTCGTGTCTGAACTGCCTGACGATGTCGTCGTCGTGGCCGCCGCCGAGGCGGCCGTACCAGCGATCGATCCCCAGGTCGGCGAGCGGCGGGGTAAACGCCGTCGGCGAGAAGACGAGATCGACCAGCTCAACCCGGCTCAGCCGCGTCGTACACGGTACGGAGGCGAGCTCCCGCATGATCCGTTCGCGGTCGCCGTGCAGCTGTGCGCTCCGGCCGCACGACTCACAGACGACGCTTCGCCCGCGGGTCGGGTGTTCCGGGGTGACAGTGGGGATGTGATCGCCGGCGGGCACGTCCGGGAGCTCGTATCGGCCGCAGGTGATCGAAGCGAGCTCCTCCAGCGCGCGGCGGATCGGCCCCTCGGCGGTGACGGAGTACGGCACGGTCACCCCACAGGAACGACACCGGACGAACCGCTCGCGGGGGTACAGCGTCGGCGTGTGTCCCCGAGCGGCGACGTTCGGGTCGACATCGAAGTCCCGAAGCGTCGTCGACCGGGCGTCCTGCGTTGCCATGTTGGCTGGTTCACGCCCGTGCGTAAAAAGGGTGGACGGGATGTGCGCGCCCGTTTCGAACGCTGAAACCGAGCCGACACACCGCCCGAAACCGACCTCGGTTTTATACGAACCGTCCGAGAACCACTGCCAAGAGTATGACTGGCCGGCTAAACCCCCGCCGATACGATCTGGGCGAGTTGCGCGACGTGACCCGGGACCCCCCGGACCGCGCCGAGGACGCGGTCGAGGGCGGTGAGAGCTCCCCCGAGGACGGAACGTCAGTGCCGGTCGAGCCGACGACGGACGTCCGTCCCGAGGGCCGACGGGAAGGGGCGCCTCGGACCGACGACCGGGCTCGACGGGCGAACGGTCGGGGAGCCGCCGAGCCGGCGACGGGGCCCGACGGTCCGGGGCGGAACGGCGACGGGACGGACGACGTCGAGTCGTACCTCCGGTCGCGTCACCGGCGCCGCGAGGAGCGTGGAGCTGACGCCGACACCCGCCGAGACGCCGGCGCGCGCCGACAGCGATCCCCGGACGATCGACAGCGGTCACGCGGGGACGTACCGACGCGCGCGGCGCCGGGAGGCTCCCCGGACGCCGCCGCGTTCCTGGCGGAACTCTCCGGGCCGCAGCTCTCGAAGCCGTACCTCGATCGGCTCCCGGACGCCTACTCGGCGCAACTCGAGGTGTTCGAGTGGTTGGAGACGATGCTCGAATCGGGCGGGAAGGAGGCGACGCTGTCGGCGCTCGAATACTACGAATCGATCGGCTGGCTCTCCGAGCGGAGCCGCGAGGAACTGGAGGACATCGCCGCCGGGCTGCCGGCGGAGACGGCGGCCGGCGCGTCGCTCTGTATCGCCGACCACCGCGAGAGCCTCCTGTACGTGGCTCGGCTGGCGCACCGACGGCACTAGTTCCCGACGCTACTCGGCGGCACAGCGGTTCGGCCCGAGCTCCAACTCGATTGCTTCGCCCTCGTCGGCCGTCGATCGGCCGCGGTTGATCGAGATGATCCGTTCGTAGTTCGGCGGTTTCTCCGGGGCCGTCCCACGGACGTGGTCGACGAACGCCGCCCGATCCCGTCCCAGTAGCGACAGCCCGGTTCGGAGCGCTCCGACCGTCGTCGAAACCTCCTCACCGGGCTCGATCGCGTCGTCGCGGATCGAGAAGTGTCCCGGGAGGACGGTCACCGGGTCCGGCTGGGCGAGCACGGTCCCGTGCAGCGAGTCATAGAGGAGTTCGGCCCCGGTTCCCGCGTCGGCGTCGCCGAACTGGAGTTCGGTCCGGCCGACACCGTCGACAAAAGCGGTGTCGCCGGTCAGGATCGCCTCGCCGTCGACGAGGTAGCTCACCATGTCCGAGGTGTGTCCGGGGGTGAACACGGCCTTTATTTCGACGCCGCCGACTGTGGTGACCTCGTTGCGCCCGAGCGGGTCGTACTCGAAGGCGGGGTCGCGCTCGGCGACGCCCTCGCCGAGGTGATACGGAACGTCGAGGGCGTTTGCAAGTCGCCGGCCACCGCTCACGTGGTCGGCGTGGATATGGGTATCGAGGACGCGTTCGATCGTGAGCCCACGGGCGGCCGCCGCCTCGCGGAACCGCGCGACGTGTCGGGTCGGGTCGATCGCCGCCGCGGCGCCGGTCTCGGGGTCGGCGACGAGGTAGCCGAGACAGCCCTTCGCGCGCCGCTGGATCTGAACGATGTCGACGTCGGCGTCGGTCGCGACGTCGACCGTGTCGTAGACCCCGCTCCAGCCCCGCATTCCGTCCTCGACGTACCGGACATCCCCGAACCCCGCCTCGGCGAGTTCGACGGCGAGGGCGCGGGAGGCCTTCCCCTTCGCACAGATCGTGACGACCGGATCGGTCGGGTCGATCCCGGTGTCCGCGGTGAACGCGGCGGCGTCGAACTCGTGATGCGGTTTATAAAAAAACTGGGTCGCGCCGCCGATCCGCCACCCCTCGAAGCTCGCCTCGTCGCGCGTATCCACGAGGCGGAACGTCTCGTCGCTGTCGAGGAGACCCTTCAACTGCTCCACGGAGACGCCGGTCGGCGCCGTCGGCTGGCTCATACGATCACGGCCGCCCGGAACGGCTTAAATCCCCACCCGGGGCAGGGGGACCGCTCAACGGCGCAACGCCGCGAACGGCCGAAGGGGAAGCGGGACGTACGGGCGGGCGGGATCGTACTTGGCGAACGCCAAGCTGTTCGACATCACCGAGACGCTCGAAGCGGCCATTGCCGCGCCGGCGAACGCCGGGTTGAGCAGGCCAAGCGAGGCGACGGGGATGAGTGTCGCGTTGTAGGCGAACGCCCAAAACAGGTTCTGGCGGACCTTCGAGATCGTCGCCCGGGAGACGCGGATCGTCTTGAGCACGTCGGCCGGATCGGAACGCATCAAGGTCACGTCCGCCGCCTCCATCGCCACGTCGGTCCCGGAGCCGATCGCGACGCCGACGTAGGCCGTGGTGAGAGCGGGGGCGTCGTTGACCCCGTCGCCGACCATCATCGCGCGGGTGCCGTCGGCCTGTATCGCGTCGATCGCGTCAGCTTTCTCGCCGGGGAGAACCTCCGACCGGACGTTGTCGGACGGGATCCCGACGGCGTCGGCGACGGCCGCGGCGGTCCGGGCGTTGTCGCCGGTCAGCATGTGCACGTCGTAGCCACGCTCGGAGAGCGTCGAGACGGTCGCCCTCGCGCTCTCGCGGACGGTGTCGGCGGTCGCGACGACCCCGATCACGTCGCCGTCGAGGGCGACGAGCATGGCGGTTTTGCCCGCCCGTTCCAGTCGCTCCATCGTCTCCGCCGCGGGGGCGGCATCGACGCCGTTCGCCGCCAGCAACGCCCGGTTCCCGACGAGGGTGTCGCCGTGTTCGGTCGTCGCCTCGACCCCCTTTCCGGGGACGTTCTCGAACGCGGACACGTCGGCGAGATCGAGCCCGCGCTCCTCGGCGGCCCCGACGATCGCCGCCGCGAGGGGGTGTTCGGAGCCGGACTCGGCGCTCGCGGCGACCGAGAGCACGAACGATTCATCGAGAGCTGGACCGGCGAGCGCGCCGCCGTCGGCCCGCGCGCCCGCCCCGACGACCGCCACGTCGGTCAGCCGCATCGCCCCTTCGGTGAGCGTACCGGTCTTATCGAAGACGACGGCATCGACGTCGCGAACCCGTTCGAGAACGTCACCGCCCTTGAATAAAACGCCGTTCCGCGCGGCGATCGTCGATCCGACCATCGTGGCCGCGGGCGTCGCGAGCCCGAGCGCACAGGGGCAGGCGATGAGGACGGACGAGGCGAAGACGATCACCGAGAACTCGAAGACGGGGACGCCGCCGACGACCGGGCCGCCGCCGACCTGCTCGACGGGCAGCGGTTCGACGAGCGCGAACAGTTGTGGCGCAAGGAAGTACCACAGGATCGCCCAGACGACGGCGTTAGCGATGACAGCGGGGACGAAATACCCTGAGACCCGGTCGACGAGCCGCTGGATGTCCGGCTGGCGGGACTGGGCCTCCTTGACCCGACGGACGATCCCCTGGATCGCGGTGTCCTCGCCGACGCTCGTGGCCTCGACGAGCAGGACGCCGTTCTCGTTGATCGTCGATCCGACGACCTCGTCGCCGGGGGATTTCTCGACGGGGACGGACTCGCCGGTCAGCATCGACTCGTCGACGGCGGAGTCGCCCTCCCGTACCACCCCGTCCGTCGGGATCCGCTCGCCGGGACGGACTTTCATGAGATCGCCGACCGCGACGGACTCGATCGGGACGGGGACCGCCTCGCCGTCGCGGATCACGACGGCCTCGTCGGCTTCCATCCGGAGCAGCTCGCGGAGCGCGTCCGAGGCGCGGGCCTTCGAGCGTGCTTCGAGCCAGTTGCCGACGGTGATGAACCACAGGATGAACGCGACGGCCTCGAAGTAGAGATCGCCGGCGATCAGCCCGAACACGACGGCCGCGCTGAACAGATAGCCCGCGCTCGTCCCGACGGCGACGAGCGTGTCCATGTTCGCGGAGCGGTTTCTCGCCGCCGTGTACGCCCCGGCGAGAAACTCCACGCCGAGCGTCGCCATCAGGGCCGTCGCGAACGCGAACTCGATCCATCCGAACGGGACCGAAGCGACCGTCCCGGGCGCCGGAAGCGGCGTAAGCATTGCGGCCATCAGGTAGACGAACGGAAGCGTGAGGACGCCGCCGCCCGCGACCAGCCGGCGCTGTTTCCGTAGTTCGCGTTCGGCGGCGGTGTCGGCGTCGTCGTCGCCCTCCTCCCGCTCGATCGGTTCGTATCCGGCGTCGGTTATCGCCTCGTAGCCGTCCTCGATCGAGAACGTCTCGGGGTTGTACTCGACGGTCGCCTCGTCTGTCGCGTAGTTGACCGACGCGGCGATGACGCCGCCGACGGGCCGAAGGGCGTCGGCGACGGTCTCCGAACACGTCGAACAGTGCATCCCCCCGACGCTGATGGTCCGGGCCTCGCGGCGCGGGTCGTACCCGGACGCCTCGATCGCGTCGTAGAGTTCGCCCAGTTGCGCCCGCTCGGTGTCGTACTCGACGGTCGCCTCGTCGGTCGCGTAGTTGACCGACGCCTCGGAGACGCCGTCGACGGACCGCAGCGCGTCGGCGACGGTCTCCGAACACGTCGAACAGTGCATCCCCCCGACGCCGATGCGTTCCCGTCTCGTCATATCTATGTACACGGTCTCCGCGTTGATGCGGTTTCCGCTTCGGTACGTTCGGCTGAGACGGCCAGACAGTTAGGTACCGTTTGTGTTCGGCGACACAAACGATAGTATCCAAAGGGGAAACGGAAAGAACGGGGCGATCGTACTGTGCGTATGCCGACGACAGTGACAGTGAGCGACATGGCGTGTGGGGGCTGTGAAACGAACGTCGAGGAGGCACTCCTAGCGCTTGCCGGCGTCGAAAGGGCGGACGCGGATCAGGCGGCCGGAGTGGTCGTCGTCGAGGGGGACGCAGCGGACGACGCGATCCGCGCGGCGATCGAGGGAGCCGGGTACGACGCCTCGCTGTGACCGAACGGGGTCGGCTCAGGCGCCCTCGCTGAGTTCCTCGTATCGCTCCTCGAAGCGCGCGCGACAGGAGCTACAGCAGAACTCATAGCGGTCGCCGTCGATCGTCGCCGCGACTCCCTCCGCGGTGACGCTGTTCGCGCACTCGGCGCACTCGAGGCCGAGCGTCGCGTCCCCGAGCGCCGGGCGCCAATCGGTCGCCGCGAGCGGGGTCACCTCGACCGACTCGACGGCGCCCGTCTCGAAGGCCGGCGAGAGCCGCGTTTCGGCGTCGCCGTCGGCGAAGGTCCCGACCACGAACAGCCGGCTGTCAGCCGTCACGAACACGTGTTCGACGCCGTCGACGCCGGCAAGCGCGTCCCTGACGGCCGCTGTCTCCCCGGGCGTCACGCCGAGCGTGACCGCGAGCCGGACGCCGTCGTGGAGCAGCGACCGGTCGACGCTGATCGTAAACCGTTCGATAACGCCGAGTTCCCGGAGCCTGTCGACCCGGTCGCTCACGGCCGGCGCCGAGAGCCCGACCGCGTCGGCGAGCTCCTTATAAGAGGCCCGGCCGTCATCGAGTAACAGCCTGAGCAGTTTCCGATCCGTCGCGTCGAGATCCCGCATGGCCCCGGATCGATCGGGCGGAATAAAAACCCTGTCGCGGACGGGCCGGTATTTATACCCCGCTCGCCCGTACGATTCGGTGATGGTTGCGCTGACGGCCGCGTACGTCGCCCACGTGCTGTCGGCGGCCTTCTGGACCGGGGCGACGCTCTACGTCGCGTACGCGGTGCTGCCCGCTGCCCGCGGCGGCCGGCTTCGGGCGGCCGGGTTCGTCGAACAGGTACACCGGCTGCTGCTCGTCACGCGGTGGACCGGGATCGTGCTGCCGGCGACCGGCGCGTACATGATCTGGCGGCTGTACACTCCCTTGGAGCTCCTGACGACGACGACGAGGGGGTGGGTGGTCCTCGTAATGATCGGGCTGTGGGGCGCTCTCAACACCGTACTGGAGCTCGGCGTCCTCCGGATGCGGCGCGCCGTCGACGATCCGGGGTTCGGCCAGTACATGTCGGAGGGGTTCCCGGCCGAGCGCCTCTCCGGCGACGTGACCGGCGTCGCTCTGGCGGATCTCGGGCGGCCGTACCTCCTCGTCGGCGCCGCCCTCGCGACCCTCCTGTTGGTCGACGCCGCGCTCCTCGCCGTCGGTGTCCCGGTCTGACGACCGGACGACACGTCACCGGAGGCGTTTACTCCGTCCGTGGGAATAGCTGCGCTATGGACGACCACACGCGCGACGAACGCGTCGCCCCGCCACGCGAGGGGAACCCGACCGGGTGGAACGCCGACCGGAGTGTGTGGGAGCACGCGACGCTCCGTCGGGCGGTCGTCCACGGTATCCGGCTGTACAACGCCGGCGCGTACCACGAATCACACGACTGCTTCGAGGCGGAGTGGTACAACTACGGTCGGGGCAGCGCCGAGAGCGCATTTCTCCACGGGATGGTACAGGTCGCCGCGGGAACGTACAAACGCGTCGACTTCGGAAACGACGACGGGATGCGTTCGCTGTTCGGGACCGCGCTGGAGTACCTCCACGGAACGCCGCGCGGGTTCTACGGTGTCGACGTGCTCGACGTTCGAACCCGACTCACGAACGCCGCCGAGGATCCGACGGTCGTCGACGGGTGGAAGATCACGCTCGACGGGCGGGAGCCGGTCGCGACCGCGGCCGATTACGAGTACGCCGAATCGCTCGAGTGATCGGTCGCGACGGGAGTCACAGGTCTTTCGCGATCCCGCGGAGCCCGTTCACCCGTTCGCGCTGGGTGCCGATCTCGTCGGTCGACATCACCTCCGAGAGTCCGCTCTCCTCGACGAGTTCCTCGGCGAGCCAACGGAGGCGCCCTTCGATCGCGGCGTTCCGAAGGTAGTCAGCGACGCGTTCGATCTCGGCGTCGGTCGGGTGTTTGCCGCCCTCGGGCGTGTGGAGCCGGCCTATCGTTTCGGCCGGATCGGCCCCCTCGCCCGGCACGGAGATCCCACCGGTGAGCAAAAGCACTTTCGTCGTCACCGGCGCGACCTCCTCGCGTTCGTCGTACGCGAGGTCGTCGACGACGAGCGCGGCCGCTCGGGTCGAGAGAGCGAGCGTCTCGCGCGACGGCTGAGCGAAGCCCGAACCGCCGGAGGGGTCGAGCGTGACGGCGATCGCCGGCTCGTCCGCATCGGTCGTCGTGAGCCGTGGGTGGTCGATCATACCGGACGTTCGTCGCCCGATCACTTTTGTCGACCGGTTTCCCCGGTAGGGCCGAGTGGACGGCGGTTCAATCCAAAAGGGATTACACCACCCACCACGAACGACCGGTGCGTGCGAGGGTAGCCAAGCCTGGAAACGGCGGCGGACTCAAGATCCGCTCCTGTAGAGGTCCGTGGGTTCAAATCCCTCCCCTCGCATGAACGCGTCACAGCGCGTGCATGCGGAAGACCGCTCCCGGAGCGGCCTTCCCTCGCAAAACTCCTACGACGCTACAGCCACAACGGCGAGGGCTGTGCGGTCGGCCCGCCGGACGCCGCTCGGAGCCGGTCGGCGAGTTCGTCGAACCGGTCCGAGAGCGATCGCTCGTCCGCTGGCGGGTCGGTGCTGTCGTAGCGGTACCCGTCGTCGACGACTTCGAGGCGAGCCCCCTCCGAGCGCCCGGCCTCGGGGATGGCTCCGGGATCGACGACACGCTGCTCGGTCGTCTCGTCGCCGCGTTCGACGAGCAACACGGCGTGGTCGTCCCCGAGCCTGTCGACGACGGCGGTTCGATCCGACGGTCGTTCGGCGGGCGCGGCGATCGACGTGGCGGCCGCGATCAGAACGACCGCGACGACGGACGCGAGCGCGAGCGTGTGGCGCATCGGGGCGGGCTGGCCCCGTTACCGTATATAAGTTGTCGGGTCACGCCCCGTCGGCCGGCTCGACATCCGCGACGGTACCGGCCGTCTTCCAGCCGTCGGCCGTCTCCACGCCGGCGACGAGCGGGTCGTCGTCGCCGTCGGTGACGAGCCGGTAGGCCGCCCCCTCCGGGCCGACCGCCTCGGCTTGGAACGACTCCTGGAAGAACTCCGCGGAGCGCATTTCGAGGGCGACCGTCGAACCGTCCTCGAACGTGAGGCGGACGTCCCTCGGGGTGAGGTTGTGGACGCGTTTCGCGAGCGTGTGCATGGCCGTGACGACGGGCGGATCGGACAAAGCGGTGGCGCTTTGTGGATCGAAGGCTCCGAACCCGTATGGAAACACGCGCCGACTGTGCGCTCCGGGCGGCGAAAGCCGGGGCGGCGGTCGCGGATAGCTCGTTCCGTGAGGGGATTTCGGCCGAACGCAAGGGGGCGAAGACGGACCTGGTGACGCAGGCCGATCGCGACGCACAGGGCCGAGCGATCTCGGCCATCCGGGCAGGGTACGGCGACGAGCCGGTCGTCGCCGAGGAGGCGGACGCGCCCGGCACTGTCCCCGAAAACGGGGCGGCGTGGATCGTCGACCCGATCGACGGGACGGCGAACTTCGTCCGGGGGGTTCGGGTCTGGGCCACGAGCGTCGCAGCGACGGTCGACGGCGAGGCGGTCGCCGGCGCCACGGTCTGTCCGGCACTCTCCGATACGTTCGTACTCGACGGCGGCGAGGCGAGCATGAACGGTGCGCCGATCTCGGTCAGCGACCGGACCGATCCCGAAACGTTCGTCGTCGTCCCGACGATCTGGTGGGGGTTCGACCGACGCGAGGAGTACGCCGAACTCTGTCGGGCGATCGTCGAACGGTTCGGCGACATGCGCCGGTACGGCTCCGCACAGGTCGAGTTGGGGCTGTGTGCCGCCGGCGCCGTCGACGCGGTCGTAACGAACGTCGCCGCCGAGCCCTGGGACACGGTCGTCGGAGCCGGGCTCGTCGAAGCGGCGGGCGGGACCGTCACGGACATCAACGGCGACCCGTGGCGACACGACAGCCGGGGACTGGTGGCCTCGAACGGGGCCGCCCACGACGCAGTACTCGAGACCGTCGAGGCGGCTGAGTCCGCAAAGCGGTCGCCGCCGCGGGATCGACCGGAAACCTGAAACCGCGGTCGCCCCGGGATATCGGTATGCAGTTGCCCGATGAACTCGACCCCGTCCGCGCCTGGCTGGCAGCGTTCGTCGGCGGCGTCGTCGTCGTCGCCGGGGGCGCGATCGCGGCCCCGGAACGGGTGTACGACGGCTTTTTATGGCGGTACTTCTGGGGCCCGGTCGACGCCGACGCACACGGCGCCACCTGCGCGGTCCGTTCGGGGGGGACGACGGAGCGGCTCTCGGGGCAGGCCGCCTGCTCGACGGCCGAGGGGATCGTCGTCACACCGGGATACACGACCGTTTCGACCGTCAGCTACGCCGTCGTTCTGATATTCATGCTCGTCGGCGTTCTGCTGTTGCTCCGGCGGCTGAACGTCTCGATGACGCCTCGGTTCTACGTCGCGCTGTTCCCGTTCATGCTGTTCGGCGGCGCGCTTCGGGTCGTCGAGGACGTTAACGTCGCCTTCCTCCGGGCGGAGGCCGGGACCCTGATCCCGTACCCCTCGGTCGCGCTCATTATCAGCCCGTTCATCTACTTCGTGATGTTCGCGATCACTCTCGGGGCGCTCGTGCTCGGGGTCGTCCTCGCAAAACGGGGGATCGTCGCCGAGTACGAGCCGTATCTCGCGGGAACGGGGCTCGCCGCGCTCTCGCTGACCGTCGGGTGGCTCCTGTACGTCTCCACGACCTCGGAGCTCGTCGGGCTGTTCCCCTCGGTGGCGATCATCACCCTCGGCGGGGCGACGCTCATCACGGCGCTGTTTTGGTGGGCGAGCCAGCGGTACGCCCCCGTTATAAACGAGGGAACGGGGTACATCGGCGCGTTGATCGTCTGGGGCCACGCCGTCGACGGCGTCGCGAACGTGTTGAGCCTCGATTGGACCGACGCCCTCGGGATCGGCGTCAACTACGGCTCGAAACACGTCGTCAACGAGGCGACGGTTCGGATCACCGGAAGCGTCCAGCCGGCGTGGCTCTCGGAGGCGATCGGGACCGCGTGGCCGTTCCTGTTTATCAAAGTCGCGGCCGCGGTCCTCGTCGTGTGGGTGTTCAACGACGAGATATTCGAGGAGAGCCCGCGGTACGCGTACCTGCTTTTGATCGCGATCCTCGCGGTCGGGCTCGGGCCCGGGACGCGGGATATGCTTCGGGCGATGCTCGCGATCTGAACGCGTCGACGCGGTCGAGATCCGATGACATTCTCTGGCTTATAAGACCGTGGGTTCCAGCG
>OBKM01000024.1_pt1 | contig 55596 bp, 43 predicted proteins | sample 1519691 | NCBI WGS metagenome assembly OBKM01 (sample SAMEA37050418, study PRJEB22526) | metagenome | biome: saline pan; feature: lake; material: water | place: Egypt | collected 2015 | depth 0.5 m
TGGGCCGGCGTAAAGTTGAGCGCAAGAGCCGCGCCAACGAGCACGAGCGGGGCCGTCTCGCCCACGGCGCGGCTGAGCGACAGGATGACGCCCGTCATAATTCCGGGCAGCGCCATCGGAAGCACGTGGTGGAAAATCACCTGCGAGCGCGTGGCGCCGAGCGCGAACGCGCTTTCCCGAATGCCCGACGGAATCGACCGGATGGCCTCCTGACTGCTGATGACGACGATTGGCAGCACGAGAAGCGCCAGCGTGAGTCCTGCGGCCAGCAAGCTATTGCCGAAGCCCAGGAGAAACACGAACACGCCGAGCCCGAGAATGCCGTAGACGACGGACGGCACGCCGGCCAGGTTGTTGATATTCACCTGCACGGTGCGAGCAAACCATCCGTCGGTGGCGTACTCTTCCAGGTACACGGCGCAGCCCACGCCCAGCGGCACGGCCGTCACGGCCACGATGCCCATGAGGTAAAGCGAGCCTACAATGGCGGGCCACACGCCAGTAACTTCGGGCTCGGAGCCGGGATATCCCGTAATGAAATCAACCGAGAGCCACTTCGCGCCGGTCACGACGACATCGACGATCAGCGTCGCCAGCACGAGCAACCCGAGGATCGTGGCGAAGAACAGGATGACGGCCACGACCTGCCCCACGCGCTCGCGGAGCTCAACGCGCGGTTTGAATGTAGTCGATTCGGTTTCGGTAGCCATCAGTAGTGCTCTTGGTATCGACGGGTAATCCAGGTCGCGAGAATATTCATCGCAAGGGTGATTAAGTACAGAAGGAGGCCCACGGCAAAGAGGCTCTGATAACTAAGCGTGCCCTGGTCAATGTCCCCCTTCGCCACCTGCACGATGAAGCCGGTCATCGTCTGGACTGACTCCAACGGGTTGGCTGTGAGGTTGGCCGAGGCGCCGGCGGCGATGGCCACAATCATGGTTTCGCCAATGGCCCGGCTGATAGCGAGAATAAAGCTGGCGATGATACCGCTCAGGGCTGAGGGCACGATGACGCGCATCACGACCTCGATCTTCGTAGCACCCAGCGCGTAGGCGCCGTCGGCCAAGGAGCGCGGCACGGCGCGCAGGGCGTCCTCGCTGACCGACGCAACCATGGGAATAATCATTACGCCTACAACGAGACCGGCGCTCAGCGCATTGAGAGGAGGAAGTGTCGGGTCGATGGACTGCAGCACTGTACCCGAGACGAAGGTGAGTGCAAAATAGCCGTACACCACGGTAGGCACGCCGGCCAGCACCTCCAAAGCAGGCTTCAAGATTCGGCGCGTCTTCGGGGCGGCATACTGGGAGATGTAAATGGCGGCAGCCAGTCCGATGGGAAGAGCGAAAGCCGCCGCGATGACGGTGATGAGCATCGTGCCCCCCACGAGCGGGAGCACGCCAAATGACGGGTCCGCCCCCGAAAAACGCCATTCCGTACCCGTCAGGAATTCGTTGAGGGAAACCTCCCAAAAGAACCCAGCCGACTCATACACGAGAATGGCGACGATGCCCAGGGTTGTCAAAATCGTGAGCACCGCACACAGCCCAAACGCGTACTTGACGAGTTTCTCGCGCGGGCTCTTGTACACATTGGCTGACAGATCCATCTGCCCATCCGTGCCGCCTTGTTGGGCGAACGGGGAAGTGGGGGATGTCTCTGATGAGCCGGAAGACATAAGGTGGGTGCGGAGAGCGTCGTTCGGTGAGTTTATTGAGAGTCTGATTCGTTCGTAGAGACGGACGCTTCAGCCGAGACGTCAGCCTCACCAGGATTCATGCGCTCGAGAAGCTCTGTAATGTGCACGCCGACGGTTGGACCGCCGTTCTCAAACATGCTTCCTTCAATACGATTGTCGAGGCGCTCCATGACGAGATCGTATGCCTCGGGTTCGAATGGGACGTACTGCGCCTGCCGGATGAAGTCGCCCGCATGTCGGATGTAGTAGCGCACAAAGTGTTCGATGTCCCGGTTGCGCTCCATTTGGTCGATGTTGACGTAAATGAACTCCGGGCGAGCCAGCGGCTGGTACGTTCCGTCGCTCACGGTTTCTACGCTCGGCTGGACGCACCCGTCTCCCTCTTCGTTGTCTACAGCGACGAGCCGCAGCTGATCGCGGTTGTTCTCGTAGTAGGCGAGTCCAAAGAAGGCCAGCCCATGCCGATCCATCGAGACGCCCTGAACAACAGCGTTGTCGGTGTCGCTCGCCTGATAGTCGCCGCGCACGTTGCCACGCTCGCCCATGATGGCCTGCGTGAAGTAGTCAAACGATCCACTGGCGGGCGACCGGCCGTAGAGGCGAATGGGGTCGTCCGGAAATGCGTCGCGTACGTCGCTCCACCGTTCGACGTCGCTGCCCCGCTCCCAGATGCGTTTCAACTCGGAGACGGTCAAGCAGTCCAGCCACTCGTTCGACGGGTGGGTAACAACGGAAAGTCCGTCGTATCCGATGGGAAGCTCCAGGAAACGGGTGCCGGTTTCCTCAGCGCGGCGCAGTTCGTCCTCGCGAATGGGCCGAGACGCGCCGGTCACGTGCGTTTCGCCGCGAAAGAAGCGCTGAAAGCCCGCCGAGGTGCCGCTATTGCCGGCCACCACACGCGATTCGGGGAACTCCTCCTGATAGGCGTTCACGGCCGCGCGGGAGACGGGAAAGACGGTGCTCGATCCGTCTACGCGAACCGAGTCAGGGCGCTCGCCGCAGCCCGTCATAAACAGCGGGATGACCAGCAGACTCGTCAGAGCTACCAGCCCAGCGAGCGAAATCGAAAGGCCCGAAAGCGAGGCCAGGGCAACGCTCGGAAGTCTGCCTGTCGGGGAGTTCATAAGGCGATGCAACCTCCCAGTTTGGATAGAGGGGAGAGGCGCGCAATCAGTTCGCACGCAAGTATACAAAAACTCATAGCCTAAATTGCAAGCGAGGAATTAAGATCGCTCCCAACCGATTATCAAATTGTTAAATTGTCGATTTGGGGCACATTGGTGAACCAATGGTGAAGAACCCCCCCGTCAGTAAGGGTCAGCCGGAATTAAAATGAAGAAAAGGAGAAGGGGCAGCGGACGTTTATGCCAGGGAAGAGATGTCGTGGCGCGTCTCACCGCTGCCTTGCACGACGAATTTCTGCGTGGTGAGCGCCTCTAGACCCATCGGACCGTAGGCGTGCAGCTTGGTCGTGGAGATGCCAATTTCGGCGCCGAGGCCGAGTTCGCCGCCGTCGGAGAAACGCGACGAGGCGTTCACGAGCACGACGGAGGCGTCGATCTCGCGCTGGAAGCGCTGGGCCGTCGGCAGGTCGTTCGTGGCAATTACCTCGGTGTGATTGGAGCCGTACTCCGCGATATGTGCAACGGCATCGTCATAGTCGTCGACCACCTTCACGGCGAGGACTGGGCCGAGGAACTCGGCATGGTAGTCTTCTTCCGTCACTCTAGCGGCGATGGGGATGTGCTCGCCGGTGCGTTCGCATCCGCGGATTTCAACGTCAGCGTCGCTGAGGAGGCGGTGCGCTGTCGACAAGAAGTCATCCGCAACCGATTCGTGCACGAGGAGCGTCTCCAGCGCATTGCACACGGCCTGGCGCGAGAGCTTGCCGTCGATGAGCAGATCCTCAGCAATATCGAGGTCGGCCGCTCGGTCGACGTACAGGTGACACACGCCCTTGTAGTGCTTGATGACAGGCACGCGGCTGTTTTCGTCGACGAAGCGGATGAGTCCCTCGCCGCCGCGTGGAATCACGAGGTCGATGTGCTCGCTGCACTGAATGAGCTCCGTGACCACGCTGCGGTCGGTTGTCGGAATTAACGTGATAGCTTCGGGCGGGAGGCTCTCAGCTTCCAGCGCTTCGTGGAGGGCGTCGGCGATGGCGTGGTTCGACCGAAACGCCTCGGAGCCGCCGCGCAGGATGACCGCGTTTCCGGCTTTGAAGCAGAGACCGGCCGCGTCGGCCGTCACGTTGGGACGCGCCTCGTAGATCATTGCGATCACGCCGAGCGGCACGCGCATACGGCCCACCTCAATCCCACTCGGTCGCCGGCGCGTGTTCTCGATAGAGCCGACCGGATCCTCAAAGGTGGCTACTTCGCGAAGCGCCGCCGCCATCTTCTCGACCCGCGCGTCCGTGAGTTCGAGCCGGTCGAGAAGCGCTGGAGCGAGCCCTTCGTCGCGAGCGTCGCTCATGTCCTGGGCGTTGGCTTCCAGAATAGCTGCCTTGCGCTCGAGTAGAGCGTCAGCCATGGCGTGCAGCGTGCGATTCTTGGCGGCCGTCGAGAGCTGCGCAATTTGGCGCGACGCGTCTTCGCATCGAGCGGCGAGGGTTTCGGTGGAGGGCGTCTCGGTTTGGGTGTCAGGCACGTCGGGCATGGCTTTTTTCATCAGGTAGGCGTCGGATGCAGCGGTCATCACCTCACATGCACGCCCGTAGGAATGGTTTCCCGGCGGACCGGTCAGCGGCTGGCCAGCACGAGTTCGTCGCGATGGATGACCAGGTTGGTGTGAGCCGTGTCGAGCAGGTTGTCAATCTCGTGGCTCTGTCGACCCTGAATCGCCCGCACGTCCCGGGCGCTGTACTGCGAGAGGCCCTTGGCGATCGTTTGGGATTCGCCGTCTTCGGGTGCAGCGACGATGTCGACGGCATCTCCAGCCGAAAAGCGGCCTTCAACCTCGGTGATGCCGGCGGGCAGAAGGGATGCACCTTCCTGACTGATCGCCTGCGCCGCGCCCTCGTCCACGACAATGCGCCCGCGGCTCGGCACGGCATGGAGCATCCAGTATTTGCGGGCGGACAGCGGGTCTTCTGCCCCCTTAAACAGCGTGCCGGGACATTGGCCATCCCGGAGCGCCTCCACGTGGTTCGCCTTGGTGCCGTTCATGATGACGGTGTCGATGCCTCGAGTGGTGGCCTTCTCAGCAGCTTCGATCTTGGTCGTCATGCCACCGGTGCCCACGGCGGTGTGCGTCTCGCCGGCCATGGCGTAGGTTTGGTCGGTTACCTCCTCGATCACCGGGATATGCTCAGCCTCGGGGTCGGCGTGCGGATCCGCTGTGTACAGCCCATCGACGTCGCTGCACATGAGGAGCAAGTCGGCATCGGCGAGCACGGCGACGTGGGCCGAAAGGTTGTCATTGTCTCCGACCTTCAACTCCTCGACGGCAACGGTGTCGTTTTCGTTGATGATGGGCAGCGTGCCGCGATCCAGCAGCTCAGCGAGCGTGTTTTGCGCGTTGACAAATCGCCGCCGGTGATAGAGGTCGTCATAGGTGAGCAGAAGCTGCGCGCAGGGACCGTCGAGCAGATCGCGCCAGTGCGCCATGAGGAGCGGCTGCCCGATGGCGGCGAGCGCCTGTCGCTCAGGAATCGAACGGGGGACGGAGGGCGACATCGACTGCGCGGAAAGCCCGGCTGCGACGGCGCCGGACGATACGAGGATGACGTCTTGGCCGGCTGCTCGACTCGCGGAGATAAAACGAGCGATGGCGCCCAGGTGCTTCGTGCTACACCCGCGATCGTCGGGAGCCACGAGCGCGCTTCCAACCTTGATTACGATCCGGTTCCAGGAGGGAAGGGGAAAGGTATCAGCCATGGGTCTCGCTGCGCTGGATGAGTCAGCCACACCGCGTCAGCGCGCATCGAGCGGCTGTACGGTTACGTCTTCAACCTCCACCTCGGAAACCAGTTCGAGCGCATCGTCTTCCAGGACATTGGTGTAATCTTCGAGGTTGTGCTCGATGCCCTCCGCCGTGTAGTTCAGGTAGTCCGCAAAGCGGACGCCGCTCACCTCGCGCACGTTGACGGCCTCTCGGAAGCGCGTGCCGAACTCCGCGTCCGGCTGGTTGCCAAACGAGTACGCGAGGTAGTCCATCGTGTGCTCATCCTGGTGGAACCAGTACATGAAGACGTCCTGCCAGTCGTCGCCCGCGCCCTCTGCTTCGAAGGTGACCTCGACGCGGTGGTACGGGGCGCCCCGGACCGTGTCGGCGCCTGCATAGGCCGTTTGCACGGGCGGATCTTGCAGGTTGTAAGGGAGCAGCGCGAAGTACGGCACCGAGTTAACAGTCGTTCGGATAGAGGCGCGCTCCTCCTCGGTAAGATCGGCCGGTTCGCCCTCGATGGTCTGGTAGAGGGTGTCGTTGCGGAGCACCTCGCGGACCGAGCGTCCATCATCATCTTCATACGTGCGAGCGTACTCGAACTGCCCACCGTCGCGCTCGATGCGGTACTCATCGCCCCGAAACGTGAAGGTAACGACAGAGTGATCGAGCACATCGCCGCCGTGCCGTTCGATGGCCTGATCCACGATGGCCCGCGCATCGGGCGTATCATCAGTCGGCTCGCAACCCAGCGCTCCAAACAGGAGCGCGATCAGGCACGCGCTGAGAACGACACGAGGCAGGCGTAATTCAGGCTGCTGCGTAGTGCTCACCATTCGCCGCTCGCAATTCGCCATTCCTTGTTCTACTACTCGCTATTCACTATTCGTCATCTCCAGCGTCGTCGAGCCAGGACTCGATGCGCTCGTTGCGATCACGGAGAACGGCGCGCGTGTCGACTTCAACATTGAAGGGAGCGCGCACGTCCGCCCAGTGCAACACGATATCGCCTGATGTCTCATCTACATTCTCGAAGAGAATCGTGAACATCTCACGCTCGACGCCAGACTCAGGGGTAACGTCCACGCGGAGCGCGTCCTCTTCCGGATCATGCTCGAAGGCGCCCCACTGATCAGCGTCTTCGTTGAAGATAAGCGTCCAGCTATCCGGTTCCGGGACGGTAAAGAGGGCATATGTGCCGGCATCCAGCGGTTCGCCCTCGATCAGTACGTCGTGCTCGAAGCTTATTGTGGTAGCTTCGTCGGCTCCTGTGCGCCAGACTTCGCCGTAGGGGACGAGTCCGCCGAAGATGTCGCGATCGCGCATGCTCGGACGGCCGTAGGTCACGTGCACCTCTGTGATGCCGATCGTTTGCGTCACGGCTGCGTTCGGGCTGAGGCGCGGCACTTCGTCACCGCGATCCTGTGCCGAAGCAGAGTCGGCCAAACCCATCCAGCCAATAGAGAGCACAAGAACAGCGGCAAGCAGCGATAGAGGAAAAGAGAAGAAGCGGGTCATAGGCAGAGAAGGATTGGTTCGCGAGAAAACGGCGGGCAGGAGAAATCAACCTGTTCCATCGTAACGCTGATCCCCTCACACGTTCCCGTGGCAAGGACGCGTTCCCGCGACGGGTATGAATCGGACCAAAGCGGCGTGTTAGGATTTTATTCGGTGCGGGCTGCTGAAGTGTTGACGCTGCCGCCTTTCGCTCTACACGACCACCAGTTTCCAGGTCCCATGGAATTTATCGTCGGTGCCATCGCCCTTCTCGGGTTTTTGCTTTCCCTCTCGGCCTTCAAAGTGGTCAACGAATACGAACGGGGGGTCAAGTTTACTTTTGGAAAGTTCGAGAGCGTGATGCAACCGGGCATTCGCCTAGTGATTCCGGGCGTGCAGACGTGGGAGCGCGTCGACATGCGCGTGAAGGCGGTCGACGTGCCGCAGCAAGAAAGCATCACGCGCGACAACGTGACCGTCAGTATCAACGCGGTCATCTACTACAAGGTGGTTGACGCTAAGAAGGCGATCATCGAGGTCGAGAAGTACATGTACGCCGTGCAGCAGCTCGCGCAGACGACCATGCGACATGTCGTGGGCGAGGTCGATCTCGACGAGCTGCTGGCCGAGCGGAAGAAGATCTCGAAGCAGATTCGCGAGGTCATCGACGAGGCCACCGACCCATGGGGCATCGTCGTGCAGTCCGTGGAACTGAAGGACGTCATCCTGGCGGAAGATATGAAGCGCGTCATCGCCCGCCAGGCCGAGGCCGAACGCGAGCGGCGCGCTGTGACTATTCAAGCTGAGGGCGAGCTGGAGGCGGCCAAGAATATGACCGAGGCGGCTCGCCAGCTCAGCGACGCCGACGGGGCGCTTCACCTGCGCACGCTGCAGACGCTCAACAGCCTAAGCAGCGACGAGTCCAACACGGTCGTCTTCGCGATTCCGGTCGAAGCGCTGAAGGCGCTTGAAGGGATGGGCGATCGCGCGCCGCAGCAGGCGCCCACTGACGGGACAACATAGCAGCGGTAGGATGCGCCGGCGGTCAAGAGGCGCGCGGACCTTTAGTCAACTGGAGCCGACTTCCAAGGAAGCTTCACCGTTACGGTCGTGCCCTCGCCTTTGGTGCTCTCCACGTCGATGGTCCCGTCCATGAGTTCGACAAACTGGTAGGTGATTGCGAGCCCCAGCCCGCTGCCTTCGAAGGCGCGGTTGTCCCCTGTGGATTCCTGCTGGAAGGCATCGAAGAGATGTGGGATGAAAGAGGCGTCGATGCCTACGCCGGTGTCGGCTACGCGCAACGTAAGCGTGTCCGATTGGCCGGCGAGCTCGACGCGCACGCGGCCTCCGTCGAGCGGACCCTCGCCGGTGAATTTGATCGCGTTGGCCACGAGGTTGGTCACTACGCGCTCGAGCGCAGACGGATCGAGATGGGCGCGGATGGGGTTGGAGGGCAGATCCAATGAAAGCTCCACGTTTGCCTGGGAGGCGCGCTTCGTGAGCCCCTCGACGACGTCCGTCACGAGAGAGGACACAGCTACCTTCTCCGGATGCAAGGTTGCGATTCCGGCCTCGAGCTTAGACAGATCGAGCACCGCGTCCAGCGTCTCGAGAAGGCGCTCTCCGCCGCGGTGGATAAGCTGGATGAAGCGATCGGCCCGCGCGTTCAGGTCCATGCGCTTGAGGACCTCGGTGAACCCGATGATGGCGGTGAGCGGCGTGCGAATCTCGTGCGTCATGTTAGCGAGAAACGCCGACTTGAGGCGACTCATCTCTTCCGCCTCGTCCCGAGCGGCACGCAGTTCGGACTCGCGCTCGATCCGATCCAGTATGCTGGCTGCATTATGGGCAAGCAGGTCGAGCAACTTCAGGTCGAACGGGTCGATGCCGTCTGGATCCGAGTGCGCTACGGCCAGCACGCCGTGCTGCGCGATGGGCACGCAGGCAACCGATTGGACCGCGTCAGACTGGAAGAGAGCCCTGTCGTCCAATCCATTCGTGAGGTGAATCGTCTGGTTCTTCTGAATGGCCGCGGCAGGAGCATGAGAGCCGTCTCGGTTGAGAGAAGCCTGCGCGTCGGGGATCGATTGAGGCCCATCGGGTATTGCTGCAGGCGTTAACTCGTCGTCCGCCGCGTACCACACGGCACTGACCGGATATTCAAGGGTGCCCGCAATCAGTGATTGAATGCCCTCGGCCAGCTCGCCGGGCGACTCAGACTGCGTGAGCGTGCTCATGGCGTCGTAGAGACGCTCCACGCGCTCCTCCCGCTCGCGCAGCATCGCCTCCATCTCGCGCCGCTCGGTGATGTCATGAAGGTAAACCGACAGGCCGTCCTCAAAAGGATAGGCGTTGACCTGCAGCCATTTTTCGCGCGGCGGATAGTAGGTTTCAAACTGCACGCTGCGATCCTCACGGACGGCGGTGTGCACCTGATCGTAGAGCGCCTGATCGGTCGTCTCCGGAAATTCCTCCCACAGGTTCTTTCCGAGGAGCGACTGGCGCGTGCGCTGAAGCAGCGATTCGGCCTGGGAGTTGACGTACGTAATGCGCCAGTCGCCATCGACTGCAAAAAACGCGTCGGTGATGCTCTCGAGGATGTTTTCCCGGTGACGCGGCGTGGCGCGGTATTCAAGTTCGTCGACGACAACGTCGGCCAGCGAACGCAGCGTCTCCTGGTCGTCGGCGTCAAATGCATCCGTGGCGCGAGGCGTGTCATCGGCAATGCAGAGCGTTCCGATACGGTACCCATCCGGCGTGATGAGCGGCGCGCCAGCATAGAAGCGAAATCCCGGCTCGCCGGTCACGAGCGGGTTGTCTTCAAAACGAGCGTCCTGCCGGGCGTCCTCGACGACCATAATCTCGTCGGCTTCAATTGCGCGGACGCAAAATGAGACGTCGAGGTCGAGCGTTCGCTGCTCGAGTCCAATCGCTGACTTGGACCACTGGCAATTGTCACCGATCAAGTTGATGGCAGCGATCGGCACATCGAAGAGATGCGCAGCCAGGTCGGTTATGCGATCAAAGGCTTTTTCTGGAGGCGTACTCCAAACCTGATACCGGCGCAAGGCCTCCAGACGCTCAAGGGAAGACGGGTCAGGATCAGGCGAGGGGGCGGACATGCGACAATACCTTGAGCGGGCTACTTAAGCTACTGGAAGTATTCCTAAACGGCTGTAGCAATTAAGTTTTGCCGCTGTTTGGGATGTTAGAGAACGTTACATTGAAAAATAGGCATGTCTGGAAGGCGTGCGTTTGGATCAACAGGGAAAACTGCTGGTGGATAGACAATAGCGCATATCCGGTTCACGCAAACGATCAAGAATATGCAGATTTGGAGGTTGGGAGGCCGCGTCGTTACAGGACTCATGCTTCTCGGGATTATCGGTTTCGGGATGGTCGGCTGTGAGGCGGCCGACGCGCCGGCCGATCGAGGCGACACGTGGGACAACGTCGAAGCGGCCGGCGATGGGGAGGTAACAGTGCTCTACGTTCCGGCTGAGGGATTTGCCTACGAAGATCCGGATGGTGAGCTCACGGGCGTCACCGTCGAGATCATGCGTCTCTTTGCCGATTGGATGCGCGACACGCATGACGTTGACCTCACGCTAAACTTCGTCGAGGAGTCCGACTGGTCCACGTTCTATGAGCGCGTGCAAACTGGCACGGGCGGGGTCTTCGGGCTCGGTAACGTGACAACCACGGAGGAGCGCCGCGAGGAGCTACAGTTCTCGCCGTCGTATATGACCAATATCGCCGTTCTCATCACCCACGAAGAGCCCCCCAAGCTAGAGGCATGGGACGACTGGCCAGCGACATTTGGCGATCGGACGCTGCTCGCCTTCGAAGGCACGCTCCACGAGGAGCGGCTGCGCGAGATCCAGGAGACGTACGCCCCTGACGCCAATCTCGCCTTCACCGATTCAAACGATGATATCCTCGATCGCGTGGCCGATGGCGGGTATGTGGCGTATATCGACGGCTACAATTACTGGCGGGCTGTCGAGGAGGGGGCGCCGCTGCAGCGCCACCCCATCGGTGACGACCCGGCGGAGGAGTTTGGCATCATCATGCCGCCCGACAGCGACTGGGACGCCCCGATGGCGGAGTTCTTCGAAGCGGGTGACGGTCTGCTCGCTCGCAGCGCGTACCACGATCTGCTGGAAGGGCACCTGGGCGAGCGTGTCGTAGAGGCGCTGGATGAGGTGCAGTAGGGACATCGAGAATTGCGAGTACGCCTTTTGTCGTTTGGCAGCCAGGGGGCTGCACGTCCAATCGCCCCCATGCTCCGACGCCATGTGCCGCGGCATTTGCAAGGCGCGCCTTCATCTGTATATTGGAGGCGGTATGGCATAAATATCCGACGATGGCATGGAGTCCACGTCCTCTTCGACCACGCTGCAGTCGATTCTCTACGCGCTGGGGCCCGGCCTCATCATGGCCGGAGCGGCTATCGGCGTCTCGCATCTCGTTCAGTCCACGCGCGCTGGCGCCGAGTACGGGTATATCATGATCGTGCTGATGGTGCTGGCGTGCGTCTTCAAGTATCCGTTTCTGGAGTACGGTCCTCGCTACGCAGCAGCTACGGGCGAGAGCCTGCTCGACGGCTATCAGCGCCTTGGCGGATGGGCGCTCGCGATCTTTGCGCTCATCACGATCGGGACGATGTTTGCCATCCAGGCCAGCGTGACGGCTGTCACGGCCGGGCTAGCCGGGCACTTCTTCGGCATCACGCCCGATCTCACCATCTGGAGTGCTGTCGTGCTCATGACCTGCATCTTGCTCCTCTTGGTCGGGCAGTATAGCCTGCTCGATCGGATCATGAAGGTGATCATGGCGCTTCTGGCCGTGTCGACGGTCATTGCGGCGCTGGTGGCTCTTTTCGTCTTCGAGCCTGCCGAGCCGCCCGCGGTGGCCGAGGCGCCGGAGCTGCTCACGGCGGGCGGACTGGCCTTTGCGCTGGCACTCATGGGCTGGATGCCCATCCCGATCGACGTGGCCGTGTGGCACTCGCTCTGGACGCTGGAGCGTCGCGGCGAGACGGGCCACGCGCCCTCCGTCCGCGATGCGCTGGCGGACTTTAACCTGGGCTACTGGCTCTCGCTCCTCATTGCGATCTCCTTTCTCATCCTGGGAGCGGTCGTCATGTACGGCACCGGCGAGCGCTTCCCCGAGGAAGCCGTTCCGTTTTCCACACGGCTCGTCGAGCTCTACACGGCCACGCTCGGTGGGTGGAGCGGGCCCGTAATCGCGCTGGCCGCGCTCACCACCATGCTCAGCACGACGCTCGCGGTGACGGATGCCTATCCGCGCGTGATCGAGCGGTTTGCGTTCCTCACGGTCTTCTCCTCCGAATCGCCCACCGGGCAGCGCAACATGTACCTGCTCGGGCTCTTCGTGGCGCCGGCCGGCGCGCTCGTCATCATTCAGTTCTTCACCGAGAACCTGACGGCGCTCGTCGATCTGGCCACCATTCTGTCGTTTCTCTCGGCGCCGGTGCTCGGCTACATGAACTACCTGCTCGTTACCAGCCGCTTCATGCCTGAGGACACCCGGCCGGGACGCAGCCTGCGCTGGCTGAGCTGGGCCGGGCTCGTCTTCCTGGTCGGATTCAGTCTTGCTTTTCTCTACGTGTTCTATCTCACCTGACGAATCGCAGCCTGTCTCACCACGCTCAGCATCGAGATGGCAGACGATGATTTCTTCGAACGCGTTTGGGCGGTCGTGGCCGAGATTCCGCCGGGTAAGGTGACGACCTACGGCGATATTGCCGAGCACCTCGGGGCGCGGAGCGCGGCCCGCACGGTGGGCTGGGCGATGAACGCGGCCGTGGGCAGTGGTCTGCCCTGCCATCGCGTCGTAAACCGCAACGGCGAGCTCACCGGGAAGCGGCACTTCGAGGGGCCCCACGTGATGGAGGAGCGGCTGCGCAGCGAGGGCGTCACGTTCACCGACGACGGGCGCGTCGACCTCGACAAGCACCACTGGACGCCTGGGTCCGAGTAGGTTGACACCCCAGCGCTCCCGTCGCTATCTTATCGAATCCGTCCGCCATTCGGGATGTCCATTTCGCCGTTGCCTGACACGTACCCATCTTTCCTTCATGACTGCGCATATCCGCTGGATTTCTTGCTGCATCCTTCTTCTTGCGATTCCCATGATGGCCTACGCCCAGATCGAGCCGGCCCCCGACCGCGCCGAGGATGAAGGCGAAGGGCCCTACGACCGCCTCGTGCTACGCGGGGCTACGCTTATCGATGGCACGGGCGCTCCGCCCCGCGGGCCGGTCGATATTGTGGTAGAGGACAACGAGATCGTCAACATCGTGAATGTGGGCGTCCCCGGCGTGCCCATTGACGACGACGCGCGCCCCGAGCCGGGCGATCGCGATCTGGACGTCGAGGGTAAGTATGTGCTTCCGGGCTTCGTCGACATGCACGGGCATGTGGGCGGCGAGCGGCAGGGCACGCCCGCCGAGTACGTGCTGAAGCTCTGGAAGGGGCACGGCATCACAACGACCCGCGATCCGGGCAGCGGCAACGGCATCGAATGGATGCTGGAGCACCGCGAGCGCAGCGAAAACAACGAGATCGTCGCGCCGCGCCTCGAAGCCTACTTTACGTTCGGCATGGGCTGGGATGAGCCCATCTCTACCGCCGAGCAGGCCCGCGAGTGGGTGCGATGGCTCGCCGATCAAGATGCCGACGGCATTAAGTTCTTCGGCGCGCGCCCCGAAGTGCTACGAGCCGCCATCGAAGAGGCGAACGAGCAGGGGCTCGGCACAGCCATGCATCACGCACAACTTGATGTTGTGCGCACGAATGTGCTCAATACCGCCTCCTGGGGACTTACGAGCATGGAGCACTGGTACGGCCTCCCCGAGGCGCTCTTCACCGATCGCATCGTGCAGGATTATCCGACGGACTACAACTACGAAAACGAGCAGCACCGCTTCGCCGAGGCTGGGCGTCTTTGGAAGCAGGCTGCCGAGCCGCACAGCGACCACTGGAACGCCGTGATGGATTCGCTGCTCGCGCTCGACTTCACGATCAATCCGACGTTCAACATCTACGAAGCAAGCCGCGACCTCATGCGCAGCCAGCGCGCCGAGTGGCACGACGACTACACGCTGCCCTCCCTCGAGGAGTTCTTCGAGCCCGACCGCGAGGACCACGGATCGTACTTCTTCTACTGGACCACCGAAGATGAAATCGAGTGGCGGCGCAACTACGACATTTGGATGGAGTTCATCAACGAATACAAAAACCGCGGCGGGCGCGTCACCGCCGGCAGCGACAGTGGCTTTATCTATCAGGTCTACGGCTTCGGATTTATCCGCGAGCTCGAGATGCTACAAGAAGCCGGCTTCCACCCGCTCGAAGTCATCAAGTCTGCTACGCTGAACGGCGCAGAAGCCCTTGGGCGGGAAGATGAAATCGGCAGCGTGGAGGTGGGCAAGAAGGCCGACTTCGTCGTGGTCGACGAGAACCCGCTCGAGAATCTGAAGGTGCTCTACGGCACGGGCGCACCGAAGCTCGACAGCGAGACGAACGAGATGACGCGTGTCGGCGGGGTTGACTATACGATCAAAGACGGCATCATTTACGACGCTGAAGCGCTCCTTGAGGACGTCCGCGACATCGTAGACGAGGCGGAATAAGTTTGGACGTGTGCACGTGTGGAGGTGTGGAAGTACATGCATACCTCCACACTTTCACACATACATACCTTTCACGTACATACCTCTACCCGCTAACCTGCTCCAGCTCCTCCCAGAACCGCGGGAAGGATACGGCGGCGCATTTGTGATTGTCGATGGTCGTTGGTCCGACGGCGACGAGGGCGGCCACGCCCATGGCCATGGCGATCCGGTGGTCGTCGAAGCTCGACACCGAGGTGCCCTTGAGCACGGCGGGACCGTCGATGTCGAGGCCGTCTTCGTATTCTCGCACCGACACGCCGAAGGACTGTAGGTTGTCCGCCATCGCCGACAGGCGATCTGTCTCTTTTACGCGGAGCTCTTCGGCATCGCGGATCTCGGTGCGACCGGCGGCACAAGCGGCCGCGACGGCCAGCACTGGGATCTCGTCGATGATATTGGGGATCACGGGTCCGGAAATAGTCGTGGCCTCTAAGTCGGCCGACCGCACCGTGATGTCCGCCTGCGGCTCACCGCCCTTGACGCGCTCGTTCTCGACCGTGATGTCGGCCCCCATATCGTCGAGCACCTCGAGGAGTCCCGAGCGCGTCGGGTTGACGCCGACATTGTTCAGTCGTAGCTCGCTGTTTGGCACGATCGAACCGGCCACAAGAAAGAAGGCCGCCGCCGAGAAGTCGCCGGGCACGTGCCAGGTCGTCGCGGGAATGGTGTGGCCGTGCTCAACGGTAAGGAGCCGCTCACCGCCAACTTCTTCTACGTCGAGCCCCAGCATGCGCTCGGTGTGGTCGCGCGAGGGAACCGGCTCGCGCACCGTCGTCGCGCCCTCGGCGTACAGTCCGGCAAGCAGCACGCACGACTTGACCTGCGCGGACGGCATTGGCAGGCGATAGGTGATACCTTCCAGCTCCTGGCGGCCGCGAATGCGAATGGGTGCGCATCCTTGCCTGAGCTTAACGTGCGCTCCCATGGCCGTAAGCGGGTCTGCAATGCGCTGCATCGGCCGCTGCTTCAGCGACGCGTCTCCTGTCAGCACACTCCCAAACTGCTGCCCCGCCAGGATGCCAGCCAACAGGCGCATCGTCGTGCCGGAGTTGCCGCAGTCAACGGGCATGCTCGGCGGATGGAGCCCGTGCAATCCGCGCCCTCGAACGGTAATCGCGTTATCGCCGTCGTCGCTTGACGAGATTCCCAACTGCTCTAAACACGCGAGCGTCGACCGAGGATCGGCCGACTGCGGGTAGTTTACGATGCGAGATCTACCGTCGGCCAGAGCGGAGAGCAGAGCCGATCGGTGTCCGATTGACTTGTCAGCTGGAAGTTCGACAGTTCCTTCGAGCTGGTCGGCCGGATGGATGGTATACGACATAGGTAGGACAGATTAACCCAGGGGGCAGAACGAACGATTCACGCTCATAGTGTAATGCTCACAATGTATTGGACAGAACCTCTGGGTGAAAGCTCGATCCGCCGCAGGACGAATTGTCATCAAAATTTACCACATAGGCGTTTCGGCTGAGGCCTCCATGGGGAAGGCATCGACGACCTCGCGCAGGAGATCCTGTTTTTCGTCATACGGCAGGAAGGCGTACCGAAAGCCGTTGAGAGCAATCTCGCGGAGCTGTTCGGCGTTGATGTCACAGTGCTGATAAATGCTCCACAGCTCGTTGGTGACGGAGGTGCGGCTGAAGAGCCGGTTATCCGTGTTGACGGTAACGGGCACGTCGGCGTTCACGTACGTCGTAATTGGATGAGCCTCTAGGCTCGGCACCACGTGCGTCTGCACATTACTCGTCGGGCACATTTCGAGGGGAATCCGATGATCTGCAAAGTACTGCATGAGTTCGGGATCCTGGCGAAGCGAGATGCCGTGCCCGATGCGGTGCGCGCCGCAGTAAAAGAGCGCCTGTCGGATCGACTCCGGCCCCCAGGCTTCTCCGGCATGGATCGTCAGGTTGAGCAGGTTGTTGCGCGCATGGTAGAACGCGTGCAGGTGCCCTTTCGCCGGATTGCCGGCCTCACCGCCCGCCAGATCAAAAGCAACGACCCCGCGATGCCGGTACGCAGCGGCAAGTTCGGCCTGGCGCATCGAAGCGCTCTCGTAGCGGTCGCGCAGTCCGCAGATGATGAGAGACGTTTCAATTTCATGATCGCGCTCCCCCTCTTTCAGGCCTTCGAGAACGGCATCGTTGACCTCGTTGAGCGAGAGCCCGTCCTCGGTGTGCAAGATGGGGCTGTAGCGAACCTCCAGGTAGCGCACGTTTTCCTCGGCGTTATCCTGGATCAGTTCGTACGTCGTTCGCCGCAGCGCCTCCGTGGTTTGCAGAAGCGGAATCGTGTAGCGGAACCACGACAGGTAGGCCTCCAGCGTCTCCGAATCGTCCACAGCGCGAAGGGCTTCTTCGAGACCCTCGAGCGAGTCCGCCGGCAGGTGATTCATCTTGCCCTGCTTCTTGGCGAGGTCGAGCATCGTCTCTAGACGGAGCGAGCCGTCAAGATGGCAGTGCAGTTCGGCCTTGGGCCAGCTGTATACCTCCTCGCGGGAAAGCGTAGTCGGTTCTGTAGATTCGGCGGTCGGCTTTTCTTCGTGCATATCTTGGGTGGTGGAGGAGGGCGGCATACGCGTTTTCGATCGGTCGATGAAGGGCAGCAGACCGGTATTGGCAAAAAATGTTGTCCAACCGAACACACAGCAAAAAGACGGGTTTCGCGGGCTGCGTCAGTGGAACTCCCTGTGAAGAGGGGACGTTTGGTTCATCCGGCGGTTACAAGCAATGCCGCCATCCGAACGTCATGATGTGAATTTGCAGCATCTTGTCCGATCCGTTCAGTCATCATTGGTAGATTAATACTGTTTGGTGGATTGATATCGTACCGTGACGATGTCAGGCACGATATCGGCATCGCCCGCAACTGCTAGCATCAATAAGAGGTAACGGTCATGGGCTCTCTAGGACCTCTCGAACTCATACTTATATTTTTGGTCGTCCTGCTCGTCTTCGGCGCGAAGCGCATCCCGGAGATTGCGCGTGGCATTGGAAAAGGTATTCGCGAGTTTAAGGATGCCACGAGCGAAATCACGAGCGAGATCAACAAAGAAGACAAGCGGCGTCGTGTGGAGCCGAAGCAGCCGCAGCAGGGTGCCCCGCAGCCGCGGCAGCAGCAAAGCTCGCCCGAACCGGAGCCTGCCGAATCGTCTGGCGAGGAAGAGTCTGAGTCGAAAGAGGAGAAATCATCCTCGTAGCTCGTTTTTTCCTCCTCACGGGTTCGCTAGAGCTTTCACTGTTGATTTGTTCAACGCACCTCTATGGATTACTCTACGTTTGCGGACGCTCGTCAAGCTATTCGGCAAGGGGAGACCAGTTGCGAGGCGCTGGTCTCTTCTTTTTTGGACCGCATTGAAGACCGCAACGATGAGCTTAACGCTTTTGTCGATGTCGATCACGACGGCGCGCTGAATCATGCCCGCTACCTCGACAGCCAGCACGAGCGCGGCAACACCCGGCCGCTCACTGGCCTCGTCCTCGCCGTGAAAGATAATATCTGCATCCGCAACCAGACGGTCACCTGCGGCTCGCGCATGCTGGAGGACTTCACGTCGCTCTACGACGCGACCGCCGTTCAGCGGCTGCGCGATGCGGGCGCTGTCTTCATTGGCAAGACAAACTGCGACGAGTTCGCGATGGGCTCGTCGAACGAGAACTCATACTTCGGCCCCGTGCGCAATCCGGCCGATACGGAGCGCGTGCCCGGCGGCTCGTCGGGCGGATCAGGCGCGGCCGTGGCAGCCAACCTGTGCCACGCGGCGCTCGGCTCCGACACGGGCGGCTCCATCCGCCAGCCTGCGTCGCACTGCGGCGTAATTGGACTCAAACCTACGTACGGACGCGTGAGTCGCTACGGGCTTGTGGCGTTCGCCTCATCGTTCGACGTCATCGGCCCGATGGCGCATTCGATGGAGGATGTTGCTGTCCTCATGAACACCATCGCGGGAGAGGATGAGAACGACTCGACCAGCGCGCCCGTCGAGGTGCCCGACTACACCGACGTGCTCGGACAGTCGGTCGAAGGGCTCCGCATCGGGCTTCCCGAGGAATATTTCGCCGAGGGGCTCGATGACGACGTCCGCCGCATGATCGAGGCGCAGGTCGAGCAGCTTCGCGACGCCGGCGCCACTGTCAAAGACGTCTCCCTGCCGCACACCGAGTACGGCATCGCCACCTACTACATCCTGGCGACGGCCGAGGCCTCGAGCAATCTTGCGCGCTACGACGGCATCCGCTACGGCCACCGCGCCGATCTGCAGGACATCCGTGACGCCATGCAGGAGAAGCGTGAGACGCTGAAAAGCGAGCGCGCCGCCGCCGACGCCGATGGCAACGAGCAGCGCGTGGCCGAACTCGAAGCCGAGATCGACGATCAGGAGTCGGCGCTCGACCAGCTCTACGCGCAATCGCGCACAGAGGGCTTCGGCGACGAGGTGAAGCGGCGCATTATGCTCGGCACCTACGTGCTCTCGTCCGGCTACTACGACGACTACTACGAAAAGGCGCAGCGCGTCCGTACGCTCATCCGTAACGACTTCGATCAGGCCTTCGAGGAGGTCGACGTGCTCGTCGGGCCCACCGCGCCGACCCCGGCCTTCAAGCTCGGAAGCAAAACGGACGACCCGCTTCAGATGTACCTCAGCGACGTCTACACCGTATCGGCGAATCTCGCGGGCGTGCCGGCCCTTTCCGTCCCCATCGGATCGCACCCGCAGTCGGACATGCCCGTCGGCCTGCAGCTCATCGGCAGCCACTTCGACGAGGGCGTGCTCCTGCAGGTTGGTGACGCGATTCTTGAATCTTGAGGGGGCGCGTGGGGTTTTGGACTATTCTTCGTTTCTGTGATTGGCGATTGCCGCGGCGCCCTTCTACATTCGAAAGTGCGCATTGAAAATCACCAACCGCACATCCTATGAGCATTCTCGTCGATTCTGACACGCGCGTCGTGATTCAGGGCTTTACCGGCCAGGAAGGGACCTTCCACGCCGAGCAGATGATCGAGTACGGCACGGAGGTCGTCGGCGGCGTAACGCCCGGCAAAGGCGGGCAGACGCATCTCGATCGGCCTGTCTTCAACACAGTCGCCGAGGCCGTCGAGCAGGAAGGCGCCAACACGTCTATCATCTTCGTACCGCCGCCGTTCGCCGCAGATGCCATCTTTGAGGCTGCGGATGCCGGCGTTGAGGTGATCATCTGCATTACGGAGGGCATTCCGCTACGCGACATGAAGCCCGTCTATCAGTTCGTGCAGAAGAAGGGGGCGCATCTCATCGGCCCGAACTGCCCCGGTGTGATTACGCCCGGTGCCGCCAAGGTTGGCATTATGCCGGCGATGATCTTCGAGCCGGGTCCGATTGGCGTTATCTCCCGGTCGGGCACGCTCACCTACGAGGCCGTCGATCAGCTCACGCGAGCCGGCTACGGGCAAAGCACAGCCGTTGGCATCGGCGGCGACCCGATCATTGGAACCCGGTTCATCGACGCCCTCAAGATGTTCGAAAAGGACGATCAGACCGAGGGCGTGGTGCTTATCGGTGAGATCGGCGGGACGGCCGAGCAGGAAGCGGCCGAGTACATCCGTGATCACATGTCGAAGCCCGTCTTTGGCTTCATCGCCGGACGAACGGCCCCTCCGGGACGCCGCATGGGCCATGCCGGCGCCATCGTATCAGGCGGATCCGGAACGGCCGAAGCCAAGTTCGAAGCGCTGGAGGAAGCCGGGGCCGTCGCCGTGAAGAATCCGGCCCTCATCGGTGAATCCGTGAAGGAGGATATGGGCACGTAGATAGCAGAGTGCTGCGCTCATGAAGATTGATTCAGCCGAGTTCGTCAAGGGGGCAGTCGACTGGGAGGGCATGCCTACGCGCGATTGGCCGGAGGTTGCGTTCGTTGGCCGGTCAAACGTGGGCAAGAGCTCGCTCATCAACATGCTCGTCCACCGCAAAAAACTGGCGTACACGAGCAAGAAGCCCGGTAAGACGCGCGAGTTTAACTTCTACCTGATCAACAACCGGTTCTACTTCGTCGACCTGCCTGGCTTTGGCTACGCGCAGGTCTCCAAAGAAGAGCAGAAGGCGTGGGCAGACTTCATCGAGCAGTATCTAAACCAGCGCCTCCCGCTGCGCGCCATCATACACCTAGTCGACAGCCGGCATCCGCCGACCGATCAGGACGAGGACGTGATGGTCTTCATGCGCGGCCACCGCGTGCCGTATATCGTCGCGCTCTCGAAGACGGACAAGCTCTCGAACAACCAGCGCGCGCAGAGCGTGGCTCGCGTCGAAAAGAAGCTACGTGAGGTCGGACTGGAAGTCCCCGTGGTGGCGACGTCGGCTAAAACCGGGCGGGGCAAGAACGAACTGTGGAGCGAGATCGGCCCCTACCTCGATTGACGACTACGCCGGCGTTTTGGCAGCCTCCGTAGGCTCGCGCGAGGCGATGTGCTCGGCGATCTTTCTGGCGTGGTGGCGGCCGTTTTCGATGAACCAGCGGCTCGTGTCGCATCCGCCGCACACAGTGCCGGCTAGGTAGAGACCCGAGCGGTTCGTCTCGAACGTCTCATTTTCCTCGTCATGCACGGGCGTGCGCGCCTCGTCGTCCTGCACCTCGATGCCGAGCGCGTCGATCAGCTGATAGTTCGGCTTGTAACCCGTCATCGCCAGCACAAAATCGTTAGCGATCTCCTCCGTGCCATCCGGCGTATTGAGAATAAGACGATCCTCCGTGATCGCCTGAACGGTCGTGTTGAAGTACGCGTCGATGGAGCCCTCAGCGATGCGGTTTTCGAGGTCCGGCTTGATCCAGTACTTCACGCCGGGATCGAGCTCGGACTCGCGCACGATGAGCGTTACGCGAGCATCGTGCCGGTAGCAGTTGAGCGCGGCCTTCGCGGCTGAGTTTGCCCCACCAATGACGGCGACGTCCTGCAGCGCGTAGGGATACGGCTCCTTGAAGTAGTGCGTCACCTTGTCGAGCTCCTCGCCCGGCACGTCGAGCCGGTTCGGAATGTCGTAGAAACCGATGGCCACAATCACATGTCGCGCGTGATGTCGGCCCTCTTCGGTGACGACGGTGAAGTCGCCCTGGGAGCCGTTAAGCGCGGTAACAGGTTCGTAGAGGTGGAGGTCGAGATTCTCAGCGACGGCCACGCGGCGGTAATAGTCGAGCGCCTCCTCGCGCCGCGGCTTGTAGTGGTCCGTGGGAAAAGGGTAGTCGCCGATTTCCAGCAACTCCGGCGTGGAGAAGAACTCCATCTGCGTCGGATAGCCGATCAGCGAGTTGCAGAGCGCGCCCTTGTCAATGACGCGCGTGTCGAGGCCTTCGCGCTGCGCTTCAATGCCGCAGGCAAGGCCTACCGGTCCAGCTCCAATGACAATAACGTCGTGCATAGTATAGAAACTACTCAATGAGGAAGCTAACATATGCTCAACCGGAGGCGCAACCTGCCGGTTTCAAGAAGAACCAAGAAGAACAGGGAAAGGGCAAGGGGGAAGGGTGAGGAGTCGAAAAAACGATGTAACGATGTGGCGAAGAGGGGATCCGCCGAGTGCTCTGAGTTCAGTTCGCGGATAGACGCGGGGCTAGAGAGGGCTATCGCTGATCCCAAGGACTGAACACTGAAAACTAATCGCTGACTATTCTCCCTCCGGCGATTCGTAGCGGGCGATGGGGAGCGTCATGCAGCGCGGGCCCCCGCGGCCGCGGGAGAGCTCTGTGCCTCCCAGCTGGATAGCGACCTTCTCTCCTGGCGTGAACTCACTGTGCTCGTAGAACGACAGGAAGCTTTCAGCGCTCACGACGCGGTAGCCGTGATCCCGCAGCTGGTTGAAGGTGCGACCGTTGCGCTTGTAGCCGACCACGGCACCGGGCGCCGCGGCGAACAGGTTGGCGCCATCGGTCCACTGCTCGCGTTTCTGGTGGAGCCGGTCGCTGCCTCCGCAGGGAATAAACGTGAGATCGCGTTCGAGGAGGTTTTCCAATGCACTACGGAAATCGGGTCGCATGTCGCTCACAAAGCGTCCCTCACGCTCATCGGGCGTAATGTGAACGGCATAGCCGAAGCCCGGTCCTTCGATCAGCGGCGGGAAAACGACGCACTCATCGGGCGCTGCGAACGTGAATACCGTATCGAGATGCATGCACGCTCGCTTCTTAGGGAGCTCCACGGCCAGAACGTGTTCGACGGGTGTGCGCTCAAAGAGCTCGTGCGCCACAGCCATCACGCCGCCGAACGAGGTGCGCTCGGAGTGGCCGAGCAGGACGACCTCTGGGCTGGCCACGAGCAGGTCGCCGCCCTCGAACGTCACGCCCGGCGGAAGCTCGATGATGCGATCGCGGTACGCGGCGAACGCCGGGTGATGGTTCAGGACGACGTTGATGATAATGCTCTCGCGAGTGCGCGCCGCCGATGCGGCGAAGCTCAAAATGATGTGGTCGTGGACGACGGCCGCAAGGTCGCGCGTAAACATGAGATTCGGGACCGGATGCATCGTGATGGGGAGATCCGAGGTGCCGGTCAGCGCGAACTGGTGCAGCTCCTCGGGCGTGAACCGCTTCAGGTCGTCCTCGACGGCTCGAATGTTTTTCTCCGGCTGATGGCGGCAGAGCTGCTCGACGAAGTCGAGGCGCGCATCTTCGGACTCAAACGCCTCACGGAGCAGCGTGCTGAGCTGAAGCACCGCATCGTTGCGGCCCACGATCTTCCGAAAGAGCGTGCACATGAGCTGATGCTCCTTCTCGGCGTGGCCCGCAAACAGGATGTCGTCGAAGAGCAGCTCCGTCCGGTTGTCGGGCGAGACGAGCTCCATCTCGTGCCCGGGCGTGTGGACGATCACCTGCCGCAACAGGTTGGCCTCCGAGCTGACGCTGAGCGTGGACGACGACGTCGACTGGTCGGCGCGGGGCGGAGCGGGAGCATCGACGATAGACATGATCTAATATCAGAGTTGTGAGATAAACAGCAGATCGAAAAACAGAGGGCTGTTACGCCTTGGTGCGCATTCCTTCGAGCAAACGAACAACGAGAGCAACGCCAAGCACCACGGCAAGGACTTTGAGCGCGAAGCTGAGGATAGCGCTCCCGATGTTGATCAGCAGGCCCACCAGGTTGATCGCGATGAGCGCCACGATGCCGATGATAATCCAGCTCAGCAGTTTTTGGATATCCATGGCAGTCTGTAAGACGAGGACGAAGCTCTGTGCAGTCACCTTATCCGAACGCCTGCGCGTACCCGGCGTTTCTCTCAGTCTCCTGAACACGTGTCCTCCGCATAGGATACGCGTTCCAGCACGAGCCCGTGTGCTTTTGCAGAAGGGCCCGCTTCTCGGCGATCCTGCGTGGCGAGCACGCGCGGAAGGTCGTCGGCAGGTCGCTTCTCGTGACCGATCTCGACGAGCGTGCCTACGATGGCACGCACCATCCCATGTAGGAATCGGTTGGCAGCGATCTCAAATCGCCAGCATCCGGCTCGATCTTCCTTGATCCAGCGTGCCCGGCGCACGGCACACACGCGGTTTTCGGTGTCAGATTGCGTGAGGCAAAACGCCCCGAAATGCTGCTCGCCAAGCAGATCCTCAGCCGCTTCGTTCATGCGCTCGAAGTCGGGCACCGGGCGTAGAAAGAGCCGCGCGTGGCGCTCCAGCGCGAGCGGTCGAGTAGAGACGTAGTAGTGATAGCGCCGGCGCCGGGCGTCGTAGCGGGCGTGGAATGCTTCGTGCGCCTCCTCTACGGACCATACGGCAATGCCGGGGGGCGTCAGGCCGTTGAGAGAGCGTCGCAGCTGAAACGGGTTGGCCTCGTCAGCGAGATCGACATGCGCTACCTGGCTGCGGGCATGCACGCCGGCATCGGTGCGCCCCGATCCGGTCACGCGAATGTCGTCCGAAACAATTGTCGCAAACGCTTCCTCCAGCTTACCCTGTACGGTCGGCACGTCGGGCTGAATTTGCCAGCCGTGGAAGTCCGTGCCGTCATATTCAATGAGCAGGCGATACCGTGGCATGAGAAGGGCGAGTGTTGAGTGGCGAGTGTAGAGTTGCGAATTTTGAGCTGCGGATTTCGAATGTCGAGGATCGAGCATTACCTTGGGACAAGAAACCCATTCGACACTCGAAAATCGACACTCACCACACTCCCAGTGCGTATTTATCTTACAGGTTTCATGGCGAGCGGTAAGAGCACCGTGGGCCCGCAGGTTGCCGAGCAGCTGGATCTCGACTTCGTGGACCTCGATGACGTCATCGAGGAGCGGGCCGGCCAGTCCATTCCGTCTATTTTTGAGGCTCATAGCGAGTCCACATTTCGCCGCCTCGAAGCCGAGGCGTTGCAGGCGACGCAGGGTCGCGAGGGTGTGATCGCGCTCGGCGGCGGCGCGCTCGTGGATGCAGACAATCTGGCTTTTGCAAAGGAGCAGGGCACTGTCGTCTACCTCCGCGTGCCCCTTGAGGAGCTCGCGCGTCGCCTCCGCGACACCGCGGGCGAGCGGCCGCTCCTACTCGATGAAGCAGGCAACCCGCTGTCGGACGAAGACCTCCGCGCGAAAATCGACCGCATGCTTCGAAAGCGTCGTCCCTACTACGAACAGGCCCATGTCATCGTTGACGGCGCGCAGCCGGTGCCAGACGTTGCCTCCGACATTGTGGAAGAGGTGGATAGGGGAAAAGGTGAGTAGGGAGAGAGTAAGAGCCGGGGAAAGGAAGAGCCGGGGAAGGGAAGAGTGGAAGAAACGAGGAGTCGGGGACGCGAGGCGGCACGAATCGGGCCTATGAGGTTTGCAAAGACCAAAGATCACAGGGATTAACTGATCACTGACCGCTGACAACCAATCACCACCCACCAATCACCGCCCACTGACCTTCAATCCTGCGCCAGCTTGAAGGAGCGCCGGTGGTATGGGGTGGGGCCGTGCTCGTCGAGCGCCTCGTAGTGGCTCTGCGTGGGATAGCCCACGTTCGATTCCCAGCCGTACGCTGGGTACTGCGTGTGGAGCTTGCGCATCATGGCGTCGCGGGACGTTTTGGCGATGATCGACGCCGCTGCGATCGACTGGCTCGAGGCATCGCCCTTGACGAGCGTCTCGTACGGCCACGGCGTGTCGTCGACGAATCGGTTGCCGTCTATGAGCAGGTAGTCCGGCGAGGGCGTGCAGTCGGTCGCTGCGCGGCGCATGGCCTTCATGGCTGCCCACAGAATGTTGAGTTTGTCGATCTCCTGCGGCGAGCAGATGCCCAGGGCGACCGCCTCCGCCTTCGCTTCAATCTCCTCGCGGGCGTTCTCGCGCTCTGCTTCGGAGAGCGACTTGCTGTCCTGTATGCTTTCGATCTGAATACCTTTCGGCAAGATGACGGCGGCCGCGACGACGGGCCCGGCGAGGCAGCCGCGACCGGCCTCATCAAGGCCTGCGATGCGTTCGTATCCGGCGTTCCAGAGGCGGCGCTCAGCGTCGAGAAGGTCGGCCATGGGGAAAGGGGGGCAGGTGGGAAGAAAAATTGCGTCTCCACACGATAGGGGCCGCACCAGACGACGTCAATCGCCACCGGAGAAATTGAAAATTCTCAACTGTAAATTTTCAATTTCCAATTTCAGGCGTCGTACTGATCCGGCAGGTCATTTTCGTAGAGCACAACGTCCCCCTCGCCCAGGTGGCGCTTCAGGTAATCTTGTGCGTCGAAGAGCGACGGGAACACCTTCAGCCGGTCATCGGGAAATTGCTGCGAGCGGAGGCCATCGCGAAGCGGTGCCGTCTGCTCCTCGCCGATAAGGACGGCTAGGTCGATGTCGTGCTGCGCGATGTACTCGCCAAGCGCACGGTTTTCTTCGTCCTGCCGCTCGCCGAGTTCGACCATGCCGGGAGTGACAATTACGCGCCGATCGGCGTCGAACTCGCTCAGAATCTCCACGGCATTGCGCGCGCCGACAGGATTCGAGTTGAAGGCGTCGTCGATGACGGTGACGGGCCCTTCCTGCCGAAGCTCCAGCCGGTGCTCAACCGGCTCGACGCGCTCGATGGCGTGGGCCATCTGTCGGAGACGGAGCCCCATCTCACGCCCCACTGCCACGCTCAGCAGAATGTTGAGCACATTGTGCTTCCCGAGGAGTTGCGTCTGGAAGGTCGCGTCGGCGCCCGTGTCGTCCCGGACGACGAATGAGGTGCCGTCGGCGTCATAGCGGATGTTGTGCGCCGTGATGTCGGCTGCGGTGTTGCCTTGCACGGAGACGCGCCACACGGGGCCCGAGGCGCGCTTCTCCATGTCAGCCACGTGCTCGTTATCGATGTTGAGCACGGCGGGACTTCCAGGCTTCGAGTGCTCCATCAGACTGCCCTTTTCTTCCGCGATCGCCTCCACCGATCCCATTGTTTCCAGATGAGCCATGCCCACGGTCGTGACCACGCCGATGTCGGGCGGCGCGATTGCGCACAGCTCCTTGATGTCGCCGGGGTAGCGCATGCCCATCTCCAGGATGAGCACCTGGTGGTCGGGTTGAAGCTTCTCGTTGACCACGATGCAGATGCCCATCGGGGTGTTGTAGGAGCTCGGCGTGGCGCACACGTTGTATTTCTGGCGGAGCAGCTCGGCCATGATGAATTTCGTGCTGGTCTTGCCGTACGACCCCGTGATGCCGATCACGGTCAGGTCGCGCCGACTGTCGATTGTTGCCCGCGCCTCGTCTTTGAAGCCCTGCTGGATGTAGTTTTCGATCGGCTGCACGAGGTACGATCCCAGAAGCACCCAGAGCGGCGCCCCGAAGTCGGCCAGAAAGAAGCCGAGCAGGTACCAGAAGAACCCGCTCAGCGTACCGGTCGACCATCCCCATCCGCCGCCGAACAGAATGGGTAAGATGGTCACGAGACCGGTGGCGGCGGCGAGGCGCGTCATGCGCGCAGTGAGAGCGAAGGGTTTTTTCTCGCGGTCGCTGCGATAAGGGCGCGAGGAGATAAAGGCAAACGTCCAGCCCAGAAGCAGTACGGCCGTGATCCAGTAGCCGGTCTCGGCAAATGAGTACCCTACGGCTCCGAGCGCCAGGAGCACCGCCCCGATGCCGTGTGAACGTCCCGCCCACATGTCGCTGCGGTCGCGGAGCCAGCGCAGGAAGCGGTCCTGCTTGTAGGTCTCCAGCTGGAAGATGTGGAGAAAATACCGCGTGCGCCGGGCAACCCGCCATCCGGCGAACAGCGTTGCGATGGTGGCCAGGATATAAATGAGAATCATGCTCGAGCGAGCAGGTGCGGTTTAAAAGCGGAGTCGAGAAACCGAAGAAACGAAGGGGGGATGCTTCGCTTCCTCGTCTCATTGACTCCTCGTTTCATCAATTCCGTCGTTTCTTCAGTTGCCTTCGGCGTGAGGTGAGGCGTCGCGTTCGGTAGCTCTGAGAAAGCGCCGCGTGGTAGAGGCAACTGTCGACAGGTCATCCAGATGCCCGTAGTGTCCGGCGCCTTCAAGTACGACAAATCCCGCGTTGGGAACTGCCTCCTTGAGTCGCTTCATCTGCCGACGCGATATAGCCTCGTCTTCGTCGCCCCAGAAGATGAGCGTTGGCACGTCGATGCGGTGCACAGGACCGTCGAGGTGGTGGTTAACCGTCTTCACGAACGTCTCGCGCATCACCCCGTCGAGTGCATTGTAGTCGGCGGATCCAAGCGCGCGCCAAAGGAGCGTGTGCTTGAGCCAGTCGAGCGCTGGTTCGCGGAGCGGGCTGGGAAGCGCCTCGAACGGAGCTTTGAGCGTGCGCGCTATCTTCGAGCGAATGCGGGTACCGAGCGACCGCTCGGGTGTTATCCCGGACGGGCTGATGAGCACGAGGCGGTCAATGGTCTCGGCCAGTGCAGGGGTGCTCGCCATGTAGAGCGCGATGCGGCCCCCATTCGAGTGGCCGACCACTGTAACGGAGTCGCCGATCCGCTCACGGATGAGTGCGTTGACGAGATTCGCTTGCTCAGGGACGCCCCAGGGCTCCGGTGGAGGCGGGGAGTGCCCATGACCCGGAAGGTCGACGGTATAGGTGCGGTACGCATCGTTCAGTGCACGTGCAACAGGACGCATGGCCTGGCCACTACTACCCCATCCATGCAGCAAGAGAACGGGTTCCCCATCCACTGGCCCGTCGGCTTCTGTGTGGAGCGTTTCGTAGCCGTATGAAGCCGCCATTTGGGATTAATGACAGTGCATTTGTCGGGTTAAAAAGCAGGGCTGGAAACCATCTCCGTGCGATGGCGTTCCTATCAACAAAGCGAGCTACTCACAGCCCGTGTCGCAACGGGAAAATAGTCGTGCGCCGCGGATACAAAGGCGCATCTGAGTAAAGACGGCGTGTGTCATGACGCCAGTCCGTGTGAGGTTGTTCGGCACGGAAGTCTTTTTCGTGCTCCCACACGATCCGACGATGATTTCTCGAAGTCTTATTGAATAGTTCGACTCCCACTTAGTGCATTGGTGCGGTCGGCGTTAACTTACGTCGTCGCCGTCGTCGGTGTCATGTCAGCGGTCCACCTTTTCGGACCCCGTCCATCCTGAGTCACGGTTCGTGCCGTGCAGGGGTCAGACAGCCAACTTTACATATCCGTGCATACGCTCAATAAACTGGCCGTTCGTCTAGGTGTGGCGCACACACCGTGCCAGTTCATAACCATTACTCATCGTTCCAAGAATTATGTCTGAAGACAAATCGTTTCGTAGGCTCTTAGAGCTTATCGGGGATAAGAAGTATGGCTTCATGCGAGAGTTGCGCCCCGATCTGCCGAAGGATGACGACGATCCGTTCATGCCTCCCCCGCTCATCCGCAAATTCAACTTGCGCGATGGAGTAGTTATGGAAGGGTCGCTCAAACCCGGTCGCAAAGGAGGCATGCAGGTCGGCTGGATCGACTCCGTCATGGGAGTTTCCCCCCAAGACTGGTCGAAGGTCGAGCCGTTTGACTCCGGTGCGATCATCTACCCGGAGGAGAAGCTGGATCTCATTACAGGTCCTGATGACACGTCGATGCGCGTGCTGGACCTGGTTGCTCCGCTGGGCAAGGGGCAGCGTGCGCTCATCGTGTCGCCTCCGCGAGCCGGTAAAACCGTGATGCTGAAGGACATTGCGGCCGGCATTACCGAAAATCATTCGGAGGTTGATCTCGTGGCGCTACTTGTCGATGAGCGCCCCGAGGAAGTGACCGATTTTCGCCGCACGACGGAGGCGCAGGTGTTTGCCTCGTCGAACGACCGTGGCGAAGACAACCACGTACGCGTCTCGACGCTGGCCCTCGAGCATTCCAAGCGTCTTGTGGAGCTCGGGAAAGACGTCGTGTTGCTTCTCGACTCGCTGACCCGTCTCGGACGCACCTTCAACCTCTACGTCAACGGCAGCGGCAAGACGCTCTCGGGCGGCCTTGACGCCGAAGCGCTCAAGGTGCCGCGTCAGATCTTTGGTGCGGCCCGCAACGTGGAGGGGGGCGGTTCCCTGACCATCATCGCTACGGCGCTGGTTGAAACCGGAAGCCGCATGGATGACGTCATCTTTGAAGAGTTCAAGGGCACGGGTAACTCCGAGATCGTGCTCGACCGCGAGATGGCGGACAAGCGTATCTTTCCCGCGGTGAATCTTCGGGAGAGCGGCACGCGCAACGAAGAGCGTCTGCTGGGCGATCGGCTTCCCAAGCATCATCAGCTGATCCGCGCGCTGAACTCGCGTCCGCCCATCGAGGCCATGCAGGCCCTGTTGAAGCACATCCGCAACAGTCCGACCAACGCGCACCTGCTCAACGAGCTCGTACCTGAGTAGGGGAAGATCGGTGCCCTCACCCTCGCGCTGCCGAGGAGAGGCGTTACGAATGTGGAGTGTGATGTGTCTGAGGTATACCTCCTTCTGACACATCACTGCTTCAATGGCTATGCAACGATCATCTCCGTCTAGATCCAACCGGGAGCCCGAGGCATCGAACGAGCCGCCTATCGAGTACGGCGCTCCTATCCACCAGTGGGACCCGTCCGATCGGCCCCGCGAGAAACTTCGGCAGCACGGCTCGGATGTGCTATCCGACGCCGAGCTTATTGCACTCATCTTCGGGACCGGCACGCGCACGAGCAACGGATCCCTGTCGGCCGTGCAACTAGGGCGCGCGCTCGTTCGAGCGTACGGGTCGCTCTACCAGATAGCGCAGCGAGAAAGCAAGGAACTCACGTCGGTGATTGGCGTCGGGCCGGCCAAGGCGGCCAAGCTCCGGGCGACGTTTGAGATCGGCCGGCGCGTCGAGTCGCAGTCCGAGGGCGAGCGCATCCAGGTGGGAAGTCCGGCGGACGTTGCTGCCGTCTATGGTCCTCTCATGCGCGACCTGGACCATGAAATCTTTCGTGTGGTCATGCTGAACACGGCCAATGTCATCATTGGCGACCATACGTCGAGTGAGGGCGGCCTCAGCGCCAGCATCGTCGAGCCGCGCGCCGTGTTCAAACGGGCCATCCTCGACAACGCGGCGTCCGTCATCTGTTTGCATAATCATCCGTCGGGCAATCCCGAGCCGAGCCGCGAGGATATTCAAATCACCCGGCAGCTTGTCGAGGCCGGACAGCTCATGGGCATCCCGGTCCACGACCACATCATCATCGCCGGCCGCGAGCACACGTCCCTGGCCGAGCGGGGAGTGATAGGGAATGGCGAATAGGGAAGGGCGAATGGGAAAGGGGGGCTATTTGCCGTTCACCATTCGCCACTCCCCACTCACTATTCCACATTTCTGATATGCCGTTCCACGACCTCCTCCAGCACTGGCAACGGAACGGAGCCGTTTTCGAGGACTACGTCATGGAAGGCGCGCAGGTCGAAGTCGCCGCCGAGTTCCTCCTCAGCGCGGGCGCGCAGATCGCGAATTTTTAGCTCGCCCGTCTTGTAGGCGAGCGCCTGTCCGGGCCAAGCGATGTAGCGGTCGACCTCTGATTCAATGTTGTGCATGGAAAGCGCTGAGTTTTCGGCCATGAACTCGATGGCGTCCGCGCGCGACCAGTCGAGGTAGTGCATGCCGGTGTCGACGACCAGGCGAAGCGCACGCCACATCTCATAGCTCAGGCGCCCGAAGTCGCTGTACGGATCTTCGTAGATATGGTCGACCTCGAGTCCAAGTCGTTCGGCGTAGAGCGCCCAGCCTTCCACAAACGCCGTGAAGCTCGAGAAGCGGCGAAACGGCGGAAGGTCCTCCAGCTCCTGCTGCAGAGCAATTTGCAGGTGGTGGCCGGGCACGGCCTCGTGCAGCGAGAGCGCCTCCACCTCGTACAGCGGGCGGCTCGATAGGTCGTACGTGTTTACGTAGTAAAAACCGGCGCGCGTGCCGTCTCCCGCTGGGCGCGAGTAGTAGGCCGTCGTGGTATACGGAGCGATGTGCTCGGGCACCTCGCGAATGCCGTATGGCATGCGGGGGAGCGTCTCGAAGAGCTCGGGCAGCTTGCCGTCCATTCGTTTCAAGACGCGGGCGACCTCTTGTAAAAGCTCTTCTTCGGAGTCGGCATAGAACTGATCGTCCGTCCGGAGGTGCTCAACAAACCCGTCGAAGTCGTCGCCCCACCCTCGCTCGGCGACGATCTCCATCATCTCCTCGCGGATGCGCTCGACCTCTTCCAGGCCCGTTTCATGCACTTCCTCAGGCGTCTGGTCAAGGGTCGTGAAAGAGCGCACGAGATGCTCGTAGTAAGCGTCTCCGTCAGGCAGATTGGAAGCCGCGATATCCTCACGGGCATTCGGCACGTACTCGTCACGCATGAACTCGAGGAACGCCCGGTAGCCCGGCACGACCGAGTCCATGATCGCCCGCCGGGCGTCGCGTTGCAGATCGTTTGCCACGTTTTCCGGAATAGCATCCGGCATCTCCTCCAGCGGGTCGTAGAGCTCGCTGCGCGTCGGATCGCCTACGATGTTCGGCTCGATCGTATTCTCGATGCCATCCAGCACCACGGCCGGGAGCGAGTAGCCGTTTTCCTGCCCGTAGCGCATGATCTCAATGTGATCCTGCGCATACTGCTCAAACGCATTCAACCGGGCGATGTAGTCCTCATAATCGTCCGCCGTATTGAGCGGCATGTCATCGTCCAGCTCCGGGAAAGAGATGTGGAATCCGCTTCGGTTCGTGATCGGAATCAGGTAGTCGCGGAACTCGAGCTCAGCAATGCGGTCCTCGCGGATATGCTCGAAGATGTCATAGTTGATCTGGTCGTCCCGGTCGAGCGCCGACCGATCGATGGCGTGCAAGCGCTCTAGAAATTCGCGCTCCCGGTTCAGGCGGCGCTCATAGGCTTCCAGGGTAACCTCCGGCAGGCGGTCGTTGTGCTGGTGCTCGCCAACCGAGGTCGCAAAGAGCGGATCTTCTTGCATCCGAAAGGCCCAGGCCTCGTCGAAGAGCTGATGCAGTTCTTCTTCCGGCCCCTCCTCGGTCTGATTATCCGAATCGATGGTCAGCGCAAGAGCAGCGAGTCCGATTGCACAGACGGCAAGTATACCAATCAGCCAGCGCATGATGGGTGACGGTCCGATAATGATTAAGGGCGCATACTACCCAAACATACGACACGCCCACCGAAAAATTGAAAATTCCCAATCAGCTGTTTTCAATTTGCAATTACCACATCCATCTCATCCGCTTTTCAAGGCGAATCGTTGCATCGAGCCGCGCGCCTGGATAGATTCAGGTTCGTGTAAGTTGTATAGTCAACTGGTCAATTCGTCCATCCACCAACCGTTTCTGAACGTGCCATGAGCAGCGATCTCTTCGACACCATTGTATCCTTGAGCAAACAACGCGGCTTTATCTTCCAGTCGTCTGAGATCTATGGCGGACAGGCCGCGACGTATGATTACGGGCCGATGGGGATCGAGCTCAAGCGCAACGTCAAGGAGCACTGGTGGCAGGAAATGGTCTACCAGAACGACGACATCGTGGGCGTCGACGCGGCCATCATGATGCACCCGGAGACGTGGGAGGCGTCGGGCCACACGGAGGCGTTCAACGATCCGATGATCGACGACAAGGAGTCGAATCGCCGCTACCGCGCCGACGAGCTCATCGAAGATTACATCCGCGACCTGCGCAAAGAGGGCGAGGAGGAGCACGCCGCGGAGGTCCACGAGCGGCTCGTCGAGGCGCTCAACAGCGACAACATGACCGACGCCCTCCACGCCATCATCATGGACGAGGAGATCCGCGCGCCCGATTCCGGGGCGTTCGACTGGACGGACGTGCGGCAGTTTAACCTCATGTTCGAGACGCACGTTGGCCCGGTCGAGGACGAGAGCAGTCGCATCTTTCTGCGCCCCGAGACGGCGCAGGGCATGTTCGTCAACTTCCACAACGTACGCGAGCCGGCGCGCCTGCACGTCCCATTTGGCATCGCGCAGATAGGCAAGGCCTTCCGCAACGAGATCGTGGCCCGCCAGTTTGTCTTCCGCATGCGCGAGTTCGAGCAGATGGAAATGCAGTACTTTGTGAAGCCGGGCGAGCAGCTCGATTACTTCGCGGAATGGAAAGAGAAGCGCATGGACTGGATGGAGAGCCTCGGCGTCGACCCATCGAAGCTCCGCTTCCACGAGCACGACCAGCTCTCTCACTACGCCGATGCCGCCGAGGACATCCAGTACGAGTTTCCGATCGGCTGGAAGGAGATTGAAGGCATCCACTCGCGCACGGACTTCGACCTGAGCCAGCACCAGGAGTACTCAGGCAGGAAGATGACGTACTACGACCCGTTCGAGGAGGAGCGCTACATTCCGTACGTCGTCGAGACGTCTGCGGGGCTCGATCGCATTCTCTTCATGCTCCTCTGCGACGCCTATTACGAGGAAGAGGTGCGCGGCGACACCCGTTCCGTGCTGCGTTTCCATCCGGAGATAGCGCCCATTCGTGCGGGCATCTTTCCGCTCGTGAAGAAGGAGGGACTGCCCGATATCGCTCGCGAGATCGAGCAAGAGCGCCTATTCGTGCGGGTATCTTCCCGCTCGTGAAGAAAGAGGGCCTGCCGGATATCGCCCGCGAGATCGAGCAAGATCTGCAGCAGCACTTCAACGTGCGGTACGACGAGCGCGGCTCGATGGGCAAGCGCTACCGGCGCCAGGACGAAGCGGGCACGCCGTTCTGCATCACGGTCGACTTTGACACGCTCGACGACCAGACCGTGACCGTGCGCGACCGGGACACCATGGAGCAGGATCGCGTGGCCATCGATCAGCTGGCAACCTATATCTTCGATCAAACGCGGAAATGGGAGCGAGGCGAGTAGCGAGTGGCGAGTAGCGAGTGGCGAATGGTGAGTATCACTGTTTGGTGTTTGCCATTCACAATCCGCCAGTCGCTACCTACGCGTTTCGATCACCTGGTTGGCTGCCCAATCTGCTATGTTTTCGTCTGATCGGCCGAGGTGGTCACGGAGAACCGCCGCCGTGTGCTCGGCATAGCGCGGGGGCGGGCGAAGGGAAGAGTCAGCATCTGACAGCGAGAAGGCCGTCTGGCGCAGGCCGGGCGGGTGGTCGGTGGCCTGTAGCGTCATGGCGCGTGCCTGGGGCTGCTCGAAGACCTCGGGCATGGTGTTGACCGCACCGGCGGGAATGTGGCGTTCGTGGAGCCTGTCCAGCACGTCGCCCGTACGAGTGCCGAATCGGCGCTGGAGCGTTCGGTTGAGCGCGTCGCGGTGCTCCACGCGGGCGCTGTTCGTGGCAAAGCGCGAGTCCTCGGCGAGGTCGGGACAGCCGAGCACGTCGCAGAGCGCCTGAAACTGCCGGTCGGTGCCCACGGCCAGGACGATGGACGTGTCATCCTCGGTTTCGTAGATCGTCCCGTACGGCGCGATGTTTGGATGCGCCGAGCCCATGCGCTCGGGGACATGGCCGGCGACGAGCCAGTTTGTGGCCTGATTGGCAAGCCCGCTCACGGCCGACTGCATGAGGTTTACCGGCACGTACTGGCCATCGCCTGTCTGTTCGCGCTGCAGCAGCGCCACGAGAAGCGCCTCTTTGAGCTGATGGGCCGCGAGCACATCCATCAGCGCTACCGGCATTTTGGTGGGTGGGCCGTCGGCGGGGCCGTTCATGTAGGTGAATCCGCTCTCCGCCTGAATAATGGCGTCGTAGCCGGCTCGCGGGTCGTCTGGCCCGTAGCCCGTGATATGGCCGTAGATGAGTCCGGAATTCTCTGCAGAGAGCGTCTCATAGTCAGCGCCGAGCGCCTCCGCGGAGCCCGGGCGATAGCTGGCGATCACGAGGTCGGCCGTGCAAGCGAGATCGTGCAGGAGCGCCTGGCCCGTCTCCGACGACAGGTCGAGCGCGACCGACTGCTTGCCGTAGTTACAACAGCAGAAGTAAGCGGATCGGTCGTCGGGAGGCTGCTCGTGGGGAAGCGTCCACTGGCGCGTCACGTCGCCCCGGGTGCGCGGATTTTCGACTTTAATGACAGTGGCTCCTAGCTCCGCGAAGAACTGGCCCACGCTGGGGCCGGCCAGCACGCTGGCGAGTTCGAGGACGACGAGATCGGAAAGCATGGATTGGATGAGTCAGATAGAGAAAGGGGGACGCGAGCTTTTGGCTCCACGCTCCCCGCTTGCAGATGTTCAGCGGACGTAAGCCGAACGAGGTCACGCGGACTCTCGGCAGCAGCCTTATCCACCGTGGATTCCATCGCGCCAACCATGACAGCGATTAGAGCGATACTGGTCGATAGTTGCTTATTTGCCGATCGACTGGCGCAGCTCAGTCAGATAGGAGGGGGTTTCGAGCAGGCGCGGACCGTACCAGGAAAAGAGTTGCCCATCGACGAACTGGACGGAAGTGCCGGAGAGGGCATCGCGCAGGTCGGCTGAGAACTTCTCTTTTGCAGGGAAGGGAAAGGGTTCGTCGGGGAGCAGAAGCACATCAGGGTTCACGTCGGCGAGCTCGCTGATGGATACTTCGGGATAGCGGGTCGCGCCATCGAAGGCATTCGCGAATCCGCCACGCGTCATGATGTCGTGGATGATGGTGTCGTGCCCGACCGTCATGAACGGGTCCCGCCAGATGAGATAGACGGTGGGGAGCGGGTCAAAGGAGGGCAGCGAGGTGAAGGCCTCCTCGATGTCATCGGCGAGCTGCTGGGCGGGGGCGATGCGGTCGGTCAGGCGCCCCACCGTGCGAATCATATCGATGGCGTCTGCGACGGTGGGGACGTCAGTTACGTACACCGGCCCCAAGTCCGCGAGGGCATCGACGTCTTCGGGCGTATTCTCTTCGTGGTTGGCCAGGATGAGATCGGGGTCGAGATCTTCGACGCGATCGATATTGACCTGCTTTGTGCCGCCCACGATAGACTTCTGCTCGCGCCAGTCGTCGGGCCGCTCGCAGAAGCGCGTAATGCCCACCACCTGATCGTCGAGCCCGAGGTGCGCGAGCAGCTCTGTCTGGCTCGGCACGAGCGACACGATGCGCTCGGGCGGTGCGTCAAGGCGCACGGGGCGGTCGAGGGCGTCGGTAGTATCGAGGAGGGTATTCGGGCTATGCACAGTAGAATAGAATGGGTATCTGGAAATGTGTCGGCGCGAGTGCGCGCGTGCGTCATGGGGGCAACGGTCCCCTGTAGAGCATAGGGACGCGAGTTCAGGCAAACGGACCGCTAGAAGTCGCGTTGCACGCATCTATTCCATCCTGGTAGGTGCGTTAATGGTTCGGGCAAGAGAAGTCGGAAACGTCGGGAAAAGTGGGAGAACATGTGCTCTCTTGAAAAGGACCCTTCCCTCGACTATCGAGCATGGGCCAAATAGGCTTCTGAAGGTCTCCGATGCACTCCCATATGGATCTAAAGACGAGATTCAGAATGACGGACTACTGATTAACTCACAAACATGAGTCATCTTAGGCTTTGGGTCTAGCTTGTGGTGTTTTTTTTTTCGCTCCAGGGTGAGTTTCTTTTCATCAAAGCAGAAGGATGAGAGTAAGGATGAGAGTCGGGATTCCATCAAATACTTCCTCTCAATTTCGAGTTTTTGGTTAATAGATGGGTACGCTCCTGGTCCGGATATTGGGTAAATGAAAAAGACGAATTTTTAGTAGTTAACCTTCTTAAATAATGGAGCTAGCGGCTTAAGAGACGGCAAGCAGCGTAGGCTGAAGTGAGAAGCAAATAGTCAACCGCGCATTCGTTAAGTAACAAAGATTTTTCAGTGCAGGAATGGGTGATCGGCACCTCAATATGTGTCAAGTTTCAAAAGTTTAGTCTGTTTTTGGGTTTTAGAATGGTACGAAGGGATGTGGGGAAAAAGCAAGGGCTACTTGTTATTTCCGAGATAAAGTGATATTGATGGGTACGGCATAGCTGAAATAGGGGCGGTTCGTCTGTGCCACCGCTTTGCCCAAGTCGCTTCAGTAAACCTATCGATATTACTATGACCTTGCTACAAAGAAGTCTATGGCCACTACTGGTCATCACCATGGTGGTCGTCTTTACAGGAGTCCAAGCCAGTCCAGTTCTCGCACAAACGGGGGTGCAGGGGAACGTCATTGATCAAGAAACCGGTGAAACGCTACCGGGTGCCACCGTGCAAATCGAAGAGATCGAACGGGGCGTAACCACCGATCCGGACGGCCGATTTGTGCTGGAGGGCATCGATCCGGGCACGTACGCTCTTCGAGCTTCGTTTGTTGGGTACCGGACCGTTGAGCAGACGGTCGAGATCCAACAGGGGCAGATGACCGAGGTTACCATTGAGCTCTCTCCCAGCGTGGAGGCGCTTGATGAGGTGATTGTTACGGGCTATGAAGCACGACAGCGGCGCGAGGTGACCGGAGCGATCACGAGTGTTAGTGGAGAAGATTTTCGAACGCGTGCCATACAGACGCCCGATCAGGCTCTGCAGGGGTCCAGTGCGGGGCTGAATCTGGTCGGCGCCAGCGGACAACCGGGTTCAGCGTCTACGATTCGCATTCGAGGCACAGGCTCGATTGATGCTGGCAATGATCCGCTTTTTATCATCGATGGCGTTCGCTTGACGGAAGATAGCTTCACGGGCGGGGCGTTAGGATCGTTCAATCCGCTCCAGACCATCGATCCGAATGACATCGAGTCGATCGAGGTGCTGCGCGATGCGGAGGCAACTGCGATCTACGGCGCGCAGGGGGCTAACGGGGTCGTGCTCGTAACGACCCGATCAGGAGAAGCGGGCCCCACGCAGGTGCGCTTCTCGTCGAGTGTGCTCGCCTCGGAGCAGCCGAACTTCTATGATCTGATGACCTCTCCTGAATGGATCAACTATAAAGGGGAAGCCCGCGGGAACCGGCAGGTGACGCTCGGCGGCAACTTCGAAGATGGCATTGCTTCCATCCAAAGCGACTTTGGCGCGCCCGAAGATGCAGAGACGTTTGACTGGCAGCGCGAGATGACCCAGACCGGTGTGGGCTATCGGGCCAATCTGAGCATCCTGGGCGGCGATGAGCAGACGCGCTTCTACGTTTCGGGCAACTACCACGACCAGGAAGGTACCACGGCTGGCAGCGACTTCACTCGCTACCAGCTCCGCGCCAACCTTGATCATGACATTACCGATCGTCTCAACCTTGATCTCCGGTCGAATCTCTCGTTTACGAACGACAACAACCTTGTGGAAGATGGGAACTTCATTACTTCGCCGTTCCACGGGGGCATAACGATTCGCCCTATGACGCCGATCTTTGATGAGGACGGCAATTTTGATCAGGGGGCCGTGCGCGATCAAATCAACTACAATCCGCTGCAGGTGGCCGTCGATCGGGAGCGCAACAGCCGCACCATGCAGGGCATCGTCGCCGCTCAGGCGAGCTACGACCTGACCAACACGCTGCGTCTGACGACCCAGGGAAACGTCGACTATCGCTCGAATCGCGACCGCGACTTCCAAAATCCGGTCATTCCGCAGTATCAGGCGAGCACAGGCGGTCAGCTGTTTGAGTCCACACGTGAGGTAGTAACGTACGGGGGAAACGCACGTCTCAACTACAGCGAGACCTTCCAGGATGTGCACAACGTGCGTGGTCTGATCGGTGGTGAGTACGAGCGCATGTGGCGCGAGCGCCACACGGCAACAGGGCGCGAGTTTCCGAGCCAGTTCTTCCAGACGCTGCAAAACGCGGCTGTAGACCATAATGTCAACGGCAGTCAGAGTGAGTACAAGCTCGCTGGCTTCTTCGGAAATGCCCGCTATAACTACGACCAGCGCTATTTTGTGAGTGCGAGCCTCCGCACCGACGGCCACTCGCGCTTTGGCGAGGATCGTCGCTGGGGCACCTTCTGGTCCGGCTCGCTGGGCTGGGATATTGCTCAGGAGTCGTTCATGGACGAGGTCCGATGGGTCAATCAGCTCCGTCCGCGAGTGTCTCACGGCATTACTGGAAACTCCAGCATCAGCAACTTTGCGTCGCGCAACCTCTACGGGTCGGGGGGCACGTACCGCGGGCAGCAGGGCCTGCAGCAGACGCAGCTCGGCGTGGCCGACCTGACCTGGGAGCAGGGACGTGACACGGATCTCGCTCTCGACGTTGTGCTCTACGGAGGGCGCGTCGACGGCACCATCGGCGTCTACCGCTCAGACAGCGAGCGTCTGCTGCTCGACCGCTTCCTGCCCAGCGACAGCGGCTTTGACGAGATCACGGAAAACTCAGGGGTCGTCCGCAACGAGGGCCTCGAATTCGAAGTCAATACCATTCCGCTCGATACGGACAATGTCACGTGGCGCTCGGACTTCAACGTTACCTTCCAGCGAAGCGAGGTGCTGGAGCTCATTGGGGACCAGGAAGAGATCCTCAGCGGAAACCAGACGATTCGCGTAGGCGAGGAGCGCAGCATGTGGTGGATGTACGAGTATGCCGGTGCCAACCCCGGCGACGGCCGACCGATGTTTCGCGACGAGAACGGAAACCTGACCTATACAATTCGGCAGGACGACCGGCGGCTTGTTGGAAGTCCGCTTCCCAGCTCCTTCGGCGGATGGCGCAACTCGGTTACGGTTGGTCCCTTCGAGGTGAGCGCGCTGGCGCAGTTTGAGTTCGGGCGCGAAGTAGCCAGCACTACCTATCACGCGTTTCTCATGGCGCCGTGGCGGGGTCGCGGTCTGACGGCCGAGATGTTAGAGCGCTGGCAGCAGCCGGGTGACGTCACGCACATCCCGCTGGCGTACACTTCCTCCTCGATCCGAGGCGCAAGTAGCTTTACGGCGAGTTCGCGCGACTTCCGCCTCGACGACGCTTCCTACATCAGCCTGCGCAACGTGCAGGTGGTGTACAACCTGCCCGAGCGCCTGATCGGCGGGTGGGGCATGAGTGGAGCGTCTATCTTCGCCCAGGCTGAAAATCTCCACACCTGGTCCGGCTATCGCGGGTTGGATCCGGAGCAGGTCAGCGAGTTTGCTGGGGCCTTTCCACAACCTCGAACGTTCACATTCGGCCTGGAAATCGGCTTCTAAGTCTGTAGGGCATGCCCGGTCCGTCGGAAGTGCGGCGGATCGGGCTGCTTCTCGGCTCGCGCAGTATATCCACCATTATACCCTTTAATCTCCTACGGAATACGTGATGAATCGCTACACAATGCTGCTGCTATCAAGCATGATAACCATAGCTCTCGTTCTGTCGAGCTGTGATCTTCAAACCGAACCCCGCCAGTCGGTGAGCCCAGGGGTGGCTCTTGAAAACGTGGAAGGTATTCAGTCAACCCTGACGTCGCTCTACGCCGACATGCAGGATGAGTCGCGCTACGGGCGGCACCTGCTCCTCGCTCCCGAAATTGGCACCGACAACTCGAAGCTCAATCCGCAGGGCACGTCAGGGCGCTACGAAGGATTCTACAACAACAATCTCCAGTCCTCGCTTGCACCCGGCATCTGGGGCGACTCGTACGCGGCGATCAACAAGGCGAACCTGATTATCAAAAATGTGGATGAGGTGGAGGCTAGCGCGGACCTGCGCGACCGAATTCGGGGCGAAGCGCTCTTCCATCGCGCGCTCGCATACCATGATCTCCTTCGCGTTTACTCCTTCGATCCGACCAATCCGCGCGTCGAAGATTGGGACCGCGGGGTGATCTTGCGCACTGAGGCGGTCGACGATGTGGCCGGCGCCGACGAGCGCGCTCGATCCTCCGTTTTTGAGGTGTACGAGCAGATCGAGACGGACCTGGAACAGGCCGAACAGCTGCTCGAAGGCAACGATCGCGGCGACGTGAACTTTGCCACCAATGAGGCCGCGCACGCCCTCCAGGCGCGCGTACAGCTGTACCAGGGCAACTGGGCTGCGGCTGAAGCGCATGCCACGGAGGCTATCGAGCGGTCCGGCCTCGAGATGGTCAGCCCCGACGACATGGCGGACAACCCGTTCGATGAGGATCCGCATCCTGAGTCGATTTTTGAGCTCGCCTTTGCTACCACGGAGAGTCTCGGTGGCGACTCCCCAGCAGCTCTCCTTACTGAGGATACGTGGGAAGACATGGTCGTGACGGACGATCTGCTCGAGCTCTACGATGAGAACGATGCCCGCCTGGCGCTCTACACGGATAACGCCGCCGCCGATGGGTGGGCATACAACTGGGTCGGCTCGCACACGAGCGGTGAGACCATCACCATTAAGTTTCCCGCTGCCGTAGGGTCGTCTACGGACAACCACCCTATCATGCGGCTGCCGGAGATGTATCTCATCCGAGCGGAGGCGCGTGCTGAGCAAAACGACTACAGCAATGCCATCGCGGATCTGCATGCCGTCCAGGAGGCGCGCGGTATGGAACCTGTCGACGTAGCGCAGGAGACGGGCGCTATCATCGATGAGGTCTTTGACGAGCGTCGCCGCGAACTGGCCTTCGAAGGGCATCGGTGGTTCGACCTGAAGCGCACGTACCAGGATATCCGGCGCCCAGCCGAAACGGGCCTTCCAAGTCCCTCCCGTGACGACGATCTCATTCTCCAGAGTCTTCCGACGACGCAGGTCGAAAACATCGGTCCGCTGGAGCAGAACCCCGGATATTAAAGAACCGGCGCGTTCCCCTCTATGACATCCAAGCTGTATCCACCCATAAGCATACTTGAAGAACCATGTCTACCTTTTTTGCCAACCGCCAGCTTGCCGTCGCGGCCGGCCTCCTGGGTCTCGCCCTACTCCTGACCGGATGTTTTGACGAGACCCGGCCAACCTTTGACGAGGATCTTCTCCAGTTCGAGACTGACATCGGCAGCACTCAGGTTGAGCGAACTGTGACTCTTGGCATTAATCAAGAGGAAGCCTTCGACGAGTTCATCGCAATTCAGCTGTCGGGCCGAACGCAGGAATCGGCCATCAACGTGGCCATCGCTCTGTCCGAAGCAACGACTGCTGTTGAAGGAGAGCACTTTGAGCTTCTCGACCAGGAGGTCACCATCCCGGCTGGCGAGCACTTTCAGGATCTGGAGGTGCGCATCTATCCGGATAACTTCGAGCCCGGCGAGGCCGTTGACATCGTGCCGCGCATTACGGAAGACTCGGATCTCAGTGTGATGGTGAACTACTCGGAGTACACGCTCACCGTCGAGAAGGAAGAGTAGACTTCGGTTCACGTAGAAAGGGCTTATAAGTCCGATTGCTGTCCCAGCGAGTCCTTGCGGGCCGCTGGGACATTTTTTATCGGAGACGAGACGGAGCGCACAATATGCACGCATGGATCGTTCGGAGCGTAACCGTCGCGGCCGCCGTGGTGGGCGTGACGGTTTGCTGGATAGCCGCCGATTGGTTGAGGGCTAGCAAGATGGCTGAGCCAGTCACTCCGGCTCAGACCGAGGCTTTTGCTTCTACATCCCTCGGTACTACTGAAGATGTGAGTTTCTTTTTCATCTCGCAGGCAGGTGAAAAAGACGGGCGCATGTCGCGGACCGGGGGGCAGGTACGTAACCTCTCCGCGCAACTGGAGGCGCCGGTATCTGTCACTCCAACGGCGCTTTCCGTGAGCGTACCTGAATGGGAGCGAGTCACTGAGGCGCTCACACTGCAAAACAGCAGTAATGAATCCGTTGACTGGTCCGTATCTATTGGTTCCAGTCCTTCACTGGCTGCTGACGTGGAATCGCACGTGCAGTCGGATACTACGCACTACGAACTGCTCCGCCAGCGCGCCCAGCAGCAGGATTTTATCCGGGTGATCGCACGGCTGGAGGTGCCGTTCACCCCCGAGCCGAACCTTGACGACAGGGCCAAACAAGTGCAGCGAGTGCAGCTTGCGGCGGTGCAGCAGGAAGTGCTAGCCCAAATTGACGACCGCGCCTCGACTGTGTGGGCCTCCGCTTACACGCCCGTTCTGTCTGCTGTTGTCGATGCAGAGGGCCTAACACGGCTGATGCAAGCCGATCGGGTACAGCATGTTGTTGAGGATGTGGCCGACAAGTCGCACCTGCAAACCAGCACTGAGCTGATCGGCGGACTCCAGGCGCACGAGAGCGGATACACCGGAGCGGGGCAGACCGTAGCGGTGCTCGACTCGGGGACCGACACCAGGCATCCATTTCTGGCCGATCGGGTGGTAGAGGAGGCTTGTTTCTCCACGTCACAAAGCAACACCTCAGCCATGTGTCCCGATGGTGAGGAGGAAGTCATCGGTGAGGGGGCTGCCTGTGCTATGGGAGCTATTTCGAGCCTGCTGGATGCCTGCGCGCACGGAACGCACGTAGCAGGTATTGTCGCGGGATCGTCGTCCTTCAGTGCCGGTGTGGCGCCAGACGCTGATCTGGTACCTGTACAGGTCTTTTCGCAGTTCAACGACAATGAAGACTGTGACGGGGATGCGCCCTGCACACGGACTTTCCGATCGGACCAGATCCGAGCGCTGGAATATGTCTACGACAGGCATGAGGAGCTCGGCATTACAGCCGTGAATATGAGCCTCGGAGGCGGTAGCCATACGTCGCCCTGCGACAATGACCCGCGCCGACTCATCGTCGAATTGCTGGAAGCCGCCGGGGTAGCAACCATCTCCTCGTCCGGCAACGACGAGCGGTCGAATGCCTTATCCGCTCCAGCCTGCGTATCATCGGTGGTGTCGGTCGGATCTACCCAGGACGGTTCATCGGGTACGATTGCAGATGAGGTGTCTTCGTTCTCCAACAGCGCTCCTATGCTCGACTTGCTCGCGCCGGGAGAGCGCATTGAGTCCTCGGTCCCTTCGGCTGACTTTGGGAGCCGGTCGGGGACGTCAATGGCTTCTCCGCACGTAGCCGGCGCGTGGGCTGTCGTGCGCTCCAAGTGGCCCGACGCCTCGGTTGAAGAGATCAAGGCGCGGCTGACCGGCTCGGGAGTGCCGATCACAGATCCGCGGAATGGCATCACGCGTCCTCGCATCCAGGTCGATGCCGCTGTTGACGAAGAGGCGTGGCTGGTGGTCGGGCCGCCCGAAGGAAGGTTGCCGCCGGGAGCCAGCCGAGACGTCTACATTGCCATAGAGGCCACGACACTTCCAGCTGGCACCTACGAGGAAACCCTGACCGTCACATACGGGCCCGAAACCCAGGAGGTCGGCCTCACGATTGAGGTAACCGATCAGGACCGTGCGCAACTGGCTGTGGCGCCTGAGATTGTTACCGGTGAGGGGCGGGCGGGCTCTCGAATTGAATTGGAGCAGACCTTGACCAACGAAGCGTTGGAAAACGGGCAGATCCTCGAGATCGATTTGCAAGAGTACCCTAATTTTTTAGCGCTGGACCGCATTGAGGGCAGCGGCGTGCGGGTTGAAAGAGGAACCATGCACGTTGAGCCGCAAGCAACCGCGTCGGTCGTGTTTACATTCGACGAGTCCGTTGAGAGGCCCACCGTATTCGAAGGAGAAATCGTGTGGGCGAGTAACGATCAGGAGCTACCCGAGACCGCGTGGCCGGTGACAGTCGATGTGCGGACGCCCGTAGTGGCTTTGGCGTCTGAAACTCTCGTGTTTCAACGAGACGCCGAAGAGCGTGAGGATCAGGTAATCGTGCCGGTAAAGATTGCCAACGAGGGAAATGAAGAAATGAGAGGAGAGGTGCACGTTCGGTCTGGAATCGATCAGTTTTCGATTGCCGAGGAGACAACGGCCTATGAGCTGGAAGGCGGTGAAGAGGCCATTATCGATATTGCGGCCGACCTGACAGCAGGCGGGATACGCAAAGGTATATTGGAGGTGACGCACGATGCGCCTAATCGTGAGACGCCCATTGAAGTAACCCTTCAGGCCGTACCGTCGGAGATTGCGCTGCGGCCGAATTACCCCGAACCGTTCCGCCATGAAACCACCATTGAGTACAGCGTGCCCGAGCGGGCCGACGTGCAACTCGACGTGTACGACATTCAGGGACGCCATGTAGCGCGCCTGGAGGATGGAGAGAAGGCGCCGGGTGTGCACCGCGTTCGATGGGGCGGTAGCGGACCACAGGCCAGTGGAACGTATTTCGTGCAGCTTCGGAGTGGAGGAGAAGTGCGCACTGAACGAGTGACCCGCGTGCAATGAGGGCAGCGGACGGCGCGTGCGCAGGTGCCCCTAGCTGATTGCTCAAACGAAGAGCTTCGTTTGACTCGGCACAAGCGACACGATGCACTTGACGGGGGCGGGGCGTCATTGGTATCAAGGAAGCGGAGTGAACGCTTCACGTCACAGCTCGACTGGATCTTATTAGCTGAACGGAGTTGAGACAGCAGTCTGTGAGAGCCAATCGCGCAGCAGACGCTCCTCGCTGGGGCGGGCTAGTCGTCATTTCCAAGCTTCGTCGTGACCACAATGACCCCATTGGCTCCGCGGGACCCATAAATGGCCGTTTCGCCGGCCCCCTTAAGAACGCGAATCGACTCCACATCTTCAGGGTTGATGAAGGGCAGAACGCCTCCACGTTCGGGGCGCATGGTTTGTCCGTCTACGACGTACAGCGGATCGTTGCTACCCTGCAAAGAGCCTTCGCCGCGGATCCGAACCTGAATACCACTCTGGTGGCGGTCCACCCAAACCCCACTCGCTTGACCCTCAAGTAGTTCATACAGGCGTGCTGCTCCTCGTTTGGTGTCGGCATCCACTTCCGTACCGTCGTGAATCGCGTCGGACGGTTCGTGGCTGGCTGCTTGCGTGTCCTGGGAGGAAGAGTGACTGCTTGCACAGCCGATCGCCCCCAAAGCTATGCACGCGAGGACAAGAAGGGTCGATACGGCCGCCGGGGTGCCTCGCCAGTTAATCATATCGGGCCGTTTCGCACATAAAAGATTAGGCAAAAGTCAACACATATAAATAAGGAACTGGCTGGTTAAACTGCAAAGCTAATGTATTTGGCAGTAAGCGTCCAATAAAAACGCCGTTTCCCTCCGGTGTCTAGGCCATACTGCGGAATGGGGCTGCGGCCGCGACATACACTGAGGCCATCCAGCGATTGAGCACTGACGTGTTCAGCTCCGACGACATGACAGTCAATCCTTTTGACATAGACCCGTACCCAGTTTCCGTCATAGTCGCGGGAGTCAACCGCCGCTCATCGTGCTCGGCAGGGCAGTAGCGGATTAGATGCCGGTAGAGCGCGCCTAATGCATTTTCAGAGCGGGGAGGGGCGCCCGCCGAACCAAGCGCGCAGTTAAGGCCGGCCGGGACAGCAGGGGAGAGCCGCCCTTCAGGCGAGGAGGTCAATCAGAAAGAGCACGACGCCGACAACCGCAGCAGCGACGGCCGTTTGGTTGAAGCTGGACAGGTCGCGTTCCAAGACGTATTCGAGCATGCTGCGCAGACCGAACAAAATGCCAGCCAATCCCAGCAGCGTTTCGGCCGAGGCGATGAGATAATTTCCCGCCTGCGCGTTCGAGGCGCCCTGTGAGAACATGAACAGCCCCAGACCGAGAAGTAAGACGTCGAGAATAGAAAACGGAAAGGAGGATGTTTCTTTCTCCTGACTCATCGCAGTAACGTTTCGGGAGTAGGGAATAGGATAAGCGTGACGCGCAGGATGGGAAGGGCAGTTCAGTCGTTTGACTTACTGTCGTGCTCTTCCGGGGAGAAAGGCGATTCCGAAGGCAGTTCGCCGCCTGTGATGCCCAGCTGAATCGAGTCTTTGTCGATCGCTCCATCGTCAAAGGTGTCGTCCTGAACCATGCCCAACTGTTTGGCGCGTTTTAGCCACTGTCGGCGCGCCAGCGCCTGCATATCTTCCACGGAGTCGGCTTCGTCCACGATTTCCATGCCGAGCAACGTCTCGACGACATCCTCCATCGTGACGATACCCTCGACGCCGCCGTACTCATCTACGACAAGCGCGATATGCTCCAACCGGTCAAGGAGGCGCTCAAGCAGGTCGGGCAGCGGCATGTTGTCGCGCACGACGAGAATCTCGCGAGCCAGCTCTTCAAGCGTCACGTCCAGCTCTTCCTGGGCCGCTTTGAGGAGAATCTCGTCTTTGAGGATATAACCCGTCACGTCGTCGCGATTCTCCCGGTACACCGGAATCCGCGAGAACGGAAATTCATCGTACTCGTCGACAGTTTCGCCGATGGTGCGATCTTCCGGTAGGTCGAATACCACCGTGCGCGGGGTCATCACGTCCTTGACGCGCAGCGAGTTAAAGCGGAAAAGGTTTTTGAGAATGTGGGACTCTTTCTCTTCAAAGACTCCCTCTTCTTCGCCAAGCTCGGCCATGGCCGTGAACTCCTCTCGACTAAATGAGGTGTCTTCCTCATCGCGGGAGAGCAGCACCGTAATCCCCTGCGATAACTTGACGAGTGGCCACAGAGCCCAAATCATGGGCACGAGAATCCGGGCGATAAATGGAGCGAGGGTTCTCCAGTAGACGGCGCCAAGGGTTTTGGGAATAATTTCGGCGAACACTAGAATCAGAAAGGTCAGCAGCCCTGAGATGACCGCCACGTACGCGTCGCCAAAGATATATGCGGCTTGCGCACCTACGCCTGTAGATCCGACCGTGATCGCGATGGTATTGAGACTCAAGATGGCGGCGAGCGGCCGATCGACGTCCTCTTTCAGGGATCGTATGAGCTCGCCGGTGGCATGACCTTCACGCTCCAGTGCCGCCGTGTATGAGGGCGTCACACTGAGCAGCGTCGCTTCTGAGATGGAACACAGAAACGAGACGCTGAGCGCCATGAACACGTAGAGAAATAGAAGTTCCATACAGTATCCAGCAAAGCTGTCGCAAGCAACGGCTGGGCTCTCTGGGGGGGCGGTTTCAGACCAAGCCGAGATGCGCAGAGCGCGCTTTCATCCTCGGATGAGAGGCGCTCCACTCCGAAATTAGGATTACCTTCCCGACCCTCCGATCGGTCCTCGGGCGGTTATATGTCGAGCGATTCGCGGCATGATATAGCGCTCAATGCATATGTTTGTGCTTCGTGGTCCAGATGTCGGTTAGCACACTACGATAAATGGTGAGAACATGAAAATGCACGGTACCCCTCGTGGGTTTCGTCGTACACTCGGGGAATGGCATTAAATGCAAGCGATATGCCACCGCGTTCCGCAACAGGAGGGCGCTCCGGGTAGGGACAGGCGGAGAAAGCCCGCCTCGCCCCTGCGGCGCTTCTGGTCCTTTAGGTGGAAGGCGAGAGGCGCGGTCCGTCGTCGTCCGGCGTCCCCGGCGAGGCGTCCTCAGAATCGGCCGCCGAATCAGCTTCGGCGGTGAGGTTTTCATCCGTCAGATCCAGACCAAACAGGCGCCCGAAGCGAAGGCTGAGCGATTCGAACGCCGAGAAGATGGTCGGCACAATGACGAGCGTCAAGAACAGTGCGAAAATCAAACCGCCAATGATCGAAATGCCCATCGGCCCCCAGAACTGCGTGTTTTCCGAGCCGAACTGGAAGTCGGGGTCGAGTTCGCTCAAGAGCCCGACGAAGTCGACGTTGATGCCGAAGGTGAGCGGCACCAGGGCTAGAATGGTCGTGAGGGCTGTGAGAAGCACAGGACGCAGGCGGTTCACGCCGGCCGTCGCGATCGACTCTGTCTTTGAGAGCCCCTGTCGTCGCAGCTGCTGGATGTAATCGAGTAGCACGATGTTATTGTTCACCAGGATGCCGAACAGGCTAATAATCCCGACGAACACCATGAGACCAAACGGCGTCTGACTGATGAGCAGCGTAAACAGCACGCCGATCTGGCTCAAGCCTACGGCCAGCAGGATGATAAGCGGCGCGCTGAGCGAGTTGAACTTAGCCACCGTGACGAGGAAAATAAGCATGATGCCTGCGATGAGGGCAATCGTCAGGAATCCGAAGGCTTCCTCCTGGTCTTCCTGCTCGCCGGTGTATTCGAGTTCGTATCCGGGAGGGAGCTCATCGCGATACTCTTCCAGGTGGTCTTGCACGTCAGCGAGCACCTCTTGGCCGGTAAAGCCCGGTGCGTTACGCCCTTCAACAACCGACACGCGCTGCAGATCGAGGCGCGTGATGGATCCGAAACCGGCGCCCTCTACCATATCGGCCACCGTAACGAGCGGCACCTGGTTGCCCTCGGAATTGCGAACCATGAGCCGGTCGAGGCTTTCGAGGTCGGCGCGTTGTTCGGGCTTGAGGCGCACTGTGATGTCATAGTCATCCTCGCCGTCGCGGTACGTGCTCGCCTCGGTGCCGGCAATCGCGGACCGGACGGTTTGTGCAATCTGACTCGTGTTCAGGCCCTGCTGGGCCGCCTCGGAGCGATCGATATTGACATTGACTTCGGGTCGACCGAGATCGAGGTTGTCCTGCACGTCCACGAGCCCCTCGATTGCCCCTGTCTCGACCCCTTCTTCGAGCCGGTCACGCACCTCTTCTGTGATGCGCGTGATTTCAGTGAATTCGGGACCCGTGATTTCAATGTTCACGGGCGGACCCGTCGGCGGCCCCAGTTCATCCTGCTGGATGTCGAGCGTCACGCCGGGCAGGAGGCCGTCAAACGCGTCTCGGACTCGCGCAAGCGTGTTCGCGCTTGATTCTACGCGGTCTCCATAATCGATCATATTGATATTGATACGAGAGAGCTCGGGCTGAGGCTGCACGCCACCGCCGAACTCGCCCGTGCCCGTGACGCCGACGTTGGACAGCACGTTCTCGAGGTTGGCGTCGATGCGATCCTCCTCTTCGATGAGTCGCTCGAGCCGCTGCTCGGCCGTTCGGGTGATGTCGTCACTCGCGTCTATATTCGTTCCCAGCGGAGCTTCCATCGTAATGCGCACCTGATTCGGGTCCGTCTCCGGAAAGAACTCAACGCCGGGAAAGACAATGAAGAAGAGCCCCGTGATTGTCAGGAACGTGCCGAGTGATCCGTTAAGAAGCAGTGATCGGTTGTCGGTAAGTAGCAGCGGAGCCCCCGAACTGAAGACTCCTCCGACGGCGCCAATAAGGGCAATGGCCAGCGGAAGCAGCATGATGACTCCCGCCTGCGCGAGCGTCAATGGACGTCCTATTAGGGCAGCAAGACCCAGCACCGCTGCCATGATACCTCCCAGCAGCAGAGCGCCCTGAACGGTGTGCCAACTCCCTCGATAGAGCGCCTCGACCGTGTGCACGATGATTCCGAGGACTCCAATAAGCAGCAGGAGGGCGCCAGGCGCAAGCAGCAGGTAGGAGGCCAGCATCGACACGAAGGTGACGGCCCCACCGAGCGCGAGCAGCGCGATGCCCAGCGTGAAGCTCCCCAGTGCCAGGGTGTTGCGCACCATCGCGTACTTCCCGTCGTAGTTACGCTCCAGCATCCACTGCAACACGGCGCGGTGATTTTGCTGCAACCAGGGGAGCACACTCTCCATGAACCAATCGGCCACCGGCTTGAAGGCCGATCGATAAAGCAGCACGGCGACCACTCCGCTCACGGCGAGAACGAAGAACGTCTCCCAGTTCGCGGTAAGCAGTACGATGCTCGCCAGCACGAGGGCACCAAGAATCAGGTACCAGCCGGCGCGCGGGAGCGGCGTGCGGGGATCGTCGGGTGTGCGCCCGAAAATCGCCATTAGGGCCGGGCCCACGATGATAGCGATAAAGAGCGAGGAGGCAAGAGCGATGATGAGAGTGAGCGGCAGAAAGCCCATAAACTCCCCCGTAACGCCCGGCCAGAAGAGCATAGGAGCGAACGTTAGACAGGTGGTGGCTGTCGCCACCGTGATAGCCCCGCTGAACTCCGCCGCGCCGCGCCGGGCCGCTTCAAATCGGCCATAGCCTTCCTCGCGGAACCGGTAGATATTCTCGATGATAACGATGGCATTGTCGACCAGAATGCCGAGTGCCACAATCAGCGTGAAGAGAACGATGAAGTTGAGCGTGACGCCCATGGCCTGGAGCGTGATGAACGTCAGGAACATGGACAGCGGAATGGCAATGGCCACGAGCGAGGCATTCCGGACGCCCAGGAAAAAGAGCAGCACGAGTACGACGAAGATCAGCCCACTAATGATATTGTTCTCCAGGTCGCTGATCAGACTTTGGACGTCCTCGCTCTGATCGCCGGTAATTACAAACTCCGTCCCGCTCGGGAACTGAAAGGTGTCGAGCGTCTCGTAGACACCATCGACGGTTTCTAGAATATTGGATCCGCTGCGCTGCTTGACATCGAGACTGATCACCGACAGTGCTTCGATGTCATCCACGCGCTCGTACGATCCGTCCTCCAGTTCGTCGCGCAGCACGCGTAGACGGGAGTAGGACTCACGATCCTTGAACCCAAAGTTGACGTCGGCCACGTCGCGCACGTGAATCGGGAGGCCCTGCGGCGCAGCTACGACGAAATCCTCGACTTCCCGGGGATCCTCGATCTCTCCATCAACGCGAACCAGGTAGTTTTGCCGGTCGATATCGATATCGCCGCCCGGTATGTTCGTATTTTCGGCCTGGATGGCGCCGACGAGGTCATTGTAGGTCAGGTTGTGACCGTGGAGGGCGTCGATGTCGACGTCAACCTGCACCTCGCGCTCGACGCCACCGATGATATCGACCTCCAGGACGCCTTCAACCGTTTCGAGCTCCTCCTCCAGGTTCTCTGCGACGTTCTGGAGGCGCGCCGTTGAGTAGGAAGCCCCCAGGTTGATCGTCATGATAGGGAAGTCATCGAAGTCGAGCTCATCCACATTGGGATCCTCCGCATCATCGGGTAGCTCAGGGCGCGCCTGATCCACTTGGTCGCGCGTGCGCTGGAAGGCCTCATTCGTCGACATGCCGGCAGTAAACTCCGCAATGATGATTGAGGCGCCCTCGGTGGAGATCGAACGGAGCTCGTCGATGCCATTGATCGTCTGCACTTCCTGCTCGATCGGCTGAGTAACGAGCGACTCGACGTCCTCAGGGCTGGCGCCTGGAAGAATGGTCGAGACGAAAACAGTTGGAATCTCGATGTCGGGAGCAGCCTCCTTGGGAATCGTAATATAGCTGAACAGCCCTCCTACAGTAAGCAGAAAGACGAAGACCAGAATGGCCGTCCGAAACGAAACGGAAAGATCGCTAATTTTCATGGCGAGCAGTCAAGTGCAACGCAGAGAGTAGAAAAGGCGGAGTCGATGAGTCAGTTCGACAGTCAGCCGCCGCGCGGCTGCGTGGAGCGCGGTTGGATCAGCGATTCATCAACCGCCTGGTAGCGCTCACGGATGTCGACGCGGTCGCCGTCGCTAATGCGGTCTTGCCCCTGAACGATCACCTCTTCGCCGGCAGATAGGCCGTCCAGGATGGCGGTGCGCGCGCCCTGCGTGGGACCAACGCTCACGTCGCGCATCTCGACGCGCGGATCATCGTCGGGACCGGTGACCACGTAGACGCGGTCGCCGTCCTCGTCTTGTTCGATCGCGCGGCGCGGCACCACGATAACGTCTTCAAGCTCGCGCCGGGGAATGTCCACGCTGGCCACCATGTGCGGCTTCAGGCGACCCTCCGGATTGGGAATCTCAAACTCGACGGCGAATGTTCGATTGGCGGGATTGACCGTGCTTCCAACAAACACAATTTCGCCGCTGAACGCCTCCCCGGGGAAAGCGCGGAGACGCGCCGTGATCTCCGTGCCCCGCTCAATTTCATCAGCGTATCGCTCGGGGATGCCCACGCGCGCCTTCAGCGGGTCGTTCTTTACGAGGCGCACAACCGGAACGCCGGGGCTGACCTCTTCGCCACGTTTGGCAAGGTGATCCTCGATAACCCCGTCGAACGGAGCACGAATCCGCGTTTGGCGCAGGCGTTCACGGGCGTCTTCGAGAGCCGCTTCGGCCTGGTCCAGGTTAGCCTGAGCGCTTCGATATTCGCTCCTGAACTGCTCGAACTCGCTCGCGCTAATCACGGAGTCCTCGTATAGTGGCTCCTGGCGGCGCAGATTGTCTTCGGCAAGTTCCAACTGCGTCTGAGCGGCGCTTTTCTGCGCTTCCGCCTGACGCACGCCGGCCCGTGCGCTTGCCGTGTCGAGTCGGGCAATGATCTGTCCATCACGCACCTCGCTGCCCAGCGCGCTCAAGCTGATGAGGCGTCCCGCTGCCTGCGTCGACACACGGGCATCATCGAGAGCCTCCAGCTCACCGGTTAGATTAATCTGCTCAACGAAGTTAGAAGACTCACTGACGAGAGTTTCCACCGGAATCTGGGGAACCTCGTCTGTCTCCTCGACCTCCTCGTCGAGGTCGCACCCTACGAGCAGGAGTCCGGCGCTGAGGGTGAGAACAAGAAGCGTGCGAAAAGAGGAAAGACTAAACATAGGAAACAAGCGCTCAGGTACGTAAACCGTGCGAGTAAGACAGATTATTGAGAAGGCGCGCGCTACCTGCGCGTAAAGTGGAGATCTTCTAGCGGAGTAATCGGTCGCCCAAGAGCCGTTTCAAGCTCGCTGAGAGCTACCACGTAGTCGTGGACGGCTTGCAGGTAATTAAGGCGACTCTGGTCGAGCTGGTTAGAGGCCTCGCGCTCCTCGATGGGCCGAGCCGTGCCCTCGCGCAGGCGAGCCTGCACGTGCTCGTAGTTGACCTCCGCATTTTCGAGGTTGCGCTCCTGGCTGGCAATGCGCCGCTCGGCGGCCTGCAAGTTCTTGAGGGCCTGCTGCACTTCCAGCCGGATGCCCCGTTCGAGCTGTTCTTTCTCGATCTCGGCCTGACGCACCTCGACGTCGCGTTGCGCAACCTCGGAGCGCGATTGCATCCCGTCGAAGATGTTCCACTGCAGGCTAAGGCCCACGCTGATCGAAGACTCCCAGAAGTCGCCGTCAAAGAACCCGCGGTCCTCGCGTTCGAAGGAGAAGGGGTCGTCGTCATCCTGTATGGCCCGTGTGCGATTGTCGGGCACCTGTCCGGTATAGCCGAAGTCGGCAAATGCGCTGACGATGGGACGCAGCGATCCGCGGGTAATGTCGCGGTCGATCTCGTTCAGCTCAATCGCGAGCTGGGCCTGTTCGTAGTCGGTTCGGTGCTGCAGGGCTTCCTCGACCGCCTCCGTAGGGGCAGCGTCGCCGGTGCCGATGCGGTCAAAGCCAAGGTCGGCGTCGACGCGCTCGTAATCGAGATCGCCGGCGAGGCGTTCGAGCGATCCGCTGAGCTCAACGGGAGCGTCTACTGGAATGCCTATTACATTTTTCAGGTTGTCGAGGGCCAGGTCCGCCTGATTCTGCGCCTCCACGAGCTCAGTTTCGAGATTGGCAAGCTCCACCTCGGAGCCCAGGCGCTGGGTAATGGGCGCGACGCCCTCGGCGACGAGGCGCGTGGCGTCTTCGACGGATTCCTCCGTGCGCTCAACAGCTTGCTCGGTAACGCGGACGCGGTCCTGGGCCAAGAGCGCGCCGTAGTAGGCTTCGCGGACCTCATGAATCAGAACGCGCTCTTCGCGCTCGACGCCTCGCTCGCTGATGGACCGAAGGCGCTGAGCGCCGCGCATAGCTGCAAAGGCGCTGGCGTTGTAGAGAGTTTGTGAGATCGTGAGTCC
>OBKM01000025.1_pt1 | contig 54706 bp, 54 predicted proteins | sample 1519691 | NCBI WGS metagenome assembly OBKM01 (sample SAMEA37050418, study PRJEB22526) | metagenome | biome: saline pan; feature: lake; material: water | place: Egypt | collected 2015 | depth 0.5 m
CGTGCAACGCGTTCGTTCACGGTTCGAGCAGGGCTGAAGGGGTCAGTCGATGGTGGATCTTCACAACCGGGTGCCGGCATGTCTTCTCCGGCGGTCACTGCGGTCACGGTCACGTCCGTCAGCTCCTCGGTGAGTCCTCTGGCGACCTGCTCCGCGCGAGTTGCCTCCTAGCCGACGTACTGGAACTGCGCCGACTGTGCGATGTCGGGCATGGTCGCTAATCCTCACCGCTAAGGATAACAGTGACGGTGGGACTACGTACGTGTTCTGGTTCAGCATGCATGCAGTTCGTTCGTCGATATTTTGAATGCTCTCACTGCCCGAAACATCACCGGTACACCTCGGATGCAGGACTACCCTGAATACACCCTAGAGGTAGTGCTAATCTGCATCAGGTGGCTGGTTTCTCAGGTTCCGGAACTCGTAGGTCCGCTCGCTATTGTCGCCGAATACCAGCCTGATATCCGCGCTGCCACCGCCGGCACGGTGCATCACCACGGTCTCGTCGTCTGCGTCCCGAAACTGGGTGAGGCCGTAGTTCTTCGTGCCATCACCCGGACCGAGCGTGAGATTCGTGTCCAGTTCGACGGTATTCTCCTCGTCCTCGCCAACGGTGATTTCGCCACCTTCGAGATCGAGAAACTCGTCGATAAACGCCGTGTTCGACGCGCGCTCGTCGAGTTCCCCGAACTCGCCGAACTCGGTCTCGTTGCGCACCCTCGTAACCACGTCCCTCGCCTCGGCCTGTTTCACCTGTACCTCTGTCACCTCGATATCCAGATCGTCGCTGAGGTTGTCGGCCTCGAAGGCGACGCCACGGCTCCCCTGGCCGGTGCCGAACGACCAGGCACCGCCGACGTCGATGAAGAACGCGTCTGACTGATTCTGGGCCTCCTCGTCGGCCAGGACCACGACCTGCCGGAGCAACTCTATCCGGGTGCCCTCGTCGGTCGTTCCGTCGATGACGAGATCGAAGTCAGCCTGGACGCCGTCGTCGGCATCGATCTCCAGGCTGGCCGTCTGCGCGACACTGACCGGCGTGTGCCACTCGCCGTCCGGCTCCGTTGCCTGCTCCGCTATGCGGTTGTCCGCTGGAGCCGGGGGACGCTACGAGGCGTCGCCCTCGGCGGCGAGGCTGCGGAAGGCGTCGAGAATCGTCTGTTTCGCCACGGCGCCGCGGGTGCTCCAGTGGTGGGCATAATCGAGCATGTCGTCGTAGATATCGGGCTTGCAACCCGCCGCCTTGGGGTGGCCGCCACCCTGGACCTGCCCGGCGACCTCGTGACACCGCTTGAACGCGTCGGTTCCGCGAATCGAGGCCGACCCCGACGGTTTGACGATGACCGACGCGTCTGCCCCCTGCTCGCGGAGCCGTTCGGCGACCTCGTTCTGCGAGCACCGGCCGTAGGTCACGCCGACGGTCCACGGGCCGACCTCGCGCAGTCGGGCCCGCTCGACGGCCTTCCCGATGAGGCGCTCCTTCTCGGTGCGGCGGTCGGCGAGCATCCCCCTGACCTCGTCTGGCAGGTCCGGCCCGTGTTCGCGAACGGTCCCGATGTACGCCTCGGGGTCGGCCCAGTAGGCGTAGTCTGCGAGGTCGTCCGAGCGGTCGTCCTCGCGTATCCAGAGGTCGTGGTCGCGGGTGACCGCCGCGAGCTCCGCGTGACGCCCGTCGAACGCGCCGTCGAGCTCCGCCAGCGCGACGTCGGCTGTACAGACCTCCTCGGAGTCGCCGACGACCAGCTCGACACCCGCCGCCCGGACCTGCTCGGCGAGGTCCTCGTCCCACTGGTGGTGGTCGTACCAGGTCAGCGACGCTGCTGTCTCGACCGCCGCCGCCAGCGCCTCCAGGTCCGACTCGCTGTCGGGACAGAGATCACAGACGTACACCTCGGTGTCGGCCGCGTCCTCGGCGACCCACGCGAGCGCCTCGTCGAGATTGTGGGGGCTGGCCGGTACGAGCGCGCCCTCGCCGCGTGCCTCCCGCACGAGCGCCGTACACGCCAGGCCGTCGGCGTCGGGGTCGGCCACGACGACGACATCGGCCGCTGTCATCGCCTCGACTGCCTCTGCTTTGGCCTGCTCGCGTTGCAGCGAATCCGGGTAGAAAAAACCCTCGCCAGGCAGCACGGATTTGCGCTCCAGCGAGAGCCGCTCGTCCTCGATGAGTCTGTCGTCCATGCCCAACCAAGCGCTGCGGCGACTATGAAGGTCCCGGAATACGGTCGACCGACACTCCCGAGCGATTTGCGGCCGACAGTCTCAACCCTCCCCGCCACTATCGACGGGTATGAGCGAGCGGGGACCGATACTGGGCGTCGACGTCGGCGGGACGTTCACCGACGTTGTCCTCGTGGTGGCGGGGGAGGTCACGACGGCGAAGGTGCCGACGACCGACGACCAGAGCGAGGGCGTACTCGCGGCGATCGAGACAGCCTGTACACGCGCGGATATCGACCCGTCGACGGTCGAGCAGTTCCGTCACGGAACGACCGTTGCCACGAACGCCATGCTCGAGGGCGAGGGCGCACAGACGGCGCTTGTCACGACAGAGGGGTTCGCCGACGTGCTCGCAATCGGGCGACAGGACCGGCCTGCGCTGTACGACCACGACGCGACGCGACCCGACCCGCTGGTGCCCCACGAGCGCCGGTTCGAACTCGACGAACGCGCGACAACGGAGGGTATCGAGCACGCGCCCGACGAGGCCGACCTGGTCGCGCTTGTCGAGCGACTCCGCTCGGAGACAACGGGCGATGGCGACAGCCCCGGCACCGCCGAGGCTGAGCGAGCCCCCGCCGGCAACGGCGGCGAACGCGACGCTGTCGAGAGTGTCGCGGTGTCGCTGCTGCACGCCTACGCCCACCCCGATACCGAGCGTCGCGTCACCGAGCGGCTTCGGGAGGCCCTCGACGTGCCGGTTGCGGCCTCCCACGAGACGCTGCCGGAGTTCCGTGAGTACGAGCGCACCGCGACAACGGTGGTCGATGCGTACGTGACCCCTGTCGTCCGGTCGTACCTCGGCGCGCTGGTCGACCGGGCGGACGACCGCGGACTCTCAGACCCGACCATCGTGCAGTCTAACGGCGGTATCGCGGCTGTCGGGACTGTCCGGGAGCGGGCGGCCACGACGGTCCTCTCGGGGCCGGCGGCGGGTGTTGTCGGTGGGTCGCTGTTCGAACCCGCGGACCGTGCCGGTGTCGTGACCTTCGACATGGGCGGCACCTCTAGTGACGTGGGGCTGGTCCGCGAGGGGGGTGTGGAACGGACGACCGGGGCGACGGTCGGTGGCCACCCCGTCGGGTTGCCGATGGTTGACGTTGAGACGGTCGGTGCCGGCGGCGGCTCGGTTGCCTGGGTCGACTCGGGCGGGGCGCTCCGTGTCGGCCCCCGCTCGGCCGGGGCGACCCCCGGGCCGGCCTGTTACGGTCGGGGCGGCGAGGAGCCGACTGTCACCGACGCGGCTGTCGTCTGTGGCTACCTCGGCGCGGGGACGACCCTCGGGGAGGACCTGGGGCTCGACGTGGACGCTGCCGGGCGAGCGCTGGAAACGCTTGCCGCCGAGGCTGGACTCGATGGGCCCGTCGCGGCGGCGCGTGGCGTGCGCCGGGTGGCGAACGCGACGATGACCCGGGCCATCCGGCGGGTGACCCTCGAACGCGGCCACGACCCGCGGACGTTCGCGCTGGTCGCCTTTGGCGGCGCGGGGCCGATGCACGCTGCCGACCTCGCCGAACGTCTCGACATCGACGCTGTCCGGGTGCCGACCGCGAGCGGCGTCTGCTCCGCGCTGGGGATGCTCGCGGCCGACGAGCGCCACGACGCCGCCCGAACCCACCGGAGCCCACTCGCCGACGTCGACCCTGCTGCTATCGACGAGCGCTACGACCGCCTCGCAGAGCGCGCACTCGCCGACGCGAGCGACCCCGACCGTGCCGAACTCACACGGCAGGCAGACCTGCGCTACACGGGACAGAGTCACGAACTCACCGTCGCGGTTCCCGACCCCTTCGACCCGGACCGGGCCGCCGAGCGGTTCCACACCGCCCACGAGCGCCGCCGGGGCTACCGGCTCGAGGAACCGGTCGACCTGCTCACGCTCCGGGTGGCTGTGACGGTCCCCGGCGAGTCGCCGCCGCTCGACCACGACGGGACACGCGCCGACCCCGTCGAGCACCGCGAGATCTCCTTCGCGGGCCGGTTCCGGGACACACCCGTCTACGACCGGGCGCTCCCGGCGGGAACCGCGTTTCGGGGGCCGGCCGTCGTCACCGGTGGTGAGAGCACGACCGTCGTCCCGCCGGAGTGGGGGGTGCGCGTCGACGGCCGCGGGACACTCCACCTGGACCGGGAGGTCGAGCCGTGACCGGGGCCGACGAACCCGCCCGCAACAGGTTCGACGCGGTCGAACTCGAGATACTGCGGACGCAACTCGAGAGCGTCGCCGAGGAGATGGGAACAGTTCTCGTGCGGGGGGCCTACTCGCCGAATATCACCGAGCGGCGTGACTGCTCGACGGCGCTGTTCGATCGGCGCGGCCGGATGATCGCTCAGGCCGAGCACATCCCCGTCCACCTCGGTGCGATGCCGGAGGCTGTCGACGCCGTTCTCGACTGCGACCCGGACCCGGGCGACGCGTTTCTGCTCAACGACCCCTTTCACGGCGGCACACACCTCCCCGACGTGACGCTTGTCTCGCCGCTCACCCACGAGGGGACCATCGTCGCGTACGCGGTGTCGCGGGCTCATCACGCCGACATCGGCGGGGCCACGCCGGGGAGTATGCCGGCAGGGGCCCGGGAGATACACGCAGAGGGGGTGCGGATACCGCCGGTGCGGTACGTGGCCGGTGGCGAGCGCAACGACGCTGTCGAGGCGCTGCTGCTGGCGAACGTGCGCAACCCCGACCAGCGTCGCGCGGATCTGCGTGCACAACTCGGGGCCAACGAGCGGGCGGAACGACGTCTTCGTGAGCTCCTCGCGGACCATGGCGACCGCCTGCTCGGGGCGTTCGACGCGGTGTGTTCGTACGGGCGCGACCGGGTCGCGGCCGAACTCCGGGCGATCCCCGACGGCACATACCGCGCGGCCGACGTCATGGAGGGCGACGGCACGACCGACGAGGACATCCCAATCGAGGTGACCGTGACCGTCGACGGCCCGACGGTGACCGTCGACTTCGAGGGAACCGCCCGGCAGGTCCCGGGGAACGTGAACGCGCCGTTGCCGGTCACAAAAAGCGCGGTCTACTTCGTGCTTCGGTCGGTGACCGACCCGGAGATCCCGCCGAATCATGGCTGTTACGACCCGGTGACGGTCCGGGCCCCCGAGGGCTCGCTTCTGAACCCGACACCGCCCGCGGCGGTCGTCGGCGGAAACGTGGAGACGAGCCAGCGGGTCGCGGATGTTGTCTTCGCGGCGCTCGCGGAGGCGGCCCCCGAGCGTGTGCCGGCGGGCGGCCAGGGAACGATGAACAACCTCGTCATCGGTGGCCCGGAGTTTGTCTACTACGAGACAGTCGGCGGCGGCATGGGCGCGACCGCCGCGGGTGACGGTCTCTCGGGCGTGCAGGTCGGGATGACGAACACGCTGAACACGCCGGTGGAAGCCCTGGAGGCGGCGTACCCGCTCCGTGTCGAGCGCTACGAGCTCCGGACCGGCAGTGGCGGCCGCGGCCGGACAGACGGCGGCGACGGGCTTGTCCGCGAGGTGACCCTGGAGCGGCCGGCGACGGTCTCGCTGTTGACCGAGCGCCGGCGACACGCCCCCCGTGGACTCGCCGGGGGCGGGGACGGAGCGACCGGCCATAACCTCATCGACGGCGATGTCGTTCCCGCGAAGGTGACCCTCGATGTCGATGCCGGCACGACTGTGACAGTCGAGACACCCGGCGGTGGCGGGTACGGCCCTCCCGAGTAGCTACGCCTCGAACTCGGCCTCTGTGACCCTGACGAGCAGCGTCTCCTCGACCTCACGCAGGTCGTAGGCCGGAAGCCCACCCCCCGTCCGGGCGACGAACATCGGCTCGACCAGGCGCGGCGTGCCGGCCCCCGAACTCTCCCGGCTCTCCGCTCCGCTTGTCCCGTCGCCCTCGGCCGTTTCGTCGGGGTACTCGACCCCGTAAACCTTGAGCAGTCGGCCGGTCTCCTCGGCCGCGGTTTCCCCGTCGCGGATGGCGGTCGCGAGCGGCCGCGAGAGCCACTCCGCCCCGGTGACAGAGGGTTCGAGCACCAGCGCCTCCTCGACAAACCGGACGAGATACCACTCCAGGTCGTTCAGCAGTGCAACGGCTGCGCCCAGACTCACCGTCTCCACGGCGACGCTGTTGTGGTACGGTTCGCGCAGGTCGTAGGCCGCGAGCGCCTCGCGCGCCGTCTCGCGGGAGAGCAACTCGTAGGACAGCCGCAGATCCTCCTCCCCGACCAGACAGACCCGCGTCATACCTCCACTGGGTGACCCCGGGGCAAAGCGGTTTCGACGCCCGACCCCGGTCTCGGCCGGCAGCATCGGGGCGGGCTCTGCCACGAGAGTCCCTGCGTGACCCCCCGCCGGGCGACTGCCGTCACAGGGTCCCGCCCCCGGCGCCCCGGGCTTGCGGGGGCGGTCGCCCGCCGGTGCCGCAGGCCAACGCGGCTCACCGTCCGGGAAACGCCTCGCTCGCGGGTGACAGCGGCAGGCTCTCGCCGAGACCCCGCTCGCTGGCACGGTCGTAGAGCAGTTTCGCCGCCGCGACAGTCTCGATGGCGGTGCCGCCGCTGTCGAACAGCGTTATCTCGTCGTCGCTTGTCCGTCCCGTGGCCACCCCGGCGACGACCTCGCCGAGTTCGGCGTGTGCGTGGTCGCGCTCGATGGCACCCTCCTCGACTGCCCGCCTGTACGCGCCGGCGTCCCGGTCGAGCCGGCCCCGCAGGTCCGGCACGTACCTGGCCCGCGCGACCGTCGTGGGGTCGATCTCGTGGTGCTCGGGGTGGTACTGTCCCACGGCCGTGACGTGGGTCCCCGGCTCCAGGGCTGCCCCGTCAAAGACCGGCTCGGTTGCGGTCGTCGCCGTGACGAGGATATCCGCACCGCTGACGGCCGCCTCACTCGTGTCGACGGCCTCCACGCTCGCCGAGAGTCGGTCGTCCATCTCGTCGGCGAACGTCTCCCGGTTGTCGGCCGTCCGGGAGTACACCGACACCCGCTCCAACTCCCGCACGGTCGCGGCCGCGAGCAGCTGTCCGCGGGCCTGTGTGCCGCTGCCGATCAGCCCCAGATGGGTGGCATCCGCCCGGGCCAGCGCATCAACCGCGACGGCACCGGCCGCGCCGGTCTTGTACGGGTTCATCGACGCGCCGTCGAGAATCGCCAGCACCTCCCCGGTGGTCGCGTCGAACAGCGGCAACAGGAAGTGTGCGTCCTGGCTCCCGAAGCCTGCGCTATACGTGTACCCACCCATCGCGCCGGTCTCCGGCAGGACGGCCAGATACCCGGTCAACATCCCCGGGGGGTCGTCGCTGTCGAGTCGCGTACGGGGTTCGGCCGGCGCACCCTCCCCCCGCTGGCGGTAGCCCTCCCGGACCGCGTCGACGTACTCCGCGGGCGTTGCAAGCCCCTCGATATCTGTGCTCGTGAGGTAGCGCAGTTCGGCCATACGAACGGTTCCGCCGCCGTTGGCTTATCGCCTACGACCTCGTGAGCGCGACATTCAAGCGGCTGGCAGGTGAACAGGTGACCATGTCGGCATCCGAACTGGCGGCCGCTGTGCGGGAGGCGCTGGGGGTCGACCCCGACGAACTCGAGACGCGGGCGCGGGCGGAGGCTGAACAGCTCAAAGCGGAGGTACACGACGGAACGTTCGACAACTCCCAGGCGCTGGTCGGCCTCGAACTCGAGTTCTACGCGGCCGACACCCGGACAGACGCACTCCGCCGGGTCCCGCGTCAGCTTCTGGAGCTCATCGGCTTCGAGAAGGAACTCGGCATGCACAACGCCGAGATGCAGACAACGCCGCTCCCGCTGACCTCATACGGGCTCGCCGCCCACGAGAAGGAGATACAGGCGCATCTCGCGCCTGCACTCGAGAAGACGGCCGCCGAGGATATCTGTCTTGTCGCCGACGGTATCTGGACGGTCCCACCGGTCGGTGAGACGGCCGCCGAGTACCTCACCGACAGCATCGAACAGGACGGGATCCGTCTGGCGACGAACCTCAGCGAATCGGTCCGGTACCACACGATGGCCAACGCGCCGTACCCCTCGCGGTGCCGACTCGAGGCGCCCCACGTCAGCCTGCAGGCCGACACAGTGATGCCCGAGAGTGTCACGACGTCGATTCAGCCACACTACCAGGTTTCACACGCGCCAGATCTGCCCGTCTTCTTCCGCTACGCGCTCCGTGTCGCGGGGCCGTTGCTCGCTCTCGGTGTCAACTCGCCGTTTCTCCCGCCGGATCTCTACGACGACGCCCCGGACGAGGAGATCCTCGAGGCGGCACACATGGAGAACCGTATCCACGCGTTCGAGTCGGTGATGAACCCCGAGACGGCCGCCGACAGCGACCGCAAGGTTCGGTTCCCGCCGGACTTCGAGACCGTCGAGGCGGCCATCGACGATATCGCCACCGACACCTGCATCGTGCCAGCGGTTGTTGAGCGGGGCACCCGGTTCGACGACGCATTCGCCCACTTCCGGCACAAACACGGCAGCTACTGGCGCTGGGTCCGGCCGGTGTTCGACGGTGCGACCCGGTCGGACGCGAACGCCCGTATCGAGTTTCGCCCGCTGCCCGCCCAGCCGACGGTGCGTGATGCTGTTGCCTTCGAGGCGGCATTCGGCGGCCTCATGGAGAGTCTGCCCCGGCGCGAACACCCCGTGCGGACACTCGACTGGGAGCAGGCCGAGGCCAACTTCTACAGCGCCGTCCGGGACGGCCTCGAGGCCGAGATGCGCTGGGTGACAGGTGCCGGCGAGGAAGCGGCGGATATCGAGGTTATCTGTGAGGAGTGTCTCGACTTCGCCCAGGACGGCCTGGAGTTGCGGGGCCTCTCGACCCGGGAGGCGCGGCGCTATCTCCAGCCGTTACGGGAACGACTGGACCGCCGCACGACGCCGGCACGCTGGCAACACGACCAGGTCCGTGACCGCGTCGACGCCGGCGTCCCGCTCACCGAGGCTATCTGGGGGATGCAGTCGGCGTATATCGACCTGCAGGAGCCGACACTCATCGAGGGCTCGTTCACCGACTGGCTGTAGCTCACCCGCCCTCGACGTACTCGACGGCCTCGACGCCAGCGACCTCGTGGGTACCGAGTCCGGCGACCAGCGTCGCGCGCGAGCCCGATCTCGGAGAGCGTGCCAGCCCCCCGTCGATGGCGATTGCGGCGTCACCGTTCAGAACGACGGGGGCGTTGCGCGCGCTTCCCAGCCCGGTGGCGATAGCCGTCTCGACGTACTGGTTCGCCGCCCCACGACGCTCGCCGGGGAGGCTGCCGATTGTGTGTCCACCGGCCGCCGACCCACCCTGGCAGGCAGTCCATCACGCCACCGAGCCCGCCACAGACGAGTGTGTGCCCGCGCTCGGCGAGCAGCGCCCCGACCTGTCGTGCCTGCTCGCGGGTCGCCGCCGTCGCCGTCGACCCGCCGATAACACTGATCCACATTCAGCCCTCGGCCCACTTCGAACGACGGATATCGAAGCTGCCACAGGCCGGACAGCTGTGGTGTTGCACCTCGAAGCCGGTCTCGCAGGCGAGACAGACGTAGGGTGGTGATTCACCCGTGTCGCCGAACCCGGGGATAGCCCTGGCCTTGTCGAACACTCCCATCGTGACCACGGGCTGATTTATCCCCGGCTGATACAAAAACTCGCGGGGCAACTATCAGAGTTGAAAGAGAGACGGGTTCAGACTCGGAACCCGAACGGCGGCGCCGGTCACCGCTCGACAACCGAAAAGAGGCGGTCCGTGTCACCGTCCATCCGCGAGAGAAGGCCACGCATCCGCTCGCGCGTCGCATCGTCGACAGCCACGAGCACCATCCCCTCGCCGGGCTGCCCGTAGACGACACCCCCGCCCGTGGGCGCGGCGAGGACGGCCGGGAGTGTGGCGAGGTCCTCCTCACCGTCGACGGTCACGAGCGTCGACCCCTCGCGGTCGAGCGCCTCGCACAGCGCGGTGAGTAACGCGACCGTGAGGGTCGCCGGCGGGTTCTCGACGGTGACCTCGTGGTCGACAGCGGCGGCCGTCACCCGGTCTGTGATCTCGTCGTCGACCGCCGTCCGCTCGGTTCGGCCGTCGACAACTGCGACCCGTGGTGTCACCCCTGCCTCGAGCACGTGGGAGGTGACGACGTCGCCGACAGTCACCAGCGGTTCGCCGGCGGCCTCGAGCAACGCGGCCGTGTCCGTGTAGACAGGGCCGGCAGGCGCTTTGAGCTCCGCCCGCAGCGACGCGGGCAACTCGACGAGGCCGGGGCTCACTATCGAACCTTCAGCGCGTACGTCCCGGGCTCGGTGATGCCCATCTCCTCTGCGATTTCACTCCGCTCGGGGTGAGCGACGACCACGTAGCCGGCCCAGTCCTCGGTCAGCGAGGTCGAGCCACAGGACTGGCAGGCCTCGCGCTCGACGGCCCCCTCCTGGACGAAGTGACACTCCCGGCAGGCCAGGCGGTCGCTCATCAGTTCTCACCCACTTCCGGGGCGGCCCTGCGCTGCTCGCGCTCCTCGGTGAGCCAGCCGTGCTTGCCAAGGCCGACCTGTTTGGCCGTCAGCCCGATCTTCGAGTCTCGCGGGTTGCGCTCGTCGATACTCTTGGTGACGATGCGCGCCCTGACGGTGTCGCCGGTGCCGAGGGTCCGGTTCGACTCCCGGGAGGCGAGTTGCTGGTTCTCGTCGTCGAACGCGAGATACTCGTCGGAGATCTGCGAGACGTGCAAGAGCCCGTCGACCGGCCCGATGCCGACGAAAGCGCCGAAACTCACCACCTCCACGACCTCGCCGTCGACGACCTCCTGCATCTGCGGGTCGAACGTGAGCGCGTCGAACTCGGCCTCGTAGTAGACACCGGGCTTGTTGGGCAACACGCGCCCGTCGCCGATGTTGTGAACCTCAATCACCGAGACGACTGAGCCGACGTCCTCGTCGACCTGTCCTTCGAGCTTGTCCTGTAGCAGTCCCTTGACGAGTGCCGTCGAAACCTCCGCCAGGTGCTCGGGCGGTACCTCAACTGTGTCGCGTAGTGTGACCCGCTTGTACATATTATGATCGAGTGAGTTCGAGTTTGTTCTTGGCGCGTAAACCAATTACTGATACGCCCGCATCGAGCAGGCGGTCCCGCAGCGGCAGATCGTTGGTGACGACCGGTGCGTTCGCGGCGACGGCGAGTTCCAGTACCGCGTCGTCGGCGTAGTCGGCCGCGGTCGAGCGACGGTCACACCGTTCAAGTAGGTCCCGGCCGACACGGGCGGCACGGGCCTCCTCGCCGGTCCCGTCGGCGAGCCGGTCCAGCTCCGTCGCGACCGGGTCGGGAACAAGCGGTGTCGGCGAGTTCAGCAGTCTGTCGAGCTCGTCGAACAGCCGTAGGTCACATTCGACCGGCATCATGAGTGCGTTGGTGTCGAGAACGACCGTCACTGTAGGGTTCCGTAGCCGATGAGCCGCCAGCGCGCGCCGACACGGCGGTTGATAGCCACGTTGACGCCGGACTCCGCACAGACTGGGCGTTTGAGTCTGACATCACACTCGCCGCGGCGCGCACTCGTGACTGAACCGACGGTTGTCGCGGTGCCGACGGTCAGCATCAGCGGCTCGCCCGTGGATATCTCGTCGACCTCCTGGCCGCCGTCGCCGACCACCCGGTCGAGCAGCTCCACCTCCATGGTGAACGACTCGTGGATCGGCGGGAGTGTGCCGGGGGGACCCGCAACCTGCCCGGCCAGTGCGTCGCCCTTTGTGACCGACGGGTCCAGCCCCGTGCCGACGCCGAGCAGACCGCCCGGCGTCGCCCGCTCGACGTCCTCGCCGCCAGCCTGGAGCGAGCGTACATTGGTCTCGATTGGCTGTAACTCGCTGCGGCCCTCCGTCTCGACTTCCCGTCCCGGACGGAGCTCGATTGTCTGGCCCGGCTCGAGCTGACCCTGGGAGAGCGACCCGCCGAGCACACCGCCGGTCAATCCCTCCCAGGTCGTCCCCGGGCGGTTGATGTCGAAACTCCGGGCGACCAGCAGCCGCGGGTCGGCGTCGGGGTCCCGGTCCGGCGTCGGGATCTCCGTCTCGATGGCGTCGATGAGCACGTCGAGGTTCACCCCCTGCTGGGCGCTGACCGGCACCACCGGCGCGTTCTCCGCGACGGTCCCCTCGACGAACGACTGGATCTGCTCGTAGTTCTCGCGGGCCTGCTCGCGGTCGACCAGGTCGATCTTGTTCTGGGCGATGACGATGTTGTCGATGCCGACGATATCCAGTGCCATCAGATGCTCCTGTGTCTGGGCCTGCGGGACCGGCTCGCTGGCCGACACCACGAGCACCGCACCGTCCATCAGCGCCGCCCCCGAGAGCATCGTCGCCATCAGGGTCTCGTGGCCCGGTGCGTCCACGAACGAGACCGTCCGCAGTGGCTCGCTCGCCGACCCGTCGGGACAGTCCGGCTCGACGGTGTACCGCTCTGGCCGATCTAGCCCGGCACACTCGCGCAGCGTCGCGTCCGCATAGCCCAGCCGGATAGAGATGCCGCGTTTCATCTCCTCGGAGTGTTGGTCAGTCCACTCCCCGCTCAACGCCTGCACCAGCGTCGTCTTCCCGTGGTCGACGTGGCCGACGAGCCCGATGTTCACCTCCGGTTGCTTGTTCGCTGTCATCTCGGGAGTAATATACGTGAACTTCGCCCTCTGGCGGTGATAAAGCTACTGCTTCGTGCTCGCCGGCACAGTTCGGCGGCGCGTTCAGAGATGCCCGGGCTTTTCACCCCGCGGGGTCGAACCCCCAGTCATGAGGCGACGACGGTTCGTGACGGTCGCTGGTATCGCCGGCACGGTCGGGCTGGCCGGCTGCGTCGCAAACAGCGGGGGTGAGGACGGACCGGTTGGTGACCCGCCCCCCGACAAGCGCGTCGATCAGCCGCCCCACGAGCCCGAGCAGCCCCCGTCCCCCGAGACGGACGAGCAGGCGGACTGGAACGACCACTGGCCGGGTGAGGGGATGGCGACGGAGCCGTCACACCCGTTCGAGCGTCTCGCCGCCCCGCTTGCCGACCGCCAGCTCGGCGGTCTGCCACCATCGTCTGGTCACAGCGAGTACGCTGTCGAGCTCATCACCAGCCAGGACGGTCTCGACTCCCGGGTCGAGATGGGGGGCTCACCGGACCGGCTCCGAGCCGTCGACTTCGACGAGGAGACGGTCGTTGTCGTCGAGTCGGGCTACGGCTCCTCCTCTGTCAGCCATGCCTGGACGCGGGTCGAGGCTGTCGAGAGCGGCCTCCACCTGCACGGCTACCACACCGACCCGCTCGTCAGGACCACCGACTCCGGCCCCCGTCACTCGGTTGTTGTCGTCGAGACGGCTGTGACGGCTGCTGCCATCGCCCACGCGAGTCTCACTGTCGCCGAGGACCGCCGCGTGAACGTCGACAGCGACGAGGGTGTCGTCTCTCCCGACAGGGACTGACCGCCCGTCGGATGCGCTGTCATCCCTCCACCCCAGACCACGGGGCCCACGCCAGGCTGACCTGACTGGGCTCTCTCAACGACACCGTCGGACACAGACCGGGGCTCAAACACCTGTTTCACTCTGTGTCGGGTTTTTCTCCCGGGAGTGACTACCAGCAGGTATGAACCGACGTCAGTTCCTCACGACCGCTGGTATCGTCGGCACGGTCGTGCTGGCCGGCTGTACGACAGGCGACAACGGCAACGAGAACGGGACCGGTGCGGGTACACTCCCCGACGAGCGCGTCGATCAGCCGCCACACAGCCCCGAACGGCCGCCCGAGAACGACGAGGACTGGGACGACCACTACCTGGGCGAGGGGATGGACACTGAGCCGTCACTGCCGTTCGAGGAGGTATCGGCCACCCTCGACGAGCGGGAACTCGGCGGGCCGCCCGACGAGGAGTACGCCGTCACCCTGGTCAGTTCGGAGGCCGAACTCGGTTCCCGCTTCGACCTGGCGGCGTCCGACGACCGGCTCCAAGCCGTCGACTTCGACGAGGAGACAGTCGTCGTCGTGGAGTCGGGCTACGGCTCCTCCTCGGTCCGTCACGCCTGGAAGCGTGCCGAGGCGGTCGATGCAGGGGTCCACCTCAACGGCTACCAGGTGACCCCGCTCGTGCAACTCGACGACATCACTGCACGCCACTCGGTCGTTATCGTCGAACAGGTGCTCGGGGACGACGACATCGTACACGCGAGTCTCACCATCGCCGAGGACCGCCGCGTGAACGTCGACAGCGACGACGGTGTCGTCACACTCAACCCGGAGGCAGACAACAGCGGTGGGACCGGCCCGGACTGAGGAGAGCCCACGAGTTCAGTCGTGGGCAGATCAGGCCCAGTCGACCCGAACAACCTCGACATCGATTGTCCGGCGCTGCTCCTCGTGGAAGGGGAACGACCGGGGGAGCTCGAACTCGGCGGCGTAAGCGTGTGTTATCTCTCCGCCCTGGTCGCGCGTGAACGCCTCCAGAAACGATTGGCTGCCGGCGTTGTGAACGGAGTAGGAGACATCGGCCACCTCCGCGGTCGTCTCGAGGAACCGGCGGTCGGCGTGTTCGTTGCCCTTCTGCGCGCCGAACGGTGGGTTCGTCAGCACCGTCGTCGGCCCGTCGGGACACAGCCCCGTGCGGGTCGCGTCGCCACGCACCCACCCGACGGCTGTCGTCGTCCCGAGTCGGCGCTCGTTCTCCCGGGCGGTCGACAGCGCCCCGGCATCGATATCCACCCCGACCACCGTGGACGGCCCCCGCAACGCCGCCGCCAGCGCGAGTATTCCGGTCCCACAGCCCAGGTCCAGCACGGTCTGCCCTTGGAGGTCCCCCTGTAGATCCGCCGTGTGAACCAGCTGTGCGGCCAGCCCAGGGGGTGTTCGGTACTGCTCGAGTTCGACCTGCGGGCTCTCGAACCCCGCGACGACACCCAGCTGCTGGATCAGCTTGCTCTTTGTCGCCATCACGGCCGGTGATACGTCGGGATAATCCAAAAAGCTTTGTAGATATCTATCACGCATCTCCCGAACGGGTCGACCGACCCGGAACCCCCCACGGGGGCCGAGAGTATAAATCTGATAGCGCGGCAGGTCAGTTGGATGGATATCACAGTCGGTGTCGCCCCGGAGACGACAGTTGCGGTTCTCGGGTTCGTCCTCGCGGGCATCGCGTTGGGAACGGCAAGCGGGCTTGTGCCGGGGTTGCACGCCAACAACTTCGCGCTCCTGCTGGCGGGTTTTGCGCCGGCTATCCCCGCACAACCGCTGTACGTCGGTGCGGCGATGCTCGCGGCGGGTGTGACACACACCTTTCTGGATATCGTCCCGGCGCTGGCGATCGGTGTCCCCGACCCCGCACTCGCACCGACGGCCCTGCCGGGCCACAGGCTCGTGTTGCGGGGTCGGGGCCGGGAGGCGCTGCGGCTCTCGGCGATGGGGAGTCTGCTCGCGGTTGCGCTGGCGGTGCCGCTCGCCGTGCCGGTCACGCTCGCGATGGGGCGGGCCTATCCGACAATCGCGGCGAACCTCTCGCTCGTGCTGGGGACGGTTTCGGTGCTGTTGGTCGTCACCGAGCCGACAACAACCGCCCGGGTCGGTGGCGCCATCGCGCTGCTCGCCAGCGGCGCACTCGGCGCGTTGACCCTGGATATCCCGGCAGAGGGCGTGTTGCCCGCGGGCGGGATGCTCGCACCGCTTTTCGCCGGCCTGTTCGGCGCACCCATCCTCATCGAGGCGCTCTCCGGCGAGGGGGTTCCACCACAGGACGACCCCACGGTGACCACGGGCCGGGGTTTCGTGCTCGCAGTGGGGGTGGTCGGCACTGTCGCCGGGGCGCTCGTGGGCTACCTGCCGGCCATCTCGAGTGCGATCGCCGCCGCGGCGGCCCTCGTGGTGTTGCCACACCGCGGCCCGCGGGCGTTCATCGTCGCCACGAGCGCCGTCAGCACCAGCAATACCGTCTTCGCCCTGTTCGCACTCGTCGCGCTGGGTAGCCCCCGGACCGGTGTGCTAGTCGCGCTCGAGAACACAGGGGTCCCCCACCACCTGCCCGTGCTGTTGGGAGCTGTCGCTGTTGCCGCGGCTGCGGGCTTTCTGCTCGTGTTGCTCGTTGGCGACCGCTACCTCGCGCTGGTGGGCTCGGTCGATACGGTCGTCGTCTCGCTCGGCGTGCTCGGCTTTTTGTGCCTGCTCGTGGTCGCGTTGACCGGTCTTGTCGGGCTCGGTGTCTTCGGGATCAGCACGCTCGTCGGCCTCGTCCCCGGCCGGTTTGGCTCCCGGCGGATGACCTGTATGGGGGTGTTGCTCGTCCCGCTGGCGGTCTGACCCCCTCAGACACCCGACGGTCGCTCTCAGGTGACCGCCGTCACGAGGGTGAACACGCCGAAGCTGATAGCGAACGCGCCGGCCAGCGAGGCGACCCAGGCGAGCACGGTGTAGCCGAGTTTGCCGCCGCTGACCTCGCCGTCACCCCCTGCCGCGGCGTACCCACTTCCCACGATGCCCGAGACGATTATCTGGTTGAACGAGACCGGCACCCCGAAGAAGACGGCGGTCTGTGCAAGCGCGAACGACGGGATCAGCGCTGCGATCGAGCGCTTCGGGCCGAGCGCGGAGTAGTCCTGTGAGAGGGCCTTTATCATCCGGGGCGCCCCGGTCCAGGAGCCGACGAGCAGGCCGACACCACCGCCGACCAGCAGCGCGACCAGCGGGATACCCGAGCCGTCGAAAAGCGGGACGAGCGGCCCGATCGCGAGGCCGACCTGGCTCCCACCCGCCGAGAACGCCACCAGACCGCCCAGCGCGAGCAGGAACCGCCGCTGTGCCCGTGCCGGCGTGCGCCTGACCCGGTGGGCCAGCACGCCGCCGACAACCACCGCGACAGCGAGTGACGTGATGGTGTACGTGATGAGGCCACCCCCGAGCTCCCGGACGGCCGCCTCCGCCAGCGAGGCCTGTTCGCTCCCCGGTGCGAGAAAGACAAACTGCACGCTCGCGAGAACCAGACCGACAACGCCGCCGAGCGCGCCGAGTGTCCGTACCGTCGAACGGACGTTACTGCGAAGCAGGCTGGCGGTCACGTACGCCACGCCCCCGCCGACGATCGGTGTCCCAACCCAGAGGGCGGCGATCTCGCCGTACTTCGTCCAGGCCGGACCGCCGCCCAGCGCCAGACCGACACCGATGACTGCGCCCGTGACGGTGAACGCGGTGGCGATCGGATAGCCGGTGAAGATGCCGATCGCGACCAGTGAGGCTGCCACCACGAGCGCAATCGCCGCCGCTCCGCCCGAGAGTGTCTCGCCGCTGACCAGCTCGGTGCCGACGGCCTCGGTGACGTTCGCCCCCTGTAACACCGCACCCAGCAACCCGAGTACACCGACCAGAAACCCCGCACGCATGATGGAGATGGCGTTTGCCCCCACGGCAGGTGCAAAGGGCGTCGACCCTGAGGAGCCGGCGCCGATTGTCCAGGCCATGAATGCGCTCGCGACTGCCGCCACCACCAGCGTCGCTGCTGCCGTCGTCACGACCATCTACCCGCCGTTCCGCGCCACGGCCAAAGAGCGTGCCGGTTCCGCCGGCGCCCTCGGGCCGCGAGATGTCACCACAGGTGCTCAAACCGCCCGTACTGAACACCCCCGAGAGAGCGGATGACAGCTCGAGCTGTCCCACTCCCGTTTCTGTGGCGGGTGGTCGCTGCGCCCGCCGTGCTCCGCCCTGTCTCGGTCACAGGCGCTCTGGCGATCGGTCTCGCCGGCGCGTCCGCGCCTCGCCTCGTGGTCGGTGCTCTCGCGCCCGCTGTCTGTCCACATCCCACCATCGAGTACGCCGTCGGCGGGGAGACAGGCCCGGGCGCTCATCGGAAGGCTCTCGCCGACACAACTGCGGGCGGCCATCGCCCACGAGATCAGCCACCCCAACGGTGACAGCCGATTGACCGGGCTCGCGCTGGTGCCGGTGTGGTTGCCGAACGCGGCGGAACGGGGCTCAAACCCCGGCTGAGGGGGTTCAGACAGTCGCTCGTTGTGAGCCGTGTGGCCGTGGTCCGCGGCTGCTGTGCCTGTGTGTGAACCCGCTGGCCCTGCGTTCGCGCGACCACAAACCCGCCGCAGACTGGTGGGCAGCACCGCTGACCGGCTCGCCCGGTTCTCTGGCGAGCGCGCCCCGGGCTGTCGGAGGCTCGGCGCTGACACGGACCGCCGCGGGTGACACCGGTCCGCGAACGCGCTCGATGTCCGCCCCGACGAGCGGCTGGCAGACCGGCAGAAGGGGTTCAGAACACACCCCGACACCCGAACCCGTCTCGCACATCTCGGCCGCTCGCCTCCGATACGGGGGCTGACCGATCCCCGGATTTCACCCTCCGATGGTACCTGGCCCCACAGTTAAGTACCAGGGCGGGACCACCAGCGCCCATGATGGACGTCCGGGCGCGTCTCTTTGGGTCGTCGGGCGAGGACTCGCCCTGCGGGTGTGCCTGTGGCTTCGACGGTGAGGCGCTCGTGATCGACGCGACGGACTGTCCGGGCGGCGGCCAGCTGGCGACGGAGTCGGACTGCCGGGCGGCGGCCACCGGTGCGCTGGCCGAGCGCGACGCTGGGACGGTCCGGGTCGAGACCCCCGGCCGCGAGCGCATCTATGAGGACGCCGCTGTGGCGCTTCTGACCGCCGCTGGCCGGTTCGTCGAGCGGGTGGCTATCCACGACGAACGGCTCGCCGCACGGGCGCGGCGGGACCCGCTCGCCGCCGCCCACGAGGCGGTCGGCCGGGCCGACGCCGTCGCCGATATCGCCGCAGAGACCGGCCTCGCCGAACTGGCCGCCCGCGCGAGCGGCTACCGGACGGCCCTGGCTGCATACGAGGGTCCGACAGTGAGTCGCTGGCGTGTCGACCGGAGCCCGCCGCCTGAGGCGACACTCCTTGAGGTTCGTGAACTCGACTCCGGTGGGACCGTCCGGCGGTACAAGCGCGAGGGCCCCGACCGGTACCAGCTCGACCCGCTGGAGAGTGACCTCGACGACGTGGCCCTGGCGGTACTCGATACTGCCTACGAGCGCCTCGCCAGCGGGGCGATTGAGGGCGGTGACCGGGCGCCGGCCCGCGCTGTCCGGGCCGCTCTTGCCGACCGGGTGGATGGCGGTGAGGACCCCGGTGCTGTCGGTCCGTCCGGTGAGGCACAGGGGGTGGCCCCGATGGCGTTCCCGGTTGCGGCGGTGACCCGGGCACTCGAGAGACACACCCGCGGGCACGGTCTCCTCTCGGACCTGTTTGCCGACCCCAGGGTATCCGACGTGTTCGTCACCGCACCACCCTCGGAGAACCGGGTCCGGGTGACCGTCGACGGCGACCGGCTGGTGACCAACATCCGGCCGACAGCCCGGGCGATCGAGGGGCTGTCCTCGCGGTTTCGGCGGGAGAGCGGGCGGGCGTTCTCGCGGGCCGACCCGACACTAGACGCCACGACGACTGTCGCCGGCCGACAGGTCCGGGTGGCGGGTGTGACAGACCCAACGAGCACCGGCACGGCCTTCGCGTTCCGGGCACGCGACGCCGACGTGTGGACGCTACCGGCGCTGGTCGCCAACGGGACTCTGCCGACCGACGCCGCGGCACTCCTCTCGCTGACCGTCGAGCGGGGTGGTGCCCTGCTCGCTGTCGGCCCTCGTGGGGCCGGCAAGACAACCCTGCTCGGCGCGCTGCTGTGGGAGCTCCCGCCATCGGTCCGGACGGTCGTCATCGAGGATACCCCGGAGTTGCCGGTCGGACCGCTCCAGAACGCCGGCCGAGACGTGCAGGCGCTGCTGACAAGCGAGGCTGGCGGGGCAATCGGGCCGGCCAAGGCGTTGCGTGCCGCGCTCCGACTGGGCGACGGGGCGCTCGCGGTTGGCGAGGTGCGCGGCGAGGAGGCCGCCGTGCTCTACGAGGCGATGCGGGTCGGAGCCAGCAGCGAGGCCGTGCTTGGCACGGTCCACGGTGACGGCGGCAAGGCGGTCTACGAGCGTGTCGTCTCGGACCTGGGTGTGCCGCCGTCCTCGTTCGGGGTGACCGACCTGCTCGTGACGCTCGAACACGCGGGTGACGGGCGACGTGTTCGGCTCGTCGAGGAGGTGGTCGACGGTGACCACCCGCGTTTCGAGCCGCTGTTCGAGCGGGCCGGTGACGGCCTCGTCGCGACCGGACGGCTCGACCGTGGTAACAGCCGGCTGGTGGCTGGCCTCGCGACACCGGCGGAATCGTACGCGGACGTTCGCGAACGGGCCCTTGAGCGCGAGCGCCTGCTCGATGCGCTCGCAACGCGGGGTGTGACCGACGGCGGGTCGGTGACAGCGGCACACGCCCGACGATGACCCGCAGGTCGGGCGCGGGCGAGAGGACAACCGACACGGGCACGCCGGAGCCCGCGACACCATCTACTGTGACCACCCGATGGACGGCACACACGACGGCGGCTGCTCTCGCCCGGCTGTACCCGTGGGCGGTCGAACCGACCGACGATCTCCGGGAGGCGCTTGGGGTGCTCGACTGGGGGCTGGCTCCGGAGACGGTCGTCCGTGCGGGCTACGGTGCCGGGCTCGCACTCGGGGTGGTGTGTGCCGCGCTCGCGCTCGGACTGCTCGGGACACTCGGGGTGGTTCCGGGCGCCGCTCTCGGCCTGACGGCCGTCTACGTCGTCCATACCGTGCCCGTTGTGGCGGCCGACCTCAGACGGACAACGGCCCTCGGTAACGCACCCGCGCTTGTCTCGCGGGCGGTGTTGCGGATGCGGCTCTCGCCGACCCCCGAGGGTGCGGCGAGCTTTGCAGCCCGGCACGGCGATGGCCCGCTTGCGACGAGTCTCTCGGCCCACGTCCGCCGGGCGGAGCACACCGGTCGGTCCGGGCTACGCACGTTCGGTGAGGCCTGGGCCGGGCTGTTTCCACCGCTGGGGCGGTCGCTTGCACTGGTGGCCGCTGCGGGTGCTGCGCCGGCCGGCGACCGCGAGCGCATCCTCGACCGGGCGCTTGCGACGGTACTCGACGGGACACGCGAACGGATGCGCGCGTTCGCCGCGGAGATCCGGGGACCGGCCGCCGCGCTGTATGCCTTCGGGGTGTTGCTGCCGACGGCGCTTGTCGCCCTGCTGCCCGCCGGTGGGGCGGCGGGTGTCGCGGTTGCACCGACGGTCGTCGTGTTCGCGTACAATCTGCTGTTGCCGGTAACGCTGCTCGGGGCCGGCGTGTGGCTGCTCTCCCGCCGGCCGGTGGCGTTTCCGCCACCCGACGTGTCCAGCCACCCGGACGCCACGACCGGTGATTGGGCGTCTCTGGCCGGCCTCGTTGTCGGTGGGTCGGCCTGGGTCGTGAGCGCGTCGGCGTTGCCCCCGTGGGCCCCGCCGGTCGCGGCGGTCGGGCTCGGCGGCGGCGTCGCGCTCTGGTTACGCTACCGGCCGGTCGTCGCCGTCTACGGCGAGATACGCGACGGCGAGCGCGAACTCGGTGACGCGCTGGCGCTCGCTGGCCGGCGGGTCGCGGACGGACAGGCGGTCGAGACGGCTGTCGCGGAGACCGCGGCCGAGCTGGAGGGGCCGATGGGTGAGGCGTTCGCGGCCTGTGCCCGCCGCCAGCGCCAGCTCCAGATCGGTGTTCGTGAGGGCTTTCTCGGCCGCCACGGCAGCCTCGACCGGCTCCCCAGCCCGCGGGTTCGCGGCGGTGTTGCGCTGCTCTCGCTCGCGACACGCGAGGGGCGTCCAGCCGGTGAGGCGCTACTCACACTCGCAGACCACACCGAGAAACTGCGCCGCATCCGGCGGGACGCCCACCACGACCTCGCGTACGTCTGTCGAACCCTGTCGAGCACCGCTGCCCTGTTCGGCCCGCTCGTGGCTGGCGCGACGGTCGCACTCGCCGACGGCATGGCCGCCGACGCGTTCGCCGACGGCGACGTCTCGCTCGGCTGGCTCGGCGCCCCTGTTGGCGTCTACGTGCTTGTGCTTGCGGTCATCCTGACGGCCCTCTCGACAGCCCTCCGGCGGGGCCTCGACGGACCACTCGTCGCGTACCGCGTCGGTCGGTCGCTTTTGTTCGGAACCGCCACCTACCTGTGTGCGTACCTGCTGGTCGCGGTCATCGCGTGACCGTGTCTCACCGGGAGATGTTGCTCCGGTGGGTCTCGGCCTCGAGCACCGCGTCGACACCGCGAACATAGGCCGCCTCCCGCCAGGTCCGGTCACGCCCGGACTCCCGTTTGGTCTCGTGAACCTGCTCAAATGCCGTCCGCATCTGCGTGTCGAGTTTCTCCTGGACTCGCGTCTTCGACCAGTACTCGTTTGCCTCGTTCTGTACCCACTCGAAGTACGACACAGTGACGCCACCGGCGTTGGCGAGGATGTCGGGGACCACTGGCACCCCCCGGGCGGCGAGTGTCTCGTCGGCCGTCGGCGTTGTCGGGCCGTTTGCCATCTCCAGAACCGCACCTGCACTCAGGTCGTCGACGTTCGTGTCGGTGATCTGGTCCTCGATGGCAGCCGGCACCAGCACGTCGACGTCCATTGTGAGCAACTGGTCGTTGGTTATCTCCTCGCCCTCGACAACGAAGAGGTCGGCTTCGGTCTCGTAACGCTCGAACAGCGTCGGCACGTCGATGCCATCGGGGTTGTACAGCCCACCCCGTGCGTTGCTCACCGCGACAACATCGTAGCCGCGCTCGTGGAGAAACCGCGCGAGATGGGAGCCGACGTTGCCAAAGCCCTGGATAGCGACCGACAGCCCTTGGGGCTCCCAGCCCTGTGTTTCGACGAACTCGTCAAGGACAACCGCGCCGCCGTAGGAGGTGGCCGACTCGCGGCCCTCACTGCCACCCAGCTCCGGTGGCTTGCCCGTGATCACACCCGGCGCGTACTCGTTTGCCCGCTGCTCGTACTCGTCCATCATCCAGGCCATGATGCGAGCGTTGGTGTTGACGTCGGGGGCCGGAATGTCCTGCTGTGGGCCGATCACGTCGAAGTACTCGGCGACGTAAGCCCGCGAGAGCCGCTCGAGTTCGCCCGTCGAGAGCCCACTCGGGTCGACCCGGACGCCGCCTTTGGCACCCCCGAACGGGATACCGACAACGGCACACTTCAGCGCCATCAGAAAGGCGAGTTCGTCGACCTCGCTCTCGTCGACGCTCGGGTGGTACCGGATGCCGCCCTTTGTCGGGCCGCGCGCGCCGTTGTACTGGATGCGAAAGGAGGGGAAGATCCGGACGTCGCCGTTGTCCATCCGAACCGGCAGGTTCGCGTTGATGCGCCGGCGTGGCTGGCGCAGGATGTCCAGGTCACGCTCTGTGAGCGATTCCACCTCCGCAATGCGGTCCAGTTCGATCGAACAGACCTCACACTTGGTCGCCAGTCCGCGTGAACCGAGATCCGGGTCCATACGGCGACTACGGCAGCCACACCCAAATACTCACCCGGTTTCCACCGGCATCGCACCCACGGGCCCGCCTGCTGCCCTACAGCGTGCTGCGGGCCGCCGACGTCTCCGTGCGCCGGGAGCCACTGAGCCTCGCCCGAGATGATACCCCGTCTGACCGGTCGGGTCGTCACTCAGTAACTGTTCCCGCAGATATATAGATTGCAGAGCGTTATTATAGCCCCGGCACGTACCGGCGGGTATGGAGACACGCAAGGTCCAGGTCACGGGTGGGTCGACCTACACGGTGTCGTTACCGAAAGACTGGGCGACTGAAAACGGGGTCAGCAGCGGGTCGACCGTCGAGTTCCACGCCGAGGACGACATCCTCCTGTTGCAGCCACAGCGCGAGAACGACCGGACACGGGGGGAGCTCGACATCAGCGGGCTGGAGGGAAGTGAGCTCCGCCGGGCCGTGATGACGATGTACGTCAGTGGGTTCGACGTCATCACGCTGACGACCGACCGGATGACGGCGGGCCAGCGCCGGACGATCCGTGACGCGACACAGCGGCTGGTGGGGCTCGAGGTGATCGAGGAGATGGCCAACGAGATGACGCTGCAGGACCTGCTCGACTCCTCAGAGCTCTCCATCGAGAACGCCGTCACGCGGATGCAGCTGGTCGCACTGACGATGCTCGAAGACGCCGTTGAGGCGCTCGTGACCGACGACGACGAGCTGGCACACGACGTCATCGAGCGCGACGACGACGTCGACAGGCTCTGGTACATGACCTCACGGGTGTTCCGGACGGTGCTGCGGAACCCGACAGCCGCAACTGAGATCGGCTTCCCCCGGGAAACGATATACGACCTGCAGTCCAGCGCCCGGCAGCTAGAGCGCATCGCCGACCACGCGACCAAGATCGCGGAACTCTCCTTGGAGGTCGGGGAGATCCCTCAGGTGGCGGCGGATTCGCTCCGGGCGCTGCACGAGGAGGCCGCACTGATACCCGAGGTGGCGATGGACGCGCTGCTCGTCGACGACGGGGACGAGGCCGTCGACCGTGCAACCGAGGCACGCCTCCACATCGACGTGGTCGACGAGAAAGCCCGTGCGGTCGACGCCGAAGTTCACGAGTTCGACCCACAGCTCGCGCAGGTGCTCGGGCTCGTCGTCGACTCGCTGTCCCGGACCGGCGACTACGGGACCAACATCGCCGAGAGTGCGCTCCAGAAGGCCGCCCCCCGCCCGTAGCCAGGCGCTACTCGACGAGGACCGCGTTGACCTGCCCGTCCTGTCCGGGTCGGGAGGTCACGCGGGCCCGGCCAGCGCTTGTCTCGACGATCGCACCCTTCGTGACGATGTTCCGCCGCGCGTAGTTGGGGTCCGAGGGGTTCTCGACGACATCCTCGAGGGCCGCCGCGACGGTGCCCTCGTCGGTGGCAACACTCGCGGTGTCGACCCGCAGGGCGCGGACCTTCTGTCCCGTTCCCCGGGTGTCGATGGTCTTGAGCTTTGCCTCACCGACCTGCGTCTCGGTCGGTTCGGAGCCGAGCTCGTGTTTTCGCCGGTCGCGGTTGGGTCGCAACCGGCCGCCTGTGCGCTTGCGCAGCGAGCGTCCGTGGTCTGCCATACCTGTATCACCGGTCACGCGACACTTGAACCCCTCGACTCCCGACAACCCGACCGGGCTGGCCGTCGCTGTCGCGACCGACAGACGCCTATCGACCCCCTTATGTGGCTCCCGGCCAACCGGACCGTATGCGAACGGTCGACGCTGCTGGACTCCCGATCGGTGACGGCTACCCGCCCCGCATCATGGGTGTACTGAACGTCAGTCAGGAATCACCGTACGACCCGTCAGTATTCGACGACCCCGGTGAGGCCGCGGCCTACGTCGACGGCATGATCGACGAGGGGGCTGACATCGTCGATATCGGTCTCGAGTCGGCGAACAAGCGCTTCGAGGTGCTCTCCGCCGAGGGGGAACTCGAGCGGCTCGAGACCGCCGTCGCGGCGATGGAGTCGACAAGCGGCGACGCCGTCTTCTCGATCGAGACCCGCTATCACGAGGTCGCCGAGGCTGCGCTCGACCACGGGTTCGACATGGTCAACGACATCTGCGGGTTCGCCGACCCCGAGATGCCCCGGGTCTGTCGTGAGTACGACGTGGCTGTCGCGAAGATGGCGAGCCCCCCGGACCTCGAGCGACCGGGCGCGATCGAGGATGTCGACGACATCTACGCTGCGCTCGGGCGTAACGGGCTGACTGAGAAGACGATTGTCGACCCCGCGTTCGGCGGGTGGAGCGAAGAAAAGACCGTGGCCGACGACCGCGAGACGTTCGACCGGTTGCGGGAGTTCCGTGCGCTCGATCGGCCGATACTGGTTTCCATCAACCGGAAGAACTTCCTGCGGTCGATTGCCGGCCGCTCAACCGACGAGGCGCTGCCGGTCTCGCTCGCGGCCACCGCGATGGCCGTCGAACGGGGCGCCCACATCATCCGAACCCACGACGTCGCCGAGACGCGTGACGCCGCCCTCGTCGGTGAGACGTTCACCCGCGACCGAACGAGCCAGGCGATCGAGGACGTCCACGTCGAGGAACTCGACGTGACTAACCCCGGCGAGGCCGGACGCCACATCGACCGGATCCGGTCGGGGACACCCAACCCAGATGCGACCGAAGAGCGCGGTCACAACCGGACGGAGGCCACGGCTGCTGTCTCGCGAGTCTACCGGCTGTCGGGGCTCGACCGAACGGCGCGCCGGCACCTGCTCGCCGTCGCGGCGGACCACGACGTGCTGGTCGTCGCGGGCGGCGAGGGCGCGGAGCGACCGGGCGCCCTCGGCGAGGTGCTGCTGGCGGGGTCGGTGCGCTCGTTGCGGGCGCTTGCAGCGTCCGTCGAGGAGCCACCGGCACTGCGAGCGGCGCTCGCGGTGATCTGATGGAGTTCGAGACCTGGGAGCCGGTGTACGAGGCGATACTCGCGGATTTCGGCTACGACCGGACGACTGACGAGCGCGCGCGAGATCTGCTGGCGGAACTGCTCACACCACCTTGCTACGACATCGCGGCTCTCTCAGGCGCGGATGGGACCGTTGCCATCGCTGGGGGGGCCGAGCGACTGACCGACAGCGACGATCTCGAGCGCGCTCGCGATGCCGATGTGGTGTTCGCGGCCTCCGACGCTGCAACCCGCCTCCGCGCTCGGGGCGTCACGGTCGACTGTATGGTGACCGATCTCGACGGCGAACCCGACACCGCTCGCGAACTCGCCGCCCAGGGGACGCCGGTGGCGGTTCACGCCCACGGTGACAACATCCCTGCGCTACGTGACCTCGTCCCCGACCTGCCCGCCGAGGCGGTGATCCCGACGACACAGGCCCGGCCGACGGGGCGTGTCCACAACGTCGGTGGGTTCACCGACGGCGACCGGGCGGCGTTTCTCGCCGACAGCCTGGGGGCGGGTACGCTCGCCTTCCCGGGCTGGGCGTTCGACGACCCCGGCGTGGATGCCGAGAAGCGACAGAAACTCCGGTGGGCCGAGCGCCTGCTGTACTGGCTCGAACGGCGACGCGACGAGCGGTTCGCGGTGCTCGATGGCCGACGCGACAGCCTCTCGGCCCCCGGCCCTGTCGGGTGAGCCCGTCCTCGACCCGCCGGGGGTTTTACACCCCTTCCGGCCGAAGCCGAGTGCATGCCGGAGCTGTACCAGCAGTATATCGACGGCGAATGGCGAGACAGCGAGGGAGAACCGTTCACGAGCGAGAACCCCGCGACCGGCGAGACGCTCGGCCGGTTCCAGCGCGCGACCGAGACCGAGGCCGGACAGGCGGTCGCCGCCGCGGCCGAGGCCTACGAGGACTGGCGTGGGCTCTCGCGGATCGACCGCGCGGAGTACCTCTGGGACATCTACCACGAGCTGCGCGACCGCCACGAGGAACTCGGCGAGATCGTCACCCGGGAGTGTGGCAAGGAGATCTCCGAGGGGAAAGCCGACGTCACCGAGGCCTGGCACATGGTCGAGTGGGCCGCCGGCGACGCGCGTCACCCGAAAGGTGACGTGGTCCCGAGTGAGATCCCCGCAAAGGACGCCTACATGCGACGCAAGCCGCGGGGGGTCACGGCCTGTATCACGCCCTGGAACTTCCCGGTCGCCATCCCGTTCTGGCACATGGCGGTCACACTTGTCGAGGGCAACACCGTGGTGTTCAAGCCCGCCGAGCAGACGCCACTCTGCGGGCAGATCATCGCAGAGCTGTTCGACGATGTCGGGGTTCCCGACGGGGTGTTCAACCTCGTGCAGGGGTTCGGCGACGCCGGCGCGGCGCTGGTCGACGACGAGCGCGTCGACACGGTGCTTTTCACCGGCTCGGCCGAGGTCGGCCAGCAGATCGCAGAGGCGGTGGCCAGCGAACCCGGCAAGCAGATCGCCTGCGAGATGGGTGGAAAAAACGCCGTCGTCATCACCGACGAGGCGGATCTCGATATCGCCGTCCACGCCGCGGTGATGAGTTCGTTCAAGACGACCGGGCAGCGCTGTGTGTCCAGCGAGCGGCTCGTTGTCCACACCGATGTTTACGACGAGTTCAAACAGCGGTTCGTCGAGGTGGCGGAAGGTATCGCTGTCGGCGACCCGCTGGAGTCGGACACGTTCATGGGGCCGCTCATCGAGACCGACCACGTCGAGAAGGTCGCCGGTTACAACGAACTGGCGCGAACAGAGGGTGTGAACGTGCTCGTCGACCGGACGGATCTCCCCGACGAGGAGATCCCCGACGGCCACGCGGAGGGACACTGGGTCGGGCCCTTCGTCTACGAGGCCGACCCCGAGGAGTCACTGCGGTGCACCCAGGAGGAGGTCTTCGGCCCACACGTCGCGCTGCTGGAGTACGAGGGTGACATCGAGCGGGCCGTCGAGATACAGAACGACACCAACTACGGCCTCGCCGGGTCGATTATCTCTGAGGACTACCGCCAGCTCAACCACTACCGCGACCACGCCGAACTGGGGCTGGCGTACGCGAACCTGCCCTGTATCGGCGCCGAGGTGCAGTTGCCCTTCGGCGGTGTCAAGCGGTCGGGCAACGGCTACCCCTCCGCCCGCGAGATAATCGAGGCGGTCACCGACCGCACCGCCTGGACGCTGAACAACGACGAGGACATCGAGATGGCACAGGGGCTCTCCGCCGATATCAAGACCCGCGACGACTGAGGCAGGCCTCTCTCACGCCGGGTCCGTCCGGAAGCGGTCGATTCGGACGTCGGTCACGTCGTCGTAGTCGTCGTTGGCACCGACCAGCAGTGTCCCGTCTACGTGAGCAGCGGTTCCGAGTGCGAACGCCTCGCCCAGCGCCAGCGCGTGATGGAAGTTGAAATCCGCCGCCATTGGCCACACCGCCTGCGTTCCGGTCTGTCGAACCCCGCTCTCTTCAAGGATGTCGATAGCCAGATTCGCACGGGTCCGGCCTGCGATGTCACGAGCGACGTAGTGTACTTCCGCGAGTGTCACAGTGAGATCTGACCGACAGCGGTCCGTTCGACCGCCTCCAATAGGTTTCAACCTGGTCGCTTCCCGGTTCGTCACAGAAGTACGCGACAAGTGGTTCCGCGTCGAAGACGACCCGTTCGGGCACGCCGCCGGTCATCGCTCGCCGTTCTCCTCCCGTTCGTCGTTCCCTTCCTGCCCGCCCCCGCCACCATACCGTTCGCGCAATTCCCCGTCGTCTGCCCGCTCGCGCGTGCTCGTCTCGGAGATTCGACTGCGGACCGCCCCTCCTCGTCGGTTTCCCCTGCCAGCATTCCCCGCAGGTCGGTCACCGAACGGATTGGCCGGACGACGACTCGTGCCGTTCGATACATCGGTCCGGACCAGCGACTCACTCCAGTCGATACCGCAACAGGGCGGCAATCCCGCCGAGATTGGCCAGTTGCCGTCCGGGGTCGAACTCGCCGGAGAAGACGGTCACCTCCCCGCCTTTCTGCTCTGCCGTCTCGATAATCCGGTCGACATCGACATCCCAGTCACCGTCACCGGCGCGTTCGGCACGCAGACGGTCGTCCAGCACCAGCAGATGCTCGATAGCGCCGAACTCGGCGGCCCGTGCAACCTGGTCGGGCCCGTAGGCGACCTTCGCACCGCTGGCGATGCGCTGCATCAACCCGTCGATGAGCTCTGACTCCTCGGCGATGCGGGTCTGTCGCTGGATCTCCTCGACAGCGCCCCGCTTGAGCACCTCGTGGACGCCGCGGTCGCCGACACCCGAGGTGTCGACAGTGGTGATGTGCTCGGCCACCTCGGGCGCGTGCTCCTTGACGTGGGACAGCGCGTCGGCCTTCGTGAACCCTGGGCCCGCGAGCACGATCGCGTCGACATCGAGCCGACCGAGCACGTCGGTGAGCTCGGCGAACAGCTCCTCACGGGGCCGGGCGAACTCGCCCTTGCCGGTCGGACCACGGATGGCGGCCCGCTCCTCCGTGCCGTACTGGGCGACGGTGTGAACGTAGGCCTGCCCCTCCTCGACGGTGGCGACGGCCACATCCGGGTTCTCCGTGGCCTCGACGGCCGCGTCCAGGCGCTCGTGCTGGTCGGGTTTGAACCGCTTTTCGATCTCGAGTTCGGTGTGTTGTTCGACGTTGATCGTGTGGTGCTGGCCGAGCTGGTCCTCGCGCGAGCAGCCCTCGATGACGCCGCCCACGCGCAACCGGTTGGCAAACCGCGCGAACTCGACGGTGTCGACGGCGAGTTCGACCCAGAGGTGCTCGCGCTCGCCGCCCGTATCACGGAGCTGGTCGTCGTTGCGCTGGATGCGCCGGGTCGTGTCACCGGCCACCCGGTCGCCCGGCTCGACGATGTGAGAGAGATGCCAGAGGTCGTCGAGGCTCTCGGGAACGACCGTCAGGCGCTCGCGGTCACCCTCCGCCTGCATCCGGTCGGCGATGCGCATACCCGACGTTTGTGGGTCACCGGTAAGTGCGTGCTGATACTGGCGGCAGAACGTTCTGGTGGATGGTCGACCGGCAGTCATGGGTCGTTGAATCGGGTGGGACCGTCGTGGTAGCTCGCCTCGTCGTCGATGAGGGCGACAAAGACCGGGACGTAACAGAGCCAGGCGAGCACGTACGCCAGGCTCGTGATGGCGCTCCGGGTGTCGACGGCGGCGATGAATCCGTCGACAAGCCCGACCACCAGAACGATGGCCGCGAGCACGGCGATGGAGGGTCTGTCGAGCCAGTCGTAGACGACGCCGACAAGCGAGCCGAGGACGTAACACAGCGCGTACCGGGCCAGCGCCACACCGGCGACGTACAGAGCGAAGACTGGCGTCGTCGAGCCCCGCGGGTCGACGTCGACGACCTGGAGAGTCGTCGAGAGTCGTTCGAGGAAGACGGACTGCCCGGTCAGCAGGCCCGCAACCACGATGCCGGCAGTGAGCACCCCCACGACGCGACCGGCTCTCACGCCGGTCCGTGCGGGGTCGCCGCCATCACCCATCCGTCTCGGGGCGCGACACCGGCACTCACCGCAAGCAGACGGCCGTTCCGTAGGCGATGACCTCCGAGCCACCCTCCGTGACCTTCGAGGTCTCCAGCCGGACGTTGACGACTGCGTCGGCTCCCATCGCGTGTGCGTCCTGGACCATCCGGTCGAGCGCCTCGTCGCGAGCCTTCGTCAGCAGCTCCGAGTAGGCCTTCAACTCGCCGCCGGTGAGGTTCCGGATGCTCTGTGTGATGTCCCGCCCGACGTTGCGTGCCTCGACGGTGTTCCCGCGAGCGATACCGACTGTCTCCGTGATCTCCTCGCCGGGAATCGTCTCCGTGTTCACGACGTACATATCCGGCTATCCGGCCGTCGTCGATAAAAAACCTACTCTTATTTTTTAATTTGTTTCTGGTGAATGGGAAGTCACTCCCCGGCTCATATTGACAGAGGCGTTCGTGAAGACTGTCCCAAGATCGGGACCAGAGGGCCGCGCGGAGCGGGACGTACGTCCCGCTGCGAGCGGCCCGGACACATCGGTCACGTTGTTTTTGACTGACGAAAATCGGACGGATTTTCCTCCGTCAGTATCACTCGACGTAGGTGTACTTGCGCTCGCCCATGCGGCCCCATCCGTCGAAGACGAACTCGCCGTGGGGTGTGGTGAACGGCTCCAGATCGGTCGACTCGTCGTGGTTGTGGACGTCGTGGATGGCCTCATACTCCTCGAAGGAGAGCTCGTACCGCGCCTCCAGCTGCTCGTCGACGTTCAGCTGTCTGAGCTCCTCGCGCCAGCCCGGCTGCACGGTCTCCTCGTGAATCTCTGCCTGGGCGCCGCTGCCGTAGGAGGCGACCAGCAGGCTCCGCCCGGTCAGCTCCCGGTCGGTCTCGAGAGCGTGTTTGAGCCCCGCCACACGGGCGATGTGGACCGATCCCGTGTACCAGTTGCCCACCTCGCGGGAGAGATCCAGCGTCGGTTCGACGGTCCGCTCGTACCACTCCCTGTAGGTTGCGGTCTCCCGGAGGTCGTCGGTGTAGGCGGTGATCGCGTCCAGATACGCCTCGTGGTCGTCGAACGCCTCCGGGCGCGGCTGGCGGCCGATCTCCTCGGCGAGACGCTCCTCGAACTCGGTGTTACGGACGCCGTGTCGGAAGCCGAGCGCCGCCGCCTTGCGGACCATCCCTGGGAACGGTGTGTGAAACGGCACGAGGGCGAACCTGTCGGGGTGGACGTCGCCGCCGTTGCGGCTGAAGTCCCGCAACGCCTCCCGCATCCGCGCCAGATACACCTGCATCGACCGCTTGCCGTCGACGCTGGGGAACTGCTGGTTGGGCTTGAGAAAGTCCGTCTCGTCGGCGCTCCCGATCCCCTGGGCCTCGCCGAAGCTCACCAGATCCGGGTCCTCGTCGACGAGCATCGCGACCGCACCCGCACCCTGGGTGGCCTCGCCGGGGTCGTCGCGGGCGTACAGCGCGGTGTCGGTCGCGATAACCAGCCCCGCCCGACCCCTGTTGCGGCCCGCCCGAATCCAGTTGAACGCGTCGTCGAGCGCCTGTGTCCCCGACACGCAGGCGAACTTCCGCTCGCCCTTGTTGGCGTGGCGAAACTCCCCATCGAACACCTGCTCCAGACAGCCCGCGACGTACGTCGAGACGGGCTTGGAGTTGTCGAACGCGCTCTCGGTGGCCACGTCGATACGGCCGATCTCCGCCGGGTCCACCCCCTTCCGCTCGAGCAACCGGTGGGAGGCGTTGGCCGCCATCGTGACGATATCCTCGTAGGCGTCGGGCAACGCCGAACTGTACAGGCCGAGCCCCTTCGTGTACTTTCCGGGGTCCTCCCCTTTCGCTGGCGCGAACGTGTTCGGGAGGTCCAGTTCCAGGTTCCCTGTCCAGATCTCGATCCCGTCGATTCCGATCTCCATACAGCAGGGTTGGACGACCCGTTATATGTGTATGTCGATTGTAAATTCGTCGTCTGTCGAACCCGGAGGCAACCCACTCCGGGTTGGGGGGTCCAGGGCGGTCGGGCAAGACGCCGAACCGAGCGGGAACGCCGACCCGCGAGCGGTCACCACGAACCGGCCCCGAGAGGTGTGGATGGTGGCGAGGGCTGGGGCCGGTCTGGCTGTGCCGTGACGACAGTCGCGAGGCGACGCATCACCGTCTACGGGTGAGGGACAAAAAGGGGTGCTGGAGACTCAAACGACTGTTTGTGCCACGGCTGTCCGGGTGAGCGACGCCTCCGGCTCCAACCCCCGATGTCGACCCGGACCGCCCGCGGGGATCGACCGGGCGGAGACGTGGTTCCGGCTCGGGTGGGCACGTGGGCCCGACAGGGCCCCCGAACCCGAGTGGGCGGCCCGACCTGTCCCGGTCAGTCGTCGCCTTCGCTCGTGATGACCGCCTCCTCCTGGTCGTCGCTGAAGCCGGCGGACTCCTGCTGTCGACGCCTTGCGTCGGGGTCGTACTCGGCCTCGATCTCCTGGTAGCGGGGGACAAAGGAGAGTTCGTGGTGACTCTCGGTGGGGTGATCCAGATAGCGCTCCTCGAGATCGAACTGCGCCTGCTCGTCTGTCTCGGCGAGGCTCTTGAAGTCCTCGTAGACCGCGTGGGCCCCGGAGTGGAGCGCAAACAGCGTGATGAAGATGTAGTTGTAGCCCATCGAGCCGAGCTCCTCGAAGGTGAGTGGATTCTCCTCCTGGCTCCAGGCGAAACTCGACGAGTAGTTAAACGCGAGTGTCACGTCGGGGTGGGTCTCCCCGAGTGTCTCGGCGTACGCGATTGCGTCCTCCCGTGAGGGGTCGGGCATCTCCGGCCAGACGATGTCCACGCCGGCGTCGGCGTACAGACGACCGCGCTCGATGTGTTCCTCCCAGTCGCCGTTGGCCGACCCGTAGGCGTCTGTCCGGGCGATGATGATCGTGTCTTCGGACTGTTTGGCGTCGACGGCCGCGCGAAAGCGGGCCTCTGCGTCCTCGCGGGAGACGATCTGCTTGCCGGCGATGTGCCCACACCGCTTTGGCGTTGTCTGGTCCTCGATGTGAACCGCGGCCACACCGGCCTTCTCGTACTCCCGCACGGCACGCCGGACGTTGTGCACACCGCCGTAACCGGTGTCACAGTCCGCGATGACGGGCAGACTGGTCGCCTCGACCTGCCGTTTCGCGTTCTCGACCATCTCGCGCATGTCGACCATCTCCAGGTCCGGGTAGCCGAACTGGCCGAGCACCGTCGAGTAGCCCGACATGTACACCGCGTCGTGGCCGGTCATCTCGGCCAGACGCGCGTCTAGCGCGTGGTAGGTCCCCGGTGCGAACACGAACTCCTGGCTGTCCAGCATCTCGCGCAACTCGCGCCCGCTCGGGTTGTCCAGGCTCTCCCGGATGTGCGGTTCTGTGCTCTTGACTCGCTTCGCAACCTCGTCGATCCCGTCGTCATCCCGTGTCATGATTGTGTTGTCCGCGCCTGCTGACGCGTGACGGCTTGCAAATCCCCTGATGTGGCGGGGCATCAAAAACGTTGTGAACAATAATGATGAATATGCAGTATCACGTTATACTGTACTAGGTCCTAGAGTGTGGTGACGTCGCACATCCCCGAAGTGTCGGGTCGGGCGGTACGGCGTCGGTGGGTCGACCCCCGTGTGCCGAGGGCCACCCAGCAGCGACCTGACAGCGAGCATAGACGAAACGCTGAAGCCATCCGGTAGCGTTAGCCACAGCTATGTCGTCGGGAGAGAAGCTACTCACAGGGGAGATGATCGGCCTGTTCGCGGTCTTCGGGTCTGACAGCATCGTTCTCGTCGTGTTGCTCGCCGCCGGCGGGGTCGCCCCGCTCTGGGTTGCGGGGCTGGTGACGGCTGTTGTCCTCGGCGTGTTCGCGATGTGGGTGCTCGTGCGGTGGTGGCGACTGACCAGTTCCGAGGATGTCGACGCCGTCGAGACACTCAAACAGCGATACGCGGCGGGTGAACTCTCGGAGGCGGAGTTCGAACACCGACTCGACCGGGCGCTCGACACGCCCGAGAAGGCGGTTGACTCGCCCGAGGGCGCTGCCGACCATGGCCCGGAGAACGCAGGTGGTGAGACGGCGTCGGCCGAGGCCGAACGGGTGCGATGAGCGCCGTGGGTTGCCTACGGAGAGCTTCGCCCGGTAGGAGAGAAGCTCAACGCGTTCCGGTGACAGTGCCCACCCCTTTGCTGCGACCCTCGCGGAAGACGAACCGCTGTCCCTCCTCGACGAGGTACGGGCGGAACTTGAACCGGACGCGGGTTCGACCGGAGTCCCCGGGCAACAGCCGCCCGTCCTCGGGGTAGAACGCGGCCGCCTCGCTGGCTGTCTCCAGGTGGACAACCGGCTCGTAGCCGTCGTTGATGCGTGTCGGGTGGTTGAGCACGACCACGTCGGCCTCGAACTCCCGGACGGGCTCGGGGTCCGCCTCCCGCGGGACAAGCGCCATCCCGCGTTCGATCTCGGTCTCGTCGACACCCTTGAGCGCGATGCCAACGATACGGCCGGCACGCGCCCTGTCGACGCGGTGGTAGTGCATCTCGATGCTCCGGACCTCGACATCGCGGAACGCCCCGTCGGGCATCGGTCCGAGCTGGAGTTCGTCGCCGGCCTCGACCGTGCCAGACTCGATCGTACCGGAGGCGACCGCGCCGACCCCGGTGACGTTGTACGTCCGGTCGACGTACATCCGGAACGGCTCCTGGCTGGCGTCCGCCCGGGTCCGGGGGAGCCGCTCGAACAGGCGGTCGAGCGTCCCCAGGCCCTCCCCGGTGACGGCGCTGGTGGTCACCACCGGCACGACAGTCTCGCCGATCTCCTCGATTGCGGCCTCGACACCGTGTCGCTCGACACGGAGCGGGGTCTTGTCCACCTCGCGGAGCAGGCGCTCGACCTCACGCTCGACCGCACTCAGACGCGACTCGTCGACGAGGTCGGCCTTCGTGATGGCGACGACCGTCGGCAACTCGGTGGCCAGCAGGATGCCCAGATGCTCCCGGGAGGTGCGGGTCGGGCCGTCGTCGGCGGCGACGGTCAGCAGGCCGTAGTCGAGCTTCTGCCCGACGAGCCCCCGGATGGTGGTTCGCAGCCAGGGCTCGTGGCCCACCGTGTCGACAAACGAGACCAGCCGGTCGGCCTCCTCGACGACCCTGGCGCGGTCCCCCTTTCGGTGTGGGTTGTCCATCCGGACGGGGCCGCTCTCGTCGAAGCCGTAGACGCCATAGGAGAGGTCCGCCGAGAGGCCACGCTCTATCTCGTGGGGCTGGATGTCCAGATAGCCACGGGTGCCCCCCTCGCCGTCGTCCTCGTGTCCGGTGACCAGCGAGCCGACCAGCGTCGACTTGCCGTGGTCCACGTGGCCGGCCGTCCCGACGACGATGTGTTTGTCGTCCTCGATTGCGGTCCCCTCCCGGACCGTGGCGACACCGACCAGCCCTTCCGGGTTGCCGGTTTCGTCGCCGGCACTCCAGGTCTGGACGTCGGCGATGTGGAGATCCGCCTCGTCGGCGAGCAGTGAGAGCACGTCCATCGACTCGGAGAACGCGGCGGGCTCGATGCCGGCCACCCCGCCGTCATCGGTGACACCGACCACGTAGGTCGCCTCGCCGTCTCCCGACAGCACCCGGTGGCGCAACTGTGCGGCGAGACTCTCCAGACGACCGTCGGCGAGGTGGACATCCTTGCTGAGCCGTTCTTTGAACTCGACGCTGCCACCCTCGTGTTCGCCGCGCTCGATGGCGCGCTCGAGGATGGCCCGGTCGGGGCTCATAAACCGGGATTACGGGCGACTGAACAAAAGCCTTCCCCGGGTATCACGCCGGAGCGGCCAGCCCGCCGCGGGTCGGAACCTGCCACGGCGATGTCGGGGAACACACCTGAACCACGGCGTTGTGACCGTGGGGCCGCCCGTGATGTCAACCCGGGCGGGACTCAGTCCGCAGACTCACAGAGCCAGGCCACGGCCTCCAGGAACCCGTCACCGTACGAGGCGTTGGTGACGTGGTCGGCCGCCCGCCGCGCCACGTCGTCGGCGTTGCCGACCGCCACCCCCCGACCCGCGACCTCAAACGCGGCGGCGTCGTTCTCGGAGTCGCCGACGGCGGTGAACGCTTCGACGGCGATGCCGAGCTCCTCGGCCACCGCTCGCAGACCGGCACCCTTGCTCACGTCGGGCGACTTGACGTGGTAGGCGTGGCCCGTGTCGACGACCGTCAGGCCACGCTCGCAGGCAAGTTGCTCGAGCGGTTCCAGTGGCGACTCGCGGCTCACCGCGCGCTCGGTCTCACGCCAGCGGTTGACCAGGTCTGTCCCGGGCCAGCCCGTCGTGTATCCCAGCTCCCGGTACGCATCGACGACGGCCTGTGCACCCTCGGGGTCCCCTTCGACCCGGAGCGTGTCGGTCGGGCCGACGATGACGGCGCCGCCGTTCTCGGCGACGACGAGCGTCTCGATACCGAGAAACTCACACAGCGCCACGGGGAACGGTATCGACTTGCCCGTGGCGACGACAACCGGGGCTGGCCAGGCCCGGCAGACCGGCATCACACGCGGGTCCAGTCTCCGGTTCGGCCCAGTCAGCGTGCCGTCGATATCGACCGCGAGCGGGCCGAGCGAGCCGGGTAGCCGGTCGGCGAGCGCGAGACTCCCGGCGAACTCCACGTCGCCACGCTCTCCGGTCATCGTTCGGCCCCGCTCTCCTCGCGTCGCGCGAGCCCCTCCCCGTCGACGGTGACCTCGAAGGGGAAACACAGCTCGCAAAGCTCCACACCCAGGTCGGTCAGCTGGAACCGCTTGTACTCGCTCCGGGGCCGCTTCGCCCGGGTCCGTGCGTGCTCGACGTGGGACTGTGCCTCGATTATCTCGTAGCGTTCGAGCTCCCCGACCGGCTCCTCGGAGATCTCGGCGACGCCCAGCCGCCGGAGGTTCCGGACGTAAACCGGCGTCCGCCGCTGGATGCGGCAGCCGGCGTCTCTGCCGAGCATCGTCAGGTTGCGTGCGACCCGCCACCGCTTCGGGGGAAGGTACTGCCTGTCGTAGATATCGACGACCCCCTGTGGCCCCTCGGTCGCAAGCAGACGCAGAATGCGCGCCTCGTCGGTCGAGAGCTGCCCGAGGATCTCTGCGAACGCCGGGTGGATCGACTCGTCGCGGCCGACCGCCGCGGACCGGTCGATAAGGCGGGCACCCCGCCGTTCGAGCGCCTCCCGGGTCGCCGGGCGGGGGCCGGCGGTCGCCTCCTCGTGGGCCTGGAGCCACCCCGCCCGCCTCTCGCCGATGTCGATACCCGCCCGCTGGAGTTCGTCGAGGGTGATCGCCCGGGCGGTGGTGACCAGTGCCGCCGGGGACTGTGTGTTGGCGGCTGCGTATGCCAGCCGTGTCCCCGCCCTGAGACCCGCCTCGATCGCGTTGCCGCTGGCCCGCCGGATCACCACAGCCGCCAGCCCTGCGAGCTGGAACGGGTCGATCCCCTCGGCGTGTTCCGCCCCCCCGGACAGGGGGTCCCAGCCCTGGCCGGACTCGGTGCCGAACAGCAGCTGGTGTGTGCCCGCCCGGAACCGGTCGACATCGGCCGGGTCGACGGCCGCCGGGTCCCGGATACCCTCGCGTACCACGTCGAGTACCGCCGCCAGTTCGCCGTCACCGTCTGTGACAGCCGCGAGCGCCGCCTCGAACGGCGCCAGCAGCCCGTCGGTACCGGGCTCGGGCCCGTCGGGTGCCAGCAGCGCCCGTTCGAGCAGTGAGAGCAGCGCCGTGAACTGTTCCGGGTCCGAGCCTGACCTCTCGACCGACTCCCGGAGGATGGCTGTCAGGCGGTCGAACTGGTCGTCGCTCAGCCTGTCGGCCTCGATGGCCTCCGCCAGCAGGTCGAACATCCGGTCGATCTCGCCCGGTGGCAGCTGTGCCCCCGATACCTCCTCGGCCCGCCGACGCTCTCGTCGGTCGCCCGTCGATCCCCCCTTCGGGTTCCCGTTGTCCCCCCCGGTCATACCCCGGTCACCACCAGCAACTGGAGCCATCCGGCGACGAACCCGAGCACCGCCCCGAGCGAGAGGAGCATCCACTCGTCTTCCTCGAACGCCGGGCGCAACAGGGCGATGAACTCCTCGGGTGGCAGCGCCTGAATGCGCTCGTAGATGAGCCCCTCGATTGCCGCGCTCCGCTGCTCGTTGAAGCCGGGGTCGTGCAGCGGTCCGATTGTCGTTTCGATACCCTCCTCGGCGAACGCCTCTCTGGCCCGTTCGTACCGCTCGGACCCGCCGGTGAGCCGGAGAACGGGGCCCGCCAGCCCCGCTGCGCGGTCGACCTCGGGACGGATGACATCGCGGATCATCTTTCGTGTGCGGTCGGATTGGCTGCCGTACAGCAGGTTGTCCGCGAGGTTCGACACCGTCACTACCTCCTCGGCGACGATTCTCGCATAGACCTTGCCCGCAGTTTGTTGCCGCTCGGTAAAAACACCCTGGAGGCTGACCGGCCCGACGCTCCGCTCCTCGACGGGGTAGAAGATGAGCTGTAACGCGATCCAGTTTGTCATATACCCGACGGCCACGCCGGTTACCGGCAGCACCCACCACCGGTCGATGAACAGAAAAAGCGGGATGGCGAACGTTCCCAGAAACGTCCCGATGTAGAACCCGGAGTTGACCACGAAGCCGAGCTCCCGGTCGCCCACCCCGAGAAACAGCCGGTTCCCTGTCTCCGGGTTCTGGTCGACGTGGTCGGTTATCATCTCCCTCGCGTCGAGCATCTCGTCGATGTTCTCGGCGATCCCGTCGGTGATGCGCCGGGCGATGCGCGGCAGCCGAGTCTGCACACGAGCGTGGACGAGTTCCCGCAACTCCGCGGGCATCCCCTGCCAGAGTTCGGGGTACTCCCGCCGGAGGACCTCGTCTGTGAGCTCCCGCATCTCGTCGGTCGACTCGGTCGCGATGTGTGTGGCGATGTTGCCGGGGCCGAACGCGTTGTAGAACTCCCGTTCGTCTGCGAGCTTCGCCACCCCCTTCTCGGCTGCGATGTTGCCCATCTTCTCCGACCGCGAGGGGATGACACCCTGCCACCCGATCCGCCCCTGCCTGATCCCTGGCACCTGCCGTACCCGCCGGGGAAGCTTCGGGGCGAGAGTCTTCAGGCCTGGCACCCGAACACCGACAAACTCCACCGGATAGAACAGAAACCGGATGGCCACCCAGTTGGTCGCGTACCCGATCATCCCTGTGATGACTGGGATGAGCAGTAGCCGCGGGTCGAACGGCAACACACCGATCTCGGTCACGGCTTCCCCCCTTCGAGCTGTTCGGTCTCCCGGCTCCTGTCGGCGTGCCCGCGACACACCCCGGCCGTGCGCTGCTGTGTGGCCACGCTTCCCGGTTGGTACCTCATCCCGTGTGGTTAAGTGTCATGTGGTCTCCCGGCCACGGCAGGCCGGTGTGTCACACCACCGGTCCCCCCGTGGCTCCGGCCGGGCAACGCCGGGTGGTCGACGGCCCTGTCGAGGGCGGGTCCGTCACCTACTTTACCGCTTACCCGCTACGAAACCGTGATGCACCCGCCCGCCTACTGTCGGGACCGGATCGAGCGCCATCTCGAGACGGTGCTCGATGGGACGGAGCCGGCGCAGTTGCGCGAGCAGATGCGCCGGGTCGCGCTCTCCGGTGGCAAGCGGGTCCGGCCGACAGTCACCGTGCTCGTCTGTGACGCGCTCGACGGCGACACCGAGCGGGCGATGGAGTTCGCGGTGGGTGTCGAGCTGGTCCACAACGCCTCGCTTGTTATCGACGACATCATCGACGAGTCGGAGCTGCGCCGCGGTGGGCCCTCCGCGTGGACGGCGTTTGGCCACGGGCCGGCTATTGTCACCTCCGACGGTCTGCTCGGCGAGGCGTTCGAGCTGTTCGCAACCGATAGCCAGGCCATCGAGACGATCTCGACGGCCCTGGTCAGCCTCGGCGAGGGCGAGGCGACCGAGCTGATGGACCGGCCGGGCTCGGAGCGTGAGTACATGCGGCTCGCAGAGCGCAAGACCGGTGCCCTGTTCCGGGCGGCCGCCGAGCTCGGCGCCATCGCGGCCGAGGCCGACCCCGACACCGTCGAGGCGTTCGGCCGGTACGCCGAGCATGTCGGTGTCGCCTTCCAGATACGCGACGACGTGCTCGATGCGACTGCCGACACCGAACGACTCGGCAAGCCTGGCGGGCGCGACGCCAAACTGGGCCGGCCCTCTATTGTCGAGGTCACCGACCTCTCCCCGGCGGCGGCCAACCGACGGGCACACGGGCGGTCCGAAGCCGCCGTCGACGCGCTCGATGATACCAGCCTCGTCGACCCCCGGTCGCGGGCGTACTTCGAGGAGCTCGCGGCGTTTGCCGTCGAACGCGACCGATGACCGACGCTGTCCGGCTCTGCTTGGCAGCCGGGGTGAACCGCCTCTCAACCGGCCCGGCCGGCTCGGTGACAGTGGCAACATCCCTCACCCCTGTCGGGGGGCCGTCCGCGGGGCCGCCGCCGCGGCCGACCCCGGGCGGACGCTGACCGGTCCACGCGCCGAGGTGTGGGGACGACCCGCGTCAGCCCCCGCTTTCCTCCGTGTCGCCGCGGTCACGGAGGATGCTGGCCCCCGGCAAGATTCGCACCAGCTTCGCCACGTAGCCGAGCTTGAACAGGCCGAGCTGCGAGAGCACGCCGAGCACGAACAGAGCGATAAACAGGGGGCCGGCGAGGTCGAACAGGATCGGGCCGGGCTCGAACAGTCCGGCCTCCCGGAACTCCTCGGTCGTGACTGACCGCGAGGCCAGCGCCGCACCGGCGAACGACGTGATGAGTATCATCACCGTCCGGCTGAAGATAGTCGACAGGAACGCCGCCACGGCACCGACGACGAGCCCACCGAGCGCGACGAGCAGCAGTCCCGGGTCCCCGAGCACCAGTTCGGTACCGACCGCCCCGACGTACGAGCCGACGACGAAGGCGAGCACCCCGATTGCCATCGACAACAGCAGGTAGCTGATGGCCACACCGGCGACCGCGCCGAGCACCGCAGCCACCGCGAGTTCGCCCGTTGCGGCGAAGCCAAGCTCCGGCGCGAGCAGGTAACCGCCGCCGCCGCCGACCACCGCACCCAGCAACGCGACACCGTACACCGACAGGGCAGCCCCGGCAAACAGGATGACCGCACCGGCTGCGACGAGCCCGACCGCCGTGATATCTACCATGGATGATAATCTGCTCACCCCGGGCTGAAAAGCGTTCTGCCCCCGGTCTCTGGCGACCCCGGTTGGCCTGTCCAGACCGGGACGGGTGCTGTTACAATCGCCGGGCGGCGTCGCGCTCGACGAGGAGATCGGCGTTTGTCGCCGGCAGCGTCACCACATCGTCAGCCGCGAGGTCGTAGTCCCGGTCGTCGGGGCCGACGAACGTGTCGATATCCTCGGTGATCAGTACCCGCTCGCGCTCGATACCCTCCCCCCGCCCGGCCTCAGCCCTCGTGCCGGTGACCCCGTTTGTCCGGCCCGTCTCTGTGGCGCCCCTCTCGCCGTCTGTCCCGGCATCCCCTGGGGGACGCCCACCCCCGTCGGCCGCTTCGGTCCCCCGAGAAGCCGGTTCAGCCGGGCTGTCCGCCGACGCGTTCGACCCATCTGACGCGCCGTTTCGCCCCGACCCCATCTCTACCCGGTTGGATGCCTCCGCACCCGTCCCACCCGCGTCGGGATCTGCCGGGCGCGTCCCCTCACTGGCCCCGTTCGCGTCCGGCGTCGCCCTCTCTGTCCCGGCCGGCCCCATCACATCGGCCGCCGGGGTGGTTCCCTCGTCGGTGATCTCTCGGGCTGTCCCCTCGTCTGTCGCCGCGGTCACGTCCTCGCCCTCGACGGTCGTCAGAACGTTCTCCCGGTGGGTCTCGATGTCCCCGACCAGCGTCTCGAACAGGTCCTGTTCCTCTGTCGTCAGACCGCCGACCTCGGGGGAGAGATCCGCGGCCTCCAGCGACGCCGCCTTCACGATCTTGCCGGTGCGGCGCTCGTGGAGCTTCTCGACGAGGTGATGGGCGGTCTCTATCTCGTCGGTCAACTGCCTCACCTCGTCGGCGTAGTGGCTGTCGTGACGTTCAACAGCCCGCTCGCGCTCCGCCCGCAACTGCTCGACAAACGCCCCGACATCCTCGTAGAACGACTCGCGCAGCTGCTGTGGCTTGTCTGTCTGGCGCTCGCGGTCGCGCACCGATTGTAGCTCGTCGAGATTCATCGTCTCCCTGTTGCTGTCTCCTTGCCCTTCTCGGCGTGTCCCCTGGCCATCAGGAACACGCCAAGGTACTCCGGAACTGTATGCTCTCCCTCCGGGAGTGTAAAAGTATCGCCACCAAGCTGATACGTTCCACCCTCTGTCACGTCGATGGCGATGTTGTGGCCCCGGAACGTTTCGGGGAGGGCGTCGACAAGCGGGTCGAAGGAGTCGACCGCCCCGCGGGGAATCGGCCGGACAACGAGCCCACTCCCGCCGTGGAGACTGCCCGGCAGGCGTATCAACCGGTTCGTGTCCGTCGAGACCGGTTCGTCGATCGGCGCGTTGGCGTCGGCAACGACCTCCGGGGTGACCTGTCGGGCCAGGTTCTCGAAGACGTTGTGCGCCGAGAGATTGCCCCGCTCGATTTCGACAAAGCGGTTCTGTGCGAACCGGACGGCGGTCTGTGCCTTCTTCTCGCCGACGCCGTCGAACTCCTGCAGGCGCGCGAGTGCGGCCTGCTCGTCCATCCCGCGGATTTCGTCCATGAGGTCGTACAGCCGGGTGTGGACGCGCTCGCCCCACCCACCCTCGGTGGGCAGATAGCGGTTGGTCGCGGGGCTCTCCCGGCCCATCTCGCCGCCGACGGTCTCCTCGGCGAGCAGCGCCTCGAACTCCAGCCCGATCCCCCGGACGTAGTCGACAATCTCGCGACGGGCGTCGCGGTTCAACCCCTGGATGGATCCGTCGCGGACGTGAACGTGGTAGCCGCGGCTCCCCGAGAAGACGACCTGCAGCCGCTCGAACCCGAAGTCGGTCTCGAGAAACTCAAGCAGCCGCAGCAGCGCCCTCTTGCAGGCGGCGAGCATCTCGGCGTAACTGTCATCCGGCGTGGTCGAGGGGAGGTGGTCGGCGTCCAGATCGAAGATGAGATCCGAGGACCGCCAGCCCTTGCCGTCCATCGTCGTCGCGCTCGGGTCGTCGTACCGGCCTGCCGAGAAGTAGACGTGTTTGGGGCGTTCGCGCGCGAGAAACGCCGAGAGCTCTCCCAGGTCGAGCAGGGCGTTGTGCCGGACGTACGTCTCACCGGGCCCGCCCGTCCACGGGACGTACCCCCACTCCCTGTCGTGGGCGTCCGGCGGCCCGTCGAGATCTGTCCGCCGGTAGTGGTCGCCGAACCGGCCGCGCAGATACGCAAGCGTTCGGTCCTGCACGATACCGTTCTATCCGAGCACGTCAGATAGAGGTTCTGGTTTCGCTGGTCGGACGGGGGAGCCGTGTCAGCCTGTCCCCCGCCGCAGACGGTCCCCGGCTGTCACGCCGCGCGGACGTGACGACAGCCGGACCGAAACCGCTAATCTGTGCGCCGGTGAAAACCGTGCATGGCCGAGGACGAACCCACAGTCACACTCGGGGACCGCACGCCGGTCGAGGGTGCCCCGCTGGCCCGTGTCGCGGCCCGCCTGATGTGGGGCATCGAGAGAGAGACTGTCATCGAGCGGGAGGGTGACACCGTCATCCGGACGCCGGAGGGGCCGCGGGTGCTCGGGTCTGTTCTCGACGAGGTTGACAGGCCGTACTTCGCCACCCAGCAGGAGTTCGAGGCGGCGGTCCGGGACGTCGTCGGTACCGGCCCCGTCCCGACCAGCGCCGCGGGTGACCACGGAGCCGGAGACGACAGAGACAACCGGCCGGGAAGTGACAGTCGAGGCGATCGACCCGAACAGGGACCGGGATGAGCGGCCTGGCAGTCTACTGGGGGTCACACCCGACCGGTCGCCGGGCCAGCCGCCGTCTACAGAGGAAACACTTTTGCGTGACTCGGCAAACAACCGGTATGGAGTGGCCACACGCCCCCGACGGGGCGCAGGCGAGCGAGAGACAACGCAAGTACGGCCACGCGGTGCTCGTGAAGAAACTCGACGAGGACGAGGGGGTCCCGGTCACCGCCGGCGAGTACGCCGAGCGGTTCGGCGATCACCCGGTCCGTCTCGACCACGAGCGGGTCGTCAGTGTCGCCGATATCCTCGAACAGATCGACAACGAGACCGTTTTCCAGGGGTTCCCCGCCTTCCACCGGGCGGTCGGCGAGGCGATGCGCGAGGCCGACGACTGGCCTTACGGTGCCTGAGAACCGTGACCAACACCCAGCTCACCCACATCCAGATCGATAACTACGGCCCGTGGACAGTGACGCCCGAACCGCGCCGTGAGGTCGATCTCCAGACGCTCCAGTCGCGGCTCTACGCGGATCTGGCACAGCTGTTCGGCAACCGTGACGGCTACGTCTTTTTCTCCCGGTTCGACAACATGGTCGCCGTCTCGAACGGGCTGGATATGGACGACCACGCGCTCATTCAGGAGTCGGTCGGCAACCGCTACCCCGTGACGGCGAGTCTCAGTGTCGCGACCGGCCCCGACCCGGCCTCCGCGCTCGGCACCGCGACAGACCAGCTCCAGGCCGCCGGGAGCGCACAGGACAGCCGCCGCCGCGAGATTCTGCGCGGCCGCGCCACCGACAACGGGGGTCCGGCGGATGTCCACATCGCTCACTTCGATGTCGCCGACGCAACGGGCACGTACACCGACCGCCTCAACGAGTTCGACAGCTTCATTGAGATCGAACAGGGGTACGCCACGCTGATGTGTCACATGCGCGAGGAGAACGCCGCCCTGTCTTTTTTCGTCGGCGGGGACAATATCATCGCAGTCTGTCCGGCCCTCAGCGCGGAGGCCTACCGGGAGGCAATCGAACACGTCCGGGAGACGGTCGGTGTCGAGATGCGTGTCGGCGTCGGCCGGGGGGCGACGGCCGCCGCCGCGGGGATGGACGCGAAACACGCCCTCGAGCACTGCCGGGCTGACGACCTCGATGTCCACCTCGGGTTCTGAGGCTGGCTGTCGACGATTCCGAACCGCGTGGCGGGCCCGCCGGGTGTCTCCGGACCGTTCCCGTGTTGGCCTGTCGTCCGTTCATCACACGTAATTTTATCATCTTGTATATCACAACGTGGAATGTGGATCGAGACCGCGGTAACCGGGGTGACGACGATGCTGACGACCCCTGGCGGGGCGAAGACAATCAACAGGGTGACGATTACCAGCAAGGCGGTGGTGACCAGTATCGTGGCCAGCAAGGCGGTGGTGGTCCACAGCAGGGTGGCCGAGGCGGCTAGCAGCAGGGCGGCTACGGACAGGCCCAGGGCGGACAGCAACAACAGCAGTGGTGACTGCCGCGTGCCGGGACATTGTCCGGTACTGACCGACCGTGAGTCCGGATGACCGGCGGTGGCGTTGATGCCGGGGCTCCAGTCGTCACGAGCGGGGTCACGCTCGTCCAAGCACAGTTGTACGCGCGCTGGACAGATACTGATGTCGCAGGTAACTTTTTATCAGTCCCTGTCAAACGGTCACACATGGACACGAACGCGGACATGACGGTACAGGAGGTGATGAACAGAGAGTACGTGGCCGCAAGCGAGCCCGACGCCCTCGTGGAGACGGTCGAGTTGCTGCTCCGGGAGGACGCGGAGTCGGCAGTCGTCCAGCGGGGGCACACGCCGGTCGGCGTGTTGACCCAGCGTGATGTGCTCGCAGCGCTGGTCGAGGGACCGCCGCCCTCGGAGGCGACCGTTGCCGAGGCGATGACCGAGAGCGTGCCGACGGCCGACGCGACCCGCCGTGTGTCGGTCACAGCAATGGAAACCGCGCCAGCGGGTGTCGACCGTGCCGGTGACACGTTCCAGGACCAGAGTCTCTGCGAGGGCTGTGGCAGCCTCGCCGGCGAGCTCGTCTCGTTCAATGGGCAAGTGCTGTGTCCGGAGTGTCGGAGCCTGTGAACAGTGTGGATATCGACGTGACGACAGTCGAGCCCTCGGAGACTGACGTGCTCGCCGAGCAGTGGGTCGCGCTCGCACGGGGCCAGCGCGAGCACGGCTCCCATCTCGAAGCCGAGGCCAACCGGATGCGGGTGCGCGAGCATCTGGCCCGGTACAGTGCCAGCGATCAACTGCTCGTCGCCCGGGTTGATGTGTCACTCGGCGGCCACAAAAAGGGCACCGAGGGTGGTCCCGACAGCGAGACGAACATCGTCGGGTTCGTGATGTTCCGGGTGCGCTCGGACCGGTACGAGACCGACCGCGAGCGGGGGCTTGTCGAGAACCTCTACGTGGCGCCCGACTGGCGCGGACAGGGGGTCGGGTCGGAGCTTCTTGCGGCGGCCGAGCGGCGACTCCGGGAGCGGGGCGTCGAGGCCATCTCGCTCGAGGCGATGGCGGCGAACGAGGCTGCCCGCCGCTTCTACCGCCGCCACGGCTACGACCCACATCGCGTCGAGTTCGAGAAGACCCTCGACACCGGGTGAGCCTGGACCGCCGGGCGGGTCGAACGGCTTTTGCCGTCACCGGACACATACCGGGATATGACCGAAACGCCGATTCTGGACAACCACCTCCATCTGGACCCGGTCAACGGGCGTGGTGCGGCGGCCGCAACGGAGTTCGCCGCCGCTGGTGGAACGCACCTGCTCGTGCTCAACAAGCCGTCCTGGTACTTCGTCGACGAGGTCGACGGGCCCGCGGCGTTCCGGGAGACGTTCGAGCTCACCTGCGAGGTGACTGCGGCCGCAGAGAAGCACCTGCCCGGAACAGCCTGGCCCGTGCTCGGTGTCCATCCGGCGCTCATCTCGCGACTTGTCGAGGGCGGCCGCTCCCCCGAGGAGGCCGCGTCGCTGATGCGGTCGGGGCTGGACGTCGCCGCCGAGTTCGTCGCCGACGGGCCGGCGCTGGCGCTCAAATCGGGGCGGCCACACTACGAGGTCTCGGAGGCGATCTGGGCGGCCTCGAACGAGGTCATGCGTCACGCGTTCGGCCTCGGGGCGGAGCTGGGCTGTGTCGTCCAGCTCCACACAGAGAGTGGCGACGACTTCGAGCAGGTTGCCGAGTGGGCCGAAGACCGGGGCCTGCCCCGCGAGCAGGTGGTCAAACACTACGCCAGCGGCCCCATCACGGGACCGATACCGAGCGTCATCGGGAACCGCGACGCACTGATTGCCGCCGCCGAGAGCGGCGAGCCGTTCCTGATGGAGACGGACTTCCTCGACGACCCGGACCGGCCGGGAGCCGTGTTGGGTCCGAAGACTGTCCCGAAACGCGTTCGCTGGCTCCGCGAGGAGGGCCACGAGGAGGCTATCCGGACTGCTCACGTCGACACGCCCGCCCGCGTCTACGGTATCGACACCGAGGCCACACTGGCCGACTAGCGACGGTCCTGCGGTCGGAGCGATCACCGCTGGTAGGACCGGTCACCGCCGGTGTCGGAAGGTTATTGTCTGGCGGTACCAAGAGCGACCATGAGCGAGGCAATCGACTACGGCCAGTTCGAGGAGGGTCGTCACTGCAACTACTGGGCGCTCGACCGGACCATTCAGCGTGAACTCGCTCGAGTCTATCCCGACGAGGCGTTCGCGTGGGCGAAACCCCGCCTGTCGGATTTCGGCTCGGTTGTCGGCCACACGCTCGCGGACAACGCCGACTACGTCGACAGCCACGGTCCGGAGCTGCACACATACGACAAGCACGGTGAGGTCCAGAACTTCGTTCGCTATCCGGCCGAACAACTCGAAACCGAGCGACTGGCCTACGAGGCCGGCGTCGTCGCCGATTCGTTCGAGGCACCGCCGGGTCGAGCGGAGCCCATGCCCCTGACTCACTACTTCGGGATGCTGTATCTGCTTTCGTATGCCGAGACTTCCGGGTTCGTCTGTCCGGTTGCGATGACCGCCGGCGCGGCACACGTCCTCGAGAAGTTCGACGACGGCGACCTCGAGAACTACTACGCGGCGCTGACCAGCCGCACCCACGAGGAGCTGGTCGAGGGGGCGATGTTCCTCACCGAAAAGCAGGGTGGCAGCGACGTGGGTGCGGCCGAGACCACCGCGGAGTACGACGAGGAGACCGGTTACTGGCGGCTCACCGGGGAAAAGTGGTTCTGCTCGAACATCGACGGCGAGGGGACGCTCGCGCTGGCGCGCACGCCGGAGGCGCCAGCGGGGACCGACGGGCTCTCGATGTTTCTCGTCCCGCACGGTGACCCCGATCAGGGCGTCCTGACGAAGGGTGACCGCGAGGCATTCGACGGCGACCCGCCGCCCGAGGCGCTCAACGACCAGTACTACCGGCGGCTGAAGGACAAACTCGGAACGACCGCCGTGCCCACGGGTGAGGTCGAGCTCGACGGGACGAAAGCTATGCTCGTGGGTGAACAGGAGCGAGGATTCAAGCAGATGGCCGAGATGCTCAACCTCGAACGGCTCTCGAACGCCGCGGGTGCGTGTGGCATCATGGGGCGGGCGCTGCTAGAGAGCAAGATCCACGCTGCCGAGCGCGAGGCCTTCGGCAGTACCATCGACGAGTTCCCGCTGATGCGGGCGGATCTGGTCGACATGGCGGTCGACCACGAGGCGGCGACCGCGTTCACGTTCGAGGCCGCGCGGCTGTTCGCCGAGCGCGAGCGGGCCGCACGGGCCGGCGAGGAGGCCGACCGTACCTACCGGCTGATGCGACTGCTCGTCCCGATCGCCAAGCTCCGGACTGCCCGAATGGCTATCGAGACGACCTCCTACGCGATGGAGATACAGGGTGGGAACGGCTACGTCGATGAATTCGTCACGAACCGGTTGCTCCGCGATGCACAGGTGCTGCCCATCTGGGAGGGAACGGAAAACATCCTCTCGCTTGATGTGTTGCGTGCACTGGAGCGCGAGCAGGCCCACGAGCCGTTCGTGGCGACGGTCGAGGAGATGCTCTCGACGGCCACCCATCCCGCGCTCGCGGATACCGTCGCGGTGGTCGAAGAGGAGTTCCAGGGGCTCACGACGGCGATGGCAACCCTCGCTGCCGAGGATCGCGACTACGCGGAGCTGTCGGCCAAGCGCCTCTCGCATTACATCTTCGACGTGTTCACCGCAGCGCTGTTGCTCGAACAGGCACAGGCCGCGCTGGACGGCGAGGCGATCGATGGGTGGACCGGTGAGGGTGGAAACACGGTCGAGGCCGGTCCTGACGGCCGGATGGCGATTGTCGCCCGGCGGTTCGTTCAGACACGCCTTGCAGACCGCGAGGCCCGAGGCATCACGGGTGGGGGCCGCCTGCCGCTTGTGTGGTTCGAGGCGGTTGTCAACTACGCTCCGGTTCCACCGGCACACCTCGCCGAGACGGTCACGCCGGACTGACCTCGGTCCTCGCGCCCGCGACCGAACGACGGACGGACCGGCGTAGGCTCTGCCTACCCCTCTGATGGTTCGGGTACCTACTTGTAGGACAGGCATACGGCTCTGAGCAGCTTCCGGCAGCCGGTTAGGACCCGCATAGCTGTATGAGTCGCGCTCGGATCCCCATGGAGGGAGGGCTGTACACACCAGCCGAGCCGTGACAGCCCCCCGGCCAGAGACAACTCACATGCCGACAGATCCAGACAAACTGACAGACGCGACCGCCACCGGCGAGAGAACCCTCGACACCCAGGGTCGTGGCAGCCGGACACGCGACCCGAGTAACAGCCGACGGCGATTCCTCCTCGGGGTCGCCACGGCGACGGCACTGCTGGCCGGCTGTGTCGGCGACGGGGATGACGCGACGGACGACGACACGGCCGGTACCCCGACGGACGACACAGCCACCGGGGACGATGCCCCCGACGACGAGGACGGGGATGACGCGACGGACGACGACCCGACCGATGCCCCCGACGACGAGGACGGGGATGACGCGACGGACGACGACCCGGCCGATGCCCCCGACGACGAGGACGGGGATGACGCGACGGACGACGACCCGGCCGATGACCCGACAGACGCAGAGCTGTTCTTCCGGAAAATTCGCTGGGACGGGGACTACCGGATGACAGGGACCGTCGATGGCGAGGAGGGGAGGGTTTCGTTCGAGACACGCGTTCACCAGGGAGACATGTACACCAGTCTCGAGACCGAGGAGCTCGGCTCGGTCGAAACGTACCGGATCGGAACCACGACCTACTTCGTGCAGGGCGGGCAGTGTACAGTCTTCGAACAGGATCCGGAGCGGCTGCCGGACGACCCGTTCGACCCCGACGACCCCGACGACATCGAGGCGGCGGAACCGACAATCACCAACCTCGGGCCCGACACCATCGACGGCGACGCCGTCACCGCGTACGAACTCGTCTACCCTGACGGCGAGACCCAGATACTGTACCTGCTCGACTCCGGCCGGGTGCGACGTGTCGAGTTCGACCAGGGGACGGTCGATCTCTTCGACTGGGGCGGGACCAGCCCGGTCGAGCCGCCGGACATGGACTGTCGGTCCCCGGGCAGGTAGCTCCAGCCATCTCGACACTCCCCGCCCGTCCGGTCACCGTCAGTCGGGCTGGGACCTCGCCTGTCCGGTCACCGTCAGTCGGGCCGGTACGGTGGCCACCCTCTCGGTCCGACCACCCGGACCAGACTGGGCACACGGCCTCCGGCCGGCGCTGTCGAAACTCCAGTCCGGTACAGTTACACCGGCTCAGGCCGACACGGGCTGTAGGGACGGATGAACCCGATCAAGGACAGCGTACACGACTACATCACGCTCGGTTCCGCCGCGGCGGACCTGCTCGATACGCCCACCGTCCAGCGGCTCCGACACATCAAGCAGCTTTCGACGGTGCGACTGGTGTTCCCGTCGGCCAACCACACCCGCCTGGAGCACAGTCTCGGGGTCTACCATCTGGCCGACGCCGCCCTGTCACATCTCGACGTCGACCCCGAGCGGGCGGCACACGTCCGTGCGGCGGCACTGTTGCACGACGTGGGACACGGCCCGTATGGCCACCAGACAGAGACACTCATCCAGCGCCGCACCGGGATGGACCACGACGAGGTCGGCTGGCTGCTGACCGACAGTGACCGCGAGGTCTGTCGGGTACTCGAACGGCACGGGCTCGACCCGGGGCGTGTCGCCAGCTACGTTGCCGGCGAGGGAACGCTCGGCCAGCTGGTCTCGGGCGAGCTCGACGTCGACCGGATGGACTATCTCGTCCGGGATGCACACCACACGGGAGTTCCCTACGGCAGTATCGATCACGAGCGTCTCGTCCGGCAGCTCCACATCGAGAACGGTGCGCTGGTGCTCGGCGAGGGCAACGTCGCCACCGCCGAGTCGATGCTGCTCGCGCGGGCACTGATGAACGCCACCGTCTACCGTCACCACGTCTCCCGGGTTGCTGGGGCGATGGTCGAGCGGGCCAGCGAGGTGTACCTCGACCGGACCCACACCGGCGTCGAGACGTTCCGACGCATGGCCGATCACGACCTGCTGGTCGCACTCGGACGCGAGGTTCCCGAGTTCGGGCGCCGCATCGAACACCGGGACCTCTACAAGCGGGCCGTCTGGGCACGCATTGAGGACGTTCCGCGAGGGACGGTCGATACTGGCCACGAGGACGAACGCCGCGCCGAGCGCGAGATCAGCGACCTCGCAGGTGTCGAGCCACACGAGGTGCTCGTCGACGTGCCCCCGCGGCCAGCACTCAAGGAGTCAGCGACGAACGTCGTCGTCGACGGGGTGGTTCAGCGTCTCGAGGACGCCTCGGAACTCGTGGCGAGTATCCGTGATGCAGAGCGTGCCCGCTGGCGTCTCGGCGTCTACTGTCCCGCCGACCACGTCGACGATGTCGCCGACGCCGCCCGGGACGTGCTCGGCATCCGCGTGCCCGCCTGACCCGTGACCGCCCTGTTCCCTCCCCCGAATCGGAACCGATAACAGATCTCGAATGACAGAGCCGACGAGCAGCCCGACGATGATGGCGGTGGTCGGCGGATGACCGTCGACCGACAGCGTCTGCTGGGTGTCTGGCGGCGGGTGGCCTCGCTGTCCTGGCCGGTGATGGTCGAACAGGTCTCGCGGACGCTGATGCGCACGACGGACATCTTCGTGACGGCACTGTTCTCGCCGCTCGCGGTGGCCGCCATCGGGCTCGCTGATCTGTACGCCCGACTCCCCCTGCGCATCGGGCTCGGACTCGGCGCCGGCGCCATCGCACTCTCGAGTCAGGACACCGGGAGCGATGCGACCCGAAACCGTGACGAGGCGGTCACACAGGCGCTTTTGCTCGGTGCTCTCACGGGTGTTCCGTTCGCCGCCTTCGGGGTGTTGTTCGGCGAGCAGGCGATCGCACTGCTCGGGTTCTGGGCCGACCAGGACCAGATGGCCGAGGTCGCCAGACAGGGTGGGGTCTATCTGGCCATCATCTTCGCCACCGCGCCCGCCCGGCACGTCGCGCTGGTCGGCGCCCGCGCACTCCAAGGCACCGGCGACACCCGGACCCCGATGTACGTCAACATCACCTCGAACGGCCTCAACATCCTCCTCTCGGCCGTGCTCGGTCTGGGGCTGCTCGGTGCCCCTCGTCTGGAGGTGGTCGGTGTCGGACTCGCCACCGCAATCGGCAACGTCTTCACGGCGACGGCGTTCCTGCTCGCAATTGTCGGTGACTGGACTGCGGCCGACTTCGTTCGCCCCCGGCGGTTTGTCATCGCAAGGCAGTTGCTCGTTGTCTCGGCGCCGAAGATCGCCGAGGGGATGGTGGCGACGGTCATCGAGTTCCCGTTCAACGCCCTGCTCCTGTTTTTCGGCGCGGAGGTGAACGCGGCCTACCAGATCGGCCGGCGGGTCTACCAGCAGGTGACCAGCCCGCTCTCGCGGGGGCTGAACGTCGCCGCGAGCATCGTCGTCGGCCAGTCACTCGGCGAGGGCTCCCCCGCCGATGCCCGGTTCGACGGCTGGGCCACCGCCGCGCTCGGGCTCGTGACCGTCGGCAGCCTCGGATTCGTGCTCGCGGCGTTTGCCGGCCCGCTCGCCGGGCTGTTCACCGACGACCCCGCGACGCTGCCGACCGCGACGGTCTTTGCGTTCACCTACGGCGTGACCGCCCCCTTCACCGTGCTGTATGTCTCCCTGTCGGGGGCGCTCCAGGGCGGCAGTGACACCCGCACGCCGTTTCTCGCCCGGACGGTCGGCCTGCTGGTTTTCTATCTGGGCTTCTCGGCGGTCACCGGCGTCTACCTCGGCTGGGGTGTGCTCGGGGTTGCGCTCGGCATCTTTCTCTACTACGCCTCGGCGTTCTGTATCGTCGCCGCGGGCTTCCAGTACGGTGACTGGGCGGTGCGCGCGACCGAGATGATGGAGGATCGCGGCAGCGTCGCAACCGACGACTGAATCGGGTGGGCCGTTCGGTCACTGTCTCGCCGGTCCCCCCAATCTGATTCGGAACCCTCGAACGGATCGCGGCACTGTCGGGGACCCGTCACAGGTACTGCTCGACGAACGCCCGGTGCTCGGCAGCGCGAGCGTCGCGCTCGGCCGGTGAGGCGTCCTCGTACCACAGCGGGAGACAGGCCATCGCGTCGATGCGACAGGTGAGTCGG
>OBKM01000026.1_pt1 | contig 54286 bp, 63 predicted proteins | sample 1519691 | NCBI WGS metagenome assembly OBKM01 (sample SAMEA37050418, study PRJEB22526) | metagenome | biome: saline pan; feature: lake; material: water | place: Egypt | collected 2015 | depth 0.5 m
AACTGCTCAATCTGAAGGCGCTGCAGGCCGCCGGTGGCATTCCGGAGAATCCGGGGCGGCTCAAACTGCTCCGCCGAACGATTGCACGGGTCAAGACGATCCAGGTCGAAGAAGGCGATTTCGACGACGACGAGGCTGCCGCCTCGAACGAGTAATCCACAATGAAACGCACACCCGAAACCCTCGCGCGACACGAACTCATCGGCCTCCCGCTGCGGGTTGCCGACGCGCCCAACGCCGACCTTGTCGGCATCAGCGGCCGTGTTGTTAGCGAGACAATGCGGACGGTTGTCGTGGCGACGGCTTCGGGTGACAAACGCGTTCCAAAACAGGACTCGGTCTTCGAATTCGCTCTCGGTGAGGAACCGGCTGACGAACACTTTGCAGGCGAAAACACAAATGAAGCCGCCGAGGTCACGCCGGGAGATCATCCCGCCGTGGACTCGTCATCGCGACGAGGTCGAAAGAACTCGGGGTCTTCGTCCAAACTCGGCGAGGAAACTGCGGGGGTCCGCCCCCGTCAGTCTTTGCCGTCGGAATTTTCCGTAACCCCTGTTGGGCAGGGCGGATGCGAGGGCGAAGTCTACGTTACGGTGGATGGCAGCCGACTGCTCTCACGGCCTGCAGACCGAACCCAACGCACAGGAGATTCGAAATGGCGATAGGACTTGACGTACCCCTGCCACCGGAACCAGAAAACCCGGAGGCATACGACTACGAGAAGTGTCCGTTTTACGGACAACTTCCCGTCAGAGGACAGACCCGCAGCGGGACTGTCGTCTCGACGGATATGGCAAAGACCGTCATCGTCGAGCGAGAGTACGACGTGTTCGTACCGAAATACGACCGGTATATGAAACGCCGGTCGCGTATTCCGGCACACGTTCCCGGCGTGCTCGATTCGCTCGAAGAAGGTGACGAAGTGAAAATCGCGGAGACCCGCCCGCTGTCGAAGACGAAATCCCACGTTGTCGTCGAGAAGCTTGGAGGCGATGCCTAATGGAGGCGCTCAAAGCCGACGTCACACAGGGACTCGAACGCGGCTCGCTGATCACCTGCGCCGACAACACCGGCGCACGCGAACTGCGAGTCATCAGCGTGGCCGGCTACTCCGGCACGAAGAACCGACACCCCAAAGCCGGGATTGCCGACAGAGTGACCGTCTCGGTCACCAAAGGCACTCCCGAAATGCGCCGGCAGGTGCTGGAGGCCGTTATCGTCCGCCAGCGCAAGCCGATCCGTCGACCCGACGGCATTCGCGTGAAATTCGAGGACAACGCCGCGGTTCTCATCGACGAGAACGGCGAGCCTCGCGGGACCGACATCAAGGGCCCGATCGCACGCGAAGTCGCCGAGCGCTTTGGGAGCATTGCATCCACGGCGACAATGATCGTCTAGCATGACACGACAACCACGCAAACAACGAAAATCCGCGGCGACCGAGTCGCTCCACGAGCGACACAAACGGGTTCAGTCACCGCTTTCGGCCGACCTCCGCGAGGAGTACGGCCGCCGCAGCGTCCGCGTCAACGCGGGCGACACCGTCGAGGTGCAACGCGGCGACCACGCCGGCACGGAGGGTGAGGTACTCGTTGTCGACCTCAAGAAGGCCGAGATCCACGTCGAAGACGTCGTCGTCGAGAAGTCCGATGGGGAAGAAGTCCCCCGGCCGCTCGACGCCAGCAACGTCACCGTGACGGAACTCGACCTCGAGGACGACCGCCGCAAAGCCCGACTCGAAGGCGAGGAGGACAACGAATGAGCAACCACCAGAAACGACTCTCGGTACCGAACTCGTGGCCGGTCGAACGCAAGACGGCCACCTTCACTGTGAAAGCGGGCGCGGGCCCCCACGGTGAGGCCGGCGTGCCACTGCTCGTCCTGCTGCGGGACGTGCTTGGTTACGCCAACTCGAAAAAGGAAGCGCGCTACGCGCTGAATCAGGACGCTGTGCTCGTCAACGGCGACGCCGTTTCCGACGAGCGCCGTCCGATCGGAATGTTCGACATCCTCGCGTTCCCACAACGCGACGAGTACTTCCGTGTGTTCCCCGACGAGGGTGGCAGGCTTGCGCTGACCCCAATCGACGGCGACTCTGCGGGCAGCCGACTCGGCAAAATCGTTCGCAAAACGCAGGTGCCCGGCGGCGACTTCCAGTTGACGCTGCACGACGGCACGAACCTTCGCGTCGATGCTGCCGACGAGTACGCAACGAAAGACTCGCTCGTCGTCGACAACGAGGACAACTCGATCGTTGCCCACTTCGTCTACGAGGAAGGCGCGCTCGTGACCGCCGTTGACGGCCAGCACGCCGGTCGAATCGGCGAGGTCTCCGAGATCGTGGTCACGAAGGGAAGCGGCGCAAACACGATTCACGTCGCGGGCGAGGACGAGGTCTTCGAGACGGTCGAGGACTACGTCGTCGTTATCGACGAGAACTTCACTGGGGGCGATGCGGAGAACGCATCGGACCAACCGAGCGGCGAGGGCCGCGAGGAGGCTGACGAATGAGCGAAACACAGGCTGACTTCCACGAGATGCGCACGCCGCGCATCGAGAAAGTCGTCGTCCACATGGCCGTCGGCGAAGGCGGCCGCGAACTCCAGAATGCACAGGGCATTCTCGAGGAGATCACCGGGCAAGAGAGCGTTCGGACGCGGGCGAAACGGACCGTCGCGGAGTTCAACATCCGCGAGGGCGACCCGATCGGCGCGAAAACGACGCTCCGCAACGAGACGGCCGAGGCGTTCCTCGAAACCGCACTTCCGCTGACGGGGCTTTCGATCGACCAGTTTGACGACACCGGCAACTTCAGTTTCGGCGTCGCCGAACACACGGAGTTCCCCAGCCAGGAGTACGATCCGCAGATCGGCATCTACGGACTCGACGTCACCGTGACGCTCGTCCGTCCGGGCTACCGCGTTACCAAGCGCAGTCAAGAAACCCGATCGATTCCGTCGAGCCACCAGATGACTCCCGCGGATGCCGCGGCGTTCATCGCCGCCGAATTCGACGTGGAGGTTGACCAATGAGCCAGAGCGAACAACAGTCCGGAGACGACGCGCGAACCGGCCAGCAGATCGAATGTCGCCGCTGTGGCCGCAAGCAAGGGCTTGTGGGCAAGTACGACATCAACCTCTGCCGGCAGTGCTTCCGCGAGGTCGCCCGCGACATGGGATTCAGGAAGTATAGCTAATCATGGCAGGAAACGATCCACTGTCCAGCGCACTCTCGGGCATCGACAACGCCGAGAGCGTTGGCCATCTCGGTATTACGGTACAGCCCGCCTCGAACATTATCGGCTCCATCCTGGAGGTCTTTTACGACCGGGGATACATCGACGGCTTCGAGTTCGTCGATGACGGCAAGGCCGGCGAGTTCGAGGTCGAACTGAAAGGCGCGATCAACGAATGTGGCGTCGTCAAGCCCCGCTACTCGGTTGGGGCAGATGACTACGAGAAATGGGAGAAACGGTTTCTTCCGGCCCGCGATTATGGGGCACTCGTCGTCACGACCAGCCACGGCGTCATGAGCCACTACGAGGCCCGCGAACAGGGAATCGGTGGCCAAGTGATCGCCTACGTCTACTAACAATGACTCGAATAGAAATCGAACTTCCGGACGACGTGTCCGCAACGGTCGACCATCTCGAGTTGACCGTCGAGGGACCTGAGGCAAGCGTCACCCGCCGCCTGTGGTACCCCGACGTCACCGTCAGTGTCGACGACGACGCAGTCGTCATCGAGACCGACGTCGAGAACGCCAAAACCACCGCGACGGTTGGCACCTTCGAAAGCCACGTTCGCAACATGGTTCACGGCGTTCGCGAGGGATGGGAGTACAGAATGGAAGTCTACTACGCACACTTCCCGATGCAGGTGCGTGTCGATGGCGACGATGTCGTTATCGAGAACTTCCTCGGCGAGCGCGCCGAACGGCGCACGCCGATCCGTGGCGACACAGCGGTACAGATCGACGGCGAAGAGGTCGTTCTGACGGGCTCGGACAAAGAGGCCGTCGGCCAGACCGCCGCCGACATCGAACAGCTGACCAAGGTCAGAGACAAGGACACCCGTGTGTTCCAAGACGGTGTGTACATCGTCGAGAAACCACAGGCGGGAGGGGCCTGAGATGGCAGACGAACCCCAAGAACTCGAAGACATCAGCGGTGTTGGCCCAGCGAAAGCCGACGCGCTGCGCGAGGCGGGCTACGAGTCGATCACCGACATCAAAGCCGCCAGTCAGGCCGAACTCTCCGAGATTTCGGGCATCGGCAACGCGCTTGCTGCCCGAATCAAAGCCGGCGTTGGCGACCTCGAAGTAACCGAGGAGACCGACGCCGAAGTCGAAGACGAGACCGAAGACGCCGAGGCCGAGGAAGAAGCCGAGGAGGTCGAAACGGAACTCGTTGCTCGCGGGCACGCCGACAAAACGCCCGCGCTCGACAGCGAGACCGAATCGGCACTCGCCCAGAAGAAACGCGAGGGCAAACCCGCGTTCAAACGACAGGACTACCACATGAAAAAGCGGACGCCGGAATCCTGGCGCAAACCGCGTGGTGGCCTTTCGAAACAGCGACGCGGCTTCAAGAGTCGCGGCCCGAAAGTCGCACCCGGTTTCAAGTCGCCAAAGGCCGCCCGTGGCCTGCACCCGAGCGGCTTCGAGGAGGTCCGCGTGCACAACGCCGACGACCTCGATGGTGTCGATGGCGATTCGCAAGCGGTTCGAATCGCCAGCTCGGTCGGTGCGCGAAAGCGCGAGCGGATCGAGGAGATCTGCGAGGACGAGGAGATTCGCGTGTTGAACCCAACCTACATCGAAGTGGAGGTCGACGACGATGAGTGATCTCAAAGCCCAGAAACGACTGGCCGCCGACGTCATGGGCGTTGGCAAACGCCGCGTCTGGCTCGATCCCGACGAACACGACGAGATCGCCGAAGCGATCACCCGCGAGGACATTCGCGAACTGGTTGAGCTCGGGATTATTCAGGCGAAAGACGACAAGACGAACTCCCGCGGTCGTGCTCGCGAGCGGAACGAAAAGCGCTCGTACGGCCACCGCAAAGGCCAAGGCTCCCGCAAAGGGAAAGCCGGCGCTCGTGAGAACACCAAAGACAGTTGGGTCTCGCGAATCCGCGCCCAGCGCGCGCGACTCAAGGAGCTTCGCGACGAGGGAACGATCGACCGGACGCAGTACCGCGAGCTGTACAACAAAGCCAGCGGTGGCGAGTTTGACAACGTTGACAGACTCGATGCGTACGTTCGAACCAACTACGACATTGAGGTGAACGCATAATGGCAACCGGACCACGATACAGAGTGCCGATGCGTCGCCGCCGTGAGGTCCGAACCGACTACCACCAGAGGTTGCGCCTGTTGAAATCGGGCAAGCCTCGTCTGGTCGCCCGGGCGAGCAACGCCCACATCAGGGCGCAGCTGGTTACCCCCGGACCGCAAGGTGACATCACGCATGTCGCCGCCTCGAGCGAGGAGCTCGCAGACTACGGCTGGGAAGCCCCAACGGGCAACATTCCCAGTGCGTATCTAACGGGCTACCTGCTTGGACAGCGCGCGGTTGAGGCCGGCCTTTCGGAGGCCGTTCTCGACATCGGGCTGCACACGGCGACGCCAGGGAACAAGGTGTTCTCAGTACAGGAAGGAGCAATTGACGCGGGGCTCGACATCCCCCACAACGACAGTGTGCTGGCCGACTGGTCGCGAAACCGCGGTGAACACATCGCCGCGTATGCCGACCAGCTCGACGAGCCGCTGTACAGCGGGGAGTTCGATGCCACTGCACTGCCTGAGCACTTCGATGACGTGCTCGCAACGATTCAGGAGGACGAATGAGCCAACGAAATAACAACGGCTGGGAGCCGCGAACGCGACTCGGCCGCAAGGTACAGAACGGCGATATTTCGACGATGGAGCAGGCGCTCAATTCGGGACTCCCGCTGAAGGAGCCCCAGATTGTCGATCAGCTGTTGCCCGGACTCGAAGACGAAGTGCTCGATATCAACATGGTCCAGCGGATGACCGACTCGGGTCGCCGGGTCAAATTCCGCTGTGTCTGTGCGGTCGGCAACCGTGACGGCTATCTGGGCTACGCCCAGGCTCGTGACGACCAGGTCGGTGGCGCAATCCAGAAGGCCATCGACGTTGCCAAACTCAACATCATCAAGGTCGACCGCGGGTCGGGTTCGTGGGAGGACAGCGCCGGCGGGGTCAACTCGTTGGCTCGCAAAGCCGAAGGCAAAGCCGGCTCGGTGACGGTCAAAATCATGCCCGCCCCACAGGGGCTCGGGCTGGCGGCCGCCGAAACCGTCCGCAACATCCTCGAACTCGCCGGCGTCCAAGACGCCTGGACGAAGTCCGACGGCAACACGCGGACGACGGTCAACCTCGCGAAGGCGACGTACAACGCGCTCGAAAACGCCGCCCAATCGCGGACGCCACAGCGTGCGCAAGCGGTGCGACAGGAGGCCAACGAATAATGCAGGCACTCGTCCAACTCCGCGGCGAGGTCAACATGTCTCAGGACGTTCGTGATACACTGAAGATGCTGAATCTACACAGCGTCAACCACGTGACGTTCGTTCCCGAGACCGACGCCTACCGCGGCATGATCACGAAGGTCAACGACTACGTTGCCTTCGGCGAGCCGAGTGCAGAGACGGTGGCGACGCTCATCCGTCGACGCGGCGAAGCCGACGAGGGCGACGCCGACATCGACGACGAGTGGGTCGCCGACAACACCGACTACGACGATGTCGACTCGCTTGCGGCGGCGATTGTGGCCGAAGAGACGACGCTCCGTGCACAGGGGCTCTCACCGGTCGTCCGTCTGCACCCACCACGCGGTGGGCATGACGGAATCAAACACCCGGTCGTCGAGGGCGGACAACTCGGCCGCCACGAGACCGACGACATCGATGAGCTTCTGGAGGCGATGCGATAATGGGATCAAAGAAACGACGACAGCGTGGCTCGCGAACCCACGGCGGCGGCACCCACAAAAACCGGCGCGGAGCCGGTCACCGTGGCGGTCGTGGTGCGGCGGGTCGCGACAAACACGAGTTCCACAACTACGAGCCGCTCGGCAAACACGGCTTTACGCGTCCGGACTCGGTTACGGATTCGGTCGCCGAGATCAGCGTCCAGAAACTCGACGAGGACGCCGTCGTCTACGAAGCCGACGGCCTCGCAGAGCGTGACGGCGACGCGTACGTCATTGACGCGCGCGCCATTGTCGACGCCGGCCACGACGTTGATGTCGTGAAGGTTCTCGGTGACGGCCAGGTTCGCAACGAACTGGTCGTGACCGCGGATGCGTTCACCGCAAGCGCGGTTGGACTCATCGAGGAGGCCGGTGGCGACGCCGTGCTTTCTGAGCGCGCAGAACGCGCCGAGAACGAAGCGGAAGACGTAAACGACGACTCCAACGAGGCATAATATGGGTTGGAAGGAGGCCGCCGAACCGGTGCTGACGCGGATGCCTGTGGTCGCACGACCGGAGGGCCACGTCCCGTTCAAACGGAAGCTTCTGTGGACCGCCGCGGTGCTCGTGGTCTACTTCTTCCTGACGAACATCTCGCTGTTCGGCCTCGACGCTGGCGGCAGCGACATCTTCGGGCAGTTCCGCTCGATTCTCGCAGGCGAACAGGGCTCGATCATGCAGGTCGGCATCGGTCCGATCGTCACCGCCTCGATCGTCCTGCAGCTGCTCGGTGGAGCGAACCTCCTCGGCTTGGATACGAACGACCCGCGTGACCAGGTGCTCTATCAGGGGCTCCAGAAACTGCTGGTCGTGATTATGACAGCGCTGACGGCCGCACCGATGGTGTTCGCCGGCAGGTTCTTGCCGGCGAACCCCGCTATCGGTGATGCACTTGGCATTGGCGTGACTGGCGTGCAGCTGGTTATTTTCACGCAGGTGTTCATCGGCGGCATCCTCATCTTGTTCATGGACGAAATCGTGAGCAAGTGGGGCGTCGGCTCCGGTGTCGGGCTGTTCATCATCGCCGCGGTGAGCCAGCAGCTCGTCGGTGGCTTCTTTAGTTGGTCGAGTCTCTCGGAACCGGGCTTTTTCGCCAGCTGGTTCGGCATTATCTTTGGCGATGTCCAGCTCGGGCCAACGTTTACGAGTGACTGGTTCGGTTCGCTGCTGTTCGATCCGGGTAACCTCTTGGCGCTGTTGACGACCGCGATCATCTTCGCCGTTGTCGTCTACGCCGAGTCGGTCCGGGTTGAGATTCCGTTGAGCCACGCCCGCGTTCGCGGTGCTCGTGGTCGCTTCCCGGTGAAGCTCATCTACGCGAGCGTCCTGCCGATGATCCTTGTTCGGGCGCTGCAGGCGAACATTCAGTTCATCGGGCAGATTCTCCAGAGCCAGTGGGCCGGCATGCCCGCGACGCTCGGTCAGTACAGCGATGGGCAGGTTATCGGCGGCTTCTTCTACTATCTGGCCCCGATTCAGTCACGCGCCGACTGGATGTGGTTCCTCGGGCTGACGCCCGCAGGAATCGAGCCGTGGCAGATCGGCATCCGTGTCGGCGTCGACCTGACGTTCATGATCATCGGCGGTGCGATCTTTGCGATCTTCTGGGTCGAAACCACGGGGATGGGCCCCGAGGCAACGGCCAAGCAGATCCAGAGCTCTGGCATGCAGATTCCGGGCTTCCGCCGGAATCCACAGGTCGTCGAAAAGGTCATGGAGCGCTACATTCCGCAGGTGACCGTCATCGGCGGCGCGCTTGTCGGGTTGCTTGCCGTGCTGGCGAACATGCTGGGGACGATCGGAAACGTCACCGGCGAGGGACTGCTGCTGACGGTCTCGATTACGTACAAACTGTACGAAGAGATCGCCGAAGAGCAGATGATGGAAATGCATCCGATGATGCGCCAGATGTTCGGCAAAGAGTAGCGGCTCCCGACGCGAGCGTATTTTTTGCAGGAGTGAAAGTAAAACGAACCCCACGAAGGTTCGTCTGAAACCCGTAGGAGGGGCTTCGACGGTTCCCCCGATACCGAGCTTCAACCCCACGAGGGTTCGTCTGACACGTTACAGGCCGTGAGGTTCCGATGCGCGAGGCCGTGGTTCAACTCCACGAGGGTTCGGTGACTAAGCAAAATCGATGACTCAGAAAACAGGGGTTTCGACGGCTGAAAGCGGGTTAGGCGCCAAACCGCCCTACACAGCAACTAACAGCGACTCGATCTCGTCGAGATCGAACAGGTGCCAGTTGTCACCCAGGCTCTCTTTGATCCCGTCGACGAACCCGCTTTTCGAGAACAGCGCAAACTCCGCTGTCCGGTCGTCCGGCCCCCACCGAACGTTCGGAGCCTTCGCCCGCAGGTTCTCGACAAGTGACTCGCCGACTGGCTCTGTGGTCCATTTGCACTCGGCAAACAGAATCCGGTCATCGGCAGGTGCAAGACCGACGATATCGATCTCTTCTTCGCCGTACCACCAGCGACCGACTTCGGAGTATGGCTCGAACACGCCGCGTCGAATTCCCTCCCAGACGACCTCCTGGCAGACATCCTCAAACGTCGTCGCAACGTGGTTCGGGAGATCCGGCGCAATCGTCCCCTCGTAGACGACCGCGGGAGCCTGCTCGATGCTGGAGCGGTTCGGCTCGACGTATCGAAACCAAAAGCGGAGGAACTCATCGGCGACGTGGTACCGAGATCGCTTTGATTTCTTAGCCGACGCGGTCACGGGCACCTCCCGGTCGACAAGCCGCAGCCGCCGAACCGTTTGGAGATATTTCGACAACGGTCCGGGATCGATCCCTGTCGCGCCCGAAATCTCGTTTGGGGTCGTATGTCCCAGTGCGATTGCTTCGAGAATGCTCATATACCGGGCCGGATTCCGAAGCTCCGTCCGGAGCAAGAACTCGGGTTCGGTGTACAACACGGCCGTCGGCGACAGGATCTGTGATCGGACGTTGTCGGCCAGCGACTGCTCGTAATCGAACAGCGTGAGATACATCGGCGTGCCGCCGGTGATCGAATACGACCGAATCGACGCCGCCAGCTCGTAGCTGATGATTTTTCGCGCCTGCGCGAACGAAAACGGTGTTACGTCGAACTGTGCTGTTCGCCGACCGTACAGCGGGCTCTCGTGGCCGAGAACCTCCGACTCCATCGTGCTCACACTCGAGCCACAGAGAACCAGCATCGACTCGGTCTGTTGGAGTTGCTCGTCGACGAATCCCTGGATGTACGAGGGAAGCGAGTCGTTTTCCTCGACGAGATATGGGAACTCATCGATGACGACGACCAGTGTTTCGGTGTCGAGTTTCTCGCCGAGATAGTCGAATGCTTCGTCCCAGCCGTCGATCCGAGGCACACGCTCGTCGAAGTACTCCGCAATCTGATCGACGAACTTCTCGCGTTGTCGATACTCGGCTTCCTGCGCTGCTAAAAAATAGAGATGCGGTCGGTTGGCGCAGAACTCCTTGAGCAATGCCGTCTTTCCGACACGCCGCCTTCCGTATACAACGATGAAATCGTGCCCAGAAGACTCGAAGGCAGTCGCAAGCACGTCGAGTTCCTCGAGTCGATTATGAAAGGTCATACTCTACCTAATCATTAGCACAATAATGACTTATAGGTTACGAGCGAAAAATTCCATAAAAATACGAATTAAATTAACAAATCATCCCGGCGGTCGAGCCGCAGTTTCGTGTTGGTTCTTTTTTGGAGTTTTGTGACCACCCCAGCCGATCGCGTCGATCGGCTTGACGTCCGTGCTCTGATCGGGTGCGTTACTTTTCGATCCGTCTGATAGTAATCCCGATCGACGGAGACCACGACTCGAAGCGTCGATCACACAGCCACCGCGGGCTTTTATCGCCGCCGCCCAACGTACAGCCATGGCTTCCGAACCGTTCGTTGTCGTGGGTGCCGACGCCGCCGGACTGAGTGCCGCCAGCAAATGCCGGCGAGCCGATCCCGACCGCGAGGTCATCGTCTTCGAAAAGGGCGCGTGGATTTCGTATGCCTACTGCGGCATGCCGTACTTTATTGCAGGCCGAATCGACCAACTCAGCAATCTCTTGTCGTTGTCGCCGGCTCAAGCGGCCGACCGTGGCATCGACCTTCGCCGGAACCACGAGGTCGTTGCGGTCGATCCCGACGCCCAAACCGTCCGTGTCGAACACGCCGGTGACTCGTTCGACCAGCCCTACGGCGACTTGCTTATTGCAACCGGCGGCCGGGCGGTGACCGGTTCGCTCGACGTTCGCGATCTCGACGGGGCCTTTACGCTCCACAGCATGGACGCGGCGGCCGCCATCGACGCCTACATTGCCGAACCGGCCGACTACGACTTCGATCGAATCGCCGACACGCCGGCCGACCGGGCGCTGGTCGAGGCCAACGCTGCACTCGACGCGCCGACAACGGCGGCCATCGTCGGCGGCGGCTACGTCGGCATCGAGATGGCCGAGGCGCTTGTCGGTCGTGGGCTCGACGTCCACCTGTTTCATCGCTCCGAACACCTGCTTCCGGCGTTCGGGGAGAGCGTTGCCGACCGGGTCGAAGCCGAACTCCGCGACCAGGGCGTGAGCGTCCACACGAACACGCCGGTCGAGGCGCTCGTTGGCGGCGACCGAATCGAGGGTGTCGTCTGCGATGCTGCCGAGAATGCGGAGACCGAACTCGGTGTCGATCTCGCCGTTGTCGGCATCGGTATCGAGCCAAACACCGGGCTGCTGGATGGAACCGACATCGAGTGCAGCGACGGCGGGGCACTTCTGACCAACGAGTTCGGGCGGACAACTCTGCCGGCCGTGTACGCCGCCGGCGACTGTGCGACCGATCGCCACGTCGTCACCGGCGAACACGTGTGGATGCCGCTCGGACTCACGGCCAACCGCGCGGGCCGGGCAATCGGTGCGACCGTCGGAGGCGACCCGACGCCCGTGGGCGACACCGCGGCAACGGCCGTCGTCAAGGCGTTCGACCTCGAATGCGGGCGGGTCGGTCTGCTTGCCGAGGACGACGCAACGGCCGCCGGCTTCGATCCGGTTACAACGACGATCACCGCGGGCTCGCGCTCGGGGTACTATCCGGGTACCAGCGAAACCGACGTGACGCTCGTCGCCGACCGTGAGACTGGTCGGTTGCTCGGCGGGGCCATCGTCGGGGCCGACCGCGCGGCCGTCCGGATCAACACGCTGGCGACGGCGCTCGACGCCGAGATGGGCGTGTTCGACCTCGAACAACTCGATCTGGCGTACGCGCCGCCGTTCAGCCCGGTCTGGGATCCGATTCTCGTCGCCGCAAAAGTGCTCAACGGCAAACTGTCGGGGTGATCCGTCCGCTCGGCGAGTTTTCGACGAGATGCGTGACTCGCCGTGCGAGCGGGGTCTGCCCGTTCTGTGCGAGCGGGGTCTGCCCGTTCTAATACCCCCACGCGGTGGGCGCGCCCGTTCGATTGGTCAACGGGTGGCCCCCAATCTACTCACGAACAGTCCCTGTGCGATTGCGGCACAGAACCAACATAATTATAAATGCGACTCAGGCGTATGATGGGACGGATCACCATATCATGAAGCAAAAAGATTTAGCGCGGCTTCGAAGGCACTGCGTCGATGGCAACACACGGGCGTGCAACACGCTCGAACGACACTGTGCGTCGGGGAAGAACGAGGTCTGTCACTACGTGCCGTGAGCGACGACGCCGCCGATGCGGAGAGCGAATCCTCATTTCTCGGCGCACTGTCGATTATTGGACTACTGAGCGTTTGCTGTATCGGACTTGCGGCCGTCGTTGGTGGCGCAACGATTGCCGGCGGTGCGGCCGGCACGACGACTGCGGTCATCGGCTCGGCAACGCCTCGCGGCACGCTCATTAGTGCACTGGTGACGGCTGCAACCGTGTTCGTTGTCGCGCTTGTCGCCCGCTGGCACCTCGGCTGACCGACCGCGGTGTGTCACGCTTCTCGGCCCGGTCGTCGATTACGTACGGCAAAGCGATTTTGTTCCATCCCATCCTGCGCAGGGGTATGGACTCACCGCGCTTTTACACCGCCGACGGCGACCCGGTTCCGGCGGTCACGACCGACGAAATGCGTGAGGTCGACCGCGTTGCCGTCGAGGAGTTCGGGCTCTCGATACGCCAGATGATGGAACACGCCGGCCGAACGCTCGCGGCGGTCGTTCTCGACACGGGTGCTACGCGCGTGACCGTGTTCGCCGGCCGCGGCGGCAACGGCGGCGGCGCGCTGGCGTGTGCGCGCCATCTCGCCACCCGTGGCCGGTTGGATCGAGTCATCTGTAGCCGCCCGCGTGACGCTTTTTCCGGCGCACCGGCGCGCCAGCTTCGGGTGCTCGAACGCATGGCTGTCCCGATTCAGTTCGTCGACTCACCTCCGTCGTCGACCGCGACTGCTGCGACGTCTACTGAACCGACCTCGTCGTCGACATCGTCATCATCGTCGACGCCGACATCCACATCGACACCAGCGCCCTCACCGGAAACCGATTGCTGTGTCGATGGACTCATCGGCTATGGCCTCGACGGATCGCCCCGCGCGGTCGACGCGAACCTCATCGAGACACTCAACGCATGCGACGCGCACACCGTCTCACTGGACGTTCCCTCTGGTGTCGACGCGACGACCGGTGCCATGCCGGACGCCGGGGTCGACCCACAGCGCATCCTGACGCTTGCGCTCCCGAAAGCCGGTCTCGCTGACTACGCATCCGACCCCCGACGGCTGGAACTCGCCGATATCGGCATTCCGGCGGCTGTCTACGACGAGACATCGGTGTCGTACCACCATCCGTTCGGCGAGGCGTTTTGTGTGCCGCTCATCGCCGCGGATGACTGACTGGCTGTCGTCGATTCTTCTCACTATTCGGTGTTGGCACCGAACTCCACCCCGCGAATCTCGAAGCGCGCACCGCCGGTATCCCCGTGAGTAGCCGTGATCTCCCAGCCGTGGGCCTCGACGATTTCGCGAACGATCGAGAGTCCATAACCCGTTCCCCTCGGCCGCGTTGAGTAGCCCCGAGCGAAGATGCGGTCGCCGTCATCGTCACTGAGTCCGCTGCCGTCGTCGCTGACAAAAAATCCACGCTCGTCGGGGAGCGCGCCGACGGTGACCGTGTCGGCCTCGCCGTGATCGACAGCGTTGTGAAACAGGTTTTCGAAGAGCGCTGCCAACCGCGTTCGATCGGCCTCGATCGTCGCGTCGATCTCACAGCGGAGCACCGCGCCGCGGGTTTCGGTCATCTCCCAGCTTTCGTGGGCAACATCGTCGACGTTGACAACCGCTGTCTCGCCGACAGTGCGTCCCGCTCTGGCGAGTTCCGTGAGCTCGTCGATGAGTTGCTCCATTCGCGTGAGCGACCGATCGATCGGGTCGATATGCTCGCTGTCGTCGTCGGCTGCAAGCAGATCAAGCCGGCCACGGGCAACCGTCAGCGGATTGCGCAGATCGTGAGTAACGGTACTGGTAAACGTATCGAGTCGGTTGCGCTCGCGTTCGAGTTCGCGCTCGCGCTGTCTGAGGGTGGCCAACTGCTCGATTCGTGCGAGCGCGGCCGTGACGGTTTTCGCCCAACTTTCGAGGCGATGGGCGTCCTGTCTGCTGAACGCGCCGGGCCGTTTCGCACCAACGTTGAGCACGCCGTACTCGCCGAGCGGCACGATGAGTTCGCTCCGAATCGGCGTGTCGGTGTTGTGCCGGTTGGTTTCATTCCGCATGTCGTCGATGAGCCGTGTCGACTGCGCGGTGAACGCCTCCCACGACAGCGACGACTCGTCGACGTGGTACGTCGGCAACTCGCCGATGAGCTGGCGGCCCTGCTCGGTCGCCGATACCGGTTCGAGCGCGTCGCCGTCGTCGGTGAGCAGCCAGACGCCGGCGAGATCGAACTCGAACACCTCGCGGAGGCTGTCGACGATGATGTCGGCGGCCGCTTCGGGCGTTTCGGCGGCCAACAGCGTTTCGGCGGTTCGCTGGAGCAACGTGAGGGTGCTGGCGTACTCGGCGAGTTGGCGTTCGGTTTCGCGTTGTTTCGTGGTGTCTTCGAACTGGCTGAAGGCGGTGACGACGCCGTGTTCGTCGGTGACGACGCGTGTGTGACACCGGCAGAAGCCTTCGGCACCCTCGGGTGCGTTGAACCGAACCGTCTCGCGTGTTTCACCACCGGACTTCCATAACTCCTCGAATTTGGTTTCGATGGTCTCGTGGTCGGCGTCAGAGACCAGTTCCCGCCACGAACGCCCCCGGAGCGCCGACGCGGGTTCGCCGAGAATGGATTCGGCGGCGCGGTTGACGCGGCTGATACGGAACGAGCGGTCCCACTCGATAAATCCGACCGGTGACTGCTGTATGAACACCGACAGCTCTTCACCTCCGACGGTTTCTGCGTCTTCGCCGCCTCTCGCGTCCGTCTCGCTCCGTCGCCCTATCGGCCCGTTCGCACGTAACTCGTCGAGAAGTCCGCGCAGCCGATGGGTTGCAAGCGCCGTTCGTCTCCCGAGTTGCTCGCGCTCGACGAACTCGGTTGCCCCCGCCGCGAGTGCCGCCTGGACCGTCGAATTCGTCAGCGAATCGGCACAGATCACTACGGGGAGCGTTGGTTCGTCATGGCGGATGCGTTCGAGCAGGTCGTTGCAGTCGAACGCGCTTTCGCTGTCGACGAGTACGGCGTCGATGTCGCTGTTCTCGACCGCCCGTTCGGCCTCTGGTTCGTGGGCTATCGTGAGCGACATGCGGCCATCGGCGGCGAACGCGTCGCTGACCGTTTGTGCCCAGTCGGGCGCGGTCGTATACAACAAGAGCCTATACTCCGATGCGGACGGCACAAAGAACTGTTCGGGTTGCCCGATATTAATTATGTGTCTTTATCACTTCGGGTGCACCCTGGCCGCGGTTCCAGTTTCGCTGCCGCTGGCGTGAACGTCTCTCACCTGCCGTTTGTCGTACCGTTTGGGCCGCTGCTCCACCGATCAGCTACCGCTGACCGATGGGTAAGGAGCCGATTCTTTTCGATCGATCTCGACGAACACATCCGACGGCCACGACATGACAACTGGCAAAAAACACGCGTTAAGTGCGTTCGCCCCCTACCAAATCTATGTCCGATCCAACCGATCTTGGGACGCTCAGACGCGGCACGTCGCTGGTCAAGCGCGGCTTTGCACAGATGCAGAAGGGCGGCGTTATCATGGATGTCGTCACCCGCGAACAGGCACGTATCGCCGAGGACTGCGGCGCGGTCGCGGTGATGGCGCTCGAAGCCGTTCCCGCCGACATCCGCAAGCGCGGCGGCGTTGCCCGTATGCCAGACCCCACAAACGTCACCGAGATCATCGACGAGGTGTCGATTCCGGTGATGGGCAAAGCACGGATCGGCCACCACACCGAAGCCCAGATTCTCCAGTCGCTCGGCGTCGACATGATCGACGAGAGCGAGGTGCTCACCCCCGCCGACGACGACTACCACATCGACAAACGCGAGTTCACCGCGCCGTTCGTCTGTGGCGCGCGCAACCTGCCCGAAGCGCTGCGGCGGATCCACGAGGGCGCGGCGATGATCCGAACCAAGGGTGAGGCCGGCACCGGCGACGTCAACCAGGCGGTGTACCACCAGCGAACGATGATGAACCAGATTCGAACCCTCGAAGGGCTCGATTTCGAGGAACGCGAAACGTGGGCGCGCGAACACGGCGCGCCTCGCGACCTCGTCCACGAGGCCGCCGAGATGGGCCGCCTCCCCGTCGTCAACTTCGCGGCCGGCGGCATCGCAACGCCCGCCGACGCGGCGCTCATGATGCACCACGACTGTGACGGCATCTTTGTTGGCTCGGGCATTTTCGGTGCCGAGAATCCCGAACACATGGGCAACGCCATCGTCGAGGCCGTCTCAAACTGGGACGATCCCGACCGACTTGCCGAGATCGCGACGACCGCCGGCGGCGGCATGAAAGGTCAGTCGAACGACTCGATTCCCGAAGAAGAGCGCCTCCAGGGCCGCGGCGTCTGAGCAGTCGGCGAGCGCGCTCTGCCATCCAGTTTCCCGCGTTGTCGACGCAGTGAATCCGGGGTCGACGCAATAAATACAGAGCCGATGCGATGGCTCCGGAGTCGACGTAATAAATAACAGAGCCGACGCGGAAAATACGGAGTCAACGGTGTCGACGCGGTAACTCCTGTTCGGTGTCGCCGACCGGATAGGTGCTGATTTTGCAGTGGCGATCGATGGTTCGCCTCGTTGCCGACACGCCCTGGTCAGCATCGCACACTCGTCACTCGGTCTCTTCGCTAACTGCCTGCTCGTCGAACAGCGTTGCACCCGAACTCACTTGCGTCTGGTACGCACGGGCGTCGACACCGGCGTCAGCGAACGCGTCCAGCATTGCCATGGCAACTTCCCGCCGAGCGCCGGGGCGACAGACCGCCAAGATTGAGGGCCCCGCGCCGCTCACCGTGACGCCGGTTGCGCCCGCCTCGCGCGCCGCGGTCTGTACCGCCTCGTAGCCGTTGATGAGTTCCGCCCGCGCGGGCGTGACGAGCGGATCGCTCATTCCGCGGCCAACGAGTTCGGGATCTCCCCGGCACATTCCGACGGCGAGCGTGGCGGCGTTACCGACGGTTTCGACGACCTCCGCCATGCTGGCGGTCGAGGGGACGACCCGGCGGGCGTCCCGCGTCGAGACGGCGATTTCGGGCAGACAGGCGACAAGCGGAATATCGGTTCGGACGGATTCGACGCCGTCGGCCGTTGCAACCGTGAATCCGCCCAGAATCGAGGGCGCGACGTTGTCGGCGTGGGCGGCTCCTGAGACGACCGCCTCACCCTCGGCGGCGATGGGAACGAGTTCCTTGCGGCTGAGTCCCCGGTCGTACAGCGCGTTGAGCGCAACCGCCGCACCCGCCGCACTGGCGGCCGACGAGCCGAGCCCCGAGGAGGGTCGAACACCCTTGTCGATCTGAATGCGCGCGGGAGCGTCGAGCGCCTCGACGACCGCACCGACGGTGTTTTTTTCCGGGTCGGTCGGAATGTACTGGCTGCCAACCCCCGAGAGTTCGATCGTCGTCCGTTCGGCGCGTTCGACACGAATCACGTCGGCGGGTCGGTCGAGTGCGACCCCGAACACGTCAAACCCGCTGCCGAGGTTGGCGCTCGTCGCCGGCGCTCGAACGGTAATCATGCGTCCGGGTTATCGGAGTTCCCTCAAAAAGATAGCGAAGCCGTGCGGGTGCGGTGCTCAGTCGGTGGCCGTTACGTACACCATCGGGCCGATGATGAGCAGTGTCAGCCCAAAGAAGAGATAAAATGAGGGAAGCGTGTCGAGCGGCGAAAGCACGAAAATCAGCCCGAACAGTATGGTGTTGACACCGATGAGCTGTTGGGATTTTAGCGGGAGGGCCCCGAGCGTGGTCAGGACGAACCCCACGAGCAGGATGATCCCGAGGTCGTAATCGAGGAGAATCCCATCGATGAGTAGTGACGACAGCATGCTTGTCGCTATGTGACGCTGAAACGCGCATTAAAGTTCCGTTCTTCGTTGCCGGCTTAGTCGGGCCCGCGAATGTCGAGCGGCCGAATCCAGCCGTACCACAGCACGACCACCATCCCGCCGTAGCCCATGACGTAGACGATGTCGCCGACGGTTGGAAAGCCGGCCTCGCCGAACGCCCACCGGGCGACGCCCGAGCCGGCGATTCCAGCGAGTAAGACAAGCGCCAACAACAGCATATCCGAGCTAAGGAAATCCCGCGGGGTTACCTCCGCCATACCCGTTTTTTCGCGGCAACACGGGTGAATGATTCGGTTCGTGGCGTGCGGGGGTGGGTTTCGCGCACCCGAGTTCCCGTCTTGCGCTCAGGGAACCGGCGTCACTGACAGTCCTTCAGCCTCAAGATCCGCAATAATTGCCTCGTGGTCGGCGGTCGCCTCGTAGTAGAAGACGAGGTGGAACGTCCCATCACGAAGGAGCTGCTGGCACTCCCAGACGAACGCGTCGTCGTCGAGCGTGCGGCCATGAAACTGGTTCGAGGCGAACTCGGAGTCGTCGTTGCCGGCGTAAATGTAGGTCTCGCCTTTGTTCGCGTGCGACGCGATGATTTCGTTAATGTCGACGGTGAGTTCGTGCATCTCGAGATCCTCGTCGCTCGCGAGGTCGGAATGGACAATGACGCCAACAAGGTCGATGTCGCCGGGTTCGAGCAGGGCTTTCGTTCGCGTGTAGAGGTCGTCGTCGAGAACGTCACTCATATAAGCGGGTGACCACCGGTCGCCTAAACGGGTGACGATTCGTTGGTCGGTTCAGTCGGCCGTCATCGTTGGCGACGAAACTAGCGACAGCACGTCGTCGAAAAAGCCAAGCGAGTCGTGTGGGCCGGGGTTGGCCTCGGGGTGGTACTGGCGGGTGATAATGCCCAGCTCGTCGCTGGCGAGCCCCTCGGCGGTTTCGTCGTTGACGTTGCGCTGGGTGACCGCGAGGTCGCCGGGATCCGAAACGGTGTAGCCGTGGTTCTGCGTCGTCATCACGACCTGCCCGCTTTCGACATCGATCACGGGTTGGTTGACGCCGCGGTGGCCAAAGGCCATCTTTTCGGTGTCGCCGCCGAACGCACGGGCAACGATCTGCTGGCCGAGACAGATGCCCGCGATGGGGAACTCGCCCGCAAACGTTTCGACGAGCGACTGCGTGTTCGTGAAGTTCGCCGGATCGCCCGGCCCGTTCGAAATGAACAGCACGTCGGGGTCGAGTTCGCGGATGTCCGCCTCGCTGGACTCACACGAGAGCACGTGAACGTCCGCGCCGCGCTCGGTCAGCGAACTGATGATCGAACCCTTCGCGCCACAGTCGATGAGTGCCACGTCGGCCTCGCCGCCGCCGAGATGTGTCGTCGGCTCGGCTGTCGTTACTTGCGAGCCGATGTCGACGTGGTCGCTCATCTCTTTGCACGAACTGAGCTCGGCTTTTGCGGCCTCGGGCGTTGCGTCCTCGCCGGCCGCAATGCCGCACTTCATCGCGCCCTCCTCGCGAATCGAGGTGACCAGATCGCGCGTTTCGAGGTGGTCGATGGCGGGCACGCCTTCGCTTTCGAGCCACATCGCCACGTCGTCGGTGAACTCTCTGGCGATTGCCGCGCGGGGGTGGACACGGCTCGATTCGAACCGATCGGCCCGCACGCCGTAGTTGCCGATCAGCGGGTACGAGAACGTGAGCACCTGCTCCTCGTAGGAGGGATCGGTGAGACTTTCCTCGTAGCCGGTGTAGGCGGTCGTAAAGACGAGTTCGCCGCGTGTGTGCCCCGGTGCACGGCAGCGCGCTTCAATAACGCGGCCGTCTTCGAGGGCGAGATAGGCGTTCGACATTACGAGTTACGTACGTTGCGTCGCTAATAAGTGCGTCGTTCGAAGCCGAGTTACGAAATTCGTAATTGCTAAGCGCCCGCGCGTGCTTGCCCCGGCATGGACGACCTCGACCGTCGGATTCTCAACATCCTGCGCCGGGATGCGCGGACGCCGTACACGGAAATCGCCGACCGCGTCAACACGAGCGAGGGAACCGTGCGCAACCGCGTCGACCGACTCACCCGCGAGGGCGTCATCGAGCGTTTTACCGTCACGACCCGGACGGGCAACGTGAAGGCGATGATCGAGGTCTCGGTCGACATGAACGTCGACACCGGCGAGGTGTCCGAGCAGTTGGCCGACTGGGAGGAGGTCGATTTCGTCTGGCAGGTGTCGGGGGAGGACGATATCGTCCTCGTCGTCGACTGCATCGACACACAGGCGGTGAACGACCTGATTACGAAGGCGCGCAAAATGAGCGAAGTCAAGGGGACGAAAACGCGGCTGATTCTCGACGAGCGACTCGGGTAGTCGGTCGTGCGTGACACCAATGCGCAGGTGCGGGTTGGCCGCGTGGTCGACGCAGTATCGAACCCTTATTGACCCCGCTTGTTCTTTGAAGTGCTATGAGCGCTGACGACGCCGCAGCCAGCGGCGACCTTCATCAAAACGCCGGACAGGACGTAATCGCCGTCGACGCCGACGACACCGAACTCGAACCAGTCAACCGACTCGACGCCCACACGGGCGAGGGCATTCGCCACCGAGCGTTCACCTGCCTCGTGTTCGACGCCGACGGCCGGATTCTGCTCGCCCAGCGCAGCCCCGACAAACGCCTGTGGGACACCCACTGGGACGGCACCGTCGCCTCTCACCCGGTCGAGGGCCAGAGCCAGACCGAGGCCACCATGCAGCGCCTCGAAGAGGAACTCGGCGTAACCCCCGATCAGTACAGCGATCTCCACGTCAGCGACCGCTTCGAGTACAAGCGCTACTACCTCAACGAGGGGCTCGAATGGGAGGTCTGTGCCGTACTGAAAGTCACGCTTGAGGACACGACGCTCGATCCCGATGAGGAGGAGATCGCTGGGCTGCTGTGGGCCGATTACGAGCACCTCCACGAGCACCCGCGGTGGTACCGCCAACTCCGGCTCTGTCCGTGGTTCGAAATTGCGATGCGCCGTGACTTCGCTTAGGGTTCGACTCTCGGCGAGCGTCCGTTCGGCCCTGCTCGCCGAGGCCCGTTCGGCGGCTCACGGCGAGCCAACCGAAATCTGCGGCGTGCTCGCGGGTCGCCGTGGCGACGAGACACGCCCACCGTTTATTTCGACGTTTCGACCGGTTGCCACTGTCGCCGCCGACCCACGGCGCGCCTACGAACTCGACCCGGCCGAAACCGTCCGCGCGATCGACGCCCTCGAAGCGGCCGGCCACGCACTGCTGGGATTTTATCACTCCCATCCCGTCTCGCCCGCAACGCCGAGCCGCGCCGACCACGAACAGGCGGCGTGGCCGGGCTATCTGTACGCGATTGTGTCGGTCCTCGACGCCGAGATTGCCGTGTTCGAGTGGGCCGGCGAAACGTTCGAGCCACGAACGGTGTGCGTTGTCACGGGTGACTGACTGAACCTCACCACGAGAGGGGAAAGGCGTTTACCGCCACGCCGACAGGTCGGTACATATGACGCTGGAGGATTTCAACGATGTCGTCGACGCCGAGGAGACCGCTGCCGACGCGGGCGATGAGTCTGCTGCCGACGGTGCTGCCGACGCCGACGCTGCCGGAACCACCGCTCCGAGCGACGCCCCCGACGCCGACGGCGACCTATCGGCATCTGACCCCCACGTAACCGCCGACCACGACGGTTTCGAACGCTTCGCGGTCGACCCCAGCGGCGAGGATGTCGGCATCGGAACGCTCTCGGTTTCACAGGGCCTCCGGGTTGCCGAAGACGGCGATGACACCACGCTGCGCGCGTTCGTGACGACCGGCAACCGCGACTCGGTTCGTCTCGGTTCCTACCTGCTCGTTCCGTACCCCGACGACGAGACGCTGTTTTGTCGGATCGTCGCCCTCGAATACGCCCAGGAGTTTCACGCCGACGACGCGACCGAAATCCACGCCCGCCGGATGATGCGCCAGTCCAGTTTCGAGGAACGCGACTACAAGTTCATGGCCGAGTTGGAGCCGGTCGCCGTGCTCTACGCGGACACCGAAAACGGCGAGCGCGACCTCAAACGCCGAATGACCGACCGCGTTCCAAAGCCTGGTGCCGTGTTACAGGAGGCCACCGACAGCCGCGAAATCAAAACCGGGCTCAACATCCCCGAAGACGGCGTGTTTCTGGGTCACCTCTCGGTTGGTGGCGAAAAAGTGCGAACAGCGGCGACGCCACCGACGATCGATTACCGGATTGCCGACGACTACGACAGCGGCGACCCGCTCGTCTTCCGCCACACCCTCGTCGCCGGCGGAACCGGGTCGGGCAAAACCCACGCCACGAAAAACATACTCCGGCAGTATCTCCGCGACGACCGAACCTACCCGATGGACGACGGGCGGACTGTTCAGCCCGCTGTCGTCCAGTTCGATCCCCAAGACGAGTACGCCCAGATGCACGACGACAACCCGGCGCTCACCGACGATTTCGCCCGCCAACTCGACCGCGAGGGGATCGCCTACGGCGGCGTCGACGACACCATCGCCCTGATTCCGACCGAGGCGGGAACGAGCTACGCCGGCGAGAGCCACCGCGCCGAGCGAATCGAGTTCACGATTCCGTTTTCGATGACGAAACGCCGGCCGTGGCTGGTTGCGGGCAGCAGTCTCAACGAGAACCAGTATCCCGCGCTCGAAACGCTGCTTCGGCGATTTTTCGGCCAGTACGGAGAGAAGGGAACCTACGAGCGCTTTACGACGTTTCTCGACGACCCCGCGCTCAAAGAGGAACTCAACGAATCGGGTCGCGTCCACGAGGCGACGTTTGACGCGGTCACGCGACGGGTTCGCGCCATTCCTTCCGGCGTGTTCGACCAGTCGGCAACGCCCATCACCGAACTCGATCACCAGCTGGTTCGCCCCGGCGGACTAACCGTCATTCCGACCTACCACCTGAGTTCGAGCCGCGTCAAGGAACTGTTCGTTCTCGCGGTGGCAACCCATCTCATCGACGACAAACTCTCGAATACGCCCGACAGCGACCGGATCAAAGAGACACCGATCGTGTTGGGAATGGATGAGGCGCACAACTTCCTCGCCGACGGCGACACGGTGCAAGCGCGCAAAGTGATCTCGAAGTTCACCGAGGCGGCCAAACAGGGTCGAAAAGAACGCCTCGGCCTGTTTTTGATCACGCAGGACCCTCAGGACATCGCGGATTCGGTGTTCAAACAGCTCAACACGAAACTGGTGTTGAATCTCGGCGACGACGACGCGATCAGCAGCGTCAACATTCCGCCGAACCTCCAGTCGAAAGTCCCCTACATGGAAAAGGGCCAGTTCGTCGTCTACTCGCCCGACAACTCCGAACCCGTCGAACTCATCGGGCTGTCGACCTGTCTGACGCGACACGACTCGTAAGCGGTGGGTTGGCCGGGTCAGACGAATCGACTGCGATTTTCGGGTGTCGGCCGCTGTTTGCTCAAAACCCTGCTTGCTCACACTGTCAGTCAATGTAAAAGGTCGATTCGTTCAAAACGTCGATTCACTCAGAAAATATTGGCCTGCTGGTAGACGCTGATTCCGGAGTCGGTGATTTCGTAGGGTTTTCGCTCCCGCGAGTGGCTTGCGTCGCGGATTTTCTGAATCTCGATTGCGGTTCGCGTTTCTTGGGACGTATCCGAGCGGATGTACTGGAGGAAAAACACCGCGTCGGTGAGATACTCGACCATCCCGTGTCGAGACGCGTAGACGTTGTCGGGGTTGACCTCCGAGGTCAGCATTGTCGTGACGCCGGCTTTTTTGAGCGACCGCGCAAAGTTGAACACCTCGCTTCGGCGACGCGCCGGATGCTCGTACATCATTTCGAGCAACGACACCGAGTCGAGAACGAGCCGACTCGCCCCGAAGTCGCGAATCAACCGGGTAATGTCGTTTCGAATGCTGGCGAGACTGTTTGCCATCTCGACCGGATCCAGCACGACCACGGTGAGCAACCCTTCTTCTCGGTACCGCTCGAACGGCCACCCCATCTCCTCGGCGGTCGAAATCAAGGACTCCTCGGTCTGTTCGAGCGTAATAAACACCGCCCGCTCGCCGTTCGACAGCGCTCGCTCGATGAACTGGAGCCCGAAGGTCGTTTTTCCGGTTCCCGCACCGCCGATGACGGTCATGAGCGAGCGGTCGGGAACACCACCGCGAACCATCTCGTCGAGCCCGTCGATCCCGATGTTGATCCGGTCGATCTCGGAGTCGAAATCTTCGTCGTCGAACGCACTCGAATCGTCTTGCCCACCATCGAACTGACCAAAGCCGAACTCGTCGGTGGCCCCTGCGGTACTGCCGCCGTCGCCCCCGTCGAACTCGCCGAACCCAAACTCGTCGGTACCGCCAGACTGGTCGGCAGACGCCTCCGTTTCGCCGAAGCCGAACCCTGCGTCCTCGCTGGCGGCTGGTGAGTCGGCGACGGCACTCGCATCGGCGGTCGGCTCCTCGGCGTCAGAACCATCGCTGTGTGTCTCGTCGGATTCATCGGCTCGCTTTCCGTCGATTTCGCGGAGTGCCTTTTCGAACCAGTCGTCACTCATCGGCTGACACCCCCGTCGCGGTGATCGGTTCGCCCGGAACGAGTCGGGTTCTCATCTACTCTCACCGTGTTCATATCCCACACACAATCTCAACCAGTATGAATGTTCCCTGTCTGTGCATGTTTTTCGAGCTCTGAGCGGTGACCGAGGGCTTTTGCGCACCGGGGGGCAAGGCGGCGTATGAATCTCGGAGTGATCGCCCAACAGAACAACAGCCGGGCGGTCGAGGTGGCAGCCGAGATCGACGCGGCGCTCGCCGAGCACGACGTTGGCTGTCAGTTCGACCCAACCACCGCGGAGTCACTCGGACGTTCGGCCGACGGGAAATCGCTCTCGACGTTCGAGTCGTGTGCGCTTGTCGTCTCGATCGGTGGCGACGGCACGTTTTTATTCGCCGCGCGCGCGGCCGGCGAAACGCCAATCTTGGGGATCAACCTCGGTGAGGTCGGCTTTCTCAACGCCGTTGCGCCCGACAATGCCGTTTCGACGGTTCGCGAGGAGATCATGTCGCTACAGGCGGGCACCCATACGAGCCGCGAGGCTCCGCGACTCACCGCCGTTGCCGACGATTTTGCGAGTGTACCGGCGGTCAACGAACTCGTCGTCGGCGGCCCACGACGCGGCCACGGCGGTGGTGCGCAGATCGAGGTGTCGGTCAACGGTTCGTCGTACTCGGCGGGCCACGCCGACGGTGTCATGATCGCCACGCCGATGGGGAGTACGGCCTACAACCTGAGCGAGGGTGGGCCGATCGTCCACCCCGAGATCGATGGACTCGTCATCAACGAAATGTGTGCAGTCGACGGAATGCCGCCGCTCGTCGTCGACGAAGACAGTCGGATCGAGGTCACGGTGCGACACACCGACCACGCGGTCGTCGTCAGCGATGGTCGCCAGCCGTCGACGCTCGACACGCCCGCTTCGCTGACGGTTTCACGCGCGGAGACGCCGGTTCGGATTGCCGGCCCGGCTACCGATTTTTTCGAGGCGCTCGACAAACTCTCGTAGTGTTTACTTACCCCACGTGGCAACGCGCTTTGGTCGTTCGTCAATCGCGGCCACATCGATCGGCTCGTCGCGGGCGCGGAGCGCTTCGATGGCTGCGCGCGCACTCGCCGGCGTCGAGAAGTACGTGATTTCCTCTTCGACGGCGACTTCCAGTAAACTGCGGTCACGTGAGACAATGAGGTCGATGTCACCATTGCGGGCTGCGTCGACGAGATCGACGGCGTCGCTGAACGCGAAGAACTCGCCGAACCCGGCGGCCAGTTGCTCGCCCGCGTCGGTGTCCGGATCCGGGAAAATCTCGTCGGAGAGGTCGAGCGCGATCGTTCCAGAGCGTGGAATCGCTTTGTTCGTCGCGCTCTGGGCCTTGTCGTAGGCCTTGCCGAACGAATCGGCACTACCCATGACCTCGCCCGTCGATTTCATTTCGGGGCCGAGTCGTGGATCCGATCCCGGCAGGCGGTCGAACGGGAGGACGACCTCCTTGACGCTCGTCTGTTCTGGAATCTGTTCGTCGACACCGAGTTCGGCTAGTGTCGTGCCGGTCATCACCTTCGCGGCGAGCTTGGCAATCGGGACGCCGGTCGCCTTCGAGACGAACGGGACGGTTCGCGAGGAACGCGGGTTGGCCTCAAGCACGTACACGTCGCCGTCTTTCACCGCGAGCTGGACATTGAGTAGCCCGACTGTTTCGAGGGCGGTGGCGATATCCTCGGTCACGTCACGCACACGACCCAGCGTTTCGCCGCTCAGCGAGCGCGGCGGAATCATACACGCCGAATCGCCGGAGTGGACACCAGCGCTTTCGACGTGTTCCATAATGCCGCCGATCAGGACGTTTTCGCCGTCCGAGACGGCATCCACATCGAGTTCAACCGCGTTGCTGAGGAACTGGTCGACGAGAATCGGCTTGTCGGGCGAGACGCGGACGGCCTCCTCGATATAGCGTTCGAGTTCGGCGTCGTCGTGAACAACTCGCATGGCGCGTCCACCCAGCACGTAGCTCGGGCGCACAAGCACCGGGTAGCCGATGTCGTGGGCGAGTTCGAGCGCCTCGGGCTTCGAGGTCGCGGTGCCGCCCTGTGGCTGGGAAATCCCCAACTCATCCATTAGCTCGTTGAACCGGTCGCGATCCTCGGCGAGATCCATCGCCTCGACGGTTGTGCCCATAATTTCGCAGTCCAGCCCGCGGCGGCCGATTTCGGTCTGGAGTGGTTCGCCGATGTTAACCGATGTTTGGCCGCCGAACTGAACCATCACGCCCTCGGCGCCGGTGGCTTCGACCACGTCGGCGACCTCTTCGGCCGAAATCGGGTCGAAAAACAGCCCGTCCGACGTGTCGTAGTCCGTCGAGACCGTCTCGGGGTTGTTGTTGACGACGTGGGCCTCGATGCCCAGTTCACGGAGCGCCTGAATCGCATGCACCGAACAGTAGTCGAACTCGACACCCTGGCCGATGCGGATCGGTCCGCCGCCGACAACGACGACGCTCGTGTTTTCTTTGTCGACTTTCAGTTCGCCCCCAGCCTCGTCGCCGACGAGTGGGCCGGTGTGGAACTCCGGCAGTCGCGCGGAGTAGTAGTACGGCGTTTCGGCCTCGAACTCGCCGGCACAGGTATCGACCTGTTTGTAGTTGCGACCGGGAACCTCCTGTTCAACGGTCCCAACGTCCGCGCCGCCGTCAGTCAGCGAGGCGATTTCGTTGTTGGTGTAGCCGGCGGTCGCCGCGGGCGTGAACTCGCCGTGCTGGGCGTCCGTTGCGGCGTCGGCGATGCGTTTGAACCGCTCGACGTACCACTTTTCGATCCCGGTGAGCTCGATAACGTCCTCGACCGTGTAGCCGCGGTCGAAGGCTTCGAACATCGCATACGGGCGGTCCGGCGAGGGACGTTCGAGATACTCCTTTGTCAGTGTCGTATCGTCGACCGACGCCCACTCGACTGCCGGGTCGTACTCCGACGAGCGGAGCGCTTTCATCAACGACTCCTCGAACGTCGAGCCGATCGCCATCGCCTCGCCGGTCGATTTCATCGCGGTGTCGATTTCGAAATCAACGTCGTCGAACTTGTCGATAGGCCAGCGTGGCACTTTCGTCACGACGTAGTCGATGGCCGGTTCGAAGGCGGCGGTCGTCTCGCCGGTAATCTCGTTTTCGATCTCGTGGAGGCGTTTACCGAGTGCGACCTTGGCGGTCACGCGGGCGATCGGGTACCCGGTCGCCTTCGAGGCCAGCGCCGACGACCGCGAAACGCGGGGGTTGACCTCGACAACGCGGTACTCACCGCCGGGGGTGCCGTCGTCGCGCCAGGCGTGCTGGATGTTGCAGCCGCCCTGAATCCCGAGTTCGCGGATGACCTTCAGCGCCGAGTCGCGCATCGCTTGGTGTCCTTTGTCGGGAATCACCTGCGAGGGGGTGACGACGGTCGACTCGCCGGTGTGGATGCCCATCGGGTCGATGTTCTCCATGTTGCAGATGATAACGGTGGAGTTGTCGGCGTCGCGCATCACCTCGTACTCGAGTTCGACCCAGCCGGCGATCGACTCGGTGATCAACACTTCGCTGTTGCGTGAGAGTCGCAGTCCTTTCCGCACCCGCTCGACGAGTTCTTCGAACTCGTGGACGATGCCCGATCCTGACCCGCCCAGTGTGTAGGTCGTCCGCGCAATGACCGGCAGGCCACCGACCTCGTCGACGGCGGCTTCGACACGGTCACGGAAGGTGTTCTCGTCAAAATCGGTGACTGACTCGTCCTCGTCAAGTGAAATCGTGGTCGACTGTGCCACCGGTTCGCCGATTTTTTGCATGCGTTGGCGGAACAGATCGCGGTCTTCGGTCGCATAGATGGTATCGAGTGGCGTTCCCATGATTTCGACATCATACTCCTCGAGAATGCCCTCCTCGGCGAGTTCGGCGGTGACGTTGAGCCCGGTCTGGCCGCCGAGACCGGCGATCACGCCGTCGGGTTGTTCGGTTCGGATGATCTCGCCGATTGCCTCGGTCGTGATCGGCTCGATGTAGACCTTGTCGGCCATCTCGGGATCGGTCATGATGGTCGCCGGATTCGAGTTGACGAGCACAACCCGCGCGCCCTCCTCCTGCAGTGCTCGGCACGCTTGTGCGCCCGAGTAATCGAACTCAGCGGCCTGTCCGATCTGGATCGGGCCGCTGCCGATCAGTAGGATGGTGCGATCCTCGCCGGCTGTCTCCGCCGTCTCGTCGCTCATTAGCGGGTCGGAGTACGTTGATCGTAATAAGCCCGACGAATTAGTACGAATTTCGTAGCAAATGTTTGGAATTCGTAGCGTGAGAGTCACACGCACGGTCGCGGCTCGCGCGAACACTGAGCAGAGAAGCAGCCAGACACGCTGGCCAACCGCAATGCATCTGGCGACCGGTAGGTGACCGATCGGCGTTCGCTAGTTCGGATCGTCGATAGTGTATCGGTAGGGTCGCTGAGGAATCACCGTGATCTCACCGTGTTGAGCCTGCCGGCCGAGGACGGTCGCAATCCGGTGGGGACTCTCGAACTCGGTGTCACCACGGGCTTCGAGTTCCTCGAGAATCTCGCGAGCCGTGAGCGGCTTGTCGGCCGCCGCCAGCACTCCCCGTAATCGGTCGAGACTAGTGCCTGTGGTAGGCATACTCATTGTTGTGTCGTCGGCCGATTAAAACTATGTGTGACGGCCGTCAGCCGGGCGTCTGAAGCAGGTCACAACCGCGTTTGTTGTTGTCTCAGGGGGAGAGTCGCTCAGACGTACAGGTCGTCCTCGCTCAGATCGCGTTGCTCGCGGTACTGCTCGACGAACGCGCTCACATCGAACTGGTGCATCTGCTGTTCGAACTCGGTCAGCGTGCTCGTGTCGTCGGCGTGGCTCACGGCGTGTTCCATAAGCTCGATAACGAGTTCGACGATGTGTTCGTGCAGTGTTCGTGAGTCGAAGTCGGTCACCCAGAGCATCGAAAAGCCGACCGATTGGTCGTCGCTCGCGTCGTGGGCGACGACGAGCGAGGGAAACTCCTCCAACACGACACCGAGCAGGTGGGGAGTGCCGAACTCTGGCATCTCCTCGCTCGTGGTTTCGATTGCCTCTTGAAGCACCGAAACGAGAAATTCGGGGAGAAAACGGTCGGGCGGATGGACGTCCATGACGACGCCGTGGGTCTCCCCACAGTCACAGTCAAACTCCCGCATGCCGAGGTCGAACTCGCCGAGCGCAACCGACTCGCCACAGGGGAGTTCAACGGTTTCGTCACCTCGGCCCGGGACGCGTGGATGGGCCATACCGCTTGTAGCGGGGCCGACGGATTAAAACTCGTGTTGTTCGACTGCCGACTGGTCGTGTTCGGTTGGCTAGCTTTCGGCCGGGTCGGCGTCGACACCGCGCATACCGGGTGCCTTGCTGGGATCGACGCTCTCGGGCTCTTCGCGGTCGCCACCGACGTGGAGGTCGCCCTCATCGTCTTCGACGTAGATGTCGTCGGCAAAGCCCGCAATGGCATTCTCGTAGGCCGGTTGATCCCGCTTTTCGGGCGTTTTCGGCGCGTCGGCAATCCCGTCGGCCGGCCGGAACGACCCGAGCGGGTCGTCAACGCTGATAGCGTGGTGTTTGAAAAACGCCTCGTACCGTCGGAAGTGATCTTCGAACTCGTCGGCAGGAATCTCCATCATCTCGGTCCAGCCGTGGTTGAAGAAGTCGAAGTTGGCCTGAATGTGCGTGATTTCGCGGGCTTCGGCCTCGCGAAAGCCGGCTTCGAGCGCGGCGACGTAGGAATCCATCGTGGCATCGAAAAAGTCGTCGAGGTGCGCGCGGCGTTCCTCGCGCCGGGCTTCGTCTGCTTTTCGGAGAAAAATGTCGGTGTGCATGTCGACGAGCTTCTCGGTCGCGATCTCACCGATAACCGGGGCGGTGAGTGCCTGTTTGGCCGCCCAGTGGCGCAAGTTTTGACGGATCTTCATCACGATGTGGTTGGGTGCCGACGGGCTTGAAGCACACGACGTGGCGGGCGGTCGCAGTCGGGCGTATGTTCAGTGTGTCGTGTGTTTTTCGACGGTTACGGGGTGTGTTCCTAACTATCACGATTGTTCTCGCCGATAGCAACCGACTTTACCCCGGCGGTCAAACGCAGGCGTATGACAGAGTCGTACGTGATCATTGGCGACGGGATTGCGGGCAGCTCCGCCGCAGAAACCCTCCGCGAGGAGGCCCCCGAGGCCGACGTGACCGTTATTACCGACGAGGGCGAGGCCCTCTACAACCGCATTCTCATCAAGGAGTTCGCCAAAGGCAAACTCCCCGAAGCACCGATTTCGATTCACGACGCCACGTGGTACGCCGACCGCGACATCGACCTCAAACTCAACACGCTCGTCACGACCATCGACCCCGAGGCACACACGGTGTCAACCCACGAGGGCGACACGGTTGAGTACGACAAGTTGCTCGTCGCCACCGGCGGCACGCCAACGCAACTTCCCGTCGAGAACAGCGATGCCGACGGCATTCACCACTTTTGGACGTTTCAGGACGCCCGCAACATTCGCGAACACATCGAGGAAAGCGAGTCGGCGGCCATCGTCGGCGCGGGCCTGCTCGGCATCGACCTCGCCGCCATCTGTGGGGCCCAAGGCGTCGCCGGCAACTATCTCATGCGCGGCGATAGCTGGTGGCGCTACGCGCTCGACGAGGAGGGTGCGGAAATCATGCACGACGCGATGCGCGACCGCGGCGTCACTCCCGTGTTCCAGAGCGGCGTCGACCGCTTTGAGACCGACGACGACGGCCACGTCGTCGCCACGGTCGACCCCAACGGTGAGCGCTTCGAATCCGACTTCGTCGGTATCGCCATCGGGCTCAACTTCAACACCGAACTGCTGTACGGCCTCGATGTCGAACAGGACAACGGCGTCGTCGTCGACGAGTACATGCAGACGAGCGATCCGGACATCTACGCGGCGGGCGACCTGACGCGGTTTTACGACACGATTCTCGGCGAGCACGCCCAGAACGGCTCGTGGGGGTCGGCGAAAGAACAGGGCTCGGTCGCGGCGAAAAACATGGTCGCGCCCGAAAGCGAGGCCTTTCGCTGGGTCTCGTCGTACTCGATCACGCACTTCGACTTCCCGTTTCTCTCGTTCGGCCACCCGACACTCGGTGACGCCGCCGTGTCGAAACGGTACTCCGACACCGAGTGGCGACGAATCGCGCTCAAAGACGGCAAGGTCGTCGGCGGCGTGCTCATCGGCGACCTCGCGCCACAGAGCGCGCTCAAAACGCTCATGCGCGAGGAGGTTCCCGTTGGTGACCGAACCGACGCCCTGCTCAACGAGCAACTCTCGGCCGACGACGTGGCGGCGGTCACCGAGCAGTAGCCGTCGCCGCCGGTCAGCAGTAGCCGTCGACGCCGACCGATTTTCGTGATCCGTGTTCGTGTTCGAGTGCGATAGCCTCAACACGGCGCGTCCGCACTACAGAGACAATGACCGACATTCATCCGAACCAGCGGGTTGCGGTGCTCGCGGACTCACAGAACCTCTATCACACGGCCCAGACGCTTTACTCGCAGAACCTCGATTACTCGGCTCTGCTCCGTGAAGCCGTTTCGGACCGCGAACTCACGCGGGCCATTGCCTACGTCATCCGGGCGGATTCCCCCGAAGAGGAGTCGTTTTTCGAGGCGCTCGTCGACATCGGCTTCGAGACCAAAATCAAGGCGATCAAAACGTTCGGCGACGGAAGCAAAAAAGCCGACTGGGACGTGGGGATGAGCCTCGATGCGGTCACGCTTGCGAACCACGTCGACGCCGTCGTGCTCTGTACGGGCGACGGCGACTTCTCGCGGCTCTGTTCGCATCTGCGTCACGAGGGCGTCAAAGTCGAGGTGATGGCGTTCGGCGCGTCGACCGCCGAGGAACTCATCGAGGCCACCGACGAGTTCACCGACCTTTCGGACGACGAGGAGACGTTTCTGCTCTAACATGGTCGAGTACCCCTCAATCGAGGCGATTGCGCTGCCGTTCACGTTTGGTATGGCACTCGGACTCGGAATCGGCCGAGTGATCCTCCAGAGCACGCCCGTTGGCGTGCTGCTGGGCGTGTTTCTCGTGTTCGTCTTTCTCGCTCTTCGACAGGTGCTGGTGTCGTAACCAGTTTCGCGTGTTCGTGTCGTAATCGTTCTTGTGTGTTGGTGTCGTCACCTGCTCCGCGTGTTGGTGTCGTGACTGAATCCGCCCGTTTTTGTACGCCCGCCGGGATGGCAGGGTATGAGCGATTTCGACGACGCCAGCGCCGCTGACGCCGATGCCGACGCCGCTGGTGACAACTTCGATGCCGTCGCTGCCGACCGCAATGCCGACGGCAACCGCTCGATTCGGCCGCTACGGACGGTCGCGGACTACCAGTTCGGCTCGGGCGCGGGTCGGGCGCTGTTTCCCCCGGCCGACTCGTTCGAGATTCGCCGCTCGACCGGGGGCCGCCCCCGACAGGTGTTTGCGGACGGCCAGCGACTCGTCTCATACGGCACCGACGGCCGGTTCACGCTCGGCATTGCGGGCGGACGTCGCCTCCACCGAGCGCTGTCGCCGCCGGCGTACCGAGTCGTCGTCGGCGACGAGAGCGAGCCGTTCGTCCGCGACGGCAAGAACGTGTTCGCCAAATTCGTCCGCGAGGTCGATCCCGCGATTCGGCCGGGTGACGAGGTGCTCGTGGTTCACGACCGCGGCGACCTATTGGCGGTCGGCCGTGCCACGCTTTCGGCCACCGCAATGACTGATTTCTCCTCGGGAATGGCGGTCAAAGTTCGCGAAGGCATCGACGAGTAGATCCGAACAACCGATTTTCGTCGGTGTCGACTCAGAGCAGTCCCGCCACTCCCACCGTTTCGACGAGCGAGACGCCGGCGAGGATCGAGCCGACGAGGTAGCCGCCGATTGCGCCGCCGTTGAGCAGCGGCAGGCCGGCGTGGGGTTTGCCCTTCATCACCATCGACATGAGCACGAGCAACCCGCCGATCGTGCCGACGAGCGCGAGCAGCGCGGGGAGGTTCAGTTCGATAAGCGGCACCGCATACTGTGGGGCGGGCGAAAAAAAGGCCGCGCTGGCGATCAACACGCCGGGAATCACGGCGTCACCGAGGCCGATGAAAAACACGTCGCGCGACCCGTCGCGTTCTTTTTCCTCCGCTTCTGCTGGAGCGGTGTCGCTGTCGGCGTCGGCGTCGCTGTCGGCGGTCGTCTCAGCGTCGCCGTCGGCGTCGGTATCGGTCGCCGGTTCCACGGTGTCGCCGTCACTCTCGGTATTCCCAGTGTCCTCAGTGCCGTTCTCCGCGGTTGTGTCGGTGGTCTCCTCGCCAGCCGATGCGGCCGACCCACCGAAGTCGTCATCGAGCAGCGAGTACGAGAGCGTCAGCGGGATGATGAGAATGGCGGGAATCCGAAGATCCATCACGCCGTCGGCGAGATCCAGCATGTGTTTAGTTTTGTAGACGCTGATCGCGTCGTAGACGGCCAACACGACCAGCAGAATCAGCGCCGGCAGGATGCCGAACGTGATGCCGAACAGCCCTGCCGCGCCCGCACCCATCAGCACGCCCGCGGTGTTGACGACGTACCACTCGGGGTACACCCAGAGTGCGACCGCCACGGCCCCGCCGAGAACGGCGGCGACCGCGGGCGAGACGAGCGCCGAAAAGACGTACCACGAGAGCAACCCGCTCGTGAAGACGATGACGACACGGACGACCCAGTCGAGATCGTATTTGAACGCCGCGAGAAAGCCCGCGGTGGCGACGAGGATGGCCCCGATGTACACCAGACTGATCGTCGGATCGTTCGGGTTCTCGACGGCCTGATAGCCCTGTTCGAAAAAGGTCTGTACCAATGCGAGCGCACCCAGTTGAACCAACAAAAACAACAGAACCGCAAACGCGACGCCGCGATACTCCCGAAAGGACATACCGGTCGTAGAACGCTGGGGGGTTTGGCCGTTGTGTTTGTCGTCGACTACTTCGCGTAGAGCTTCGTGCCGACGAGCGCGGGGAGATCGGCTCCGGTCGGCGTAATCGCGACATAGGGCGCATCGACGGGGCCGAACACGTCGACGATCCGGCCGACCGTCGAGAGCGACTCGTCGACCACCATGAGGCCGATATCGGGCGTGTCGTCGGCCGCGACGCTGACGATCGCCAACCCTTGGGCGGTGCGGTCGACGGTACCGATTCGGCGCATCAGTCTCGGAGGACGCCGAGGTAGGCCCCGATCGCCTGAACGAGGTCGTTCTTGCTGTCCTCGGCTCCCTGCACCAACACCCGGCCACGGGGCTCGTACTCCCGCGAGTAGGTCTTGTCGCGTTCGATGATCGCGTCGTAGCCGACCTGCTGGACGGCGGTTGCGATCTCGTCGACCGTCGGCTCGCCGACCGCGAGCGACTCGGGCACCCGTCGGCCGTCCGACCGCGTCAGCGCGGCATCGAAGTACGCCGGCCACAGCACGTTCTCAACCATACCCACACAGCGTTTCCCCGTCGGTAATACCGTTACGACTGCGTTTGTTGGCCACGTCGCGCTCGCAGGTTCGGTGTCTCGCTTGCAACCCACCGTGGCGTCGCGCCGCGCGACCGTTCGGATCCACGAACACCCGCAGCCGACGAACGCAGATGCAGTCCGTAGCTCTTTGGCCATCGGCGTCATTAGCTCAGCCAATGCCTCGGAGTCGCCCACAGTTCGAGACCGCGCCGCGTGACTATCCGACGCCACAGGTTGGCGCGGCAGCAACCCAGGCGCTCGTGTTTCTGGCCGGCAATCCCGAGTTGGCGTTTCGAACCCACGAGATCGCCGCCGAAACGCCGATTTCGACCAGCCGGCTCAACGCGGCGCTCTCACAGCTCCGACAGTGCCACCTCGTCGAGTACCGAAACGGCCACTGGGCCGTCCGCGACGAAGTGCTCTCGCGCGTCGTCACGGAATCACCGCAGTTTCAGTCCATCCCCGACGAGTGAACCGACTCGACGCGTCGCGCGTGCTGCGCGCCCATCATCCGGCGATTCCGACGGCGGAGTGAAAGTAAACAGTACTCGAATTGTTCGACCGCAGTATGGCGGTTTCGAACCGAAAATGGGGGGTTGTACTCAGTCGCTCAGCAACAGATATCCCGCGACGCCGCCCACGCCGAAAACGAGGGCAATCCCCGGCCAGTACGCCGTATCGCGTCCCGCATATCGGCCGTGCGCCAGCACGCCGACCGCACAGAGGCTGTGGGCGACGAGCGTCACGAGGAGCACGGTCGAGAGCGAAACCATCAGTCGACCCGCTCCATCGGTCGCGGTGGCGTCGAGCGGGCTGTTCGTCCGCCCGGCAGGCGTCGCCGTTTGCCAGCCGGCTGTGATCGGAGCCGACGGTGAGTCCTCATGCTCGGCTCAAGACGACCGACGCACTTAGCAGGCTGGATTGCTCAGGCGGCGCTCGTCGCCGTCGAACCGGTCGGTATCGACCCGGTTGGGCCGACACACGTCGACCGCGAGTTGCTTGATGAACCGGCCGGCCTGACACCGAAATCACTTTTGTCGGCCCATCCCGTGTTCGACCAACTCAACGACCGCATTCACACGCTCTCGGCTGGCTCGAACGTGTGCTGGTGGCTCGAAACGAAGAGGCAGACCCGGTCGTCTCGTCGGTTCGCCGCAGTCCGGCCGCCTGCGTGCGTGTCCATGCCGACCGCTCCCCGTCTGCCCGCCGGCCCTAGACATCGTCGCTCATACCGTCGGCCTCGTGGCGACGAGCCAGAGAGGCATCTGTTTACCGCTGGGTTGGTGGTCGATTCTTACCGACACCGAACGGTTTTGATTCGGTGGGGCGTACTGCTGGGACGCCGGCCGCGTTGTCGGCGCTGGCGACTTACTGCTTTGCTCGTCGTCACCGCGGTCATCCCCTCACCCATGCCGAAATCAATCGCAATCAACGTCGCAGCCAACACGAACCTGCCGGGTGTTCGCGGGCCCATCTACCCCGACGGCCGGTTCGTCTATCTGCCGATTCCCGAGCGCGAACCGATCGCCGCCGACGTGCCGACCTACGGCGACCTCCGTTCAGAACTCGATCCGCTGCCGTTCGACCTCCCGGCCGACGTGCTGTCGCAACCGGTGCATCTCGATCCCGCGTTCACCTCGTATCCGTTCTGTTCGACGTTCACCTACGGCGACGAACACGCGGTCAAAGCCGGGCCGCTGTCGACGCTGTCGCCGGGCGACTCGTTGTTTTTCTATGCAACGCTGTCGACGCATGACCGGCCCGCAGAAGTCGACACCGCGGGCGCTGACACCGCGGTCGGCGAGCGCGTCGACTGGGTCGCCCCGGAGTGGGGCGCGTACCTGATCGGCGAGTTCCGCGTTGCCGACGTGCTCGACGCCGAGCAGTGTGCGTCGGTGTCGCCGTCGAACTCCGTTGTCGCCGAGAACGCTCACGCCGCGCGCCGCGAGTTCGACGCCAAGGTCGTTGTTCGCGGCGGGCCGAGGTCGCAGCTGTTCGAGCACGCGGTACCGCTCAGTGCGGCCGATTCGGGCGCGACGGCGAACCGACTCGTCACCGAGCTGTCGAACGATTCGGGCCGCGGGCCGTGGTGGCGTCGACGGCTGTGGTTCGAGGCCGATGAAACGGCGCGACTTCGCGAAATCGTCGACGACGACCCGGAAAACCGGGGCGAGTGATCGCACTGAGCCGTCGGTGTCCCAGACGCCCCCTTTTTGTACCCGCCGGCTGTATGGACGGCTGACACGCCATACGACCGGCTTCACGCACCAATGATTCCCACCAGTCGTCCCCGCTGTCCGACTGCCGACCAGTGCCGCGCCCAGTCGGAGACTATCGGGACGGTTCTGCTCATCGGGGTGGTTGTCGTCGCCATCGGCACCTTCGGGGCGTTCTTTCTGAGCGACTTCGCCGACGAGGGCGCGCCGCTTGCCAGCATCAGCGTCGACGGCAACCAGACGACGATGAATATCTCCCACTCGGGTGGCGAACGGATTGCAACCGAGGACCTCCGGATTACGGTGAGTCAGCCTGGAAACAGCAAGGCATACACGTTCGAAAATAACGGCACCCAAGTCAGGGTTTCCGTCCCCGATACGGAGTTCAAGCCAGGAGACCGTTGGCGGTTCGACGCCGACTCGTTCGAGCCTGACGAGCGAATCACTGTCCGGCTGATTCACGTTCCGTCGAACGAGGTCGTCGACAGCGAACGGTACACGTTCGCCGACTAACCGCCCACAGACCGTCTTCGTCATCCGGGAATCCGCAATAACCGACCGAATGTTCATTTCTCCCTGACTGCGTTCGCGAGCCTGGTCTACGTGTCCGATTATCCTCAACGAAAGATTATAAGACAACTCGGATTGGTGTAAACGGTATGGACGCAATTGTTCTTGCTGGCGGCTATGCAACGCGAATGTGGCCGATCACGCGAAACCGACCGAAAATGCTGTTGCCGGTCGGCGACACGACGGTCATCGACAAAACGCTCGCCCAACTCGACGCCGAAGACGGAATCGACGACGTCTACATCAGCACGAACGAGGCGTTCGCCAGCGACTTCGCGAACTACGTCGACGAACAGGGCTACGAAAAACCGCAGCTCTCGGTCGAAGACACCAGCGACGAAGACGAGAAGTTCGGCGTCGTCGGCGCGCTCGCCCAACTGATCGACCGCGAGGAACTCGAGGACGACCTACTCATCATCGCCGGTGACAACATGGTCGGCTTCGACATCGCCGACTTCGTCGACTTCTTCGAAGAGAAAGAGTCGCCCGTGTTGGCCGCCTACGACGTGGGCGACTTCGAGCGGGCGAAATCCTACGGGCTTGTCGAACTCGACGGCGAGGAGGTCGTCGACTTCCAGGAGAAACCCGACGAGCCGAAAACGACGCTCGCGTCGATCGCCTGCTACGCGTTCCCCGCCGACGTGCTGCCGTTGTTCGACACCTACCTTGCGGACGACCAGAACCCCGACGAGCCCGGCTGGTTCCTCCAGTGGCTCCAGTCGCGCCAGTCGGTGTACGCGTTCACCTTCGACGATGTCTGGTTCGACATCGGCGAGGCACCGGCGTATCTCGATGCGGTCGACTGGAAACTCGGCGGCGAACCGCTCGTCGCCGACGACGCGACCGTCGAAAACAGCGAACTCAACGGCTCGACGCACGTCATGTCGGGCGCAACCGTCACCGACTCGACGATCACCGACTCGCTTGTGTTCCCCGACGCGACCGTCGAAAACAGCGAACTGATCGAGTGCGTTACCGACGTGGAAACCACGATTACGGATCTCGAACTGGTCGAGAGCCTTGTCGGTTCCCAGAGCGTGCTGCAGCCGGAGTAAGCGCGTTATGACGTTCGATTTTTTGTCGGTCAGCCGCCAGTAGTCGGTTCTCCCGCGCTTGTGGCAATAAAACCGAATCATCCAAGCCACCCGACGGTTTGTGAGCGCGTAAGGAACCCAGATGCCAGATAACGAACTGTCGACCGATATCGGTACCTGGACGGCCGCATCTGTCGGTGTCGGAACGATGATCGGCGCGGGCGTGTTCGTGCTTCCCGCGTTTGTCACCGCTGAGGTCGGCGAACTCGTCGTTCTCGCGTTCCTGCTCGCGGGGCTGCTCGCGTTTGTCAATGCGCTATCGGTCTCGGAACTTGGTACGGCGATGCCGGCGTCGGGCGGCGCGTACAACTGGGTGACCCGGGCGCTCGGCCCGCTTTTCGGCTCGGTTGCGGGCTTTAGCGACTGGCTCGGTCTCGCGGTCGCCTCCTCGTTTTACAGCCTCGGCTTCGGCATCTATCTCGGGCTCGTGTTGCCGCTGCCGGCGGTCGCCCTTCCGGTGGTTCCACTCGTGCTCTCGCCGGCACAGCTCGGCGCGATGCTCGCGGGCACGCTGTTTGTCGGGCTCAACTATCTCGGCGTCAAAGGAACCGGCTGGGTTCAACTCGCCGTCGTGGCGACACTCATCAGCATTCTGCTCGTCGTCGCCGTCGATGGGCTTCGAACCGTCGGCTTCGAGGCGCTTTCGGTGTTCTCCCCGGCTCGCATCGACGGCCTGTTCGGTGCGGTTGCGGTCGTCTTCATCTCGTATCTCGGCTATGCGAAAATCGCCACCCTCGGCGAGGAACTGTACGATCCTGGGCGAACCATTCCGATCGCCGTCCTCGGCAGCGTCGTGGTCGTCACCGTTCTCTACACGGCGCTCACGCTGGTGGTCACCAGCCAGGTCGATTTCGCGGTGCTCACCACCGAAACTCCGGCCGTGTTGACGATTGCTGAACTCGCATTTGGGCCGGTTGGCGTCGCGCTCATGACGGCTGCGGGACTGCTGGCGACCGCCACGAGTACCAACTTCTCCGTGCTCGCCTCCGCACGCATCACGTTCGCGATGGGTCGCCAGCGGCTGGTCGGCGAGTGGCTCAACAATCTCCACCCGCGGTTCACGACGCCGTACCGCTCGCTGCAGGTGACGGGGCTGTTGATTTTGAGCTTTATTCTCGTCGACGACCTCGTGTTGCTCGCCCAGACGGCCAGCGCGTTCCACCTCGTCGGCTACGGCCTGCTCAACGTTGCGCTTCTCGTCTTTCGCACCGTCGACGTCGACTACGCCCCCACGTTTCGGGTGCCGTTGTATCCGGTGACACCCGTTGTTGGCGCGGTGTGTTCGTTCGGCCTGCTCGCCTTCGTCGAGCCAATCGTGTTGGTGGCGACGGGGCTGTTGATCGTCGGCTCGGTCGGCTGGTATCTGGTTTACGGCCGTGACCGCACCGACGACGAGGGGTTGGTGAGCCGGCTGATTCTCCGCGAGTCCGACCGGCTGCCCGACTCGGCGGTCGCCGCGACCGAGGCCGCCCGTCCCGAACGGGCGAACTTTCGTGTGATGGTCTCGCTGGCGAATCCGCGAACCGAAACCGACCTGATGGCGCTTGCGTGTGCGATTGCGGCCGCACGTGACGGTGTCGTCGTCGCCACCCACGTTGTTCGGGTGCCCGACCAGGTACCGCTGTCGCGTGCCAGAGCAAACCGCGAGCGGTTCGATTCGCAGTCGGACACACTGCTCGCGGCGGCCAAAGCCGACGCCGACGAGTTCGGCGTCCCCATCGAAACGCAGCTGGTGTACTCACACCGAACGCTCGAGGCGGTGTTCGACGCCGCCGACCGGCTCGCGGTCGACACGCTCGTCATGGGCTGGCGAACGGACTCGCCGCTCACGGGCGGTCGAACCGCCACCGCGTTCGACGAACTCGCCGCGAACCTGCCGTGTGAGGTGCTCGTGCTCAAAGACGGGGGCTTCGATCCGACGCGGATCGTGGTGCCGACGACCGATGACGCCAACAGCGCGCTGTGTGCGCAGGCGGCCGCACTGCTCCAACAGAGCTACGACAGCGAGGTGTCGTTGCTTCACGTTGTCGACGGCGAGGGCCAACGCGAAGGGGCCGAGCGGTTTTTGACAGACTGGGCCACCGAACACGACCTCGAGAGCCCGAACCTGATCGTCGATTCCGAGGGCGACGTCGAGTCGGCAATCGCCCGCGAGGCCGCCGAGCACTCGCTGTTGTTGATGGGTGCGACCGAACGCGGGCTGCTCTCGCGGCTGCTACGTCGGTCGTTGATTTTTGACGTCGTCAACACGGTTGATTGTGCGGTCATTCTCGCCGAGCGCCCCCACGAGCGGTCGCTTCGCGAACGCCTGTTCGACTGATCGCGTTCACCACGCGTTGGAACCGCGTGACCGCGACGAGGGCCGAATTTATGTGGGTCGAGCGCCCTGTTTCACGTGATTCTCCGTGTCCGTCATCGAGCTTTCGAACCTCCGGAAAACCTACGGCGATTCCCCCGCCGTCGACGGGCTCTCGCTCGTCGTTGATGAGGGCGAACTGTTCGGTCTGTTGGGACCGAACGGCGCGGGAAAAACCACGACCTTGGATATCTGTACCGGCCAACGCACCCCCGACGGCGGCACCGCGCGGGTGTGCGGCGTCGACCCGGTCGCCGAGCCAACGCGGGTTCGCGAACGACTCGGCATTCTCCCCGAAAAGGAGTCGCCACCGAGCGTGTTGACGCCGCGGGAGTTCTTTCAGTTCGTCGGGCGCGTTCGCGGCCTCACTGATGAGCGCGTCGACAGCCAAACCGACGAATGGGCCGATCGCCTCGGCTTTCGCGCCCACCTCGACACGCGCTCGTCGGATCTCTCTCGCGGCCAACAACAGAAGGTGATGCTCGCGGCGGCGTTTCTCCACGAACCCTCGGTCGTCGTCATCGACGAGCCGCTGGCGAACCTCGATCCGATCGTCCAAGAACAGGTGAAGGCCTTCCTGCGTGAGTACCGTGCCGCGGGCAACACCATCATGATCACGACCCACGATGTCGATGTCGCCGCAGACCTCTGTTCGCGGGTCGTCATCATGTATGAGGGGAAAATTGTGGCCGACTGCCGGCCCGCCGACCTCGGCGACGAGACGTTGCTCTCGGTGTTTTTGTCGCGTGTTGGCCACGACTCGGCCGACAGCAGATCGCGACCCGGCGAGTCTGAACACGGCGACAGCGAGAGCGACACCGTCGCACCCTCCGCCCCGACCGAGGAGTAACCATGCGGTCGCTCACCGGCCGACTGTTCGTCGAGATGCTCCGCGAGGAGTACCGCATTCACACGACGCTGTTCGGACACCGGCGGTTCACGCTGTTTCCCGTGGTACTCACGTTGCTCACCACCGCCACGGCGTTCGGCACCGTCTGGATGGGTACCGATCCGACCCTCGTCCTCGGCGGCACATTCGCGCTCGTCTTCGCCTTCGGTCTCCACACGGGCTCGATCGGGCTTGTCGGCCGCGACGAGCTTTCGAACCTGCTCGGCGAGCAGACACGCCTCGTGTTTTCGGCGCGCACCCTGCCCGTTTCGCCACGCCGTCTGCTGGCGGTGTTCGTCGCCAGCGATGTGGTGTTTTACGCGCTGTTGTTTCTCGCGCCGATCGCGCTCGGTCTCGCGCCCGTGGTGTGGCTCACCGGCGCGACCGGCGGTGGCCTGCTACTGGCCGTGAGCTGGCTCTGGCTGTTGCTGATGGGTACCTTTGGGTTCGGTCTCGGCGTGACCATCGCAGCGATCGGCCTCGCCCAACGCGGTCGAGCGGGACTCGTACTGGTCGTCGCGGTCGGTGTCGCACTCGCCGCGGGAACCGTCGTCCTCGCGACCGATCCCATCGCGATTCCGATCGACCCGGTCGGCTACACGCCCTACGGGCTGTTTCGTGCGCCCACCATCGGCGGTCTCGTCGCCACCGCCGGCGCGCTCGCGGCCGTGTTTCTGCTCGCCGCTCGGCTGTTCGATGTGCAGCACCGACAACGCACTCGGCAGGCTGCGCCCGCGTTTCGCCGATGGAACCGGCGCGTTGGCGAGCCACTCACGACGAAAACGCTGCTGGACGTTCACCGAAGCGCCGGCGGATTCGGGGCGGTCGTGTTTTCGGTCGCGGTGCTGTTCGCGGTGACCGTCGGCCTCGTCGACCTCGCGGGCCGAATCACCGGCGTTGGGCCGTCGGTTGCCATCGCGTTCGGCGCGATTCTCGGGCTGTCGGCGTTTACCACGTACAACTGGCTCACGCAGTACGACGACATCGAGACCTACCGCAGCCAGCCGGTGCGCGTCGAACAGGTGTTTGCGGCCAAGCGGCGGGCGTTCGTGCTTCTCGGCCCGGCGGTTGCTCTCGTTTTTTACGCGCTTGCCGTGGGCTGGCAGTCGGCCCCACTCGGTGAGGTCGTCGTCGGCGTTCTCGTGTTGGTCGCAACAAGCGGCTACATTTTTGGCGTCACGATCTTTCTTGCCGGGCTCTCGCCGACCGAGTTCCTCTTCGACACCGTGTTGTTCGCGCTGTTCGGTCTGGCGATGATGGTGGCGCTGCTGCCGATTCTCGTTGTGGCGTTCACGCTTGCCCCGCTGTCGCCGGGGGCGCTCGTTGGACTCGCTGTGTGGAGTGTCGGACTCGCGGCTGTCGGCACCGTCTGCTACCGACGCGCGATTCCCCGCTGGACGGCGCGCTACCGACACGGCTGAACGGGATTGGCTTTGCCGACTTCCAGTCGTGAGCGCCCCCGAACGCGGCGCAGTCGCTCGGTTTTTCTCCGACGAATCACCCGGATTTATACCTGCGTCATCACAACAGCCGGCATGTTCGTTTCCTCCCTCCGCTACCCGCTCGACGCCGACGACCTCCCGCGAACGCTGCTCATCGGCTCGTTGCTCGTGGTCGGCTCCGTCTTCATCCTCCCACTGATCGTCCTGATGGGCTATTTCGTCCACGCAATCAGCGCGGCCGCTTGCGACGACCCGCCGCCGGCGTTCGAACGGGTTGGCGAACTGTTCGTCGACGGAGCCAAACTCCTCGCGATTACCCTCGTCTACGCGGTCGGCTTCATCGTGCTGGCGGTTGTCGTCCTGTTTGTCGGCGAACTCAACGAGCAACTCATGCTGGTCGGCTTCGTGCTTCTCGCCGCCGTTTATTTCGGATTGCTCTACTTTTCGGTGGCCGTGCTGTACGCCTTCAGCCGCCACCGGCGACTTGCCGACGCGTTTGCGCTCCGAGAAATCGTTCGAACCGGCCTCAGTGTGCGGTACCTGCTGGTCGTCCTGCTCGTCGTTTTCATCGTTCCGACGCTGTTTAGCATTCTGCAGGTGCTCGTCGGCATCACGGTTATCGGCCTGCTGTTGATTCCAGCCACGCTGGTGTACGAACTGCTCGTCTACGCCGCGTTCGTGAGCGAACTTGACGCCCCCGCCGACACGTCGCCACTTTAGGCGATATCGGCCTGTTCGGTGACCACCCGAACCTCGATGCCGACGCCGGTCTGCTCGCGTATCGACTCGCGCAGGTCGGCCGCCGCCGGCGCATCATCACCGTACACGTGGACGGTCACCTGTCTCGGTTCCTGTGAGACGAGATCGGGTTGGTAGCGAAACTCGATGTCGACCTCGCTGGCCGTTGCCGACGCGGTAATCCGTTCGACCTCGTTCTCGAACGCGTTGTTGTCGCGGGCGTCGAGCGACGCCATCGCCAGAAACGATGTCAACACCAACACGGCAAGCCCGAAGGCGATGAGTCGCTCGGCGGTCGCCCGTTCGGCGCGCTGGGCATCGTACCAATGACTCGGTTTGTACTCCTTGATCCAGATGGTCGCGATACCCGCAACGTTGATCGACAGCAGGTTGACCAGCACCAACACGCCGGCTCCAAACGCCAGCGGCGCGTTGACGTACGCGATTCCGAGCCCGACCGACGCGGCCGGCGGCATCAGCGCCACGGCGATCATGACGCCGACCAGCGCCTCGTCGGTGCCCGATGTCAGCGCGATTGCCCCCGCCGCGCCCGCACCGAGGGCGATCGCCAGCGCCAGCAGGCCGGGATGCGCGCGTTCGGCGATCTGTTGAATCAACAGGAGTTCGATTTCGGGCGAAACGGTGAACCGCACCGAGAGCGCAAACAGCGTCGCACAAACAACCGCGAAGCCGACCCCGATCGCCTGCGAGCGAAGCCCCTCCCAGAACAAATCGTCATCGCTGATTACGGTACCGACACACGAGGCCATCGCCGGACCGATCAGCGGCGCGATCACCATCGAGCCGACGACGACCGCCGCGCTGTCCTGGAGCAGGCCGGCGGTCGCAACAATTGCGCTGATCAGCGTCAACGCGAGATAGTTTGGCGTGCTCCGCGAGAGATTCTGGGCTTTGGTTCGCAGTTCGTCGCGCGAAATGCGGATATCCTCGCCGTTTTCGGTCTGTTCGCCGTGTTTCTCCTCGAACTGCTCGGAGATGATCGTCTCGACGTCGCTGACGACCATGTAGCCGTCGCGTTCGACACCGACGTCTCTGAGCTGATCGATGATCGATTCGACCTCGTCGGCGTCGGCCGGAATGTAGACGATATCGCTGAAGCCCGACCGCGAGCTTTCGGTCGTCATCGCGTAATCGATCTCCTCGGTTTCGAGGATGTCAATGACCGTCTCGCGCTTGCCGTCCGGAACGAGCGTTTGGATGAGGCGCATCGGTTGAATCCAGCAAGCTGGTTGTGCCCACTGTTTCGGCCGGCTAAATAAGCCATTCGACAGCCGTAGCGTGGGTGTCTCCGCTCTTTCATTGTGATTGCTCGCAGACGAATCGGCGAGTTTTGGCGGCGGTTCGCCCCGTCGCTGGCGCGGAACCGACCGTCAGCTCACGCCACGAACAGCCACGCGAAGCCGACCGCCAGCCCCGACAGCGCGAGGTTTCCGAGCGCGTTGGCGACCGCCAGCCCCCGATGGCCGTCTTCGAGTAGCCGGACGGTCTGGACGCTAAACGACGAGTAGGTGGTAAACGCCCCGCAGATGCCGACGCCGACGAACCGTACGACATCGTCGCCCGCGCCGCTGAAAACGACGAGGCCGAACAGAAAGCTCCCGAGGACGTTGACGACGATGGTCGTGATGGGGAACGTCGTGGGGCCGCGGAGACGAACGACAAGCGTTGCCGCCAGATACCGCGCCACTGCGCCGATCGCCCCGCCCGTGCCGACGAGGTAGGCGGGTTCGGTAAACGGCATCACCAGCCTCCCCCGCCGACAACGCGGCGGGCCGCACCAACGGCGAGAAAGCCGACGAGATAGCTCGCCAGCACGTAGCCGACCGCCGTCACCGGATCGGCGAGCGCGGCGTCAACAATGAACGTGCTGTAGGTGGTAAACGAGGAGAGAAAGCCGGTAGCCAACACGAGCCGGGAGTTGTCCGCAATCGCCGACCGGCCCATCGCGTCGTACACCATCACGCCGAGCGCAAAGCTGCCGACGACGTTGACGAAGAACGTTGCCGCCAGCGTTCCCGGCAGCAGCAGGTCGAAAAAATACCGAAGGTTTGCGCCGGCGAAGCCGCCGACGGCGATCAACAACATCGGTTCGAGTTGGGAAAGGAGCTGTCTCTGTGTCATGGCGTGAAAGGAGCCATCAGCCGGTTCGTCGGTTGGGATCGGCGAGTTCCATCGCCCGCGACGACGGGTCGGGAAGGCGGCTCCGTCATCGGCGTGGTGACTCACCGTCGACCACCGACCCGTTTACGGGTTCCGATCATGTGCGCGAGCGAACTGAGACGGCTGCTGGCTGCTCGGTGATTGGTGCTGGCTGCTCGGTGGGCGAACTGACGTCTCGGATCGTGGTCGCATCGCACGCGATCGTGTTCTGGCCCTTCCGCGCGGCGGAGGCTGATGCTTTTTGTCCCCGGTAGCCCGAGTAGGGCTATGCAAACGCACATCGTGCCGGTTGGCTTCGACTACGACCGGCTTATCGCGCCGCTCATCCGCGATCAGTTCACCGTCGACCGGGTTATTCTGCTCGAAGGCGCGGTCGGCAGCGAGGCCAACGTCGAGTACTCACGACACCTCGCTCGCAAGCTCGAAACCGACTTTCAGAACCTGCTGGGCGCGGAGACCGAACACGTCGCGCTCGACGACGTCTACGACTACGACGCCGCCTTCGAGCGGGCGTTCGCGCTCATCAACGACCAACTCGACGGCGGTGCGGAGGTCTGGGTCAACGTCTGTTCGATGCCCCGACCGGTGAGCTTCGCGTTCGCGACGGCGGCACACTCGGTGATGGTCGAACGCCAGGCCGACCGCGACCGGATTCACACCTACTACACCGCCCCCGAGAAGTACCTCGAAACCGAGTTGGCCGAGGAGCTTCGCGCCGAGCGCGACCTGCTTTCGGACTTGCTTGCGGCGGACGAACTTGACCGCGAGCGAATGGAAGCGCGGCTCGAAAGCACCACCGCGTTGCTCACGGAGTTCGACGACCGCGGCGTGACGATCGGCGCGAAACAAATCGGCGACAGCCACATCGTCGAACTCCCGGTCGCCTCGTTTTCGAGCGTCAAACCGTTCGAGGAGCTGATTCTGTTCACCCTCGGCGAACACGGCGAGTTCGAGTCGGTCAGCGAACTGGCCTCTGCGCTCGCACGCGACCTCAACGAGGAGTACACCGACAGCTTCCGGTCGAAGGTCATCTACAACGTCGACCGACTCGGCCCGGGCGGTAAAGGCTACATCGAACAGGAGTCCGTGGGCAACTCCTACCGGACAACGCTGTCGCGAATCGGCGAACTCTGGGTTCGCTCGCACGCTGATACGACCCGCGAATAACTGCGTTGCCGTCGCGGAACACGGGTGTCTATCGGCTGGCGCAACCCCTTTTATTGCCGCGCCCGTGGAGTATGTATGTCCGACTCATCGACCGATTCCCCGGCGTCGCTGCCGGACTCCGAGGCCGAGTGGCGCGAGCGACTCACCGACGAGGAGTACCGTGTTCTCCGCGAGGCGGGCACCGAACCGAAGTTCAGCGGCGAGTACGTCGACCACAAAGCCGACGGTACCTACGTCTGTGCGGGCTGTGGCACACAGCTGTTCGATTCGGAAACGAAGTTCGGTTCGGGCACCGGCTGGCCGAGCTTTTTCGATGCTGCAGCCGACAACGTCGATACCCGCCTCGACACCAGCCACGGAATGCGCCGCACGGAAGTCGTCTGTGCGTCCTGTGAGGGCCACCTCGGCCACGTGTTCGACGACGGCCCCGAGCCAACCGGCAAGCGGTTCTGCATCAACTCGCTCGCGCTTGACTTCGACGCTGCCGAGTAGCGCAACGACCGCGGGCAGCCGCTGTCATCGCAAGCGGCAAGTTCAGTGACCAATCGCGCGGTTAATACGGTCTGCGCCGCTAGTATTCGGTAGCTGATGGCGCTTCCGACTCGAAGTTCCGTCTCGCGACGCGAGTACCTGAAAGCCGCTGTTGCCGTCGGCGGTGCAGTCGGTCTCGCTGCCTGTACCGGCGAACTCGACGACGAGACATCGGTTCCGACCGGCGACCCCGAGCGCCGGCCACAACGACAACACGCGTGGAACGAGGTGCTTTCTGTCACCGAAGACGGCCACACCGAACTCCCGGCCCACCACGTGCTGGCTGCGCTATCGCTGAAAGCCACGCCGACCGACGCCGACCACGAGCAGGTTGAAACGGCGTTTCGGTCGCTCGAACGCGCCTACGGCTACGACCCCGACGGACTGTTGTTCACTGTTGGCTATGGGCCATCGTACTTCGAACAGATCGGCGTCGAGTCACCGATTCCACAGCCCGAAGCGCTGACACGGTCGGAATCGCCGGAACTCGACGGCTTTGACGGACTTGTTCACCTTGCGAGTAACAATCCGGCGGTCGTGGTCGAAGCCGAGGAGGCGCTGTTCGGTGCGGTCAAAGAGCCCAACGGGGTTGCGATGGAGGCGACGTTGTCGGGCGTGTTCGAACCGAGTGAGCCGAGGCGTACCGGCTTTGTTGGACAGGGACTTCCCGCCGAGTTCGCCGACGAAATCGGTGGAGTTCCTGACGAGATGCCGGACGAGGCTCCGTTTTTCATGGGGTACAAATCGGGCTTTCCGAACAGCCAAGCACCCGAAGACCGTGTGACCATTCAGGACGGGCCTTATGCGGGCGGGACGACGACACACGTCGAATCGTTGGACATCCAACTACGGACGTGGTTCGAACAGGACGACCAGTTTCTGCGGGTCGCACAGATGTTCAGTCCGGCCCATGCGAAAACCGACCGTGTGCCCGGCATTGGCGATGCGCTGGGATCGACGAGCGGTATCGAACCGTATGCCGACCAGGCGGCCGCCGATGCCCGCAGCGAAGGAATCGTTGGCCACGCCCAAAAGGCCGCACGCGCCCGCGATGCCGATGGAACGCCACCGCTGCTCCGCCGGGACTTCAACACCGTTGACAACGACTTTCCGGGCCTCCATTTCCTCTCGCACCAGCGGTCGATTGCGGATTTCGTCCGCGTCCGTGCGGCGATGGCCGGCGAGGATCTCGCCGGCAGCGGCGTTGGCCGGAGTCACAACAACGGGATTCTGCAGTACATTTTCGTCAACCGACGCGGCAACTTCATTGTCCCACCACGAGACAGACGCGCACTTCCCGAAGTATAACGTTTCACGACCGTCCCAACCCAATGACACCGAACGAACCCACCCACCCCGAATCGAATCGCTACTCACGCCGGCACGTTCTCGCCGCGAGCACGGCGGCGGCCGCCGCCGTCGCCGGCTGTCTCGGTGACGGTGACGGCGACGGTGACGAACCGGACGGAGCCGAAGACGGCGCAGAACAGCCAGATCCGGGAGTAACGACCGTCGAAAACCCGCCCAGTAGGGTATACAAACCAACCCACCGCGAGTCGATGGTGATGGATCCGATGATCCACGCCGACGGTGGCGACTATACGTTGTTGCCGCACTTCACCTATGAGCATACGTTTTGGCTCATGCGTGGCGGAAGCGACGAACCGGTCAGAGAAGACCCCGAAGAGCCGGGCATTCATCTGATGGTTGCGGTTTTGGACAGCGTAACCGGCGAACAGATTCCACTCGACATCGTCTCAGAGATGACGATTCGACAGGATGGCGAGCTGGTCGACCGGCGAGATCCGTGGCCGATGATCGCACAGAGCATGGGCTTTCACTTCGGCGACAACATCCCACTGGAGTACGGTACCTACGAGGTCGAACTGCGACTCGATCCGATTGATGCACGAAAAACAGGTGCATTCGAGGGACGCTTCGAGCACGCACAGACGGCGACGTACACCCTCGAGTACGACGAAGAAGCCCGGATCGGGACAATCGAGGGAATCGAGTGGCTCCCTGAAGACGAATGGGGACAACCCGGTGCGCTCGACCTGATGGATCACGATGGACACGGCCACGACGACCATGGTGGTCACGATGACCACAGCCACGACGATCATGGTGGTCACGATGACCACAGCCACGACGACCATGGCGGACACGACGGCCACGAACATGGTGACCACGGCCATCCCGAAATGGATCTCCCGCCAGCGGCCGAGTATCCGGGAACCGACCTCGGCGTCCATTCCAGCGGCGACGCCGACTTTGTCGTGAGACAGCTCGAAGACAGCCGTCTCGCCGAGAACGACGAGGACTACCTGCTCGTCTCGCCACGAACGCCGTACAACCGAATCCCGTTACCCGACATGTCGCTGTCGGTCGAGGGCGACATCGGCGGCGAGTTGGTTCAGACGCTTGATGACGAACTCGGCCACCATTACGGGCTGACCGTCGATTTCGACGATGTCGAGCAGTTCGAGATTGTCGTCGAAACGCCGCCACAGGTGTCGCGTCACGCAGGCTATGAAACGGCCTTTATTGACATGCCGCCAATGACGGTCACTGTCGATGTCGGTGACGGTGCGGATGCGACGTCACCGTACTGACCGGCGGTACTGCCAGCCGAAACGCTGACTCAGATGGCGGATATTTTTGCCGCATAATTTCACCGTTCGAGGATCATACCACAGCACTTCGGGGTGTGACACACCAGCCGACGTAGGTGCCGGGGATTCTTACCGCTACATCGGCTAAACCCGTAAATTCGCCGGGTAGAGCGCCTCAAACCGCGGAACTTTTCATAGTTGAGTCGAAGGTTACGGTATGGCTACAACGAAAAGTAGACGGTGGTTTCTCAGCAGTGCTGCCGGCGCAAGCGCCGTTGCACTCGCAGGCTGTACAGGTACAGGAGAGGAAGACGAGGAGCCGACGACCGACAGTGAAGACGAAAGCCCCGAGCTCGAACAGACCTACGAAATCTGGGCTGCCGATCAGGGGCTAAACGTCATCCACATCTACGAACCCGCTGGCGACGGCGAGTTCGAAGAAATCGACACCATCGACACCGGTGCCGAAGGCGGTCAGGTGCCACACATGGTCGACTTCACGACCGACTACGAGTACGCGGCGATCGCGTGTACCGCAGGCTCTCGAGTCTTGGTCTACCGCACCGAAGATCGCGAACTCGTCGGCAACATCGAAACCGGCCCCGGCTCGCACTTTGCGAGCTTCTCGCCTGACAATGATTACCTCACTGTCGACGTGATTGGTGAGAATCGGATCGCCAAGGTCGAGGCCACGCTTGATGAGGGCCAAGAAGGGTTCGAAGAGACCGAAGAAATCGTGATTGAAGACGTCGAGTTCCAGAGTGCAGACACCGACCCGATCTGCCACCAGTTCGACGGCAACGGCCGATCGATCCACACGCTCGGTCCGAGCTACCACGATGCTGGTGTCGTCGTTGTCGATCACGACGACTTCAGCATCGCCCAGTCCTTCGGCGATGATGAGCTGCCGGCTAACTGTGGCACTGTTCCACACCCGACTGCGGACAAGTTCTACCTGACTGCCGGTCTCCCAACGCCAACCGACGACGACGGCGAGCCAATCGAAGGCGAAGAGGGCGTCGGCGACTACTACGTCCTCGATACCTCTGGCGACGAAATCACGATCAGCGACCAGGGTTCGACGGAAGGGATCGACGCCCACGGCTTTTGGTTCACCCCGGATGCCGAGGAACTGTGGGTTCTTAACCGCGAGACCAACGACGGGATTATTCTCGACCCCGAAACCGACGAGAAGATCGGCGAAATCGACGCCTACGGTCCGGAAACCTCGGAGGACAGCAGCGAGCGCGACTCGCCGGACATCATGTGGGCCTCGCCTGACGGCGAGTACATCTTCGTGACGCTCCGTGGTCCGAACCCACAGTCCGGTGACCCACACGCCGCGACCGGCATCAACCCCGGCTTCGCGGTCTTCGACATCGAATCGCGCGAACGCGTCGAGACGATCATCCCATCAGGTGACGACGACTCAGACTTCCACGGCATCGGTGTCCGCCCAGTCGGTGAGTGGGACGGTTTTACTTCGCCACACTACTAACGCCGCTGTCTTATCGGTTTTTTCGACGTACCGCAACTGCAGCCGCCAGCACTAACGCGATAACAGCAGTGACAGCAGTCAGCCCCGGAGCCCGGTCGGCACCGTCGACAACCTGTATCTGTGGACCGTTCGGGCCGTCCTGGGTTGGCTGAACAAAGAGTGCCTTGGCGTAGCCACCAGCAAGCGTCACACTCGACTCCTCGAGGCCGACTGTCGTGTTGCCGGTTGCATCCTCGTCGACGGTAAAGGTAATCGTCGCAAACGGTGCAGTTGCAACCGTGCCATCGCCGGCAGGCTCTCGCGTCTGTGTCAGCGTCACCACACCGGCATCGGCGTCGATGTCGGTGTCGGTCGCAACGGTAACGCTCTCGTCACCCGATTCAAACCATCCGTTGGCCTCGACATCGGTCGCCTGCAGCGCGTCGGGATCGTAGTCTGCGACAAGCGAGACGTGCTCGAGCCCATCGCCGGTAAGCGAGCCGTGGTCGCTGACGACGATGACGACCGTCACCGCTTCGCCGGGGGCGGCGGTATAGCTGGATTCCTCGCTATACATAATCGACGAACCGTCACCGGCGCTTGCCGGAGTCGCAACTGCAAGGCCGACAACAGCGCTCAGGATGAGAACAACGGCGACAACGCGTTTCATGTACACTGGGAAGTGCCAGACGGTCAAGGGTTTTCCGTTCGCCGTCTACAGAGATACAGCGAGAGTGCCTCGGGGTCGTCGAAAACCCTCCGGTTTTCGTGATCACGAGAATCTCTGATTCTCGAACGACTTGACCCCGAGGGTGAATCGCGTAAGCTATATGACACATACCACCGTATTGACGAGTACAGTTGCGACGTGGGTTAAAGATCTTAATCCGAAGCAACTGCGCGCAGTTGCGAGGAATGCGACACCTCTCAAAACCCGCGTCCTTGACGTGGTGAGACGGGTGTTGTCGGGTCGTGGTGGAGCGACCGACCCTCACGGACGCACCGAGCGTTCGGGTGTTAATTCCAACCGACCCATTTCGGGAAGGTCGAGGGGAATTACATTCGCCTGCGCCCATCCGTCCGTTTCTGGACGGCATGGGCAAAACGGTGAAGCCTCGGGGCTTGTCCCCGAGGTACTTCACAGCACCAACAACAGTCCCTGATAGATGATGCCGAGAATGAAAAAACCGATCAACAGTATCGTCGTCACCACGACGGCCGGCGAGAGGTGCGTTTCGTCAGTGAGAATGTACTGTTCCATACGGCCAGTCCGGATGGGAGTCTCTTAACCCTTTAGACTCGACGCCACGCGGCGGCGAACCGTTTCGTTGACATCCTCCCCGCGCTGAAGCGAGGATTCCCACGGCACCGCGCCGCTGGGTTGGGATATTGTGGTTTACGACGT
>OBKM01000027.1_pt1 | contig 53965 bp, 51 predicted proteins | sample 1519691 | NCBI WGS metagenome assembly OBKM01 (sample SAMEA37050418, study PRJEB22526) | metagenome | biome: saline pan; feature: lake; material: water | place: Egypt | collected 2015 | depth 0.5 m
TGAACTACCTGTTCTACGAGTCGGCGGCCTCGGAGACGCTGTACTCGCTGTTGCGCGCCCACGAGGAGCAGGGGGGTGCACGCATCGGGGTTATCGTGGTCTCCTCGGATCTCGACCTCAACATCATCGAGGAGCTGGACGGTCGGGTCCAGAGTGTCTTCCGACCGGAGGACATCTACTTTCCGACCTACGACGAGCCCGAGATCGTGGATATCCTGCAAGAGCGGGTCAACCGGGGGTTCCACGACGGGGTCGTCGACCCGCCGGTACTCGACCGGGTTGCGGGGCTCACCGCCGAGCAGGGGGGTGACCTCCGGGTGGGGATCGACCTGCTGCGCCGAGCGGGGCTGAACGCTGAGATGCGCGCCAGCCAGACCGTCGAACGCGAGGATGTCGAGGAGGCGTTCGAGACCTCGAAGTACGTCCACCTCTCGCGCCGGCTGGGCGGGCTCTCGGACTCGGAGGCCGCGCTGCTTTCGGTTATCGCCACACACGAGGGCGAACAGGCCGGCGATATCTACGAGGCGTTCCACGAGCGTACCGATCTGGGCTACACGCGCTACGCCGAGATCATCAACAAACTCGATCAGCTGGGGATCATCGACGCCAGGTACGCCGATGTCGAGGGCCGCGGCCGTTCGCGCGAACTCTCACTCGAGTACGACGCCGAGGCGGTGCTGGAGCGGCTGTGAGCCGCCCGGTCGCCGCGTCTCAGTGCCCGTCACGAAACCCTACTGACAGCACGAGCCCGGCCGCGGCTGTTCCGAGTGTACAACTATTTTAGCCTCCCGCCCTGAGCGACGGATATGGGCGACAACGAGGGCCGACGGGACCTCCGGATGCCGGACGACGGCGAGGTGTTTGCTGTCGTCGAGAACATGCTGGGGGCCAACCGGGTCCGTGTCAGGTGTATGGACGGCATCGAGCGCACCGCACGCATCCCTGGGAAGATGCAAAAGCGCATCTGGATCCGCGAGGACGACGTGGTGCTGGTCGACCCCTGGGACTGGCAGGACGAGAAAGCCGACATCACGTGGCGCTACGAGAAACAGGAGGCCGACCAGCTGCGCGAGGAAGGCCACATCCAGGGGGCCTGACTGGCCTCGACGGGCCCGCAGTCACGCCGGCCGCTGAACTGTCCTCGTCGACGAACCCCGGGACAGCAGTGTCCGTTCTCCGGACCGCAGGCGGCGTATCGTGGCTCGGCCCCGGAGCAGTTCACCGGTGTGCGAAGTACGCGACCAGCGGCTCGGTCGCGTCGAGGCGTGCGAACCCGACGCGCTCGAACTGCAGCATCTCGTCGACGTCGTAACGACCCACGCCGGGTTCGGCGTAGCCCGACACGTCCCCCGTCGGCGTCCGCAGACGCAGGGGTAGATGCTCGTCAGCGGGCACCCAGTGGACGATGTCGACGTCCGCCTCGCGGGTCACCGAGAGCGGTGCGTCGACGGACTCGAAGGCCTCGCCGGTGTGAGACACACAGCCAAAGCCCTTGAGCCAGACCCGCTCGCCGGGGGACGGCAGGTCCGCGCGCTCGACGAGAACGCCACCGTCGACCGGTATCTCGCGGCGGCCACGCTCCTCGAACTCGGGGTGGACCGGCGGCGTGCCGGCGTCGGGCCCCCCCTCGATGGCCCGCTCGACCGCGCCGCCGCTCTCGGGGCTGTCCCGGACCAGAAACGCGCGATCGCTCTCGGCGTCGATGCGTTTGCGGTTCTCGGCGTAGACGGCAGACATCGCGAGGTCGACGTTCGTGGTTGACATGCCGAGGTCGGCCATCGCAGCGACCAGTGCCTCGCCGCGGATACCGCGTCGCCGGAGACTGGCGACCGTCGGGGCGCGCGGGTCGTCCCAGCCGTCCAGGTCGCCGACCTCGATGAGTTCCCCGATTGTGGATGTCGACATCGGCACGTCGTATGCATCCACCTCGACGTGTCCCCAGTGGAGCACCTCGGGGTACTCCCACCCGAAGTACTCGTAGACGAACCCCTGGCGCTTGGCCGAGTCCTGCAGGTCGATCCCCCGGATGATGTGGGTCACGCCGGTCAGGTGGTCGTCGATGCCGCTCTGGAAGTCGAGCATTGGCCAGCACCGGTACTCCGCCGCCGCCTCCCGGGGATGTGGCGTGTCGATCATCCGGAACGCGACCCAGTCACGCAGCGCGGGGTTCGGGTGTTCGATATCAGTTTTCACCCTGAGCACCATCTCGCCGGGGTCGTACTCGCCTGCCACCATCCGGTCGAACTCCTCGTGGACCTGTCCGGGTGGCTTGTCGCGGTTGGGGCTCGGCTCGCCGGCGTTTTTCAACTCGGAGAACGCCTCGGCGGGCAGCGAGCAGGTGTAAGCCCCACCCGCGTCGATCAGTCGGCGGGCGTGCTCGTAGTAGATGTCGAGACGGTCGCTCGCCCGGATGACCTCGTCGGGTTCGAATCCGAGATAGTCGATGGCCTCGAGGATGTCGTCGTAAGCGTCGAGACTCGGCCGCTTCGTCTCGGGGTCGGTGTCGTCGAACCGGCAGACAAAGGAGCCGTCGTAGCGCTCGGCGTAGGTTCCGACGACGGCGGCCATCCTGGCGTGGCCGATGTGCCAGGGGCCGTTGGGGTTGGGGGCGACGCGCATCCGCACCGCGCCCGTCTCGGCGCCGGGTAGCGCCGGCAGGGTCCGGTCGTCATCCTCGTCCTCGGCGTCGAGCTCCGCAAGGCGGTCGGGCGCGAGTTCGTCGAGCCGGTCGCGGCGCTTCTCGTGGCCCATCGCGTTGACACGGTCGACAACCGGCGCGACCGCGCCCGCAACGGCGTCGCCGTACTCGCGGAACTCGGGGTTCTCGCCCATCAGCGGCCCCATAATGGCCCCGACCTGTGCCTCGCTCTCGTGTTTCACCGCGTTGTAGAGGGCGTCGATCTCGGCCTGTCGCTCGATACGCTTGCGTACGTCCTCGTCCATCAGTGGACACTGGTTGCCCCGTCCTCAAAACTGGGTCGGTCTCGCCCGCTCGGGTCCACGGCGTTCAGGACCACACTCAAGTACGCCAGGAGCATAACACAAGCATGCGAATTCACTGGCACCGGCGGGACCTCAGACTCGCGGACAACCCCGCGCTCGCCGGACAGTTCGGGAACGGGCAGGACAACGAGCCGGCAGGGGTGGACGCCGACACCCCCGTGGTCGGGCTGTTCGTGTTCGACCCCGAGGTGCTGGCACACGCCGCCCCGCCGCGGCTGTCGTTCCTGCTCGATGCACTCGCCGCGCTCCAGGAGGGGTACCGTGAGCGCGGTGGCACAGTACTGCTGGCGCGGGGGGAGCCGCGGACGGTCCTGCCCGTCGTTGCCGGGGCGCTCGATGCGGAGCTGGTGAGCTGGGGCGCGGACTACTCCGGGTTGGCCCGGGAACGCGACGCCGCGGTCCGGCAGGCGCTCGACGACGTCGGCATCGACCGGTGGGCGGTCCACCAGGCTGTCCACCACCGCCCTGGCACCATCACCACCAACAGCGGCGACCCCTACAAGGTGTTCACATACTTCTCGAAGAAGTGGCACGACCGCCCCAAGGCGGCGCCCGTCGACCCGCCGGGTGGGGACGAGCTGGCGGCTGTCGACCAGGCTGTCGTCGACGCGGCGCTGGCGGATGTCGCCGACGATGGGCTCCCGAGGCTGCTCGATGCGGTGCCGGCGCCTGCGGACCTCGGGTTCGAGCAACCCGAGGGGGCAGTCCCCCCCGCCGGGACCGGGCCCGCACGCGAGCGTCTGGAGGCGTTCTGCGAGTCCGATATCTACCGGTACGACGAGCGCAGGGACTACCCCGCAGACCGGTGTACGTCGCGGCTCTCGGCGCATCTCAGCTACGGGACAATCGGTGTCCGTGAGGTGTACGCGAGAACCGAGCGTGCCCGCGAGCAGGCCCCGGATGCGGCCGGGGCGGCGTCGGTACAGGAGTTCCAGGACCAGCTCGCCTGGCGGGAGTTCTACACGCAGGTGCTCTGGGACCGCCCGGACGTGGTCTCGAACAACTACAAGAGCTACGAGAACGACATCGAGTGGCGCGAGGACCCCGAGGGCGTACAGGCCTGGAAGGACGGCCGGACCGGCTACCCGATTGTCGATGCGGGGATGCGCCAGTTGCGCGCGGAGGCGTACATGCACAACCGCGTGCGGATGATCGTCGCCTCCTTCCTGACGAAGGACCTGCTCGTTGACTGGCGGGTCGGCTACAGCTGGTTCCGTGAGAAGCTGGCCGACCACAACATCGCCAACAACAATGGGGGCTGGCAGTGGGCGGCCTCGACGGGGACTGACGCACAGCCGTACTTCCGTGTGTTCAACCCGATGACACAGGGCGAGCGGTACGACCCCGACGCCGAGTACATCCGCCGGTATGTGCCCGAGCTCGAGGGGGTGCCCGCCGACGTGATCCACTCCTGGCACGAGCTCGACCAGGGGGCCCGCGAGATGCACGCACCCGACTATCCTGCCCCGATTGTCGACCACAGCGAGCGCCGCGAGCAGGCGATTGCGATGTTCAAACGCGCCCGCGGCGACGACGACTGATCCCCGGTCATCTGTCGAGGGGTCCGGTGACCCCGGAGGCCACGAGCAACACGCACCCAGAAGGCGACCCACCAGAACTGGGGCCGGCGTCGCTCTCACCCGCCCGCAAACACCACACCGACCAGCATCATCGAGACGTGGTGTCCCCCGTCCCGGTCGACCACGCTCACCCCCCGGACAGCAGCCCCTCCTCGCGGGCGAGCAGGAGCCCCTCGATGGTGGCGTCGTTGGCGGGGGACCCCCGCGCCCGGTCCAGCGCCGCCTCGAGCGGAACCGCCCGGACGTCGAGAAACTCGTTGGCGTCGAGGTCCTGCTCGACGGGGCTGAGCCCCTCGGCGAAGACGATGTGACGGCGATGCCGGAGCACCCCGGTCGCACACCAGAACGACTCCAGTAGTGAGACCCCAGCAGGGTCGAAGCCCGTCTCCTCGCGCAACTCACGCGCGCCGGCGGTCGTCGGCGACTCGCCGTCCTCGACGAGTCCCGCCGGGAGTTCCAGACAGTGCTCGCGGATGGCCGGTCGGTACTGCTCGACCATCACGAGCCGGCTGTCGGCGACCGCGACGACCACCACCGCCGGTGGCAGGGTCGCCCAGTAGTAGCGCTTGCGACCCCCGTCGGGCTGCTCGACGAGGTCGTACCCGCCGGTGTACCAGGAGGTGTCGTACTCCACGACCGACTCCACCACCGGCCAGTCGTGCCGTCTGCCGCTGTCACGGTGCCGGTCGTTGGGGTCGGTCACCGGACCACCTCCCTGTAGAGCCGTCCGAAGGCCTGCCGGCGGAGCGTGGCGACGGCGGCGCCACGCTCGTTCTGGAAGGTGGCGGCGACAGCGGTGTCGGTCCAAGCGGGGTCGTGCCAGACGACGTTGTCGGCGTGCTCGCCGCCAGCCTCGACGATGTTCCCCTCGTGAGCGTCACGCCAGCGGTCGTACTCCTCGCGCGTGCCGACCTGCACGGCGAGCAGTGAGGCAAACAGCACGTCCTGTGCGGCGGTGACGACACCGTCGGTCACCCGCCGGTCGTACTCCTCGCCGTCGAAGCCCATCTCCCGGGTGACCGCCCTGACAGTCTCGCCTGCGGCCCCGTCGAGTGTGGCGTACTGCTCGCGAACCTCGGCCCGCGTCTCCGGCGCGAGGACACCCTCTGTCTCCATACCCGTTTTTCGGTGCCAGCCCACAACTCGGTTTCGGACACCCGGCCGTCACAGCCAGATAAGCGCGATTCCGGCGGTCGTGATGCCGGCGAGCAGGAACTGCAGGGGGCCACCGACCGTCAGAAAGTCGGTGAACTCGTAGCCGCCGGGGCCGTACACCATCAGATTGGTCTGGTAGCCGACCGGCGTCATAAACGAGGTTGCGGAGGCGAACATCACCGCGAGCAGGAACGCGAACTCGTCGGCCCCGAGTTCGACCGCCGCCTGGACGGCGACCGGGATCATCAACACGACCGTCGCAACCGGGGTGATGACGTTTGCCAGCAGCCCTGTCACGAGATAAAACAGGAAGAGGACGCCGACAAGCGGCAGGACCGCCTCGCTCGCGACCAACAGGTCGGCGATGAACTCCGAGCCCTCGGTCTCCTCGAGGGCGATGCCCAGCGGGATGACACCCGCGAGCAGGAAGATGATGTTCCAGGAGACGGCATCGTACGCGTCGGCCGTCGAGAGACAGCCGGTCACCACCATCAGGAACACGCCACCGAGTGCGGCGATGACAATCGGCGCGATACCGAGCGCCGCCGCACCGACCACACCGGCCATGATGCCCACCGCGATGGGTGTCCTCGGGGACAGCGGTGCAACCTCCTCAATGTCGCTCTGGACTAGCCGGTCGAACGCACCATCGTCGATGAGAAAGAGGTCGCCGCTGTCGGTGAACTGCCGGATGGCCTCCGGAACTGTCTGCACGAGCAGCATATCTCCCGGGCGGAGTCGCCGCTCGGCGAGGTTGGTCCGGAGCAGGTCACCCTCGCGGCGGATCGCCAGCACGGTCGTCCGGTGGAACGCCTGCAGGTTCGACCCGGCAACCGTTTTGCCGACGAACGGTGAGTCTTCGGGGACGACCGCCTTTGCGAGGGTGTCCGTGCCCGGGGACTCGTCGAAGCTCTCCTCGGTGACCGCGACCCGGGGGAGCTGGCGCAACCGCTGGTTCTCGCGGAACTGGTTGACCGCCTGGAGCGTGCCGTGGACCGTGAGCCGGTCACCGGCCTGGATGCGCTGGTCGGTCTCGGCGGCGACGTACACCTCCGTCTCGTCGCGACGCACCTGGAGGACTCTGACGGCTGACTCGGTCCGTGCCTCGAGTTCCGGGATGGTCAGTCCGACCACGTCGGAGTCGGCCCTGACCTCGACCTTCGCGAGGTGGTCTTTGAGGTCGAACTCCTCGACGAGGTCGGCCTCGACCGGGACGCGTGCGGGCGTCAGTCGCCGGCCGACAGTCATCAGATACGTGATCCCGACAAGCAGGATGACGACCCCGAGTGGTGTGAACTCGAACATCCCGATAGGGCCGCGGTCCTCGATGAACTCGACGGCGAACTCGCTCGCCAGCAGGTTCGTCGCCGTGCCGATGAGCGTGAGCGTGCCGCCGAGAATCGCGGCGTACGAGAGTGGCAACAGGAGCTTCGAGGGGGAGACGCCGGATTTGCGAGCGAGATCGGAGATCATCGGGATGAACACCGCGACGACCGGCGTGTTGTTGATGAAACCGGCGATGGGTCCGGTGGTGCCGACCGTCGCGGCGAGTGCTCGCCGCTCGCTCCCGCGCGTCAACTTGGCGAGATACAGCCCCAACCGCTGGACCAGGCCCGTCCCCTGGATGCCCGCACTCAGCATGTACATCGCCACGATGGTGATGGTCGCGGTGTTCGCGAACCCGGAGATGGCCTGCCGTGGTGAGACGCCGGTCAGCGGCTCCAGCACCGCCAGCGCGACGATAACGCCGACCGCGGTCATATCGTTGGGGATCACCTCCGAGACGAACAACACGAGCGCCACGGCGATGAGAACGAACACGACGAAGGCCCCATCAGACAGCCCGAAAACGACCATGACCGTTCCGATGGAGGCGGGAAACTTAGTTCATTCGCTGATGGAGCCGTTACAATAAACATCGCTGAGTCGCGCCGGCTTTCGACCGCGTACGGCTCCGAGTGTGTCATTGCGGGCATCGGCTCCGTACTGGACTGAGACCCGGCGGTGTGGCGTGTGGAGACGTGTCACGGGCTGGGCGGTTCGAAAGCGCTTTAGGCGGCGACGGGCCAGTGTTGGATACAGCCTGTGCGGGGTTGATGACGCTCCCAGCCATCTCAGGATCCGACGCCAGACGGCGGCCGCGGGTGACCGCGGCGGCGGGGGAGTGCGAGCCCGCGCACAGGAGGTGACCATACCCATGCCAGTGTACGTTAACTTCGACGTTCCCGCCGACCTTGCAGACGACGCTCTCGAGGCGCTCTCGGTTGCGCGGGACACAGGACGTGTAAAGAAAGGGACGAACGAGGCGACAAAGGCGATCGAGCGCGGCAACGCCGAACTGGTGATCATCGCCGAGGATGTCCAGCCGGAGGAGATTGTGATGCATCTCCCTGAGCTGGCCGACGAGCGGTCGATCCCGTTCGTGTTCGTCGCCACACAGGACGACCTCGGTCACGCGGCGGGGCTGGAGGTCGGCAGCGCCGCCGCGGCCATCACCGACGCCGGTGAGGCCCGCGAGACAGTCGACGACATCGCCGAGACGGTCGAGGAACTCCGCTGAGGTGGTCCTGATGAGTGCAGACCAGTCCCAGGACGGCTCGACACCCGCGGAGGTCATCGAACTCGTGGGCCGGACCGGGATGCACGGCGAGGCGATGCAGGTCAAGTGTCGCATCCGGGAGGGCTCGAACAAGGGGCGTATCATCACGAGAAACGTGCTCGGCCCGGTGCGCGAGGGTGACGTGCTCCAGTTGCGCGAAACCGCCCGCGAGGCCGACACCATCGGAGGCCAATAATGGCACGACGCACCTGCGACTACACCGGCGAAGAGATCGAACCCGGCACCGGAAAGATGTTCGTCAGAACCGACGGCACCATCCTCTGGTTTAAAGATTCCAAGGCCGAAAAGAACTATTTCCTCGGCCGCGAGTCACGTGATCTCGAGTGGATTCACGACGAGGACGAACCCGAGGCCGACGACACCGTGGAGGCCGACACCGACGACACCGGGACCGACGAGGGGACGGAGGCCAACACCGACGACACCGGGACCGACGAGGAGACAGAGGCCGACACCGACGACACCGGGACCGACGAGGGGACGGAGGCCGAGGCATGAGCGACGGGCGCGAGCGGACGTTCGTGATGGTCAAACCGGACGGGGTCAACCGCGGGCTCGTGGGTGAGGTTATCTCGCGGCTCGAAGCCCGTGGGCTGACGCTCGTCGGCGCGAAGCTCACGCAGATTGACGAGGGGCTCGCACGGGAACACTACGGCGAACACGAGAACAAACCATTCTTCGACGGGCTTGTCGAGTTCATCACCGCCGACCCGGTGATGGCGATGGTCTGGGAGGGCCAGGACGCGGTCCGACAGGTCCGCCGGACAATCGGCCAGACCGACCCCGCCGAGGCACAGCCAGGAACGATACGCGGCGACCTCGGGCTGGACCTGGGACGTAACGTGGTCCATGGCTCCGACCACGAGGACCCCGGCGCGAACGAGCGGGAGATCGCCCTCTTTTTCGATCGGGACGAGACCGTCGACTGGACCCGGACCGACGATAGCTGGGTCTACGAGTAACAGCTCCGTCCGCGATACCCGGTGACGGTGAGAACTACCGGCGCTCCCTGGGTCCGTTGTGGCGGCCGAGGACCTGCGACAGCTACCCGTCCTTTGTTTCTGACTCGGATTCGAGTTCGAACTCCTCGTCGTTACTCTCGTCGAGGTCGAGGTCGGCATCGGGCTCCATCGCCTCTTCCATCTCTTCGAGTTCCTCTTCGACCTGCTGACGGCCCTTCTGGAACTCGCCCATCGCCTGCCCGGTCGAGCGCGCGAGCTTCGGAATCTTGTTCGCCCCGAACAGCAGGACGGCTATCAGCAGGATGACCACCATCTCCATTCCCCCTGGAACGCCTGGGAACAGGGGTACGAGTGTGCTTGCCATTCTATGTTTATGTTGTCTACTGCCGATTATAGGTTTTTTGCTCCTGGCGGGGCTGTCCACACAGCTCCGGGTGCTGTCGAGCGGCTCTGGCGCCCGCCGAACGGCCGCCCGGGTGGCTCGGCAGGCGCCCAAACACAACTGTCTTGACGAACTCGCCACTACAGCCGGTATGCTATCGGAAGGGGACACCGCGCCGGCGTTCACGGCACCGCTCGCAGATGGCGATATCGACACGTTCTCATTGGGGGAGGCCGTCAAGCAGGAGGCGCCCGTGGTACTGGCGTTTTTTCCGGGCGCGTTCACCGGCGTGTGTAGTCACGAGATGCGGACCTTCCAGGACCGGCTGGCGGAGCTGACAGCTGCCGGCGGCACACTGTACGGTATCAGTATCGACACGCCGTTCGCACTCGCGGAGTTTCGTGACCAGCTCTCACTCTCATTCGACCTCGTCAGCGATGTCGACCGGGAGGTGATTGAGGCCTACGGCGTGACAACGACCTTCGACGAGGTCGGGATCGACAGCATCGCACAGCGGGCGGTGTTTGTCGTCGACAGCACGGGGAGGGTAACGTACGCCTGGGTGGCGGACAACCCGGGTGTCGAACCCGACTACGACGAGGTGGTGGCGGCCATCGAGGCTGCCGACTGATCGTGCGCTCACCGGATTCGGTTCCGCCAGCCCGAGCCCCGTCGAGACACACCGGCGGTTCGCCGGCTCGCCGAACCCGGTGGGCCCGCGAGGGTTTTTGTCCTCCTCGGCCGTAGTGTGTGTGATGACCGAATCACTAGAGACGGGAGACCGGGAGGAGTTTCGCACCTACAACCCCGAGGCCGACCACCCATTTCCGGACGAGCGGGTCAACGAGGTGCTTGCAGCCGTCGACGAGGACGAGGTGATCACCACGTACCTCGACGCACAGAACGTCAACCCTGTCGAGCGGATGCAGTACAACGACCACGGGACAAAACACATCGAGATCGTCCGTCACAGCGCGCTCTGTCTCTACGAGCTGCTCAAGCGCGGCGATGTCGAGTTCAACGGCGCACGACAGCAGGGGCTCGACGAGGCCGACGAGCCGGTCATCGTCGCGCTCGGAGCGGTCCTGCACGATATCGGTCATGTCGTCCACCGGGAGTCACACCCCTACTACTCGATCCCGCTTGCGGCCGACCTGCTCGATCGCCTTCTCGAACAGTTCTACGGCCCGGCCGACGCGGTCCGGGTGAAAGGGGAGATTCTTCACGCCATCCTCTGTCATCACACCGAGGAGACCCCTCTGACCCTCGAGGCGGGGATCGTCAGAGTCGCCGATGGGCTCGACATGGAACGGGGCCGCTCCCGTGTGCCCTACGAGCAGGGTGGACGCGGCATCAACACCGTCTCCAGTCAGGCGATCGAGCGGGTCAGACTGCTCGAAGGCGACGAGAAACCGGTGCTGATCGAGATAGCGATGACAAACGCCGCCGGCGTCTACCAGGTCGACAACCTGCTTAGGTCGAAAATCGAGGCGTCCGGGCTCGACGAGCACCTCCGCATCGTCGCGGCCAACGTCAACGACCAGGACGACCGTATTGTCGACCGGCTCGAGCTCTGAGCGGCTTCCGGCAGCCGGTTAGCTCTGTGCGACAAGCGCCTCGGCCGCCCGTCGCCCGCTCGCCATCGCCCCCTGTATCGAGGACCACTCCGTGTACTCGCCGGCCAGATAAACCTGCCCATCCGGGGTGTCGACGGCTGGCAGCTCGGCACGGAATCCCGGGGGCTGTGTGAACTGTGCGAACCCGATATCGTAGGTTGCGAGCAGACTGAGCTCGGTGACACTGTTCTCGGGGTACCAGGCCGCGAGCGTCTCGCCGACCTCCGCTGCAAGCGTTGCTGCGTCGGCGCGCTGCCCGCCGAGGAACGTCGCGCTCAGCAGGTGATACCCCGCCGGGGCGTACTCCGGCACGACGTCCGACAACACCGCCATCTGGTTCGGCCCCGCGTCGGCGACGTTGAGCAGGAGACGGCCGCCGGTGTCGAGTTGCTGGTGCGCCGGAAGCGAGAAGTACTGGGTGACACAGCCCCGGCCAGTCGTCGGGATCGCCGCACACCCGGTCAGTCCGCGTGCGGTCCGAGGGTCAGTTGCGACCACCACCCCGTCGGTATCGACCGTCTCGCCACCTGTCTCGACTGTCACCCCTGCTCCGTGCGCTGTGATCTCCTCGACGGACGTGTCAGTCTCGATCCGGACACCGGCCCCGCGTGCCCGGGTCGCCAACTGCTCCGGGATCGAACCCATCCCCCTGGCGGGGACGGTTGCGGGGCCCGCTGTGAGCATCCGGAACGTGTACCTGAAGATAGCACTCGAACTCGACAGCGATCGGTCGAGCGTGATACCGCCGTAGAACGGGGCCGCGAACCGCTCGCAAAACCGGTCGGAGAACCCGCGGTCCTCGAGAAACGCCCTGACGGTCCGGTTGTCACCATCGAGCAGTTCCGAGGCGGGCGTGTTCAGCACCGCACGACGCAGCCGGAGCACGCGGAGCTTGTCACCGAGCGTGAGGTCGCGGTTGAACAGCGTCTTGATGCCAGCGAGGGGGTCAGCGACAGGGTCGGCAACTGTGGTCCGCTTCCCGGGGCGGGCGAGAATCGCACCCGGCGCGAACGCCCGCAGATCGAGCGCCTCGCGGTCGAGTTCGGCATCGACCGCCGGATAGGCGGGGAACAGCACCTGGAACCCACGGTCGAGGGTGAACCCATCGCGGTGGTCGGTGTGGACGCGGCCGCCGACGCGCCCGGCGCGCTCGAACAGCGTTACCTGCAGGCCGGCGTCGGCGAGATGCCGCGCCGCGACGAGACCGGACAACCCCCCGCCGACGACGACCACGTCAGTCATGTTGCGTGTGTTAGCCGCAACGGGCAAAACGGCTACGAGTCCCGCGACAGGTGACTCACCTGTCGGGTGTGTCGCCGGGTCTGTCGATCCAGCCCTTGCAGGCGGTCTCTGTCTCGTCGAACGGGCCGACGACCGGGTACGTCTCGGTGCATTCGGGGTTCTCGTCGTCACGGTCGCCGACGCCGATCCCGCCCGATGGCACGACAACGACCAGCAGCGACCGACCGTCGAACGCGATCGGCTCGACACCCCCGAGGGTGCGGGTCTCCCCGCCGGCGTCGACCTCAACTGTCAGGTTCTCTCTGACGTATGTCGTACTGGTCGCACGCCCCGGCGCGCTCATGTTCGCCTCAACCTCGAAACGGGCGTACGCTCCGTCGGCGTCGATCTCCCAGACGTTCATCGTCGCCACCCACTTGGTCGGGACGGGGAGCAGTGGCATCCCTGCGGGAACCCGCACCGGCGTGTCGACGCTGTCGCCGTCGCCGACCCAGTCCTCGTACTCCGAGAGGTCGAACGTCCCGTTCCCGACGGCCTCGTCCAGTCGGTCCCCGATGATGTCCGCCGAAACGTTCTCGAGGGCCTGCCGTGTTTTCGTGTCCAGACTCTCGACGAGAGCCGTTCCGTCGAGGGTGACCGTCGCGTCCGCCGCCGCGCGGTCCAGCGCCGGCGGGACCGACGACGCGACGACCGCCTTCCAGTCCTCGCTGGTGAGTTCTGTTGCGTACCGTGGGCGGTCCAGCTCCTCGAGCGCCGCGACGACCTCGGTGACGAGTGGCTCGGTCGCGTTGCCACCGCCGATCTTGATTGCGGCCGTGGACGGACCCTCGTACCTGTCCAGCGCGGCCGCCGTGGCGTTTCGCACCGCAGCGGCGGCGTCTTGATACGGCGACTCTGTGTAGTCTGGTGTGACCGGGTTGGGCTCGGCACCGTACAGTTCGCGGACGACCTCACGCCCCATGCTGTGTCTGAACTCGCGCAACCCGTCGGCTATCGCGGCGCGCAGCAGATCGTTGCGTCCCGCGAGTTCGTCGCTGTCAGCGTACTCGTCGTCGACACTCGCCATCTCGGCAAGTTCGCCCGCACGGAGCGCCTCGCCGGCAGTTCGGAGTGTGAGTTCCGCGTCCGGCTCACCGAGACTGAGTGCGTTCAGAACGGTGTCGATGAGCCCATCGACTACCGTGTCGTACGGGAGTTTGAGGTGGTTGTGGTTTCTCGCCGCGAACGGGGCGAACCCCCCGTCCTGGTCGACCGCTGGAACATCATCAGTGGTGACTGGGTCGCCGGCGAGATACGTCGGGGCTCCGCTGACCTCGTATGTTATCTCGGGGGTGATCTCCGGTGACTCGATCGGCTGGCCGCTCGGCTCGTCGCCGGTGTTGCCCTGCTGGAGAAAGGAAAGCGCGTCGTCGAGGCCGCTGTCAACCCCGTCGAGATGATCGTCGAGACCACCCATCACCTCGCCGTGGGCCTCGTCGATTGTCGTGAGGTCGTCCAGAAGCGTCTCGAAGTAGGCGTGGCGGACCTCGTAGACAGCCTGCTGACCGACGTTCTCGTATGCCCCGTTGCGGTCGAGATAGCGGTCCCGCGCCGCCGCCACGGCATCCGCGAGTTCGCCGACCGGGCCGGTCTCGTCGACCCCGTGGACGAGGTCGGTTCGCTCGAACGTGTGGGTGATGTCCCGGACTGACTCCTGGATGGTGGTGATGTCGTCGATGGCTGTCGTCACGAGGCTCATCTCGTCTGCGGCCGACAGATCGAGCGTCGTGTTCCGGGCCGCCGGCAGCCTCAGGTTGTCGGCGTGAGTCACGGCTCCCCAGTGAGAGGTGAGCCACGTCTCAAGTGCCTCAACTGTTGTCCCCCCGATGATCGCCTCGGTAACGCGGTGTTCGCTGTCGACGTAGTTCTGGAAGCCGGGCGCGGGGACTGTCGGCTCGGTTCCGGTTGCCGGGCCAGCCTCGTACTCGTAGTCGACGCCGACATCGTTGAACGCTGTGACGTGTAGCCCGGGTGCGGTTTCTCCCTCTGTTAGGTCGAGCGAGAGTGTCAGGTCGAGCGTGTCGGTGGCTGCTGTCGTTCGGTTGGGGAACCCCGCACGCTCCCAGGTTTTCGTCTCGTTCACCTCGATCGAGACATCGACGCCCGAGAACCGTGCGTACACGCCGTTCTCCGCGGGGGTTCCGAGCGTCACACCCCCGCTATCGACGCTGAGACCGATCTGTGTTCGCTCGGTGTCCCCCGGACTCCACCCCTCGGGGGGGTTGTGGTCGAACGTCGGCAGGTCGTCTACCGACCACCCGGCATCGATATCCGTCTCGATGGTGAACGCACGCTCGATTGCGCCCTCGATAGAGTGTTCGTCGGCCCCGGAGACAAGCGAGCGCAGCGGCGTGTAGGCCGTCTCGTTGACGCCGATCGTGTGTTCCTCGTCCATCCCGGGTACCTCGCCCAGCATGTCGAGCACGTCGGGTGCGTCGGGTAACTCACCGGTGTGTTTCTCGCCGAGGATCCACTCGCTGGCCTCGCAGATCTCCTCCGCGACGTCGGGGTCACCCCCGGTGTACCCCCCGTAGATGCCCTCCGCGTCCTGTGCAAGCATACAGAACCAGCCACGCCGAACCGCGTTCCTCAGGGTTGGGTCGGCCGCGCCGAACACGTCCTGCTGGGTCCGGTAGAGGGCACTGTTTGCCGACGGTTCGATGTGGCGGTTGGCGATCACCTCTGTGACCGGGGCGCCGCCGTACTGTGCGTACCCGCGGAACCAGCCCAGCATGTAGATACGCGTGTTGAACCGCTGTGTGAAACTCCCCGTGCTGGTGACTCCCGCGTCGAGACGCTCCTGAAACTCCTGCGTGCGCTCGTGTTGCTGGAGCACCGGCGTCGGGACAGATACCGCGACGGTTCTGTTCTGCGAGGCGAGCTGTTCGCCGTCACGCGTGGCCCTGATCTCGATGTCCTCGAGTTCAACAGCGAGCAGTCCGGTCTCGTTCTCGGTAACGGTGACGCGGTCGATTGCCGCCTCGAACGCCTCCGCGTTGCCGACGTCAGGCAGCGAGACTGTTGTCTCGACATCACCAACCTGCTGTCCGGTACTCCCGAACCGCTCTGCGGCCTCCAGATACACCAGTGCCTCGATGTAGGACACGAACGGGCGCACCCCGTCGAGCGCGTCGCCGAAGCTCGTGTTCGCAGGCTCGGTCAGCGGCTCCGCAGCAGCCTGTATCGCAGCACTCGCAGTCGCGTCACGGAGGGCCGTCTGTACTGCGCTGTCTGTCCTGTCCATGGCGAGTGTCGCATCGGTTTCGGTCTCGGGTGACCCGCGGGTCTCGAGATACCCCACGAGCACGACCGCCGAGAGCAACAGCAGTACCGCGACGACCGCGAACGGGACGCGTCCGCGCTCGCCTGTGAGCGCCGCGACCGGGCCGCTCTGGTTGTCCCCTGTCATCGTGTCCACGTGGTGATCGCGACGGTCACCTCGCCGACCGAGACCGCCCGCGCGGCCTCCTGTGGCGTCCCGAATCGCCGCTCGAGTTCGGTCTCTAGCCGTGTCGCCAGCGGGTCGACGAGCGCATCGTTCAGCGCCGTTGCGTCTGCGGAGGCCCGTTCCAGGTTATCGCTCTCGAGGGTCGCCCCGACGGCGTCTGCGAACTGGAGATACCGGGAGACGACAACTGCGCGCTCGACGCCGTCGGTCTCCAGCTCGCGTTGCCGGTCACCGAGCGCACCATCGATGAGCCCCTCGGCAACGAGCGTTGCGACTGGCCCGTAGTTGTCGCTCGCGCTACCGCCCTTCCCAACAGCGGCTATCGCGTCAGCCCGAGTCTCGGGGAGCTCGCTCGGCACCGTTGTCCGAACGACGCTTCGCTGCCCGTCGTGGGGGATAGGCTCCCCGAAACGCGCTGTCCCGCGGACCGACGCGCCCTCGAAGGGCTCCCAGACCGCCGTGACGTTTGCGGCGAACCGTGCGCCGACGAGGCTGACGAGCAGTCGCTCCTCGAGGGTCTCTGTGAACCCATCACCGACGGCGAACGGAGACGACACCTCCCCGATACCGAGATCGAACCTGGCGTCGGTGAGTGCCGCGCGCGCGATGTGTCCCATTGTTGTCCCGTGGGTCGAGCGTTCGAGATCGGCCGCGCTGTATGTGGCGTCGTCGTCCCCAACTGCCGGGACGTGCTCGGACTCGGTCTCCAGGACGGGTTCCAGCGAGTAACTCACGTTGAGTGTCGCCGTGCCGAGGGTCTCGGCGGTGTGTGACGCGCCCACGGGGTCGTGGACGGTCTCGTCGGCGTCCAGAAACGCCACGAACACCGCGACCGAGGCGAGCACGAGCACGAGCGCGAGCGAGACATCCGCGACAGTGCTGACGGCGCGGTCACCCATCCCAGACCACCACCGTCAGACGGCCTGGTCTGATGTCGCCGTCGTCGACCCGAACCGGGACTGGGCGGTCGCTGGTCACGGCCTCCGGCGGCGGGTCCAGGTTGGTCGGCTTCCCGTCGACGCTGAAGCTGGCGGCATCGACGGTCACGAGACGGCCATCGTCACCGACGAGCGTGACGGTCACCGCCACCCGGTGACCCCGCGGGAGAGACCTGGGACCGAGTCGCCCCTCGAGTGAGCTGTCTGTATCGAGGACACCGTCCTCGCTGGCAGCTGCCCAGACGCTGTCAAGGGTGGCACGGTCGAGTTCGCCGTCGTTTCCCTCCGAAACCACGACCGATGCGAACCCGGCGTACACCGAGATGGCGACGGCGATTGCCGCGACCGAGACCAGCGCCGCGAGCGGCTCCGTGCCACCCCGGGCCGTTTTACCCGACATCGTTCTCAGGTCGTTTGGCCGTTTGCGAAGCAGACACGAGGGTGTGATGGGGTCGAACGGGTACTGGCTGGCGCAACATCGGTTATGCGCTACTGGCTTTGCCATCGGATATAAACCACCGGCCTGACCCCGTTGGGTTGCCGCTCCGCGGCCTGTGGACCACTCACTGGTCGGTGTCGGGGTCGTCAGGATCGACAGTCTCGAAGCCCCACTCGTCAGCCCGTTCACGGGCCTCCGAGCGGGCGCGGTTGCGGATGGTCGTTATCGTTTCGGGGTCGTCGAGGAACGATTCGACGGCCTCCAGCCCGGGTGTTTCACCCGACTGCTCGCGCTCGCGGGGAGCCGCCTCCTGGGTGCGCGCCACCAGCTCCGGGTCGCCGACGAGCTGCCGAGCCGGCAGAGCCGGCGGGACCCGTGCACGCTCGTCGTCGTGGAACGGCGGTAGCTCGTCAGTACCGAGTTCGCGGAGTTCCAGCCGGTAGAGCCCGTCGACAGTTGCTTCGACGAGCGCGTCCGCCCCGGCGCTGTCGGTTCCGGTGTCGGTGGCGGCGACCGGAACCCCGGATTCGACTGTGAGTACTGTTTCGCCGCCGTCCCTGCGTAGCAGTCGCTCCGACTCGAGCCGGAGGTAGCCCGTCAACTCCCAGTCCAGCGCATCGGCGAGTGCACCGCCCAGATCCGCGACGACCCGACGTGCTCGGAGCCGTCCGTCGGGAACGGTCATGGCTCGTCTGGAATAACGGCGCTACGAAACCGGTCTGCGACCGCCCCGGAGCCGACATCGCGGACTGTGAGCGCCGAGGCGGCCTCGCGGTACCGCTGTGCGGGCACCGAGGCCGGTGCGTGTGCGAGCAACGGCTTCCCCGCCCGGCGCGCGGCGCGCACCTCGTCGCTCTCGGGTACACTCGCCAGTGTCTCCCCCTCGAAGTACCGCCCGGCCTTCGCGGTGACCTGCCCGATGTTCTCGTCGTCTGCCACCCGGTTGAACAGGATGCCCGCGACGCTGGTCCCGTATGTCAGCGCGTACTCCTGGACCTTCAGGCCGTCAGACAGGGACGGGACAGTCGGCTGTAAGACCACGATGACCCGGTCGGCGAGCACAACCGGCAGCACGGCGCTTCTACTGCCCAGCGCCGCCGGGGAGTCTAGCAGGATGACATCTGTCTCTGCTGCGAGCGTTGCCACAACCTCGCGCAGGCGTGTGGGGTCTGCCCGCTCGAACCCCGCCAGCGACGTGCCACAGGGAACTACCTGCATTCCGAACCGGTTGTAGACCGCCGCCTCGACGGGGGCCTCGTCGGCGAGCACCTCGTGCAGGGTCGTCTCGACGTCGGCCAGTCCGGCGTGAAACAGGACGTTCGCCATCCCGGTGTCGGCGTCGATGACCGTCACGTCGTGTGTCTCGGCCAGGGCCATCCCGAGCGCCAGCGTGGTCGTGGTCTTGCCAGTCCCACCCTTGCCGCTGGCGACCGCGAACGCCTCAACCATACTGGATGTGTTGCGCCACGGGACATAAACACTGGCATCCCGTGGAACTGAAAGCTACAGCGGCGTCGACACGGTTGCCTCAATGCCTGCCGGGAGAGTTGGGTGCGTCCGAGGCGGGGACGGTCACCGCGCTGGCGCTGGCGAGTGGTGTCGCGGTCGCCTCTGGCGCTCTCTCGGCTCTCACCTGGCGTGTCGACGGCCACACTTCGACTGCTCTGTCTGCCTACCCGTTCGCCGTGACGGCTGCCTTTCGGCCGCCAGTCGTCGCGGCGCTGTCCCGGGACCCGCGTTTCGGGCTCGTCGAGCGCAGCGACGATATCGCCTACCCGGTCACCAACGAGGGCCCCGACCCACCCGGCGTCGTCCCCCGGCTCGAGGCAAACTTCGAGCGCCGGGACGAGGACCACGTCGTCATCCGGTCTGTCGTCCTCTTTCCCGTCGGACGGGCGCTTGGCCTCTCGTGACCCTCGCCGATCTCGTCCGGCCACGCTCGGGATGACTCCGTCACTCTGGCCGATATATTTATGATATTGGAGAGTGTGAACCCAGATAACGCAAGTGTGGGCTGCTGAGAGCGTCAGGACCGGCCGACTCGTAGTGTGCAGACGGTGTCGACTGCGACCAGAGACTCTCGGTGGAGAGGGCCTGTGTCGGGACACCAAGATCGACGCGATTTGTTGGCCAACGGGCCGGCGTAGACCCTGATTGAACGGCTTGAGCTATGTTTCTATTAATTCCTGTCAAAAGGTATCAGAAAATTTTAATATAACCCCGGCCATTGGTAGATATGAATCATGACCGATTCCGACACGGCTGAATTCCTGAAGAACCACCCGAAACTGCTCGCGGCGCTGTTCGGCATGACCGTGCTCCTGTCCCAGACGGGAGCTGCTGTTGCAGCAGAAGGCGGCTCGGTTACTGGATAACGGCGTACTGACTGACCTTTTCCTCCGTGAACAACTCAGCGTGAGTAGCAACTAAGGGTTCTGTAAATCTCACAGTAGCTATCAAAATATGAGCTAATTTTATACTCAACAACCGCTTAACCCTGAGTTATTCGTAGCTATCAGGGCAGACATCCGAACTCCAGCACAGACCCCCGTCTTCGGTCTTGACAGGTAGCTTATTGAGACCCAGGAACTCGGCGAGCTCGTTCTTAGAGACACGGAATGAATTGACTACCCCGGAACTCAGGAAGAACGTGCTGTTGCCAGCGATGTACGGCTGGTAAACTGTCCCTAGTGCGGCGGTATCGGTCACTGACGTGCGTATTTCCACGTCAAACTCACTGCCATGCTGTGTGATATCAAGAAGACACGGGGTCTGGCTCTTGGCTTGACTCACGGTCACACCTCCGTCGCCGACGACGATGTACTGGCCACCGAGGATGTGCTCCTCGCGGGCGATGGTCAACGCGGCACGTAGCGGGAAGCCGACGTTCAGCAGGCGAGCGATGGTCTCGCCGATGTGGACTGCCCGGTCGTTGATGATTTCGGCCAGCGTGACGATGCCGCCGATCGCGCCGGCCTGAATCAGCCCCAGCCCCTGCTGGTAGGAGTTACAGGCGTTCAGGAGGAACGCATCGACACCTGTCTGCTCGAGCGTTGCGACATCGAGGCGCCCGTCGGTACACTCGAACCCGTCGTCGTCGATGTGGCCGATGTAGTGTAGAAAGTTACGGTCCTCCTGCAGAGTGGCTCGCAGCTCGTCGGTCGTGAGCCCCTGGCAGATAGCCACGTCGAAGGGGAGGTCCTCGCGGTCGCCGTACGCCTCGCTGACGAGGTCGCGCTCCTCGCTCATCCGCTCGTCGTTGACGACGATCGTGATGGAGATATCGCCCTCGGTCACCTCGCGGTCAAGGCGGTTCTCGAAGGCCTCGATTGTGAGTTTGCTCGCCCCGATAGGCACGTTGTCGCCGATCCAGCCCTGTTCGAGTGAGTCTGTCCGTTCGGGCTCGACGAAGCTCATGTCGTCGATGGAGCCGGCCGTCGAGCGCGTTCCGACCGTCCCCGAGGCCGACCGGGTCAGCACGTCCTCTGTCTGGGGCGCACGCGTCAGCGCGCTTGTCGTGTCGTTGGTGGTCACCGCCGGTGTCGGACCGGCCGCACTCCGGACGACTGCGAGATCGTTGACGACGAACGGCAACTGGCGGGCGGCCTCCGCCTCGGGCTCGACGTGCACGGTGAGGCGCCACTCTGGAACCTGATCCTCGACGAGCTCGTAGGGCACGGAGAGGTACGATTCGAGTCGCTGCGCGAGCGGTTGCTCGTACAGTTGCGCCCAGTCGAGCTCGAGTCTGCTGTCGAGCACGTCACGCTCGTACATCTCGAGCTGGTGTTTGCCTTCGGTCCTGGCGACACAGTCGAGCACGAACGTCTGTTTGAGCACCTGCCCCACGTCGGACTCGAACCCGTTCGGGTACTCGAAGGCGTACTCGAACCCGTCGTCGCTCACCAAGCGGGGGGTCTGGCCGGGCACGACCTCCGCACCGAGATAGTACGCGAGCGGCGCTACGGGGTAGATCGTGTCGAGGGTGGGCGGAACCTCGATTCTGATTCCGGTGTCAGGCGGGCTGATCCCCTCGGGGATGTCGAGGCTGTCGCCGAGCTCGATCTGCGGCGGGTGACCGCGGTTCAGCGGGAACGACCGCTCGGGGTTGGTCGTCTTGAGCGTGGAGCCGAACGTGCTCACCGCGGCCATCATATCTACCGGGTCCTCGGTTGTGGTGACGGTGGTCGCCGGCTGGCTGTGCTGGGAGATGAACCCGATATCGACTGTCGTCGGACCGTCGAACAGACACCGCGTCTCCAGCACGTCCCGCTCGATCTCGAGCGGCCCGGTCACCTCCAGATACGTCTTGACCTGGGCCGACAGCTCGACGATGTAGGAGCCGTCGTCGAAGCTGTCGGAGTCGAGATGGTCGATGTCGGTGAGCATCTGTCCGTCCCCGTCACGGACGATGACGTTGACGCCGCTGTGGACACTGATCTCGTCGGTCTCCACACGCAGGCCGGCTCCGGCGGGGAACCGGAACTCCCCTGCAGGAACTGGCGTCGGGGATACCTCCTCGCCGGTGAACAGCTGGTACTGCAACTGCTCGACCTGGTCGAGAACCGTGACACCCGGCGGGTCGGTCTCGGCTTCGAACGCGAGGACATCAGTGTTCACATTATTCACCAAGCTGTGTACCCGTACTGTGTTTCCCAGGGAGTAAAAAACCACCGGCGAACGAGACCGGTGGTGACCTGCCAGCACAGGCGAACGGGTGAGAGTCTGGGCGCTGTCCCGGGATGGGCCGCCGGATTCGGGGGCTTCGACGGCGGGCCGTTGGACACGTTCTCAGAACTTCTCGAGGTAACGGTCGAGCTCCCAGTCGGACACCTCGGCGATGTACTCGCCGAACTCCTGACTTTTTGCCTCGACAAACTTCTCAGAGACGTGCGGGCCGAGCGCGTTGTAGATGACCTCGTCGGACTCCAGCGCGTCGACGGCCTGACCGAGGTTCTCCGGCAGCGTCTCGATGCCGTACTCCTCGCGTTTGGCCTCGTCGAACTCGTAGATGTTCTCCCGGACGGGGTCGGGGCAGTCGAGACCGCGCTCGATGCCGTCGAGACCGGCCTGGATCATCACCGCGAGCGCGAGATACGGGTTACACGAGGGGTCGGGGGCCCGGAACTCGATGCGCGACGCTGCCGGGTGCCGAGCGGCGGGCTTGCGCACGAGCGCCGAGCGGTTGACGTCCGACCATGCGATGTAGATGGGTGCCTCGTACCCCGGCACCAGACGCTTGTAGCTGTTGACCGTCGGGTTCGTGACGGCCGACACCGCCGGCGCGTGCTCGAGGATGCCCGCGAGAAAGCCGTACGCGGTTTCCGAGAGGCTGAACTCGTCGTCGCCGTCGTGGAACGCGTTCTCGCCGTCCTCGGTGAAAAGCGAGAGGTGGGTGTGCATGCCGGAGCCGTTGATGTGTGCGATGGGCTTTGGCATGAACGTCGCGTGCAGGTCGTGCTGTGCGGCGATCGCCCGCACCACGGTCCGGAATGTGACGATGTTGTCTGCCGTCGAGAGCGCGTCGTCGTACTTGAAGTCGATTTCGTGTTGCCCGCGCGCGACCTCGTGGTGACTCGCCTCGACGTCGAACCCCATCTCCTCCAGCCCGTAGATGATATCGCCCCGAACGTCCTCCGCGAGGTCCTTCGGCGCGAGGTCGAAGTAGCCGCCCGAGTCGTGGGTGGTCGTGGTGGCACGACCCTCTTCGTCCTCCTCGAAGAGGAAAAACTCCGGCTCCGGCCCGGCGTTGACCGTGTAGCCCAGATCGGCCGCGCGGTCGATCGCGTTTTTCAGCACGCGCCGGGGGTCGCCGACGAACGGTTCGCCGGTCGCCGTGTCGATGACGTCACAGATGAGCCGCGCGCTCGTCGCGCGGTCGCTACTCCGCCACGGCAGGATCGCGAACGTGCTGGGGTCCGGGTCCAGACGCATGTCCGACTCCTGGATCCGGACAAAGCCGTTGATCGAGGACCCGTCGAAGTAGATGCCCTCGGTGAATGCCTTCTCTGCCTGGTCGGCCGGGATCGAGACGTTCTTGGGTGTCCCCAGGATGTCTGTGAACTGCAACCGCAGGAAGTCCACGTCCTCCTCGGTGATCGCCGTGAGAACGTCCTCTGCCTCACTCGATAGGTTTGTGCTTGTCATAGGAGACACTCTATTTATTTTGTCCGCCTGCACTAAAAAGCTTATATTCTTCCCAATCCGTACCGCAACGACCTAAAACTGAGTATTCGTAAAATTATAGTGGGTGGCGCCCGGCAGTGAAGTTGATGACGTACGAAAATCTGGACGAGAAGCTCATCAATCAGTTACTCGGTGACGGCCGCGCCAGCCTGCGAAGCCTCGCCGAGGAGCTCGACGTGTCGGTAACGACCGTCTCGAACCACCTCTCTGCCCTCGAGCAGGAGGGTGTCATCGAGGGGTACACGCCGGTTGTCGACTACAGCAAGCTGGGTTATGACGTCACCGCCATCATCCAGCTGAAGGTCGAAGGACATGCTTTGATCGAGGTGACCGAGCGGCTCACCGAGCACCGTCAGATGACGAGTGTCTACGAGACCACGGGCGATCACGATATTATCGCTATCGGTAAGTTCAGCGATACCGACGATATGAACGATACGATCAAGCAACTGCTCACAAAGCCCGAGATCAAGGAATCGAACACGAGTGTCGTGCTCAACCCCGCGAAGGAACACGAACAGTTCGAACTCGGCACCGACTGAGGACCGTCGTCGATGGCAGACAGCCCGTACCGGTCGATGGGTCGCGGATACTGTTGGGCCGTCTCGCGCGTACCGCACGGCTTTTGAGAGTCGGCCCACAACCGTAGTAGTATGATATCGCGGGGCTGTGAACAGTGTGCAAAGGGCGGGAAGATGGTGCTTTTCGTCTACGGCTACTGTGACCAGCGCGACTGTTTCTACTGTCCGCTCGGCGAGAACCGCAAGAATGTGACCCAGGTCTACGCCAACGAGCGGCCGGTCGAGCGCGACCAGGACATCATCGAGGAGGCCCGCCGGATGGATGCGCTCGGTTCCTCGATCACCGGCGGGGAGCCTCAGGAGGTGCTCGAGCGCACCTGCCGGTACATCCGGCTGTTGAAAGACGAGTTCGGTGAGGACCACCACACCCATCTCTACACCGGTATCACTGGCGGGCGGGAGAACATGCGCCGGCTCGCCGAGGCCGGACTCGACGAGATCCGGTTTCACCCGCCGTTCGAGCAGTGGGGACAGCTACACGGCACCGAGTGGGAGGATATCCTCTACACCGCCCGAGAGGAGGGGCTCACGCCCGCGTTCGAGATCCCGGGCATCCGCGCGGAGGAGGAGTTCCTGGCGTTTCTCGACGAGGGGGCCGCGGATTTCTGTAACATCAACGAGTTCGAGATGAGTCAGGGGAACTTCCGACGGATGCAGGAGGCGGGATTCGAACTGAAGGATGGTCACATGAGTGCCGTCGAGGGGAGTCACGACATCCTGGAGACGATGGGAGACCACCCGAAGGTGTATTTCTGCACGTCGGTGTTCAAAGACGCCGCCCAGCACCGCAACCGGCTCAAGCGGATGGCTCAGAATGTCCGCCGGTCGTTCGACGAGGTGACAGACGACGGCACGCTGGTCTACGGCAAGACCTGGGCTCCGCCCGAACGGTTCGAGAGCCTCGGTGTCCCCCCGGAGTACTACACTGTCAAGGATGGCCACGTCGAACTCGCGTGGTGGCTGCTGGAGGAGATGCTCGACGCAGGTGACCTCACCGAGGGGGAGATCGTCGAACAGTACCCGACGGTCGACGGAACGGTCGTCGAACGTACGCCGCTGGCCTGAGCCGGATGTACCGCTCACACCCGGTCCGACGGATGTGCGAGCGGCCCGCTGAGGGCGAGACCGCCCGACTGGTGGTCGACCCCACCGACGACGGCCGGAGCACCGAGGCCCTCGTGGCCGCAATCGGTGTCGTCGGCGGGACCGTCGAGGCGAAGCTGTCCTACGGGGTGTTGCGTGTGGACATCCCGGAAACGCGGGTTACAGAGCTCTGTTCGCTGTCGGGTATCGAGCGCGTCGAGACGGCGGACGTGGTCGGGATGGCCGGCGATGCCGGCGAGGATCTCTGAGCCGGCTACTGCCCTGCCGCGGGGTGTGGCTCCTGTACCGGTGGCGACGGGCTGTCGGCCGGCGGTGGTGCTCCCCCCGACCGCAGGCTACATGCCGACGGGCACCCCAGCAGCGGTATGGACCTGGCGGCCCGCCTGCGCCGTGAGGCGGTCGAGACCGACCAGCGGCGGCTGCTCGTGCTCGCCGGTGACCCGGCACAGACCCGCGAGCGAGCGGCCGATTCGCTCGACTCTGCCGGCATCGACAGCACGGCGACGACCTACCTCGGCCCCGGGAGGCCACTTGACTGTGAGACCATCCCGCCGGAACACAGCCACGAGTTGCTCGGGACGACCCGGCAGGCGCTGGTGGTCGACTGTCACGGGCGCTGCGAGCCGAACGCTCTCGGGCGGGCGGTCGGGACAGTCGCCGGCGGCGGCCTGCTGGTTGTTCTCGCGCCGACACTCGAGGAGTGGCCCCGACGCCGGGACGGCTTCGACGAGACACTCGCCGTCCCACCGTTCGACCGTGACGACGTGACGGGCAACTTCCGGCGATGGCTCGTCGAGACGCTGCGTGCCCACCGCGGTGTCGCTATCGTCGATGTGCGGACAGACACTGTCGAGCGGGACGGCCTCGTGGCCCGGGCGCCGGCCCTGCCGGACCGCCCTGCGCTCGCGGTGGAACCCGGCCAGCAGGGGGGCGACGAGCGCGCGTTCACCGCGGCGGCATACGACGCCTGTCTGACCGGTGACCAGCGCGACGCGCTGGCGGCCTTCGAGCGACTGCGCGACCCGGGGGCGGCACTCGTCGTCGAGGCGGACCGTGGCCGCGGCAAATCAAGCGTTGCGGGCCTCGCGGCGGCGGCGCTCGCACTCCGGGGGCTGGATGTCCTCGTGACGGCCCCCCGCTACCGGAGTGCGGACGAACTGTTCGCCCGGGCGAATGAACTGCTCGTGGCCCGCGATGCGCTCGCCGACCGCGACCAGGCCGACCGGCCCCGACGGCTCGAGACCGCCAACGGGGCAGTCCGGTTTTGCGAACCCGCGGTGGCGGCTGACCTGCCGGGTGAACCCGACCGGGTTCTCGTTGACGAGGCTGCCGGCCTGCCGGTCACGCTGTTGCGGTCGCTTCTGGATGCGCCGGGGCTCGCGTTCAGCACCACCGTCCACGGCTACGAGGGTTCGGGTCGGGGGTTCAGTGTCCGGTTCCGGGAGCATCTCGCACAGGGTGACCACGAGGTGACCGACATCACGCTGTCCGAGCCGATCCGGTACGCGGCCGGTGACCCAATCGAGGTCTGGTCGTTCCGGGCGCTTGCACTCGACGCCCGCCCGCCGGTCGCGCAACTGGTGACCGACCGCCCCCCCGGGACCGTCACCTACCGCGAACTCACGCCCGATGAACTGCTGGCCGACGAGCGACTCCTGGGGGAGGTGTTCGGGCTGCTCGTGCTCGCGCACTACCGGACCGAGCCGAACGACCTCGCGCGTCTGCTCGATGCGCCGAACGTGACTGTCCACGCCCTGTTGTTCGATGGCCGCCCCGTCTCGGTCGCGCTGCTCGCCCGCGAGGGTGGTCTGCCGGCGGACACCCGGGCGAGAATCTACGAGGGTGACACGGTCAGGGGCAACTTCCTGCCGGACCTGCTTGCGAGTCAACTGCGTGACGAGGCGGCCACCGCGGCCGTCGGCCATCGCGTGCTTCGCATCGCCACCCACGAGGCCGCCCGCTCGGAGGGGCTGGGTTCGCTGCTCGTCGACCGGGTGCGCGAGCACTGTGACGGCGACTGGCTCGGTGTCGGCTTCGGCGCGACCCCTCGTCTGGTCCGGTTCTGGCGACAGAACGGCTTCCGGGCGGTCCACCTGGGCACCTCCCGGGACGGGCGCAGCGGTGAGTACTCGGCGGTGATGCTCGACGCTCGCACCGAGCGGGGTCGGCGACTCCACGACCGCCACGCGGCGTGGTTCCGCCGGCGGTTCCCGGGCACACTCGCCGACGCACACGCGACCGTCGACCCGGACACCATCCGTGCGGTCTGCCGGGCGACAGCCGGCACGCCCGCGCTCGATCTGAGCGGGTTCGAGTGGCGGCTCGCCGCCGGCATCCCCGCGGGCGCCGCCATCCACGGAACGGCCCCGCGACCCGTCCGTCGCCTCGCCTTCCGTCACCTGGTCGATCCCGACACTGACGACCTGACCGCCAGCGAGGAGCGCCTGCTTGTCGCGCGGGCGCTGCAGTGTCGCCCCACGGAGACCGTAACCGACATGCTGGCCTGGTCCTCGGAGACGACGTGTATGCGAGCGTTCGGCCGGGCGGTCGAGACGCTCGTCGCCACCTACGGCACCGAGGCCGCACGGCGTGAACTGGAGCGATTGCGATGACAGCTCTCCCGTCGCCGCGCCCGCCGTCGTGTTCGGCACCTTCGTCTTGAAGCTCGTCAAGCTGCTCGTGGCCGGGCTCGTTCTCGCCGTGATGGTGCTCGTCTCGCTGTGACCGGTTCGTGCCGCCTTGTCCCCGCGCCCACTGTGTGTGCCGTCCCGCGGTTGGACGGCAACGGAAGGACAAGGATTTAGCTGAATGCAGGCGCCAAGCCCCCGTCCTCACCAAGCACCGCAGTCCGTGCAAGCGGACAAGGAGCGTTAACGAGAGCTCCGCGATTCGTCCACGCCGTCATCTTCTGTTCTCGCACTTCCGGTGACTGTCTCACAGCCCACGCAAGCATTTTTATCGGAGAACGCCCAACCGGAACGTACGATGGGTGTTCCGACCTGTGAACTTCGACTCGCTGGCCGTTCCACGTCGAACGGCTCGCTCCTTGCGAAGCTCCCAGCCACGGACAGCGTTAGAACGCGACAAGAAGCGTGCGCTCTCCCACGGAATCACCCCGTCCAGACACGAGGAGTGGGTCACTCCGAAGATACGCCTGTGGAGACTGCACTCCCTGTGGGAACCTCTTCGGTTCCTGCAAAGCGCGTTCATCAGATTCCGCGGCATCTGATGGGCTGTCAGACGCAGTCTGACAGCGTCGTAGAAGCAGGAAGCCCCACCCTCAGCGAGCACGTCAGCGCGAGCAGGGTTGGGTAGTTCACATGTGGCAACCGCGTACCGAACACACGCCCAGATGAAACTCATCGTCACGGAGAAGGACAACGCGGCCCGCCGCATCGCGGAGATTCTGAGCGACGGGTCCGCCGAAACCCAGCGCCGAAACGGTGTGAACGTCTACCAGTGGGGGTCGACCCGGGTTGTCGGGCTCTCGGGACACGTCGTCGGCCTCGATTTCCCGGCGGAGTACGAGAACTGGCGTGATGTGGAACCCGTGGAACTCATCGATGCGCCGGTGGTCACGGAGCCGACCCAGGAGAACATCGTCCGGACGCTCGAGGAACTCGCTAGAGGGGCCGACGAGGTCGCAATCGCGACCGACTACGACCGCGAGGGGGAGCTCATCGGCAAGGAGGCCTACGAGCTCGTCAGGGAGGGGTTCGACGGCCCGATCGAGCGGGTGCGGTTCTCCTCTATCACCGACGGGGAGGTCCGGGAGGCGTTCGAGAGCCCCGACGAGCTGGATTTCGACCTCGCCGCGGCCGGCGAGGCACGCCAGATCATCGATCTCGTCTGGGGGGCGGCGCTGACCCGCTTTCTCTCGCTGTCGGCCCGCCAGCTTGGCGACGACTTCATCTCCGTCGGACGGGTGCAGTCGCCGACACTCAAGCTCATTGTCGACCGCGAGCGCGAGATCCAGGCGTTCGAGCCCGAACCCTACTGGGAGCTTTTCGCCACGCTCTCGAAACACGGCGAGGCCTTCGAGGCACAGTACTTCTACGACGACGAGGGTAGTGAGGCCGAGCGAGTCTGGGACGGTGACCGCGCCGATGCGGTCCACGACCGCCTCCAGGCGGCCGGTGACGCCCGCGTCACGGGGGTCCGGCGACGGACCAGGACCGATGCCCCGCCGGACCCACTGGATACGACGGCGTTTATCAGCGCGGCGGGGTCGCTTGGCTACTCGGCACAGCAGGCAATGTCCATCGCCGAGGAGCTGTACACCGCGGGCTACATCACCTACCCCCGGACCGACAACACGGTCTATCCCGACGACCTCGACCCCGAGACGCTGGTCGCCGCCTTCGAGGGGAGCCCCTTCGAGGAGGCGGTGGCGTACCTGCAGGGGCTGGATTCGCTTGCGCCGACCGCCGGGGACGAGGAGACAACCGACCACCCGCCGATCCATCCGACCGGCGAGCTCCCCGACCGTGGTGTGTTCGACGACGACGAGTGGGCGGTGTACGAGCTCGTCGTGCGACACTTCTTCGCGACGGTTGCGGATCCGGCCGAGTGGGCACGGCTGCGTGTCGACGCCGCGGTCGGGGACCACCGGCTCAAGGCAAACGGCAAGCGGCTCCTCAGGGAGGGCTATCACTCGGTCTACCCCTACGGCAGCACCAGCGAAAACCACGTCCCCGCCGTCGAGGAGGGTGACGCACTCTCGATCGCCGAGACCCGTATCGAGGAGAAAGAAACCCGCCCGCCGCGCCGCTACGGGCAGTCCCGGCTCATCGAGAAGATGGAGTCGCTGGGGCTGGGGACAAAAAGTACCCGCCACCACGTGATCGAGAAGCTCTACGACAGAGGCTACATCGAGGACGACCCGCCGCGGCCGACAGCACTTGCCGAGGCCGTCGTCGAGGCCACCGAGGAGTTCGCCGAGCAGGTCGTCACCGAGGAGATGACCGCCCAGCTGGAGGCCGATATGGACGCGATCGCCAGCGGCGAGAAGGGGCTCTCGGAGGTGACCGAGCAGTCACGGGAGATGCTCGATGCGGTGTTCGAGACGCTCCGGGCCTCCCGCGAGGCGGTCGGCGAGCAGATCCAGGAGTCGCTGAAGGCCGACCGTCAGCTCGGCCCCTGCCCGGCGTGTGGCGAGACACTGCTGGTGCGGCGGGCGGGTGACGGCTCGCACTTCGTGGGCTGTGACGGCTATCCCGACTGTCAGTACACGCTCCCGCTGCCAAACACCGGGGAGCCGCTGGTGCTTGAGGACTCCTGTGAGGACCATCACCTCCAGCACGTGAAGCTGCTCGCCGGCCGGAACACGTTCGTCCACGGCTGTCCGCGGTGTGCTGCCGACGAGGCCGACGACACTGAGGACCGTGTTATCGGTGTCTGCCCAGACTGTGGTGAGCGGGCCGGGGGTGAACTCGCTATCAAGCGCCTCCGGTCGGGCTCTCGGCTGGTCGGTTGCACGCGATACCCGGAGTGTGAGTACTCGCTGCCACTGCCCCGACGGGGGGAGATGGAGGTGCTCGACACGCGCTGTGCGGAGCACGACCTGCCCGAACTCGTGGTCCACAGCGGTGACGACCCCTGGGAACTGGGCTGTCCGATCTGCAACTACCGGGAGTACCAGCGCGAACAGGCCGTCGACGAACTCGAGGATATCGACGGCATCGGCGCGCGGACCGCCGAGAAGCTGGCAGCCGCGGGTGTCGACTCGCCTGCGGATCTGGACACCGCCGACCCCGACGAGCTCGCGGACGAGCTGCAGGGGGTCTCCGCCGACCGCCTCCGCGAGTGGCAGGGCCACCTCGCCGGGTAGCCGCCGGGTGACTGCCCGCCTTGGCGCCGACGGGATTGCACTGGAGCCCGCCGGCTGAACCGGCCGGCTCCGGGCGCCCGGAGACACCGCCCGACGGCTGCGGTTCCAAGCCCGCCGAACCACAGCACGGTCCGATCACGCAACTCGACCGACCCGGTCACGTCCGACAACAGCCTCCCGGGCCGACCGATCACACGTCGTCGACCCGTTCGGCGGGGCCCCAGCGGCGGTCGTTGTAACTGCGCTGGCGGTCGGTTTCGAACTCGCGTTCGATGCGCCGGCGGAGCGTCTGCTTGCCCTGGCGGTCGATGCGTGCGAGTTCGTCAGCCTTCCCGACCGCCAGCGGCGGGCCACGCTCGCCGGCGACCGCCGAGAGCACGAACCGTGTCAGCCGCTCCCGGCAGGGCTGCTTGCGGGTGAACGCGTAGGGGGCCTCGACACGGTAGACAAGATCCTCCCGGGGGTCGTAGACGACGAGGAAGGTCACCTCGTATGCAGACGCCTCGAGCGTCCGCTCGTACCCGAGGTCGAGCTCGTCCCCGGCGAGCAGTCCGTCGGTGCCGACACGCGAGCGGAACCAGCCGGTAAACGAGAGTGCGTCGGTCCGCAACTCGCCGTCTTCCCGGCGTTCGAGAACCCGCCGGAAGAAGGCCTCGTCGTCCACCCACGGCGCCCCGGTCTTGCGGCGCAACTCGCGGGAGATCGCCTTCGAGGCGCTGTTTTTGACGAAGCCGACAAGCGGGACGTCCCGCTCGACGAACCGCTCGACGAGTTCGAGGTAGTTCTCGACGACCTCGGTGAACTCCCGTTCCTCGATGACAAGCCGTTTCAGTTCGGGGTCGCGCTCGACCCACTTCAGCAGGCCGGTCGGGTATATCGGCCCGTCGAGCACGAGCAGGTCGTCGACGACCGCAGCCTGGTCGAGTGCGTGCTCGCTCTCGGCACGGTACAGCGCGAGCGCGTGAACCACCGTCTGCTCGTAGCGGTCGACCCGGGGGGCCTGGAGGATACGCCGGCGGGCGTACCCGCGGTCGCTCCCTCGCCAGCCCTCGTCCAGACTGATGCTCGGGTCGTTTGTGTGGACGGTCATCACGATGGTCCGGGCGCGGTGCAGGTCCACGTCCGACGGGACAGCAGCCATCGCCGCCTGCGAGACGTCGAGCACCAGCCCGTTTTTGAACGTCGTTGGGTTGATCGTGCCGGCGTCGAGCCCGTGCTGACTCGGGAACGGTGACTCCGCGAGTGCGATATCCGGCAGGGGCGCCTTCCGCCGGCGGTGCTCGCCGAGTGGCTCCAGAACGATCTCGCCGTCAGCGTACAGCGGGTCGAGAAACTCCCGCCAGGCCCGCTCGGCCAGGTCTGTCTGGTCCTGCTCGTCGACGCTGCCCGTGACCCGTCCGGCGAGGTCCGCGATCCCGTCGACGTGGACCGGGTCGAGTGTCATACGGTTGTTTTCGTTGCACACCGGAAAAAACCCCCCGCCAGGAGCCGTCGAGTCACTGGCCGTGACCCCCCTCTGGTCGGCCGGTCCCCTGTCCGGGTGCCCCCTGGTGAGTACCAAACGTTGATGTACAAGGCCAATAGAGGGGCAAACAGATCTGGTGTCCGACACCGACGGGATCGCGACGGGCCGAACTGACGCCACCGGCACACGCGGGGACCCTGGCCAGACGGTACCACCAAACGACACGCAGGCCACAGGATGACAGGCGACGACACACCGGAAGACGCCGAGAACGACAGCTCCGAGACACGCCGACCGGAGGGTCAGGACGGCGCGGTGGGCCGCTCGCGGCGGTCGGACGCCGCTGACCGGTTCGGCGAACTGTTCTACAGTACCGACGACGCTGTCGTCGAGGTGACGATGGGGGAGAGTGGGCCGGTTATCGTGGCGGTGAACCCGGCGTTCGAGCGGGTGTTCGGCTACGACCGCGAGACGGTCGTCGGGGAGCTGGTCAACGAGATCATCGTTCCCGAGGACAAGGGTGGTCGGGCCCGCGAGTTCGACCGCCGGGCGACGGCCGGCAAGCAGACCACGGCCATCGTCCGCCGGAAGACGGCGAGGGGCACGCGCGAGTTCCTCCTCCGGGTGGTTCCGTGCGACCCCGAAAAGCCCGGACACGGGTTCGGTATCTACTCCGATATCACCGAGCAGCGCCGGTACGAGCGTCACAGTCGGGTCATCCACCGGGTGCTCCGGCACAACCTGCGCAACGACCTCTCGGTCATTCTCGCGCTGGCGGAGTCGCTTACCGATGTCGATGACCCGTCAGTCCGGGAGGCAGCACAGACAATCGCCGACCACGCCGAGCGGATCGCGTCGCTGCGCGAGGAGACACGCCCGCTCGAACGGGTACTCGACGGCGGGCGCGACGTCGCACCCCGCGACATCGGGCCGCTGTGCCGGCTCGCCGTCGATGCCGTGACCGACAGGACAACGCCACCGGTGTGTATCGACATCCCCGAAGGGCTGACCGCACTCGCGATGCCACAGCTCCAGCGGGCTGTCGAGTCACTGGTCGAAAACGCGCTCGCCTACGCGGGCGAGGAGCCGACGGTCGTAGTGCGCGGGCGGGCGGTGGAGGATGCGGTCCACCTCGCGGTCATCGACGACGGACCGGGTATCCCCGAGTACGAGCGTGCCCCGGTCTTCGAGAACCGTGACATCACGCAGATCGAACACGGCAGCGGTATCGGGCTGTGGCTGGCCCGGTGGACCGCCGAGGCCTGTGGCGGGACCATCGAGTACGAGCGCACCGACGACGGCTGCACTGTCGTCCGGCTCGTGTTGCGCGCCGTCGAGGGTGAGCCATCCGGGTCGTTCTGACGCTGTCAACCCGCGGTCCCGAGCGGTCGGCTCCCAGACGCCGTGGCCGGTCACGGGGCGGCAAGCCCCACCCGGAGCAACTGAGCCCCGATGAGCGTCAGCAGCCCCAGCACCGCGCCCCGGCGTGTCCGCTCCGAGACGACATCGCGCAGACGGCTGCCGACCGCGACACCAGCAACCGCGGGGAGGGCCGCCGCAGCCGACAGCCCGACGACGGTGAGATCCGGGTACAGCCCGAGTGCGGCGGCGGCGCCAATGCGGACGGTGTTGAGCGAGAGAAAGAGCACGGCAACCACCCCGACGAACAGGTCGTGTGGGAGCTCACAGCCCCGGAGGTACGCGACCAGCTGGACGCCGACGTTGGTGCCGCCGAACAACAGCCCGCCGACGCCGCCGACACCGGCCATCGCGACGGGTCGCTCAACGAGACAGCCCTCCCTGGCGCGGGCGAGCCCCGGGACCGTGACCGCCCTCTGGACGCTCGCGACGAACGCCAGCGCGACCAGCCCGAGCAGCGCCCGTAGCGGCCGCTCCGGCAGGACATCCAGCCCGACCATCCCCACGAGCGCTCCGGCAACCGCCGGGACGAGCAGCGGGCCGAACCGCCGGCCACACGTCCGGGCCTCCCTCCCCGAGAGCTCGCCCGCGAGGGTGAGGTTGACCGCCAGAATCGGACCGATGAGAAACACGACCGCAACTGCGGGCTCGATTGCCGTCGCCAGCGCCATTGTGCCGACAACGGCGAACCCGAAGCCTGCGAGCCCGTTGACCGTCCCCGCGATGAACATGACGGCCGCGATGCCGGCGAGTGCGAGCGGTGAGACGGGGATGGGCACACGGGCAGTTCCGGCGGCACCGACAAAAGTGTACGCCGCCCGGAGCGCCCACGGTGTGACCCGGCTGTCGAGTCTGTCCGACCCCGGCCAGGTGTCGCCCCTCAGGCCGGGCAGTGCGGGGGGTGTCACCGCCGTCAGGGGCGCCGTGACTGCTGGCCGTGGATGCCGGCGACCGCCGGCCACAGCGGGCGGTCCGACCGAGAGGTTTTTTCGCTGTCAGGCCTACACTCCAGTATGTCGTTGACCGCGGGAGTCGTGGCGGTGCAGGGTGACGTCAGCGAGCACGCGCGGGCGATTAGACGGGCCGGTGAGCACCACGGACACAGTGTCGAAGTCCTCGAGATACGGCAGTCCGGGCAGGTGCCAGACTGCGATCTGCTGCTCGTGCCGGGGGGCGAGTCGACAGCCATCTCGCGGCTGGTCCACCGCGAGGGGATCGCCACGGAGATGCGCGACCACGTCGCGGCCGGGCAACCGGTGCTCGCAACCTGTGCGGGGCTCATCCTGCTCAGCCGTGACTCCGGCGACGACCGTGTCGAGACGCTCGATCTGCTGGACGTGGGTGTCGAGCGCAACGCCTTCGGCCGCCAGCGCGACAGCTTCGAGGCCCCGCTGTCGGTTGCGGGGCTCGACGAGCCCTTCCCCGCGGTGTTCATCCGCGCACCTGCGGTGGAGTCGGTCGGCCCGGAGACCGAGGTGCTCGCCGAGTGGGACGGCCGGCCGGTCGCGGTCCGTCAGGACAACGTCGTCGGCACGGCCTTCCACCCAGAGTTGCGCGCCGACCCCCGGATACACGACCTCGCATTCTTCGAGGACGGCGGTATCGCCCGGCCACAAAGCCAGACCGGTTAAGGCAGGTACCGGACGCTGACGATCCCGCTCGCGTCGGTGCGGATCTCGACCCGGCTGACCCCGTGGCGGGCGGCCGTTTTGTAGGTCATCTCGTCGTCGTGGAGCTGGTCTGCCGTCCGGTCGACCTCCGCCGGCGGGACCCGGAGCACGTGTATCTGCCCCTCGCCCGCACGCTCGATTGTCGCGGCCTCCGTCTCGGCTATCTCTCTGGCGCAGGCTCTGACCTGTCGGGTCGGCGGCTCGGGGCTGGTCTCGACCGGGATCGTGTACCGGTCGCGGAGCTCCTCCACGCGGTAGGACAGCTCCATCGGCTGCTGTGCCACCAGTGACGCCTCGACGATGTCGTGCTTCTCGAACCCGGGGTTCTCCGTGAGCGTGACAATCTGTGCGGTCTCGACCTCCTGAAGGGTGACCGACCCGTCGGCGGCGTGTTTGACGTAGAAGCTGCCGCTTCGCCGTTCTGGTCTCTCACCGGTGTCTGTGTCGTCACCGGCTGTGGCGCTGTCGGGCTGTCTGTCCTCGTCGGTCCCGCTATCGGTGGTCATGTGGAGGTTAGGTCACTCGCGGGCTTTGGGGTTTCGACTGTACGGTGACCGCCAGAGCTAACCCCCCGGCGGCCGAGAAGCGGTGTATGCGGGTGGATATCGGGAACGCGCTTGCGACGGTTGCAACACCCGGCATAGAGGAGGGTGAGCTTGCGACACTCGACAAGCGGGTCGCGGCCGCACACGAGCGCATCGAGACGGGCCGCGAGCGCGACGAGTTCGGCTATCGGGCGCTCGATCTCCCCGCGGAGACCGACCCCGGAGCCATCCGGGCGGCGGTCGAACCCTTGGCGGATGCGGACGCGGTGCTGACGGTCGGCATCGGCGGGAGCGCGCTGGGTGCGGCGACGGTCTCGGCGGCGCTCGGCCCGTCGGCTGTCGACCACCGCGTGCTCGACAACGTCGACCCCGCACACGTGCAGACAGTCCTCGCAGAACTCCCGCTCGCGGAGACGGCAGTCCACGTCGTCTCGCGCTCGGGGACGACCGCGGAGACGCTGGCGAACCTGCTGGTGGTCCGGGAGGCCATGGGGGCAGCTGGCGTCGACTGGACCGACCGGACGGTCGTCACCACCGGCCCGGAAGGGCCGCTGCGTGCCCTCGCCGAGGAACACGACCTGCCGGCGCTGCCGACACCCGCGGGTGTGCCGGGCCGGTTCTCGGTGCTCTCGGCCGTCGGGCTGGTCCCGGCGGCCATCCGCGGCCACGATATCGGGGCGGTGCTCGCCGGCGCGCGGGAGACGGCGGCCGGCCTGACCGGATCGCTGTTCGACTGCCCGGCCTACGCCTACGGCGCGGTGTCCTACGCCCTCGACCAGCGGGGCGCACACAGCAACGTGATGATGCCCTACGCCGAGGGGCTCGAGCCGTTCGCGGAGTGGTTCGCACAGCTGTGGGCCGAGAGTCTCGGCAAGGAGGGGCGCGGCCAGACACCGATCCGGGCGCTCGGCGCGACCGACCAGCACTCACAGCTCCAGCTCTACCGGGCTGGCCCGCGTGACAAGCTTGTGACACTCGTCCGGCCCCGAGAGCGGCCGGACCGGCCGATCCCCGCGCCCGGCTTTCCGGCGCTCGCACACCTCGACGGGACGGGGCTCGGGGCGTTGCTCGACGCCGAGTTCACGGCCACAGAGGCAAGTCTTGCTGCGGCTGGCCGCCCGACAGTCCGCATCGAACTCGACCGGCTCGACGCCCACGGCCTCGGGGCGTTGCTCTACGGCATGGAGGCGGCCTGTGTCCTCGCTGGCGAGCTCTACGGTGTCGAGACGTTCACACAACCGGCCGTCGAGTGGGGCAAACGCGCCGCGAGGGCCCTGCTCGCCGACGAGGACGGCCCTGAGGCGGCGGCCGTCGCCGGCAAACACCGGTTCGTCATCGAGTGATCCCGGGGGTCCGTTGGTCCCCCTCGTCTGGCTCACACCGGGCAGGCAACTGGCCGGTTGTGCCCCGGGGATTCGGGGGTACCCGTCCGCTTGAGCCGAGCCGGGGCAACCGACTGTCGGGGGTGGCTACCTCCTCGCGAGCCACCACAGCGCCGCGAGAACCAGCCCGGAGAGCCCGCCGGTCGCAGCGACAATCCGCATATCGAACACGGTGTGACTGATCGGCCGGTAGAGGGTCACCCCTGCGTCGTACAGCAGGTCGGGACCGCCGGGGATGAGTGCCGCAGCCACCAGGAAGATGAGTGGCGCGAGAATCGCCAGCGTGCCCCAGATCTGGAACCAGAAGACGAAATCCTCGACCCGGAGCTGTTTCCGTATCTCGTCCTCGGTCGGAGACGGATCGTCGGCCCGCTCCCAGACGTATTTCAGCATGTAGACGCCGACAAAGAAGGTGTTCAGAATCCCGATCAGTATCACGACCCCGGAAAACAGACTCAGCGTCTCGGCTGTGGAGACGGTCCCCTGTGGGAACTCGAGTTCCCGGATGCTGTCGCGGCGAACCCACGCGGCCGGCGCGGCCAGCACCGATATCAGCAGCGACCCGACGGTGACCAGCATCTTCGCCTTGAGCGACATCGGAAAGACGACACCGATCTCCGCCCTGGTCTTTCTGTATCTCTCGCTCTCTGCGTGGGCTATCCGGTCGACCGGAGCCATAAAGGCGCTTCTGACCCTGCCGGCAACGGTGGAGTCCGAGCTATCGGCCATTGTTCCCGGATTCGGCCGGTCGGATTTGTGCCTGTCGGTCCGTGGCCCGACAGATATCGGGAGCGCTACGTTTTTGCCTCCGGCAACGTAAGCGGGTGTATGACAGAGGACCACGAAGACGAGACACGAACCGAGGCTGACACCGACGGTGAGTCCGGTGACGAGAAATCGTTCCGCGAGCGGGTCGAGGAGATACGACAGAAGCGGGCCGAGGAGCGCGACGAGGACGGCGAGGGCGGCCGTGGACCTCCCGAGGGGATGATGGGCGGCGGTGGGATGGGTGGCGGCATGGGCGGCGGCATGGGCGGCGGCGGCAACCCCTTCGCCGAGATGATGGGCGGGATGATGGGCGGCGGGATGGGTGGCGGTGGTCCCGGCCGCGGTGAGGAGGGCAACGAGGAACTCGTCCGCGAGGTTCGCAAACTCCGTGACGAGGTCCACGACCTCCGGCGGTCGGTCGACCGCATCGCGGACGCCCTCGAGGACTGACCGCCACGGGGGATGGCCCCGGACCCGGTGACCCGCCGACAGCACCACCGACCGGCAACGCAGGGCTTTTCTTGTCGACGCGTGAAGAGAGTGGTATGTTTGGAGGAGGCGGCGGCGGACTCGATCCCAGCAAGATGCAACAGATGATGAAACAGATGGGCATCGATATCGAGGACATCGATGCCGAGGAGGTGATCATCCGGACGGCCGAGGAAGAGCTCGTGTTTACCGACGCTGCGGTCCAGCGCATGGACGCCCAGGGACAGGAGACCTACAACGTCGTCGGCCAGCCCGAGGTACGTGAGCGCGACGGAACGGGCAACGAGGACAGCGAGGACGCCATCCCACAGGCGGATATCGAGATGGTCGTCAACGCGACAGGGGAAAGCGCCGAGGCGGCCCGGGAGGCGCTGGAGGCGACCGGCGGGCGGCCCGCGGACGCCATCGACCGGCTCACGTAACGTGACACTGCTTTTCACCCACGAGGATCGTGAGTACCTGCTTGCGGCCGGCGACCGGCTGGAGACCGACCTCGGCGTGCTGGAGGTGCCCGAGGCTGTCACCCACGGTGACACGGTCGAGACGCATCTGGGCACCGAGTTCACGGCCCGACGGCTCCGCGGGCCGGACCTGTTTCACCACCTCGAACGCACGGGGGCGCCGATGTTGCCCCGCGATATCGGCCTGGTCGTCGGTCACGCCGGGATACAGCGTGGGGACCGTGTGCTCGATGCCGGCACCGGGACCGGTGTGCTTGCGGTGACACTCGGCCGCCTCGACGCCGCGGTCGACAGCTACGAGATCGACCCCGATTTCGCCGACACCGCCCGCGAGAACGTCGCGCTCGCGGACGTCGAGGATGCCGTCACCGTCCACACGGGTGACGTGACCGCCCACCTCGACGCCTACGAGGGGCTCGACGCGGTGACTCTCGATACCGAGGACGCGCCGGCGGTTGTGGCTGCCACCCCGGATCTGCTCGCACCCGGGGGGTCGGTTGCGGTCTACTCCCCGTTCGTCGAGGACGCCCGCGAGGTCCAGGAGACTGCCCGCGAGGCCGGTCTCGAGAACGTCCGCACGCTGGAGACCATCCAGCGCGAGATGCAGTTCGACGACCGGGGTTCCCGACCCGCTACCGCCGGTGTCGGTCACACCGGCTTTCTCACCGTCGCCCGCCGGTGACCGCCCCCCGGCCAGCCGAGGACGGTCTCAGGCCCCGGATGACCTGACACCTGACCGAAACCGATAACCCGGGGAACGGTCAACAGCCGCGTATGTCGCTCCACGCGGCGGACAACCTCAGTGACGCCTTCGTCGCCACCCGGGAGTTTCTCACGCCCGTCGAGCCCGGCCGCTGGGCGAGACTCGCCGTCGTGGTCCTGTTTATCGGGACCGGCACGACTCTGCCGACCGGGTTCGACGTGTCGGTCCCGGCCGATGACCTCCCGGAGTCGGCGTCGGTGTCTCCCCCGGCCGATGCGGTTTTCCTTGCCATCGCCGCTGCTGTTGTCGCACTCGTGCTCTCGCTTCTGTGGGTGCTCGTTGGCTCCATCATGGAGTTCGTCCTCGTGGAGTCACTCCGGAACGAGGCGGTGACCCTCCGCCGGTACTGGGGGCAACGGTGGCGTCAGGGCCTGCGACTCTTCGGGTTCCGCCTTGGGCTCGCGCTCTTCGGGCTCGTGCTGGTGGTTGCCTGGCTCGGGCTGTTGTTGGTGCCGGTCGCAACCGACACCAGCATCCCCGGCTGGGCGCTCGGGCTCTTTCTGCTCGGGCTTCCGGTGTTTTTCGTCGTCGGGCTGCTGTTCGCGCTTGTCTACCTGTTCACCACGGTGTTTGTCGTGCCGATCATGATCGCGACCGACAGCGGTGTGCTCGGCGCCTGGCGACGACTCTGGCCGACCATCCGGGCCGAGTGGAAGGAGTTTCTCGTGTACAGCGTCTTGGTAGCGGTGCTGACACCGGCGCTCGGACTGGTTGTCGCGCTCGTTGTTGGTATTAGCGCCGTCGTGGTCGCGCTCCCGCTCGTGGCCGCCGGCCTCGCCGTGTGGCTGACCGCCCCGCTGTCCTCGACGGTCGGACTCCTCGTCGTCGGGACGCTCCTGACGGTCTTTCTGGTGGTTGTGAGCGCCATCTGGGCGCTCGTCCAGGTGCCCGTCGTGGCGTATCTCCGGTACTACGCGCTGCTCGTGCTCGGCGACGTCGAGCCGTCGTTCGATATCATCCCCGACCAGCGGGCGGCGGTCCGACGCGCCGGCTGACCCCCCGCGGCGAGGACAAAGGGCTTATACAGGTGATTCGAGTAGAGACGGTGGTATGCTCGTCTCGGGGACGGTCATCGCGGACACGTCGACGGTTATCGACGAGGGGGCGGTTGTCGTGGCTGACGGCGAGATCGCCGCGGTCGGCGAGCGCGACAGCCTTGCCGGACGCTACCCGGACCACCGCGAGCGGAGCTACGACATCGTCGCGCCAGGGCTGGTGCAGGCCCACGCCCACTCGGTACAGAGCCTGGGCCGAGGGCTCGCCGAGGACTGTTCACTGCTGGACTGGCTGTTCGAGTACGTCCTCCCGCTGGAGGCGACACTCACCGCAGAGCAGTTAGAGACGGCCGCCCACCTGGGGTACGCCGAGATGCTCACCAGCGGCGTAACAACCGTCGTCGACCACCTCTCGGTCGCTCACGCCGACCGGGCGTTCGAGGCTGCCGGCGAGTTGGGTATCCGGGGGCTGCTCGGCAAGGCGATGATGGACCGGCGCGCGCCACCGGGGCTGTGCGAGGACACCGACGAGGCGCTTGCGGCGAGCGAACGGCTCATCGAGCGCTACCACGGGGGGTTCGACGACCGGATCCGGTACGCCGTTACCCCGCGCTTTGCTATCTCCTGTAGCGAGGCCTGTCTGCGCGGTGCACGCGAGCTGGCCGATGCCCACAGCGGCGTCCGTCTGCACACCCACGCCAGCGAGACGAGACGCGAGGTCGAGACCGTTGAGGCCGACACCGGCATGAGCAACATCCACTGGCTCGACGAGGTCGGCCTCACCGGTGGGGATGTCGTGCTCGCACACGGGGTCTGGACCGACAGGAGCGAGCGCCGCGTTCTCGCGGAGACGGGCACACACGTCGTTCACTGCCCCTCGACGAACGCCAAACTCGGCAGCGGCGTCGCACCGGTGCCGGAGTACCGCGACCGGGGTGTGCCGGTCGCGCTCGGAAACGATGGCCCGCCGGCGAACAACACACTCGACCCGTTCAGCGAGATGCGACAGGCCGGCCTCCTCGGGAAGGTCGACCGTCGGGACCCGACGGTTCTGCCCGCCCGGACGCTTGTCGAGATGGCGACCGTCGCTGGCGCGCGCGCAGCCGGGTTCGACCGGGTTGGCCGGTTGCGCGAGGGCTGGCGCGCCGACCTCGTCGGCCTCTCGACGGCGACGCCACGGGCGACACCCCTGCACGACCCCTTCGCGCACCTGGTCTACGGCGCCCGGGGCGACGACGTGCAACTGACGATGGTCGACGGTGAGGTGCTCGTCGCCGACGGCCGCCTGCAGACCGCTGATGTCGACCGTATCCGGCGCGAGGCTCGTGCGGTCGCCGCCTCGCTCGATCTCGAGCCCGCGCGTGCCCGGGCCCGAGAGGTCCGACCCTGAGGTGTCTCAGGGGACGAGCAGAACGGGAACGCCGTGGCTCCCCAGCATCCGCTCGGCGGTGTCACTCTCGACCAGCTGTTCGAACAGCGACCGCTCCTCGTATCCGAGCACGATGAAGTCGATGTCACGGCGCTCGACAATCTCCTCGATCAGCTCGCGAACGGCGTCCCTCGAGCTGTTGTCCACGCTGTGGATCTCGGCCTCGACGGACGCGGCACGCTCCGTGCCCATGGCCTCGAGCTCGGAGGCGGCGATCTCGGCGGGTGCGTCTACCCTGTCCGTCGCGTGGACCGCGATGATCCGTACCCGGTCGTCGTCCCCGAGCAGATCGAGTGCCGTCCGGATCGCCCGCTCGCTGACCGGCTGTACCGCGAAGGGAACTAACACCTCCATACGGGTAGGTATGTCCAGACACACAAATAGGTTGTCCGGCCCGGGCCCGGGCTCACAGCACCCGCAACTGAACCGTCCAGAACTCACGCCAGGCGTCCGCGAGCGCGTCCTCGGGGTCACCGGTGGCGTCGACGGCGGCGGTCGCCTCCGCACGACCCATGAACTCCCCGAGCACGGACCGCTCGCCGACGACGAACAGCCGGCCGGTCTCGTGCTCGTCGAGTGCCGCCTGGCACCGTTGGATGTGGTCGTCGATCTGTTCGTCGCGAAGCCGCTCGAACCGGGACTGCGAGAAGCCACCCTTCGAGTGCTGGCTCTTGAGTGTGCTGTCGAACCCGTGGAACGCGGTGCGCTGTTCGCCGTCGTAGGTCCCCATCGCGAACAGGTCCGAGCGCACGAGTGCGAGCGTGTACCGGCCCCGTGGCTGGCACCACCGCCGGTCGATCCGGAAGCCGTCGGCCCACTCGACGAACGGGTCGGGTCCGACGGGGACCCGGAGACAGGCCGCAAGCAGGGTGGCGTCGTCGGCGACAACGAGACACGGTGCGGCCCGCGAGACCAGCGCGGTTCGCTCGCCCAGGGCCTCCCGCACCTCCCGTGGGATGTCGTGGCCGTCGGCAATAGAGGCCGTGAGCGCGCCCTGCGGGCCGGTTTCGAACGACTCCAGCCGCGAGAGCACCGCCTCGAGCCGCCGGCCCCGGAGTGTCGTCTCGTGACGGGTCGACAGCGTCGTCTCCTCGGACTGGAGGCGGTCGATTGTGTCTTCGAGCTGCTCGATGCGGTCCTCGAGCTTGTTCACGCGGTGCTGTGCCTCCTGGCGCTCCGTGACGGCCTGTCTGCGTTTGCTGTCTGCCCGCTCGAGCTGCCGCTCGAGGTCGTCGCGTTCCGCCTCCAGTTGCTCGACGCGCCTCTCGAGAGCCGCTATCTCGGCTTTCAGCTCGTCCCGGCCGAGCAGACTGTCCAACATGCCTCAACGGGGGTGTCCCGCGTGTATAAATGCCCCGACAGCGGGCTCCCGGCGACCGCGCGGTCAACGCACTTATTGGTGCGGCCCGCCCAGTCAGTCCCGTGACAGAGGCATCCGAGCGCGAGGCGTTCCTGTCCGGTCGGCGGCCTGATGATGTCCACATCTATCTCCACGAGGACGTTCTCTCGAACCCCGAGGCGCTGGCCGACCACGGTGAGCCGGTCGAGGGCGGGATGGTTCTCCTGCTCGACGGGGCAGACGCGCGGGATATCTTCCAGAAGGCGACCGGTATCGACCCGATGGCGCTTGCAAGCGACGCGCGGTCGACTGACGGCGACGTTGACCGCGACTGTGCCGGGGCGACCTGTCCCGTCGGCGACGGGCGCAACCACCACCCGCGACTCATCTTCGCGTTCGCCGAGCAACAGAACGAGGAGGTCGGCGGGCTCTACGCGGAAGGGCCGGTCGTTCACGCCTACGTCGCCTGTGCGTGTGGCGAGCGCTACTCCGACCGCTGGGTCGCCGACCGCGGGTGACGCCGGCCGGGGCGCCAGAACACGCCTTCGCTCAACCCGTGCTGTCGGGGTCGCCAGGGCTGACGCTGCCGGTCCGGTAGCCCCCCAGGTCCAGGGTGACGTGGTCGAAGCCGAGCGCGCCGATGTGCTCGCGGGCGGCACGGGCAAACTCCGGGTCGAGTGCCGCCTCGAGCTCGTCGCTGCCGACCTCGATGCGTGCGAGGCCGTCGTGGTCGCGCACCCGGAACTGCTCGAACCCCCAGGTCCGTAGCAGCCGCTCCGCCTCTTCGATGCGACTGAGACGCTTCTCGGTCACCTCGGTCCCCGTCGGGATGCGGGAGGAAAGACAGGCCATCGAGGGTTTGTCAGCGACCGAGAGCCCGTAGTGGCGTGCGACCTCCCGAACCTCGGGTTTGGTGAGTCCGTGTGCCAGCAGCGGCGAGTGAACGTCGAGCTCTTCGACGGCCTGCAGACCCGGCCGGTGGCCCTCGCCGGGGTCGGAGGCGTTCGTGCCGTCACAGACGGTTCCGAGCCCGAGTTCCCGGGCGCGGTCGAACATCGCGCCGAGTCGCATCGACCGGCAGTGATAGCAGCGGCGGTCGTCGTTCGCGACGAACGCCTCGCTGTCGAGTTCGCTGAACGTGACTGTCTCGTGACGGATGCCGATCTCGTCGGCGACCCGCCGGGCCGCTGTGAGTTCCGCCTCGGGCAGTGTCTCGCTGCGTGCCGTGCAGGCAACGGCATCCGCTCCGAGCGCGTCGTGAGCGAGCGCGGCGACAACACCGGAATCGACCCCGCCCGAGAACGCCACGAGAACGCCGTCCCGGTCCGCGAGGGCCTCCCGGGCGGCTCCCAGCTTCGCTTCGACCATGGCTCTTGATTGTGTGCCGGCTGGGAAAAACGCGTCGGGGCTGTCGTCCGCTCGCCCCCCGAGGGCGTCAGTAGACGGCCGCGCTGATTTCCTCGTCGAGACTGTCGAACTGCGAGAGAAACGCCCGGCGCTGCTCGCGGAGCGCGCTCAACTCGGCGTCGAACGACTTGTAGTGGTCTGGCGGGTAGAACGCCTTCAGGTCCATCCCGGGGACTGACTCGGCCACCTCAAACCCGAAGGTATCGTCGTCGGTCCACCCGATGTTGCCCCGCGCGGCCGCGACGAGGATGGTCACCGACTCGCGAACGCCGATGTCGGCCTCGTCCGGGCCGACGTGACCAGTGTTCAGCAGGAAACAGTCGATCCCGTTGGCCGCGACGAGATCGTGAAACCGGTTCCCCTCCGCCCCCTCGGGGCCGACGATGAACGGGTTGGTCCCGACCACACGGGTTGACTCGCCCGCCGCGTCTGGGTCGCCGGCGCTGGTCTCGACGGACTCCCCGAGCATGAACGCGACGGCGGCCTGTCTGGGTGTCAGCCGCGCCACCGGCGGCATCAGCGGGTTGCGTGTGATAAAAAACACCTGGTCGACCCCCTCCATGTCGATCCCCGCGGCGGCGGAGTCGACCTGGTCGCGCGAGACGGCCGCCCGGCCGTTTGTCGTGAGCGCCGTGTCGCTGAACTCGACACGCCCCTCTGTGTCGACACAGACGTTCTCGAGGACGGCACTCTCGTGGGTCGCAGCCCGGTACAGCGACGGCTGCTCGTCGGGGTCGAGGCCATCGGTCTTGATGTACAGCCCCGCGCCCTCACTGCCGGCCACCTGGCCGTCGGGCAAAAGCGCACAGACGTCGTCCTGGAGCAGTTCGGCCCCCTCCGGGGGGTCGAGCCAGCAGCCGTGTCCCGTCAGCGTCGACTTGCCCGTCGCGCTCAGCCCCAGAAACGCCTGTCCGACAGTCTGCAGATCGGTCTCCCCGCCGGTCACGTCCGTGGTCGCGTGCTCGCCAGCCGTCGCCGCCGTCCCGGCGTCGATGGTGAGCCGCTTTGTCCCAGCGTGGATGCCGAGTCCGCCCTGCCGTTTGACCCGGTACATGAACAGGCGGAGAAACGACTTCTTGGCCTCGCCGGTGTAGTCGCTGCCGAGCACGAAGGTCACGCCGGCGTCGGGGAGCACACGGATGCGGCGCTGGCGACCTGTCCTGTCCCAGTCGGGCAACTGCAGGGTGTTGAAATCGGGCGCCTCGATGTCGGGTGCGGGTTCGAGCAGGCTTCCCCACGCGAGGGCGATGCGTGCGTACTCGCGGGGGACGAACAGCCGGCAAGTGAACGTCGTCTCGGGGTGGCGGCCAATCTGGCGGTCCAGCGCGATCAACTCCCGGTCAGCGGCGGCTGTGAGCGCGTTGTCGATTGCCGCCCAGTCCTCGTCGGCGAACGTGTCGTCGACGAGGTTTTTCGTGTGGTTGGCGCTGCGGGACCGCTGTTCGCTCACGTACCGCGGACCGCCGAACTCGGTGGTCCGTTCCTCGTGACGCGCCAACTCGCGTAACCGCTCGCGTGTCGGGTTGTGTGTCACTGTGCCGGCCGCTGTGTCCGGGAACCTGTCCCGGATGTCACCCCGGTGGGGCCGTTGACTCATGTGCGAGATGGATTGGTGTATGGGCTTATAAGGAACGTGGAACACAGACCGTCCGCACCGGGGAGGCGGTCCGATGCAAAATGGTTAAGTTCGGTCGACGGCCTACCCACAGTCGGAACCGCCCTTAGCTCAGCCCGGCAGAGCAGCCGACTGTAGATCGGCTTGTCCCCCGTTCAAATCGGGGAGGGCGGACTTGTCCTGTGAACGAACTGAACAGTAACGGGTCCAACCGACCCGATTCGAGCCCGGACCTCACGACTGCTCTCCGCTGTTCAGGTTGGAGACGACACGAACGTGGGACCCCTCGCGCCGCTTTGTCCGCACGGTCAGCCCGACGGGAGCCCCCTGTCACGGGTGGCGACCAGCGAGACGTAGTCGACCCGGTCGGACTCGACGGCCGACTCGAGTGTCTCGATGCCGTCCAGGGCACGCTGGCCCGTCTCGCCGAGCAGTCCGAGCAGGCGCTCGTAGTCGACGGTGCCGGCGAGCTCGTCACGCATTGCGAGCAGGTTGTCGCGGTGACTGTACTGCTCTGTCACGGTGAATCCGGCCGCACGGATGTGCTCGAAGACGGTCTCGCGGTCGCGGTGGCCGGTCAGGCAGAGCGCCTGTGCTATCGTCGGGGGGATATCGGGTGGCTCGCCTCGATGACAACGTCGGAAAGCGCACGCCGTCCGCCGGCGTCTGGAACGCGGTGGGCCCCGGCGAGTGCCTGCTGGTAGTCCTCGGACTGTATCCAGGCCTGACAGGTGTCGGCAGGCCCCTCGCGGGTCGTCACAGACTGGCGGGGCCGACACCAGACCGCGACACGCTTTTTCGACGGTGGCCACTACCGTGGGTATGAGCAACGCACCGTCCCCGGCGGTCGAGCGGGGGGCCGAGGGGCTCGCGCCGGTGGAGGCAGCCACTGAGACACTCGTTGCCCTCCGGCGGGGTGAGGATCCGGACCCGTACCTCTCGGCGCTCGCTGCGTACGACGAGTCGGACCTGCGACCGCTCCGGGCGGACCGTGATCGCGCGCTCGCGTTCTGGGTGAACCTCTACAACGCCGGGACACAGCTCCTGCTCGAGCGCCGGGAGGGGCTGTACGACAGCCCGCTGCGGTTCCTCCGGTTTTTCAGGGCCGACGCGGTGACCGTCGCCGGCCACGGGCTCAGCCTCGACGAGATCGAGCAGGGGATCCTCCGGGGTTGTCGCTCGAAGTACGGGTTCGGGTACCTCCCGCGGTTCCCGCGGTCGTTCGAACGGCGGTACGCCATCGACCCCGACCCGCGTGTCCACTTCGCGCTCAACTGCGGGGCGGAGAGCTGCCCGGCCATCCGCGCCTACGACCCCGATGCCATCGACGACCAGCTCGACATGGCGACGGGGAGCTATCTTCAGGGAACCGTCGAGTACGACCCCCAGGCCGACCGCGTGCGGCTCCCGCAACTGTTTCTGTGGTACTACGGCGACTTCGGCGGGCACGGTGGCATCCGCAGGCTGCTCCGTGAGCACGGGGTTGTCCCCGCGGACGCGAGCCCGGCGCTCCGGTTCAGCTCCTGGAACTGGGCGAAGGCGAAGGGAAAGTACGCCGACCCCGACGGTTCGGAGTGAACTGCTTCGGGGTCGAGCGGTTCGAGACCCGCGATTCCCGTCCGACGGTGCCGAGGGCCCGCCACCCAGCTTGACCCGGGCGGGCGGAACCCACGCACCACGAGACCAGGCCTCTCCTCGTGACAGCGGTCGCCACAGAGGGGTAGATTATTGTTCGTGCACACCCCAACGTACAGCATGAGCTACGACAGGGTCCGGGAGTCAGACCCGGCGGCGGCAGATGCACTCGTGGCCGAGCGCGAGCGACAGAACGACACACTGGCGATGATCGCGAGCGAGAACCACGTCAGCGAGGCGGTTCTCCAGGCACAGCGCTCGGAACTCACGAACAAGTACGCGGAGGGGTACCCGGGGGCACGCTACTACGGCGGCTGTGAGCACGCCGACACGGTCGAACAGCTCGCGATCGACCGTGCGACGGAGCTATGGGGGGCCGACCACGTCAACGTTCAGCCCCACTCGGGCACGCAGGCCAATATGGCCGTCTACCTGACGCTGCTGGACCCCGGTGACAGGATCCTCTCGCTGGAACTCGAGGACGGCGGGCATCTCTCCCACGGTCACCCGGCGAACTTCACCGGACAGACCTACGATGTCCAGCAGTACAGCGTCGACCCCGAAACCGGATATATCGACTACGACGGGCTCCACGAGCAGGCCGAGTCGTTCGACCCCGACATCATCGTCTCCGGCTACTCCGCCTACCCGCGGGATATCGAGTGGGGGCGCATCCAGGCGGCCGCCGATGCCGTCGACGCGTACCACCTGGCCGATATCGCACACATCACCGGCCTCGTGGCCGCCGGCGTCCACTCCTCGCCGGTCGGCGTCGCGGATATCGTCACCGGGAGCACACACAAGACCATCCGTGCGGGCCGGGGTGGTATCATCATGTGTGACGAGGCCCACGCCGACGACATCGATTCGGCGGTGTTCCCCGGGACACAGGGTGGCCCGCTGATGCACAACATCGCCGGCAAGGCCGTCGGGTTCCGCGAGGCGCTGGAGCCCGCGTTCGACGCCTACGCCGAGCAGGTTGTCGCCAACGCGACGGCACTTGCGGATCGACTCCAGGAGCACGGCTTCTCGCTTGTCTCGGGTGGCACCGACAACCATCTCGTGTTGGTCGACCTGCGCGACTCACACCCCGACACGACCGGGAAAGAGGCCGAGGCGGCGCTGGAGGAGGTCGGGATTGTGCTCAACGCCAACACCGTGCCGGGCGAGACACGCTCGGCGTTCAACCCCTCGGGTATCCGCATCGGCACACCCGCGCTGACCACCCGGGGGTTCGACGAGGCGGCCATCCGCGAGGTCACCGACCTCATCACGCGTGTCGTTGACGCACCCGACGACGAGGCAACAAAGGCGACAGTCCGCGAGCGGGTCGACGAGCTGACCGACGAGTTCCCGCTGTACGGGTAGCGCGCCGGCCCCGGGCTCTCACCGGGGTCGCCCCCCCCCGACTGCCCCCCGGCCCGAGACTCGGGTCGGGGACGACGAGTCCGCCCGACGATACCGCCGATGCGTTTCCCGTCACCCCGGTAGCTGATCACGGCAACCGCGACTGTCCAGTAGCCGAGACCGTCGACGAGCCGGAGCGCGTTCCGCAGGAACGTGGCCCTGGCTGCCGGTGTCGAACCGTCGTCTCCGACGACCCTGAGCCCGAACACCCGGTTTCCGGGCGTCGTCCGGCCCACAGTTCGAGCACGAAGTGGTACAAAGGCGACAGCCACAGCCCCAGACCGACCGCCTGTCGCGCTCCGCCCGAGGAGATGACCGCGTCGACGGGAACACCGGCTGCCAGCACCGGCGGGAGAACAAGCAGCGCGACGACCAGCTGATCGAGCAGGAACGCGGGCGTCCGCCGGCGCAGCGCTGCGGGCTCGGTGCCAGCTGTTGTCTCACCCGATGGCTCGGTCGTCACGACTCCGTCGGCAGGATACCCCGCTGCTCGAAGACGGTACGCAGCGCTGGCATCGACTCGACGACGACGTCACAGACCGGTTCGACAGCCGGCTTGGGTGTGAACCCGACGGCGGTGTCGGCGGCCTCGAGCATCGGGCGGTCGTTCGCGCCGTCGCCGATAGCGACGGTTTCTGTTTCGCCGGTCGCGGCCTGCAGGACCGCGAGCGCGTTGTCTTTGGTCCCCTCGACGAGCGGCCCCTCCACGTTGCCGGTGAGCGCGCCGTCGACAGCCGGCAGACGGTTCGCGACGACCGTATCGACGCTCCTCCCCTCGCGGGCGAGTGCCCTCTCGACACCGCGCTCGAACCCGCCGGTCAGGATGGCCGTGTGGACACCGGCGGCCACCAGCGCGTCGAGCAGCTCACCCGCACCCGGGCGAAGCGCGACCTGGTCGAAGGCCAGCTCGGCCCGCGACAGCTCCAGTCCGGCGAGCAGTTCACACCGCTCTCGCAGGCTCCGGGCGTACTCGATCTCGTCGTTCATCGCCCGCTCGGTTACCCTGGCCATCTCCGCCTTGACGCCCATCTGGTCACCCAGCAGCACCGTCATCTCCGAGTCCGAGAGCGTCCCGTCGAAGTCGAACGCGACGAGCATACCCGACATTTGTCGGCTGGCGGGTTCAACGTCCCGGTTTCCCCGCCGCCCCCGTCTGGTCGCCGGTCATCCCGACGGTCGTGACTCGTTCCCGGTCGGGCGGAGATGCTCGCAGTCGCCGGCGGCGACCGTCTCGGTACGCTCACCCGTGTCGATCTCGAGCGCCCCGGGGAAGCTGATGTCGACGGCCTCGCCGACGACGGTCCGGTCGCCGGTCTCGACACGGACCCGTCGACCGAGGGTGTCGGCGCACTCACGCCACGCCGGCAGGATCTGCTCGCGATGGCTGTGGAGGCGGGCGAACTCCCCGAGCAGCCCCTGGACGAGGGCTCGCCGGTTCACGTCGCCGCGCTCGGCCCGGAGACTCGTTGCCCGCCTGTCGGGCAGGTCGTCGGGGTCGACGTTGGCGTTGAGGCCGATACCGACGACCAGCCACCCGACTCGGTCGGCCTCGCCTTCCATCTCCGTGAGCACCCCAGCGAGCTTGCGGTCGCCGACGAGCACGTCGTTGGGCCATTTGATTGTCGCCTCGACGCCGGCCTCCCTGACCGCCCGCGTTGTCGCCACCGCGGCCGCGAGGGTGTAGATCGGGGCGTGTGCCGCCGGGACCGCCGGACGGACCAGGATCGACAGCCAGACCCCGCCGCTCGGTGAGGCCCAGGCCCGGTCGAGACGGCCACGGCCGCCGGTCTGCTCGTCGGCCAGCACGACGACGTTCTCGCGGCCCTCGCCGGCCAGGTCACGCGCCCGCCGGTTCGTGCTGTCGATGCTGTCGTGGTACTCCACGTCGAACCCCTCCAGCCCGAACGCGACTGCCGGCCCGTACTCCGGCACCGACTGGAGCTCGTAACCGTCCGGGCCACCCGTGATCTCGAAGCCGTCCTCCCGGAGCCCTTCGACGTGCTTCCAGACCGCCGCCCGCGAGATGTCCAGCCGGTCCGCCAGCTCCGGGCCCGTGACCGGTCCGTCCCCGAGCGCCTCAAGAATCCGGCGCCGTGTCTCCTGCATACCCGGGTGTAAGGCCCGGGGGAACAACGGTGTTGTGGGTCCTGCCCGCCGTCGCCGGGGCGCTCGATCCCGCAGAAGCTAAGACGTGTCGCTCCCACAGGCGAGTATGCAGCAGGCCGGGCGCGCCGAACCGCAGGAGTTCGACCGTGTGTTGACCTCGATGTGTACAGAGCCCCACCCGAAGGCCCGGGCGGCCGCCGAGCGGTTTCTCGCCGCGAACCCCGGCGACCCGGGCACGTACGGGGCCATCGCCGACCTGGAGCGGGAGGCCGTCGACCTGCTCGGGCGCGTTGCCGGGCTGTCTGACCCGGCGGGGTACATCACCAGCGGCGGGACCGAGGCGAACATCCAGGCGGTGCGCATCGCCCGCAACCTGGCCGGGACCGACGAGCCGAACGTCGTTGCCCCGGCGAGTGCCCACTTCAGCTTCCGGAAGGCCGCCGAACTGCTCGGTGTCGAGTTGCGCACCGCGCCGGTCGTCGACCACCGTGCCGACGTTGGGGCGATGGCCGAACTGGTCGATGCCGACACCGTCGCCGTTGTCGGGGTCGCCGGCTCCACCGAGTACGGCGTGGTCGACCCGATCCCCGCCATCGCGGAGCTGGCTGCCACCGAGGATGCGCTGTGTCACGTCGATGCGGCTTGGGGTGGGTTCTATCTGCCCTTCACCGACCACGACTGGCACTTCGGCCACGCGGCCATCGACACGATGACGATCGACCCACACAAGGCCGGCCGGGCCGCGATCCCCGCCGGCGGATTGCTCGCCCGGCGGCAGGCGCTGTTCGACGAGCTGACCGTCGACACGCCGTATCTGGAGTCCGCCTCGCAGGTGACACTGACCGGCACACGGAGCGGTGCGGGCGTGGCGAGTGCGCTTGCGGCGATGGAGGCGCTCTGGCCCGCCGGGTACCGTGAGCAGCACGAGCGCGCGATGGACAACGCCGCGTGGGTCGCCGACGCGCTGGCGAGTCGCGGTCACGAGGTCGTCGGCCCGGAACTGCCGCTTGTCGCCGCCGACCTCTCGGCCCCGATGACCGACGAACTCCGCGACCGGGGCTGGCGTGTCTCGAAAACCGGTGCCGGCGAGTTGCGTATCGTCTGTATGCCCCACGTCACCCGCTCGATGCTGCGCTCGTTTGTCGCCGATCTGGACTGGTACTGAGCCCCGGCCCTGGTCACGGTCGGCTGAGTGAAAGCCTTTTGAATCATCGCACCCAAGTAAGCGTGATGATAGACCTCGCGTTAACGACAGGCACAGGCGTGTTGCAGCTGGTCGCTGTCGTGCTGTTCCTGATTGCGGTGGTGACCGCATACCAGAGTATCGTCATCGTGCGCGCCTACGAGAAGCGCGCCTACACCCGCTTCGGGAAGTACCAGGGCCTGCTTGAGCCGGGTCCGAACTTCGTGCTGCCGTTCGTAACCAAAACCTACACATTCGACATGCGCACACAGACACTCGACGTGCCCCGGCAGGAGGCAATCACCCGCGACAACTCGCCGGTGACCGCCGACGCCGTTGTCTACATCAAGGTGATGGACGCACAGAAGGCGTTCCTGGAGGTGGACAACTACAAGAAGGCCGTCTCGAACCTCGCACAGACGACACTGCGTGCCGTGCTCGGCGACATGGAACTTGACGACACGCTGAACAAGCGCCAGGAGATCAACGCCAAGATCCGCACCGAACTCGACGAGCCCACCGACGAGTGGGGGATCCGGGTGGAGTCCGTCGAGGTGCGTGAGGTCAACCCCTCCAAGGACGTCCAGCAGGCCATGGAGCAGCAGACCTCCGCGGAGCGTCGCCGCCGCGCGATGATTCTCGAGGCACAGGGTGAGCGCCGCAGCGCCATCGAGGAGGCACAGGGTGACAAGCAGTCCGAGATCATCCGGGCCCAGGGTGAGAAGCAGTCCCAGATCCTCGAGGCCCAGGGTGACGCCATCTCGA